>Ga0209660_1000048_pt1 | contig 74640 bp, 70 predicted proteins | sample SaaInlV_100m_DNA_2_FD_184659 | JGI IMG/M metagenome (GOLD analysis project Ga0209660, IMG submission 184659) | Marine microbial communities from expanding oxygen minimum zones in the Saanich Inlet - SI072_LV_100m_DNA (SPAdes) (version 2) | ecosystem: Environmental > Aquatic > Marine > Intertidal... | reverse complement strand
CATAATTTACCGCTGTTATGGAGGACCTGAGGTGCTTGAGCAGGCCGTTATTGAAATCCCTGAGCCACTTGCGCATCAAATTTTAGTGCGAGTTAAGGCCGCCGCGGTAAACCCAGTGGATTGGCATTACATGCGCGGCTCACCCTATATTATGCGTCTGATGACTGGAATCGGTGTGCCGAATGATCAGGGCATTGGCACTGATTTTGCAGGCATAGTTGAAAAGGTTGGCAGCGATGTAACTAAATTTAAAATTGGTGATGCTGTGTTTGGCGGTGGTGGCGGTCCATTTGCTGAGTATGTTTTGGCCAATGCCAGCAAATCAGTGGCCCACAAACCTACAGATGTTTCGTTTGAGCAGTCAGCAGCCATGCCGATTGCAGCCTTAACAGCATTGCAAGCTTTGCGTGACAAGGGCCAACTAGAGCCTGGGCAAAAAGTCTTAATCAATGGAGCATCTGGGGGCGTTGGTACATATGCAGTACAAATTGCTAAGTCATTTGGCGCTGAAGTACATGGCGTATCCAGCGGGCGAAATATCGAGATGGTTACTTTATTGGGTGCTGACCATATGTTCAATTATAAAACTGAGAGCTATATCGAATCAGAAGAGCAATATGATTTGATTGTTGACATGATTAGCAATCACTCAATATCTGATAACCTTAAGGTTTTAAAGAAGCAGGGAAGAATGGTTATCGTCGGTGGAGGCAAAGGTAACTGGATTGGCCCGCTTATGCCCTCCATTAAAGCAGTCATAATGAATAATTTTGTTGACCAGGAGCTACAACAATTTGTTGCCCAATTTAACAGCAAAGATCTCGAATCTTTAGCTGAGTTGATGCGTCAGGGTCAGCTAAGTTCTGTGATTGATCGTCGGTATTCGCTTGATAGAATTCAAGACGCAATAATCTATTCTGAATCAGGTCGTGCAAGAGGCAAGATTATTATAGCTATTTCAAAATAATAACTAGGCTAACCATACTCAATTAAAAATATATATTTCTTTGCTTGACTTACATTAAGCTCTAAGTTGTATAGTCTTTATCTTCAAAACAAATAAGTCAGATGACTGCGAACAATAATCCAGTAACAAATTTTTTAAATATGGTCTCGATGATTAAAAAAAGAGAGATCAAGGCTGTAATTTTTTCATTTTTATTTGTGGTCGTGTTGATGTCAGCCTACTACATTTTACGGCCAGTTCGCGATGCTATGGCCAGTGACTGGACTGATGCAGAAGTAAGCTGGTTATGGACGCTTAACTTTTTTATTAGTACGGGGATTGTAGCCCTGTATGGCATTGCGGTTTCGAAGTTTCGGTTTCGACTGCTGGTGCCGACTATGTACGGTATCTTTGCTGGGTCATTCATTATGTTTTATCTCTTAGGATCGATATCTGACGATCGCACCTTAATCGATAAAGCATTTTATGTTTGGGTAAGCGTATTTAGTCTTTTTAATATTTCTGTATTTTGGAGCTTCATGTCAGAGCTTTTCAGCAAGGAACAGTCAGGCAGACTTTTCGGCATTATTGCTGTTGGCGCTAGTGTCGGCGGTCTAATTGGTCCCTCTATAACAGCATTTTTTTCAGTATCCATTGGCACCGACAACTTAATGTTAATCGCTAGCACGATGCTGTTGATCCCAATTCCAATTATCTTTTATCTACAATCATTAAAAGCCACAGACTTAAACAATGGAAAATTAGATCTAATCCCTACCAGTCAGCCGATTGGTGGCAATCCAATTGCGGGTTTCAAGTTGCTTTTCTCAAACCCATATCTGCTCTCAATTGCTTTGTTTATTTTTCTATATACCGGCATCAGCTCCTTTATTTATTTTGAGCTAAAAAATCTACTGAGTGATCTAAGTCGTCCTGAGCGCTCTGCGATTTGGGCGCAAATGGATCTTGCAGTCAATGTTTTATCAATTTCCATTGGGCTATTTGCTACAGGTCGAATTGTCGGTAGATTTGGTATGCCGGTAACCATTGCAATGGTTCCAGTAATGGTGTGTGTTGGTTTGCTAATACTGGCTATCTCCCCTCTCTTAGGCGTCGTGATGATTCTACAAATTATCCGCCGTGCTGGTAACTATGGGATGACTCGACCTGCTCGAGAAATGCTGTTTACGCTTGTTGATCGAGAGACCCGCTTCAAAGCAAAACCGGTGATTGATATTGTCGCTTATCGAGGTAGCGATATGCTTATGGCTTGGCTGTTCACAGGGCTTACGCAGGGTTTGGGTTTGGGTTTAGCTGCAGTCGCCGGTGTTGGTGCAGCAATAGCTGCATTATGGTCACTGGTAGGCATCTATCTTGGGCGCTGGTTCGAGCGGGATAACCCTGAGAACGATTCCATAATATTTGATAACAATGTTCAATAATAATTTGACTGTCCAAGATTTATTTAAGGCATCGTAATGATAGTTCGCTTAGCTACATTGCGTTTTTCACTCTAACAATAAGCAAAGGATTAACATCATGAAAAAAATCTCTAATATAAAAATGTTGGCACTTTTTCTAGCCTATAGCTTTTTTGCTGTAGCAGATCTTCATGCCAGCTCTGAGCATAACTCACAAACAAAATATATCAGCTATAGCCAGCTTGGTAATCCTGCCGATGTACTCAAAGTAAAAATAGAAGCAACTAGGGCTTTAAGTAGTGGTGAAGTTCGAGTCAAAGTATTGGCTGCACCAATCAATCCTTCTGATTTATACCAGATTAGTGGCAATTACGGCGTTGATCCTGTCTTGCCTGCTAGACCAGGCAGTGAAGGTGTGGGGCGAGTTACCGAAGTATCTCCAGAGGTAAAAAACTTATCAGTCGACCAGTTGGTTCTTCTTGCCAGTGGCAGCACCTGGGCGGAAGAAATAGTAGCTCCAGCTGCAGGATTTTTACCATTGCCTAACCTTGGGCCTATTAGTGCTGAGATAATTGAACAACTTTCAATGTCAGCTGTGAACCCATTAACAGCATTGCTAATGCTTACCTCCTATGGAGATATTAAAGAAGGTCAATGGATTGTACAAAGCGCTGCTAACTCAGCTGTTGGTGGTTATGTGATCCAGCTTGCAAAACAAAGAGGTATTAAGACTGTAAACATCGTTCGCCGAGATGGCTTAGCTGATGATTTAATGTCTAAAGGAGCAGACATCGTTTTAATCGATGGACCTGATCTTACTGCGCAAATCGCTGAAGCAACAGATAATGCACCAATTATGTTGGCGCTAGATCCAGTCGGTGGTGACACCTTTGGTCGTTTAGCTGACAGCTTAGGCTATGGAGGCACGCTTGTTACTTACGGAGGTTTATCAGGCAAGCCTGCATCTTTGGATACTGGAAAGGTTATTTTTAATGACACGCGCGTACGTGGTTTTTGGCTTTATAAATGGTATCAGGTAGCAACGATGCAGGAAAAACAAGCCGCTTTTGGGCAAGTGATCCCTCTTATTGCTAACGGAACGTTAAAAGCTAACATTGATTCGCGCTTTACAGTTGATCAAATCAAACAAGCTGTTACCCGTTCCTGGGAAGGTGGTAGAAATGGAAAGGTGCTTATAGTGCCAAACCCTCTGTAATATTGAAAACTATCGTCATGAGAAATATAAAAAAAGGAAACTGATATGGATGGACTAGCAGCAATGGGATTCATTTTTGGAATGGTCGGAGTGGTCGCACTCGTTCGTTTGGAAAAACTAACAAAGACTCTTAAACAAAAAGGCATTCTCGAAGAGAGTTATAAAGAAGAGTAATTTACAGGTTTAGCGTTTCTTTAATTAAGGGAATGGTGATCTTTCTTTTGAGAGAAGCCGCCTGCTTATCTAGGGCAATAAGAGTTTCTACCAGCAATGAAAATTCACGAGTGTGATGCTTTAAAAGGAATTCAAGTTCTGCTTTTTCTAAATTAATGTCTAGTTGAAGAGATACAAAATCTAAGGCTTGATTCAAAAACTCATCCTGCACTGCGTGCAGAGTCATATACTCCATTCGCTTTAATCGAGATAACAAATCTGGCAGATCCGTTGCTGCTTCAATGGCTTGATCCCCGCTGAATGATGATACTAAACTGCAGTTAGCTTGTTGGCACTCATTAATCAGATGAAAGATTGCTTCCTCCCATTCCCTGTTTCCAAGAATTAATTGCAGGTCATCTATGCAGACTGCATCTAAAGAAGCTAAATTATGAAATATTTCAACCCCCATATTGATAGCTTTATTCATGGGAATGAAACCAAAGTGCTTGCCTGATGCGCTGAGTTCATTGCAGATAGCCTGCATCAAAAAAGATTTACCAGCTCCGTTGGCTCCATTGATAATTAATTCACAAGTCTGGTTGTCGGCTACAGCCTCTCTAAGCCGTGACATTAATTCATGATTATCTGGGGCGCAAAAAAAACTCTCAAATGAAGCTCTTTGATCAATTTGAAATGGAAAGATCAGTTGCTTGGGCTTATTCACGATGCAATTGAGCCGTTAACTTAAACCAGTTCATACCATACAAAAAAAGACTTACCAGAGTGACTATCGCAACTGAAATATCGACTAGCATATTGGTTAAATTAAAATTAAAAATGATGTCAATAAAAACTCCAGCAAGATAGCCAATATGCAGGAAAGTAGTCAGCTTTCCAAAAGCGTTAGGATTTGGAGCAGCTGTTTCATATACAGTCATATGGAATGCTGCGCCCATAATAATCATGAAATCTCTTAGCACAAACACTATCAGCACAAAAAGAGGAATGTAAGAGTTAAGCCATAAAATAAGAATTGTGCCAATTAATAGAATTTTATCCGCAATCGGATCTAAAATTTTTCCTAGGTCAGTTTGCCAATCCATTACTCTAGCTAAATAACCATCCAACCCATCAGTGGCTGCCGCAATAGCAAAAATATATAAAGCAAACAGGTAGTTTTCCTCTGCAATAAAGGTAAGCAATGGATACATTAGATAGATTCTAGTTATCGAAAGTAAATTGGGTATAAAAATAAAATACTTACTCATGCTTAATTCAAATACTCTAATGTTAATTTGTTAGTGTCAGGGTTAAATTCTTTTACCAAAAATTTAGTGCTGCCCCTGAGCTCTTTTAATAATGAATCAGCTGTTTGAAATAGTCGAGCTTTGTAATCAATGCGTGAGCGCTCAAAAAAATAAAAATTTCTTTCCTTAATTGCAAAAATTTTATCTAGCTCAGATTCTACAGATTCAAAATCATTGAAAGAATCAAACCCCAAAACCGAAACAATGATTTGATCTCCTAATAGACCGGGTTCTAATGGGAGAACTTCCAAAAAACCATCTAAAAAAGAATGCAACCTCTCTTGAAAAAAGTTGAGCACTTCTTTTTCTCTTAGAGGGGATGGGCTATTAATATGTCCACTGATAGTCCATTGGTTGATTCCCACTCTAACAAGATCCATTGGTAAAAATGCATCATTATAAAATTTATCTTGAACATAGCTTGAGGGCGAGAAAAGCACATTGTTTTGGTTTAAAAGATTTTGGTCTTCCAAATCAAATTCAGGCAGCTCTAAATAAACACCTCTTTCAAGTTCCGCATTGTGTAAAATTTTTTTTATCTCAGTTGCAAATAAATTTTTAGATTCATTTCCATCTAAATACACTGGGGTAGATTCTCCCGTATCAATTTTCAACAAAAAAAGAATGACTGGTCGATTAAAGCCAATTAAAGGGATGCCTATTTTTCTCAACTCAGGAATCAAAGTTTCATTATTAAATCTAACCGACAAAAATTCTTCACCCTGATCGCTTTCAATTGAATAAGATGCCACAAAATCAACTTTTTTTAATTTAGCATCGCCTATTCTCCAAAGAAATTTTTTGCTTCGAGATCCAGACAATTTTTGAATCAAACCATTGAATGCCTTATTTAATCCGTCGTTAGTATTGGTATACTGATCAGCAGGAATCTTCACTTCAAATAAAGTTGGTAACTCCTTGCTAAAAACAGAGCCTACCAAGCAAATGTTTAACAGAAGAAAGATATTTAATTTTTTAATCATTATTTTTAATTGTAAATGACTAGCAAAACAAAACCTACAGATCCTTATGCAAAGGCAGGCGTTAATATAGAAAAAGGGAACGAGCTGGTTGAATCTATCAAAGCTAGCGTCAATGCAACGCATGATCATCGAGTGCTTGGAGGGATTGGTGGATTTGCAGGCCTCTTTCAATTGGGCAGCAAATACAAAAACCCTGTTTTAGTAGGCTGCACTGATGGCGTAGGAACTAAGGTGGCGCTTAGCCAAGCTCATAACAAAACTCATCTAACAGGCCAAGATTTAGTTGCAATGTGCGTTAATGATATGGTTACGTGTGGTGCAGAGCCACTGTTTTTCTTGGATTACTTTGCAGCATCGAAACTTGAACCTAAATCGACTGCTAAGATAGTTAAAGGTATTGCTGCTGCATGCAAAAAAAGTAATTGCGCTCTTCTTGGGGGTGAAACTGCAGAAATGCCTGGCCATTATGCAAAAAATAATTTTGATCTGGCAGGATTTTCTGTTGGAGTGGTTGAAAAATCTAAATTGATTGATGGTAAAAAAATAAAGCCTGGGCAAATAATCCTTGCTATAGAATCAAGTGGTCCTCATTCAAATGGATATTCTTTAATTCGCTCTATTATCAAAAAACATAAAGCGCCTGAATCAATTATAAAAGCTCTTCTCAAGCCAACACATCTATACCCTGCTCCCATCCTGGAACTTATTAAAAAAATTAATGTCAAAGGTATGGCGCATATAACTGGAGGCGGCTTGACAGAAAATATTCCAAGGATTTTAAAAACAGGTCTTGCTGCTCACATCGATTTATCTTCATGGAAATTACCCAAGGTTTTTCAATGGCTTCAGGAAAAAGGAAGAATTTCATCAGAGGACATGCTGCGTATTTTCAATTGCGGAATTGGCATGGTTTGTATTTTGGATGAAGCTGAGGTTCAAAAAGCTCAAAAGATTTTAGCTAAGCATAAACTACAATCATTTAAAATTGGTTCAATAAAAAAAGCTAGTCAAGCTGAACAAATTCAATATAGTTAATTTATGAAAAAAATAGTTGTGCTTATTTCTGGCGGTGGCTCAAATTTAGAAGCCATTGCTAAAGCTTGCCAAAATGGAAGCATTCCCGCATCTATTGAATTGGTAATCTCCAATCAATCAGAAGTTAAAGGCCTAGAAAGAGCTAAAAAATTTCACTTGATGACTCAGATAATCAATCATCAGGACTTTGATTCTAGAGATGAATTTGATCGGGCATTGCTTGAACAAATTCTTCCAATTGAACCTGATCTAGTCGTGCTTGCTGGATTCATGAGAATTCTTACCAAAGATTTTACCGAAGCTCTTGAAGGAAAGTTAATTAATATTCACCCCTCCCTTTTACCGGAATATCCAGGTCTTGATACTCACAAGCAAGCTATAAAAAATGGCGATTTAATGCACGGGATATCAGTACATTATGTAAATAATGAATTAGATGGCGGGCCAATTATTACTCAAGGGGTTTTAAAAATAGATCCAGACCAAACTGAAGCAAAATTAGTTAGCAGAATACATAAAATAGAGCATGCGATTTACCCAAAGGTGATTGCTGACATAACAAAAGAATTCATTTCACTTGAAGGCGATCAAGTTAAATACGCAGCTGAAAGTAACTTTGGCCCAAATCACATGGAGTTTTTTAATGTTTAAATTTACAGGGGCACTATTAGCATTCATCGCAATGAATGTTTCAAGTCAGATGTTGCCTGACTACAGAGCAATGTATGACTTTACAAACTCTGATGTCAGCATGAAGGGAGTTAGAGAATTAAAAACTTTTGAAGACGGGAGCAGGTCTTTATCATTCAATGCAAAATTTCCATTAGGTAGAATTAATATTGGTTCACAGTTTAATGAGAGCGAAAATTTTATTGCCACAAACTTATATTCAGTAGATGCTAAGTGGACTCTTATCAGGCAAGAGCGGGTTTTAAAATTTGATCAAGAAGAAAAAGTGATAAGTGCAACTGGAAAATTTGAATGGTCAAAAGAGCTACCTGAGAATTTAGAAATATTTGATCCTTTGAATGCTCAGATACAAATTAGAAAAAAGGTCATACAGGGTGCCAAAACATTTTCTATCTTGCTGCCGGAGATAAAAACTGGCGAGATTGTGGCTAATAAATACATACTCAATGCAGATGAAGATTGTTTTGTTGGTGAAAAAATCTATCAATGCAAAGTTGTTCAACGGGACAGACCTCAAGAAAATAGAATTACTAAATATTTTTTAGCTCCAGAAATTGGCTACATGATTGTCAGGGTTGAAGATCAAGACAGCAAAGGAGATACCCTTCTCGAGCTGAAAAGTTTACTTTAAGTTTTAGGCAGCGTGACCCCTGTCTGACCTTGATATTTTCCCCCACGATCCTTATAACTTACCTCGCACTCCTCATCGGATTCTAAAAAAATCATTTGAGCAACACCTTCTCCAGCATATATCTTGGCAGGCAAGTTAGTAGTGTTGGAAAACTCTAGAGTGACATGCCCTTCCCACTCTGGCTCTAAAGGAGTCACATTTACAATGATTCCACATCTGGCGTATGTAGACTTGCCCAAGCAAATAGTTAGTACATTTCTGGGTATTCTGAAGTACTCGACTGTTCTTGCAAGCGCGAAAGAGTTAGGTGGAATAATACAAACATCAGAGGTGATATCAACAAAACTATTATCATCAAAAACCTTAGGATCCACGGTAGCTGAATGAATATTTGTAAAAACTTTAAATTCGTTTGCGCAACGAACATCATAACCAAAGCTAGAGACGCCATATGAAATAAGCTTTTCTCCATTTTCATCTACGCGAACTTGGTTTTCAGAAAAAGGCTCTATCATGCCTTCTGATTTAGCCATTCGTTTAATCCACACATCAGGTTTAATAGACATTAAATTACAATCCTCCCTTGGATAGCTCTCGCAATAGTATTTCCGTCGACATACTCTAACTCTCCTCCTATAGGAATGCCATAAGAAATTCTTGAAACTTTGACACTGTCTAGATGGTCGTTAATAAAGGATGCTGTTGCATCACCCTCAACGGTTGAGCTTGTCGCTAATATAACCTCTTCTATCTTGGCTCCTTGAATATGCCGCAATAAGTCTGGTATGCCAAGATCATCTGGTGAAACTCCATCAATAGGAGAAAGCCGACCCATTAAAACAAAGTACCTACCCTTAAAGCCACCAGTTGATTCAATGGCCAATACATCTGACGGGCTTTCAACCACACAAAGGCTGTATGCGTCTCTAGACTCATCACTGCAAATTCTGCACACAGACTCAGAAGTTAACTGGCGGCAAACCTCGCATCGCTGAATTGCATCAAGACATTCCTCAAGAGTATTAGCAAGATGCAAAGCGCCATCTTTATTTTTATCAAGCAAGAATAATGCCATACGCTGCGCAGACTTTTTTCCAACCCCTGGCAAGATTGTTAAAGCCTCAATTAATTCATATAGAAGATCTTTACTCATGAGCTTACCTTTTTGATAGATTCATCAATTATTTTTCCACCAAATGAATTCAGAATATCTTTAACAGCATCGTTTTCAAGTAATGCATCTTTGTCTTGATTAAGCTGATCCTGAATTTTTTCTTCCTGAAAAGCTGCTGGCGAAGCATCCACCTCTCCGCTTTCTATCTCAAGAGATATTTTCTCTCCAAAATGCGCAGATATTGCTTCTATAAATTCAGATTTAAGTCCTTCAGTTGGATTAATTAAATCATCAGATTTTCTTAAAATTAAGCTCTTGTCTGCAAAACTAACAAACTCAAACTCTGAAAAAACTTGGCTAACAAACATAGATAGCTCAAGGGAATCAAAAATAGCATTCCAACTTTTCATGTCTAAGTCTGATGGAATAGTCTTAACCTCAGTGATCTCTTCTTTAGCCGGTGGCTCACCATTAACTTCTATTTTATCAGTAACTTCTTCGACCGAATGAGTGGGAGTATTTTTTTCAGGAGTTAGTCTAACCGGTGGTGAGGCTAATTTAGAATTTTTTTTTTCTACTATGGGTACTGCCCCATCTGACATAGGTTGAAATGCAAGCATGCGGAGAATGCACAGCTCAAGCGCTTGCTTGGGATGAGGATGAACATGAAATTTGCTCAATGCATTTAAAGCAATTTCATAATGCAATTGGGTAATTTGAGGATCTATGCCCTCAGCCAACTTCTTAATATCAGCGTCGTCGCTATTTTGGAGCTGTTGATGCAATGAAATTTTATGAAAAACAGAAATCAATATTTTTAAAACTTGCTCATATTCAACATTTAATTCTGTGATTTTATTTAATGCTATGTAAGCGCCATCTCCATCATTGCAGGCAACTCTATTAACAAGCTCAATAACATAAGACTGGTCTATTGTTCCGAGCAAAGCCTTCACTTCCTCTGCGCTAAGAGAGCCGTTGCCATGAGCAATCGCTTGATCTAGTAGAGTTAATCCATCTCGAATAGAGCCTTGCGCAGAATTTGCGATGAGTGCAAGTGACTCTTCATCATAATTGACAGATTCTAAATCCAATAAAGATTTTATGTGGTCATGAATCTTAGTTTCAGGGATCACTTTAAGATTTAATTGCAAGCAACGAGATAATACTGTCTTCGGAACTTTTTCAACTTCTGTTGTAGCCATTAAAAACATTACATGAGGTGGTGGCTCTTCTAAAGTTTTTAACAGAGCATTAAAACTGCTTTTTGAAAGCATGTGGACCTCATCAATAAGGTATATTTTAAATCGAGCATTGGCTGGTTTATATTGCACGGATTCAAGTAGTTCTCGCATGTCATCAACCCCAGTTCTAGATGCAGCATCAACCTCTAAAAATTCAATGTGGCGACCTATTTTTATTTCCTCACAAGCAGTGCAAGAGTTGCAAGGTTCAGGTTGCGGAGCATCGCCCTTTAGGCAATTTAGGCATTTGGCAAAAACCCTTGCAATAGTTGTCTTTCCGACACCTCGAGTGCCACTAAAAATGTATGCTTGATGAAGTTTGTTGTGCTGAATACTATTTTCCAGTGCCTGCAAAATATGCTCTTGGCCAACGACCTCTGAAAATGATGCTGGTCGATATTTTCTAGCTAAAACCTGGTATGACATAGGTGTAAATCATACCATGTGAATTTATAAAATCTGCTCAATAATTTGAGCGCTAAAACCTCTGGTAAACAAGAATTGTTTTTGCTTCATTTTGGATTGATAGTCAGTGGGCTCAATACCTTTAAATTTCTTTTTTAGTTCTTTTTCTGCATTTTCAACCCAACTTTCATATGCTTCAATAGCATTGTTAACAAAGAACGAGTCTACCTTTCTAGACCTTAACTCCATCTCAATTTTTTTTGGTCCAAAGCCTTTTCTAGCTCGTGAATTAAGATACATTTCAGCAAAGCGTTCATCATCTATAATATTATTTAAGACTAGCTTATCCAGTGCCTCTTCAATGATTGGCAGTGTTTCTGGGAAGCGTTTATTGAGTTTTTGCATCAACTCATGACGTGAATGTTCTCGTCTAGAGACCAGATCTAGTCCCTTGTTATATACAACTGTAAAAGCCTCTGATGTCATTGCAAAGGCATGACTCTTGATTTGCCTTTATTCTTAATAATTTTAACCCTTTGTCCGACAGCAAAACCATAATCGCCTTCTTCTTGAATAATAGAAACTGTTTTGCCTGAATCAAGATCTAACAGCAACTCAATCGCAGGTTTTCTGGTTGCAGCATCTCCCATCTTAGAGCCAACAGCAGAACCAACAAGAGCACCTAAAACGCCCGCAATATCTGATTCTGTTTCAGAGTCAGTAACAGAAGCCCCAGCCACACCACCAATGACTGCGCCTGCAAGTGCGCCGGTATTACCATCGCCAGATAAAATAACGCGATCAATTGAAACAACCGTTGCAAAAATTACTGTTTGCATTCTTTGAGCATCTGATCGATCAACAACCTCTGGTCTCAACGAGCTATATGAACAACTCATCATAAACATGGCAAAAAAAATGCTTAGAATATTCTTAGATATTTTCATCTTCTACAATCTCCTTTTTTTTAAAATTTTTTTCAAGCTCTTCTGCAATCAAGAAATAAGTCTTATCTTTGTAAAAACCATTTAATAATTTAACTTGATAAATTGAGCCATTAAATCTTGAATTGATAATTTCAATCCCATCCTTCTTTTTTAAACGAACTAGATTTCTTCCATCTACAACTGAAAAATTGTCCCATGTCTGAAATTTTCTACTTCTATGTGTCTGGTAAGCATCGCTTGATAAAAAATAAACAACTTGCCCGCTTCCAAATGAAGAACTGTGAGAGCCATTTTTAACAAGCTGCCAGGAGGAGCCAATATTTGGATCTTCAGGTTTGCTTTCTGTATCAGCAAAAATATTTTGCGTGAAACAAAATGCAGCGATAATAATTAAATATTTTTTTGTGACTTTCATACTAATAAAGACTATTTTTTTTTAAAAAAGTTCATGTTTGTTAAACGAGGTACTCGTATATTCCATAACCGCTCATTCCCAGCATTAAGGTCCATGATCCTAGGGCGCCTACAAAACGATAGGGAGTGCTTTCTCTTGAAATAGTGATCCCATAAGCGTGCAAAATTCTACAAAGAAAAAATAGTGATCCCAGCAAATGTAGTCTCCACTCAGCCACACCCTGCATTTCAAGCAATCCCAATAAAATTAGTGCAAAGGGCGCATGCTCAATTAAGTTTCCATGCGCTCTGGTGGATTGAAGTAGCTCAGCAGAGTCACCCTCTCCCAACAAAGTATTTGTTTTGCCTCTTGTCATGCCTGCTCTAAATGCCAAAAAGACTGCCAGGATTGTAATTAATGAAGTGTATAAAAGTGTAATTTCCATATTTAAAAATTTTTAAGATAGCTTAACTTAAGTGTAATCCCATCATGCAAAAGATTGGAGTATTTCTTAAAAAAAAAATTGTTTCTATTAGAATATAGTTATGGATGCACTTAAAAATATACTCACAAGAAATTCTCCCCGAGAGCTAACCTCACCCATTCCATCAAAAGATGAAATGCATGAGATCTATAAAGCAGCTTTAAGAGCGCCAGATCATGCGTGGCTTAGGCCATCGCGCTTTATTGAAGTTACAGGCAAAGGCCTTGATAGGCTCTCTAAAATTTTTACTGAATTTGCCGAACAAATAGAAGATGTCACACCTATGCAAATGGAAAAATATAAATCGGCTCCTTATAGAGCGCCTATGATTATTGTGCTTGTGACCAAAATTGCTGAACATCCAAAAGTTCCTGCAATAGAGCAAATGCTATCAACTGCTGCTGCTGGTCAAAATCTGCTGTTAGCACTTCATGCAAAAAATTATGCAGGCATGTGGAGAACCGGCAAGCTTGCATTTAACAAAAAAATTATTGAATCCCTTGATCTGAGTGCTGAGCATGAAATCATTGGCTATCTCTATGTTGGCACTCCCACTGGAACAACCAAAACAATTCCAGAATTAGAAATAGAAAAATTTGTGACGCGCATAGAAGAATAGTTTCCAAGTCTTGATTTTTTAAAAATTGATCTTAAATAAGTTATGTAGATGCCATTAGGGTCTACGTATATTAATCGCATATGCCATTTGGGTATGCAAATTTAGTCGCTACTAAGGAGGACTACATTATGGTACTTAATTTTACCGATCCGTTCCTAACAACTCGTGTGTTAGGTTTTGAAAACCTATTCGATAGATTGCAGAGATTCTCTGAAACAACAGAGAGATCCTCAAGCTATCCGCCCTACAACATCAGAAGAGATGCAAATCGCATTTTTATAGATGTAGCTGTTGCAGGTCTCGCCCGAGAAGATCTGAATATTGAATTGGCTGAAGGCGTTTTAACAATTGAGCATCAAGGCCCAAAAGCTGAGCTCCTCAATGATTCAAATGAAGTTGTCTATCAGGGAATTGCCCAAAGAGCATTTAAACAGCAATTTACTTTAGCTGAAAATGTTGAAGTACATGGAGCTGATTTGGTTAATGGAATGTTAACTCTTGCATTAGAAAAGATCATTCCAGACGCACAGAAACCCCGCTCAATTGATATTAAAACTCCTAAGGTTTTAGGTAGCAAATAATTCAATAAAAGCTGGATCGGGGGAGCTTAAGCTCCCCTTTTTTTATTACAATGGTTTAACATGAATCACATGAAACATATCCTCTTAGCTTGCAGTCTATTTTTTTGTACATTGGCTGTATCAAACCCAGTAGATACAGGGCATGCAAGAGCTAGCTTAATTACAAATCTTGAGAATTCTGAGCAGGAATCTTTTTACATTGGCCTTCGATTAGAAATGCAAGAAGGTTGGCATACCTATTGGGAGAATCCTGGTGATTCCGGCAGTCCATTTGATGCCAAATGGACAGTTAATAAAGGCGCCATAGTTGAAAACGTACAGTGGCCAACTCCAGTAACAATTCCTTATCCACCCTTAATGACATTTGGTTATGAGGGTGATGTTGTTTTTCCATTTAAGGTTTTTCGCTCTCTTGATTCGGAGCTTGAAAGCATTTCACTTGAGTTTGATTTTTTAATCTGCGCAGATATTTGCATCCCTGAAAGCGCATCTTTAACTTTAGATTTATCATCCGCAACCCCAAGCCCTCTTGTGAACGAGGCAGTTAAAAATTTACCAACAGATTTTATTCGAACAACAAGTCAAAGCGATCAAGAAAATTTAAGAGTTTCATTCTCATTCTCAAAACCCATTGAAAGTGTATACCTTTTTCCAAAGCAAGAAGATTTGTTTGTTTACATGCCTGCTCAAAAGTTGGTCCAGCTTAATGAAGAGACCTATGAACTGACGCTCCCCTTACTAAATTCAGAGGTCAGTAGTTTTTCAGGTATTTTGAGTATTAATGGAGAAGGTTTTCAAGTTGAAGAAGACTTGCAATCTGCATCAGGCATGTCTTTGTGGCAAGCCATATTATTCGCTTTGATTGGTGGGCTGATTTTAAACCTAATGCCCTGTGTTTTTCCTGTTATTTCTCTTAAGGTTTTGAGTTTTGTCTCCATGGGTGGGGATGATCACGTAAAAATTAGAAATCATGCTCTCTCGTTTGTAGGTGGTGTGATGTCGACCTTCATATCAATTGCAACAGCTCTAATCATTATTCGCTCAACCGGCTCAATGATTGGCTGGGGCTATCAATTGCAATCTCCTGTCGTGGTTGGGATTTTAACCCTCATCATGCTGGGAATCGGCTTGGTGCTTCTCACCAATATTAATTTTGCAGCAGGGTTAACCACTTTGGGTTCAGGGGTGCAATCTAGAAATAATTACTCAGGCTCTTTTTTTACTGGAGTATTGGCTGTGGTTGTTGCATCGCCTTGCACTGCTCCATTTATGGGAGCGGCAATTGGTTATGCTCTGTTACAACCTTCATTTGCTACTCTGCCAATCTTTTTGGCTCTTGGCTTTGGTTTTGCTGGGCCTTATTTAATTCTTGCATTGAAGCCTGAATGGATAAGTGCCTTGCCTAAACCTGGGGCCTGGATGGATACCCTGAAACAATTTTTTGCATTTCCAATGATCGCCACTGCTTTATGGCTAATGTGGGTCTTTATGGTCCAAACATCAGGAGATGCTCTAATCCTGTTGCTGGTTTTAAGTTTAATCCTTGGTACTGCGGTATGGATGATTGCAACCTTTAAAGGAAGATGGAAATGGATTGGAATGATTCTAACTGCAATTGCAGCTTTTCAAATATTTAACAATCTTCCTGAGAGTTCAAACACAATGAACCAAGAAGAGTCTGCAGAGAGATGGAGCCTTGCAATTGAATCTGAACTTCAAGAACAAAATCAAGCCTACCTAATAAATTTTACTGCTGCTTGGTGCATTACCTGCCAAACAAATGAAAAGACTGCCTTTGCAAGAGTAGGAGTCAAAGAGTATCTAGCTGAGCAAAATATTACTTACGTTAAAGCGGATTGGACTAATCGTAATGAGGAGATCGCAATCGGTTTAGCAAGATATGAAAGAACTGGAATTCCTTTGTATATTTTTTGGAAACCAGGCATGAATGCTTCAAAAATCCTCCCTGCAGTTCTTACTGAGGATTTATTAATTAAATCAATGCAATAAGCATTTATCGAATAAAAATTTACTTGCTGGTAATTTTATTGCCATTTAATTAATGTATTTTCGTCAAACTCTGATATAACATAGGTTCAAAAAAACCTTTGCTACTATGGACTATCCTGCATTTGAACTATTTAGCACTCAGCACTTGGTGTCGCTGTTTATTTGCTTTGTTGTTATTGTCGGCTTTCCTAAATATTTTCAGGGTCAGACTGCATCGCGCAAGCTTATGGGTGGGAAAATAATTGCTGGTTTGATCATCCTGCACATGCTCACGCAACCAATTTACGATATCTTCTTATTTAATTTAGCTTGGCAAGGAGAGATCCCTTTACACATGTGTGATTTTTCAGCGATAGCCATGGTTATTTTTTTATTAAGAGATAATGCGCCCAAGCTACTTTTTTATTGTGCCTATTTTTGGGGAATCTGCGGAGCGACAATGGCATTGGTCACTCCTGATCTAGAATTTGGGTTTCCTCATGGAGAGTACTCACCTTTCTTTTGGGGGCACAGTTTAATTTTACTGGCAGTCTCCTATGTTTTAATGGTAAGGGATGAAAGACCCTATTTATCTGATATTCCAAAAGTCATTGGTATAACACTCCTGCTGCTGGTTTTTGTATACATTATGAACCTAGTCATAGGTCCACCGGCTAATTACTGGTACCTCATGGACAGACCTGTTGATGGGACCTTGCTGGATTACTTCCCTGATCCACCTCTGCATTTGCTTGGGACCATTCCCTTGGCTGCATTTTTATTTTATGTTGTTTATTTGCCCTTATTTATTAAAGACAAAGTAATTAAAAAGGCTTAGCCATGAAACTCGACTCCACAGCTTGGTTTGATGAAGTTGTAAAAACCTATCACATCATCTCGCCTCACATTCATCACACTCAGTTAGTATCATGTCCAGATTTGGATGAAGAGCTTGGCGGCCAATATCTTTTCAAGCCTGAATCATTGCAAATCACAGGATCATTTAAGGTCAGAGGCGCCCTATCGGCTATCTCTCGGCTTTCAAAAGACGAGCTAAAAAGAGGTGTTATAGCCTACTCCTCAGGCAATCATGCCCAAGGTGTTGCTCACGCAGCTAAAGTATTCAACACGCCAGCAACCGTGGTTATGCCTAAGGATGCGCCTGCAAGAAAAATTGCAAATGCGAAAGCTCTAGGGGCTCAAGTGATTCACTATGATCGACGCACAGAAAGTAGAGAGGAAATAAGCAGAGAGATAGCAAAAGAAAAAAACCTTGTCATCATCAATCCCTATGACGCTCTTGAAACAATCTATGGTCAAGGCACTGCGGCTTATGAAGTAATCAATGATGCTAATAATCCCAAACTTGATAATGCGATTATTTGTGCTGGGGGTGGCGGCCTGACAGCTGGATCATGCATTTCGATTAAACATATCAATTCTGAGTGCAATGTCTTTACTGCAGAGCCTGAAGAATGGAATGACCATCAACTATCTTTTGAAAAAAATGAAAGGGTTGCCATGGACACAAACCGGGGCGGGCTTTGCGACGGCCTACTAACCCCTACCCCAGGAGAAATACCTTTTGCCATTAATACTCACTTTGGTGTGCAAGGCTTATCCGCTTCAGATCAAGCAGTCTGTGAAGCCATGCGATTTGCTTTTAATCAATTGAATTTAAAGCTCGAACCAAGCGGCGCTGTTGCCTTGGCATGTTTGCTGCAAAACAAAGAGCATTTTAAAGGGACAAGAACTTTGGTAATGCTTTCAGGCGGGAACGTAGATCAAAAAACTTTTTCTGAGTGTCTTGCTAGAGCTAATCCTTAGAGCCTTCTTTTTCTGAATTGATTAGATCATCGATACCAGTGCCGCCAGTCATTACATCGACGATGACTCCTATAACCATGTTAAGAAGAATCACAGCATTGATAATAATAAAAGACACAAAGAAGATCCAAGCATATGGATATACTTCGAGAACATTGCCCATAATGGCTGCCCAATCATCATAGGTTGCTACTTGCACAAGTGTGATTAAAGCCAGGCCAATATTTCCCCAATTTTCTGGGTCTACAACACCAAAGAACATTGTTCCAATGGCTCCCCAAACATACATAAAGATAAACATAAGCAAAGCGATGAAACCAACCCTCGGTATTGTCTTGACTAAAGAATCAAGAATGTGACGAAATGCAGGAACAACTGTAATAATACGAAGCACACGAATAACCCTTAGAAGCCTAGCAACAAAAACGCTCTCGACATTGCTGATTGGCACCAAAGATATGGTCACAATTAAAAAGTCAAAAATGTTCCAACCATCACTAAAGAATTTAGCTAGAGAGCGTTCAGAAATCATTCGAATAATAATTTCAATAACAAAAAATATAGTAATCCCATAATTAAATAAATCCAGATAGACTGTATATTCGGGAGAAATATCGTACGAACTAACTCCAGCATATAGAGCAGAAGCAACAATTACAGCAATTACAATACCAGTAAAAACTTTGCTATTTCTAATTGATAAAAAAAACTCTATAAAATTATTCATAACAAAACAATAATACAGAATAAGCGTGTTAAATATACAGAAATTTAAGATTTAGAGACTCGACAGCATAATTTTAACTAGGGATCACTGAACAATAGTATTTGCTTGTTCTATACTACAATTACTTAAAAATTAAATTGATAGATATGGATGGATTAATTAATATTATTTCGAATGTTTGGGAGCAAGGCTTTCTAGGGATTGGTGTAACAGAGATTATTGTCTCGTTGCTAATCTTTATAGCTGGTGCAATTACTAGAGCTTTTCTGGTTGGTAGAATTTTAAAAAAACTGGAGAGATTAACATCGAATACAGAATCAGAAATTGATGATGTGTTGCTTGAATCTCTTAAAAAACCTTTAGGATATATACCATTAACAGTAGCTTTATATTTTATAGCTGTATATTTGCCTCTTTCAGGAATCGCAGAACTTTTTGCAACCAATTTAATTAAAGCAATGATAGCTTTTACAATATTTAGCGCCCTTGCAAACAGTGTTGCTCCAATTTTTCAAGCATTTACTTCGTCCAATGTTTTAACGGAGTCAATGACAACATGGCTGGAGCGAGCAGCAAGAGTAATTATATGGATCATAGGAATTGGCATTATTTTTGATATTTTTGGAATTCAAATTGGGCCTTTGGTTGCTGGCTTGGGGCTATTCTCAGTTGCTGTTGCTTTAGGGGCTCAAGATTTGTTTAAAAATCTTATCTCCGGTTTACTTATTATTGGTGAAAATAGATTCCAACCTGGTGATCGAATTGAGGTTCCTGGTCAACTTCATGGAATTGTTGAAGACATAGGTTTCAGATCTACTCTTATAAGAATGTTTGATACTGCTCCAATGTTAGTGCCGAACAAGGACCTATCAGATGTTAGGGTAATTAATCATGGCAATATGACCTTCCGCAGGATTAGTTGGACTATTAATTTGACATACTCTACAACTCAAGAACAGCTATCAACTATATGCAATAAAATTACAGAATACATTGCCTCTAATAATCAGTTTATAAAAAACCCTAATCAGGAATCTTTTGCTCGAACTGAAGAGCTGGCTGCTAGTTCAATTGATTTAAGAGTACTTTGTTACGCAAACCCAGTTGGTTTTACAGATTTTTCAAAAATTAAACAGAACCTGATTTTTGAAATTATTAATATTGTTAGGAATAATGGATCTGAGTTTGCATATCCATCACACTCTGTTTACATTGAGAATTCAGAAGCCTTGGATCCTAGTCAATATTTAGCAAATGATCTTGCTGAAAAAATATCAAATGACTCAAATCCTCAACAAGGGGAAGATTAGTAAAACCAATCAAATAAAGAGGCCTAGCCATGACTGAACAAAGTATTTTAGCCTCGACATTGGTTGTTCTTATGGGTCTGCTCGTTTGGGGTAAATGGCGTTATGACGCAGTAACTTTGATCTGCCTTGCATTTTTGGTCTTATTAGAAGTTGTTCCAGCAGAAAGTGCCTTCTCAGGATTTGGTCATCCCGCTGTAATTACTGTGGCCTTGGTATTGCTTATTAGTAAAGGTTTGCAGGAAGCTGGAATGGTTAGTTTAGCTGGTAACTTTATTTCTAGGTTAACCCTCGGAGAAAACCAGTTTTTAATTATGATTATGGTAGTTGCAGCATTCCTGTCTTCGTTTATGAATAATATTGGTGCAATGGCATTGCTTCTCCCCATTACCTTATCCGCATGCCAAAAAATGGAATGGAATCCATCAAAATTTCTTATGCCACTAGCCTTCGCAAGCATTCTTGGAGGAATGAACACAGTAATTGGCACCCCTCCAAATATTATTATTGCCCAATACAGGCAAGAATATACGGGAGTTAGTTTTAATTTTTTTGATTATTCGTTTGTTGGGCTTGCGGTAAGCATCCTGGGAGTTTTATTTATAGCTCTCATTGGATTTAGGTTTGTAAAGGTCAGAGATAACACTGCAGATACTACCCGCTTGATTGATTTAAAAAATTATTTATTTGAAGTTACAGTTAAAGAGGATAGCAAAGCAATCGGAATGAGGCTTTCAGAGATAAAGAAAATCTCAGGACCTGAAACAGAAGTAATTGGCGTGGTCAATGAAACAGGCGGGGTCTCAAGGGTCTCAATGGGAAGAAAAATTCAATCTGGACAAATATTAGTTATTAAAACATCCCCGGATGATATTTCTTCAATCCAGGAAGCATTGGGTTTCGAAATAGCGGAGAACCTTAACACCATTCAAGAATCTGACTTGGCTGAAATTGAAGTGATGGTAACTGCTGGCTCTAGACTGATTGGACGCAAGCATGAATTTTTAAAAAGACTTGCCTCTGAAGACTTGGCGCTGCTTGGGCTATGGCGACGTGGTGCTAGATTCAGAACTAGGCTTGCTCGAGAAGCATTTAAAGTTGGGGATGTTTTGCTCCTAGGAGTCAGAACCATTGATGATGAGGGGGTGAAAGAACGAATCAAGCATCTAGGTTTAATGCCCTTAATGCAACGTGACTTGCAAACTATTCCAAGTAGGAGCCGCCTACTAAAGAGTCTTATCTTTTTTGGTCTAGCTATAGGTCTAACAGCCTTCAATGTTATTGATATAGTTGTAGCCTTTCTACTATGCGTAATCGCATTTATTTCAATAAAAGTTCTTAATGGGAATTTATATAGGAATATTGAATGGCCAGTTGTGGTCATGCTTGCTGCTATGATTCCGGTTGGCCAAGCACTTGAAACATCCGGCATCTCTTTAAATATTGCAAATTTTATTTCTACAACAACTGAGGGGATGGCTTTACCTTGGTTAATTCTAATGGTCCTTGTGATCACAATGTTTGTATCAGACATTGTTAACAATGCTGCAACAGCAGTTATTATGGCTCCAATTGCTGCGAATCTAGCCATGCAAGTAGGTCAACCAGTAGAGCCGTTTTTAATGGCAGTTGCAGTAGGTGCAAGCTGTGCATTCCTGTCTCCAATTGGACATCAATGCAACACGCTAGTCATGGCACCAGGTAACTATAAGTTTGGAGATTACTGGCGTTTAGGCCTGCCTCTAGAATTCGTAATTGTCTTGATCTCTATTCCAATGATTTTATTTGTTTGGACCTAAAGTTTACAAAAAAGATTGGTAGACCCGAATGGACTCGAACCATCGACCTCCGCAATGTCAATGCGGCGCTCTAACCAAGACTGAGCTACGGGTCTAAAAATATGGGCTTATTATACAACCACTATGCCCCATCGAGTCTAGTAAATTAAACTGCTAAATTAGACCGTTGAGCTAAAAACTCCTTGGTCTCCTCTAGTATGGCTTGGGTTTCCTCTGAGTTATCTTTTTCAAGCAGTTTTGCAGTCTCTTGAACCACTTTATCCATTGACCCCCATGGGCCCTCCTCTGTTAAGCGCTCTGCAATTAAGTGCTGATATCTACTAGTCATATCTTCTGGAGCTTCTTGAGGGTAGAACTGACAGATCAGCCGTTCTGCAAATAATCTATGACGCTCATCGGTAATATTTCTACAAATCTTAATTCTTTCTTCAGCAGAATCAATTCGATGAAAATCAGCCATCAACTCCTTGTCCTCTCTTGATGGAAAGCCACCTGCATAAATCATCTGCTCTATATGATCATACTCATTGTTCCAGTTATTAATTTTGTCTGCCATAGCCTGACTGACCAAGGCCTGAAAATCAGTATTCTCTCTAACTTGTGTGGCTCTTTCTTCTAGCAATGCAAAATCAGTATCAAAAATATTTTTATCTTCAATCAAATCACTGGGGCACAATGGAATGGTCTTGTTAATACCGTACTTTTTAAAGGGTCCTGATTTGCTTGGTTTTTGCACCATTGAATAGATATCTTGTGTGTCCAAACTAAAAATTTCTTCAGGCTCAAAACTTAAATCAAAAAACATTAAATCGTTCGGCGCCATACTGCCACAAGGAACCACCGGGTATTTAAAAACTTCACGTCTAAAGACCTCACCGAGCCCAAGGAAGCCTGGTTGCTGAACCGCCGCTTGTACTCCTGGTTTAGATGAAATGCTTAAGAAAAAGTCTATTAGTTCTGGTTTCTGATTGTTGATAATTTCCAATAATGAAATCATGAGTTTGCAATCAGCAATGGCATCATGTGCATCACCGATCTCTATGCCATTGGCCTCAGCAATATCAGCTTGCTTTAAGCTAATGGCTGGACCATCTTTGTACAAAGGAATATTCAATAAATCAGGAAAAAAAGCAGCTACATTGTGCATCATCAATAAAATATCAAGGCGGCTATTGCCATTGGTATTGGTGAGATAGGATTCAAACAAGTTCCAATAAAATTGTCTTCGAATGAGCTCCTCATCATAAGACATTCCATTAAACGTTATAAAAACTGCTGGCTCATCAATGGTCCATTGTCTCCATTGACGATTAAGGTCTCGCATCATTTCGTAATGCGACACGTTGGACTGAAATAGATGGGTTTTCTTATTAGTCACCATAGCCATGGGATGAGGAATGGCCCATGGCAAAGGAGCGCAACCTAAGTTTTGCTCGTCTTGAATTTCTAATACTCGATTTGTCTTAATTGAACCGCACTGAAGAATTTGTGCAAAGTCTTTTATGAGACCGGTGGTCTCAGTATCGTAAAATATTAGGTTATTGCTCAACTAATATTCTATGTTCTGCTGATATTTGAAGACTCTACCTTGGACTTATCATATTCTGCGTATTTACCAAGCTCATATCTGGCAACTGACCTTCTATGGACTTCGTCTGGCCCATCTGCAAGTCTTAAAGTTCTCATGCCTGCATACATTCTAGCAAGCGGGAATACTTGAGAAACTCCAGCACCGCCATGCATTTGAATAGCCCGATCAATAACATCACAAACAATGTTTGGAACAATTACTTTGATTTGAGCAATTTCACTGGCAGCAACCTTATTGCCAACCGTATCCATCATGTGAGCAGCTTGAAGCGTTAAAAGTCTTGCCATGTTAAGTTCAATTCTTGAATTGGCAATGATGTCCATGTTGCCACCAAGTTGAGCTAGAGGCTTACCAAAAGCAACCCTACTTTGGGATCTTTCACACATCATTTGCAAAGCTCTCTCTCCCAAACCAACAGCTCTCATACAGTGATGGATTCTTCCTGGCCCAAGACGACCTTGGGCTATTTCAAAACCCCTGCCTTCACCAAGAACCATATTGCTTTTAGGTACTCTTACATTGGTAAATTTTAAATGCGCATGGCCATGAGGAGCATCATCCCAACCAAACACTTCCATCATTTTTCTTTGCTCAATCCCTTCTGAATCCATTGGCACTAATATTTGGGAATGTCTCTTGTGTCTTGGAGAGTCTGGATCTTGGTCTGTAACACACATGAAAACAATGATTTTGCATCGTGGATCTCCGGCACCAGATGTCCACCATTTTTCACCATTAATGACATATTCATCACCATCAAGGACAGCTGTGGCTGCCATGTTTGTTGCATCGGAAGATGCTACGCCTGGCTCTGTCATACCAAAAGCTGATCTAATTTCACCAGCAAGCAAAGGTTTTAACCATTGCTCTTTTTGCTCTTCTGAACCATAACGCTCCAGCACTTCCATGTTTCCTGTATCAGGAGCTGAACAATTAAACACCTCAGATGCTATTCCAACTGCACCCATTTTTTCAGCAAGGTGAGAATATTCAAAATTGGTAAGCCCCGTTCCAAATTCACCCTCGTAGCCTGGAAGGAAAAAATTCCATAAACCTTCTGCTTTTGCTTTGGCTTTCATCTCTTCCATTACTGGAGGAACACACCAACGACCGCCCTCTTCAGTTTGTTGAGCGTATAAGGCCTCATTTGGTTTTATTTCTGCATCAATGAAGTCGGATACCCTATCTACGAATGATTGAACCTCAGGTCTTAAATCTCTCATTTTTTCTCCCGTAATTATTACTTTGTATTAAGTACTAATATAAGTATTGTGAATGTTATAAATTAATTCTATTATAAGATTCTGTAAAACTAGAACATATAATAGCTGTTCGCTAAACCCAAAGCTATAGGATTCATAAAATATGAAAATAAGCTCATTCGATTTAAATCTTTTCGTGATTATGAACTCCATCTACACTGAGGGCAGTCTTACCAAGGCTGCAGAAGTTGTAGGCATTACCCAGCCTGCTGTATCTAATGCCCTATCTAGATTAAGAGAAAAATTTGATGATGAGCTCTTTGTGAGGACTGGAAGTGGCATGGTTCCTACGCAAAAAACCGAAAATATTATTAAGGATATTCAAAATGCACTGCAGTTGATGCAAAAAAGTGTCAATGAACCAGATGAATTCAACCCTGAAACTAGCCAAAAAACTTTTAGGATCTCTTTGGGAGATATCAATGAAGGAAGGATTCTTGCTATCTTGTTAGGTAAAATTGAAAAAGTGGCCCCCAATATCAGAGTGGAATGTTATTACTCTGCAAGGGATCAGGTGCCGCATGCGCTTGCAACCAATGAGCTGAGTTTTGCTGTAGATCCATTTATTCCTAACTCAAAAGATACCAATACCATGAAAGTCTTTTCAGATAAATTTGTTATTGCGCATCGAGCTAATCACGAGATCAGCAAAGTTTCAAAAATAACTCTTGATAAAATTCTTCAATTGAAATACATAAATATTTCAAATAGAAAAAGAGGCGCATCAGTTGTTGAGATGGAGATGCAAAAAATGCAACTGCAGCCAGAAATAGCTCTTAGAGCACAGCATTACTTAGTAACACCTGAAATAGTAAGATCTACAGATTTATGCCTGCTGTGCGCAGAGACTTTTGCAAAAAAACATGGGTTAAGTTATATAGAACTTCCATTTGATGTACCTCCCCTTGAACAGTATTTAATTTGGCACAACAGTGATAATAATGATGGCTCTCATATTTGGATGAGAAAGTTAATTGCTGAATCTTTTCAGGAAGTGGATTCAGTTAAGATTTAATTGCTTCGCCATAGTACTGAAAAGCAGCTATTTTTGGTCCTTTAATATATTTCTTTTTTAAATCTTTAAATTGAAAGCCGCCTGAAAGAATTAATTCCTCTATATTTCTATCAAGATTGCATCCTCCAGCAATTTTTTTCCAACCTGGGCTTATACGATGTTGCCACTTTTGAATACTTTTTTCTGGCGCCAAACCATGCTCCATAAAAAATAAAGAGCCATCATCCTTAAGAAGCCTCCGCGCCTCAGAGAGTGCAAGTATAGGCTCTGGAATGGTGCAAAGACTGTATCCAATGACCACGCTATCAAAAGTAGCTGACTCTAAATCTATAGATTCTGCAGTTGCCTCAATAAAAGATATTTTTGAATTAAATTTTGATGCTCGAGATTTTGCCATTGCAACAGAGCTTACTGCAGGATCTACTCCCACAACCTCAGTTACAGCACCAAAATTATAATAATCAAAATTCAAGCCAGAGCCTATTCCTATTTCTAACACCCTGCCATAAGCCAGAGGAACAACTTGAGATCTTTTATTTTGAAAACCCTCCATGCCGCAGCAAAAATCTAAAAGCTTAGGTAAAAAGTAATTTTCATAGAGGCTCATGACTGACTCAAATCATGCCCTGCGGTGCCAACCAAGCCACCATCTGACTGAATCACAGCACCAACAGTATAAGCGCCTGCCCTCGAGCATAAGAATATAACTAATCCAGCCATATCTTCCGGAGAACCAATTCGTTTTCTTGGATTTCTGGATTCTATTAGCGAATAATCATGGTTAACTGCAGCACCAAGCATCATTGACTCATATGGACCGGGAGCAATAGCATTAACTAAAATATTTTCTCCAACCAGTCTTTTCGCTAAGATTCTGGTTAAATGATGAACTGCGGCCTTTGAAGTTCCATATGCATATGCCTCAATTACTGGAACATTTAAACCATCTACAGATCCAATATTTATTACGCGTGAAGGTGTTTCTGAGGTCGCATTAACACGTAGCATAGGAGTAAGTTTTTGAGTTAAGTAAAAAATACTTTTAACATTTAAATCCATAACTTTATCCCAGCCTTTTTCTGAATACTCTGCATAAGGCTCTCCCCAAGAAGCCCCTGCATTATTAATAAGGAAATCAATATGCTCTTCTTTGGATTGCATGAATGCAGTAAATTCTTCCATGCCGGCCATGCTGCTAAGATCGCAAGGCACAGGAATGCATTCTGCTTCGTACATATCAGATAATTCCTTAGCTTTTTCTATCAGAGCAACTTCCTTTCTTGCTGTTATATAAACTTTGACTCCATTTGCCAAAAAGCCTGCTGCTATCATTTCGCCAATTCCCCTTGAACCCCCGGTTACGATTGCTACTTTTCCCGAGACATTAAAAAGTTCTGTAATTTTCATGCTTATCCTTGCGAATTTAATTAAATGCTTATGTTCTCTTGAAATCATTATGAATTCAATAGCATAAGCTTTAGAATACTGTCATGGAGCTTGCCATAAATATTATTCTGCTACTAATAGGAATTTCGATTCTTGTTTGGGGTGCAAATAAATTTGTTGATCACGCATCCATTATAGCCAAACATTTAGGCATAAGTGACCTTGTCATTGGGTTGACTTTGATTGCATTTGGAACTTCTGCGCCAGAAATATTTGTTGGAATTTCTGCTGTACTGAACGGGAATGAAGACATAGCGCTTGGGACTGCAATAGGTTCAAACATATCAAACATTGCTCTCATTTTTGGGGTTTCTTGCCTGTACTTTAATGTTGCATCAAAAACACAACTGTGGAATTTACTCCCCTTTGCATTATCAGTTATTTTACTTGGTCTAACCCTTGTTGATGGGTCTATCTCATTTGATGAAAGCCTGGGCTTTGTAGGTCTTTTTATGTTGTTTATGTTTGTTCTTTTAAAAACAGATGGGATAGTAGAAGAAGAAAACACAAACTCAACTGAGTTTGGAAAAAGCTTAATTTTATCGATGATTGGCTTGGGAGGATTAATTGCAGGCGCTAATATTGCAATAATCTATGCTGAGAATACTGCATTGCTGCTAGGCATTCCAGAGCTAATTATTGGACTCACTATTATTGCGCTTGGAACCAGCTTGCCTGAGTTGGCTGCTACTGTTGCCGCCTTAAGAAAGGGAAAGCATCAAATGGTTGTAGGAAATATCATTGGCTCAAATGTTTTTAATTTGGTTTTTGTGATCCCAATTATTGGTTTTTTTGGATCTGTTCAACTCAGCTCTATAGTTTTAGAAAGAGACTTTTATATTCTTGCGAGCTTAAGTCTTGTGTTTATTTTATTAGCTTTTGCGCTAACCAAGCTTCAATTCAAGCGCGCTCTATTTGCAACCGCAGGGATTGTCTTAGTTAGCAGCTACGTCCTTTACATGGGCGTTCTTTCTGGGATTGTATAGATATCTCATATATAAGAAAAAGGCTAGAGATAGGACAAAAGTGACAACCTCAAAAATAAAGAAAGTATTGTAAAAAGTTGGCGTGCTTGGGATTAATGCAAATAAGTATCTACCTAACGCAATACTAAACGTTAAAAATGCAAGAAGTGATAACACATAAGTTGCTATGCCCCTGCTAAAAAGTCCAAGCAGACACAATAATCCAATAATCATATTGATGCCTCCATACAGACCAGCCACTTCTGAATATCCAATCACACCACTAACTTTTAAGCCGACCGCATCCATAAAGGATGGAACATTGCTAAGCTCTAGCGCATCCTTGACTGGATCAATCATTGCCCAAGCGCCAATACCAAAATACAAGACAGCATAAGTTAGTAGAAATAATCTAACAATCCAAATCATATTACGTCCTAAAAAATTTCATTTTTTCTTTTGTTATGCCCTTTTCTGGCTACAAAACAAATAATCGATACTATGATAAACATTATAATGGGATCTTTAGTGAAAGACATAAATGTTATAAACCCAATGATGTGAGTTATGAGAAGCGAGACACTAATCACATATATCGGCCATAAAGATGATGTGGGATTTTTGCCTGAAAAATATCTATAAATAAAATAATTTAAGGTAAGAAAAAAACCTGGTATTAGAACTCTGGCCCTGTATTCATTCATTTGATTTTGATTAAAATCAGTAGCAAGAAATGCAATTGGTAGTTGATCGTAAAAAAATAAGTTAACTGTTATTCGCACAGTGATGTACAAACCAGTCAACACCAATGAATATTTAATTAATTTTTCCATCCGTATATTAGAATACACTTAAATGTTTAAAATTTTAAACTTTTAGATATTGCAAAGACATGAACATAGCATTAAATCCAAGCGAATTCCTCAACTCTCCTCATCCTGAGCCTTATTTAGAGACTGTGGTCTCTACGCAAGAATTACAGGAATTTATCAACAAAACTATCGAGCAAAGCAAACAACCAATTGTAATTTTTGGGGCCAATTGGTGCCCTGATGCAAGGTTGCTTGAAGGGGTGCTTCAACTGCCTTCTGTGAAAAGCTTTATTGCAAAATATGCAAATATTTTACATATAGATGTTGGAGAGTACGAAAGAAATACAGATTTATTTAGTTTTTTTGATTCTGTTATTAAAGATGGGATCCCAAGAGTCTTTGTGATGGATCTAAGCGGTCAATTGATTAATTTAGAGACCAATGATGTCATGAGAAAGGCAAGAGAGCTTTCAACTCAGGAGATTTTTGACTATTTTCAAAAATTTATAGACTCAAATAAAACTAATAGCGGAAATGCTTAATCTTGTCCCTGCTGTTTCTTAAGTCTGTCATCGCTTGAATTCCTATCTCTAAATGTTGTTTTGCCCATTTTGAAGTTACGGCTTTGTCTGATTTTTCAGTTTTAACTCCGTCAGGAGTTACAGGCACATCCGAGACCAATAGCAAAGCTCCTCTGGGAATCTCATTGTAATGACCGACTATAAAGATAGTAGCAACTTCCATATCAATGCCAATAGCGGTTGTTTTTTTTAGTTTCTTTAAAAAAGTTTTATCATGCTCCCAAACTCTTCTGTTGGTTGTATAAATAACTCCGGTTCGATAGTCTGTGCCAGCATCTAATATTTTGTCAGAGACAAATTTATGTAATTTAAATGAAGGTAATGCTGGTACTTCTGGTGGAAAGTAATCATTTGATGTTCCATCACCTCTAATGGCAGCAATAGGCAAAATTAAATTTCCTATTTCGGATGTTTCTTTTAGACCGCCACACTTTCCAAGAAATAATACACCTTTTGGGTTTCGTGCAACTAGCAAATCCATGATCGTTGCTGCATTTGGCGAACCAATTCCAAAATTGATGATGCTTAGTCCAGCATCATTGGTGCAAGAGGACATGGGTCTGTTTTCACCTTGCACATCAGCATTAAACCTATTGGCAAACTGTTCAACGTAGTCCTGAAAATTGGTGAGTAGAATGTAGTCTCCAAAATCATCTACAGGCATGCCTGTATAGCGAGGGAGCCAATCTTTAGCTATATCGTATTTATTATCCATGGAGCATTATAGACCATGGCAATAAGTAATGCTTTTTACTGGTCTGCAGCAGTTGCTAAACCTGTTAAAACAGTCTGATGTTTAATATATTCATGAATTTGCTGAGCTTGTTCGACATTAAGCACGTCTTTAAATGATGCCATTCCACTGCCATGAATTCCACCAAGGACATTACCTAAAAATGAAGCATGGCCTTGAGCATCTAACATTCTTAATTCAGGCAACACTCCTCCGCCAATAACCCCTGCACCATGACAAAACTGACAATGCTCGTGGTACTCATATTCGCCTCTAGCAATCACTAGCGCATCAGAGTTAACTTCAACAATTGTTGGATTTAATTGCGCTATTGTTGCAACTGGTTCCTCAATTTGCGTGCCTCCAATTTCAAAAATCATCATTCTGCCATCTCGCGATGGATTTTCATTTGCCGCTTCAAGGCCACCCATCAAAGCATATGCACCACCATATCCAACTTGAACTGCAATGTATTGCTTGCCATCTATCTTATAAGTTATTGGGGGTGCAACAATTCCTTGACCAGTATCAACACTCCACAGCAAATCACCTGAGTCAGCTGCATAAGCAACAAACCTTCCATCTGAAGTACCTTGAAATACTAAGTTTCCATCAGTTGAAAGAACGCCTCCACTCCAAGGTCTCTTGTACTGAGCTCGCCAAACTTCTTTTTGCTCTTTTGGATCCCAGGCTAACAAATACCCAACTGTTGCTGAATCAACCATGGCTAATTCATCCGGGTCTTTTGGCAGATAGCTCATTTCTATTTGTTGAGCTAGATTCCAAGTATTTGGATTGTATTTAAATTCACCATCTGTGGAATAGATAAATAATGTCTCTTGCGCAGGAATATATACCAGCCCTGTTTTTGGGCTATAAGACATTGGATGCCAATTATGTCCACCAAGTGGGCCTGGAGTTGTTAAAGCTGGTTGTGATTTATGATTGGTTTCTTCAATCTCTACGGGTCTTCCAGTTTCAGGATCTACGTGAGAGGCCCAATTCATTGGAACAAAGTTGTTCGCAGAAATAAACTCACCTGAAGTTCTATCTATCACATAGAAAAAGCCATTTTTAGGGGCCTGCATGATAACTTTTCTTTGCTCCCCATCAATCTCCATGTCAGCAAGAATCATGTGTTGCGTTGCGGTATAGTCCCAGCTGTCCCCAGGGGTAGTTTGATAGTGCCAAACATACTCTCCATTTTCAGGATTGATTGCCACAATGGATGAAAGGTATAGATTATCGCCACCGCCAGGACTTCGCACATACCTATTCCAAGGTGAGCCATTCCCAGTGCCGATATATAAGAGATTTAAGTCTGGGTCATACGCCATAGAATCCCAGACAGTTCCACCTCCGCCAACTTCCCACCATTTGCCACCAGACCAAGTCTCAGCTGCTCTTGCCAAAGCCTCTGATTCAAAGGGCTCATCAGGATTACCGGGAACTGTGAAAAATCTCCACAGCATAGAACCGTCTTGAACATCATAAGCAGAAATATAACCTCTAACTCCGAACTCGCCACCGCCATTACCTATAATAATTTTTCCATCGATGATTCTTGGCGCTCCGGTGATTGTGTATGGTTTAGATTTATCAATGGTTAAAACATCCCAGTTAACGACTCCAGACGCTTTATCAAGTGAAATTAAACGGCCGTCAATCGTTGCAAAGACTACTTGATCACCCCAAACTGCGACACCCCTATTAACAACATCACAACAAGCATTTCTTGCCCAGTCTTTATCTGCCTCAGGGTCAAATGACCAAAGCTCTTTCCCGGTCTTTGCATCCAAAGCAAAAACTACGCTCCAAGGTGCGGTTATGAACATCATCCCATCAACTACAATTGGAGTTGTTTCATGTCCCCTGTTAGTGCCTGTTTCAAATGACCATGCCAACCCTAGATCTTGAACGTTTGAGTCGTTAATATCATTGAGCGGGCTAAACCTGGATTCATCATAGGTTCTGCCATGCAAAAGCCATGATTCATTTTCTGTGTCGGCATTAAGAACTCTTGCAGAGTATGAATCATTTTCAGAGCAAGAAACGATGAATATAAGTGATAGCAGTGACAGTGATAAATTTTTCATAGGTCTAATAATAACAAAGGTTTTAAAAAGTTACATTAATAGAGAACTGAATTTTTGGTTAGCCAGAAATCAACAATAATACCAATAACATTTTAGTTAAATGCTGATGAAAATTGACTATAGCCTTCTCAAAGTATCCGAATGTTAGATGTGAATTTGCTTTTGCTGTGACCGTTTCAAAGATTGCTCGAGCTGCTTCCCGATCTTCGCTTTGACCCTGCTCATTTACAAACTTTAAATCTTTTTGAGCATCTTCATTTAAGATTCTCTGACCTGAACTGTTTAGATTAACCATTGAATATGTAATTGTTTTAACTTCATTGGGTGCAATTGGCTCCATCACAGTTAGGTTTGAATGCTTGGATAACATTGAAACACTAGCATTTGGAAAAAGGTGGTAAACCTTCGTCACTGTTCCATTAATTTTTCTTTCCTCGGGTTTTAATTCCCTAAGTTTTTCAATTCGCCTAAAAGGAAAGATAACTCTAGAATTAGGACCAAAAGTTTCGACTAAATTGATATTGTCTAGACCATATGGGAAAAAAGTCTTTTTATGAAGCGATTTAATGTGATAGCCCTCAAGAAGCGTTTCAGTTAATAGCTTCCAATTGGTTTTATCATTCACCTCACTATGATCAAACATCTCTTGCTCAGGTTGAAAGTAATCTAAAACATTTTCAATAAAATCCTTGTCTATCGAGCCCTCTTGTTGAACATAAACGATCCCGCCTTTCTCAACTGCTTCGACTTGTACAAGCCCATTATCATTCTTGTTAATCCCAGGAAAAGCCTCCTCACCTGGAATATTTTGTAATTTGCCATCAAGGCTATAAGACCAAGCATGATATGGGCAAACAAATGCTTTGTTAGAACAACCAACTCCTTGAGCAACTTGCATGCCTCTGTGCCTGCATGCATTGATAAATGACCTTACTTCACCATCAGAACCTCTAACTGTTAATAACGGTGTTCCGGATGCCTGCCTTGCAATATAACTGCCCTTTTCAGGGAGAGCTGCAGAGGGACAAAAAGGAACTGGCAGCCTTCTTAATAATTGAATTTCTTGATTAAATCTTTCTTGAGAAAAATAATTCTCGACTGGCTCCTTCCAAGTCTCATCACCAAGATCAGTTGTATTGTTATCTATATGGTCAAAAATCCTTTCTATGGCTTGTTGATCATCTAATAGGTGCTTTGAGTTTTTCATAATGTAGGAGGTCCTAAGTAGTCTTTATTATACTTAAAACCTATAAAAATATTTGGTAGGGATGGAGGGAGTCGAACCCCCACGCCTTTCGGCACTTGGTTCTAAGCCAAGCATGTCTACCAGTTCCATCACATCCCCAGAAAGAGAAAGAATTATATTACAGAATTAGTAAATGTTAAGAAGTTTTATGCAAACAATAAGAACTAAAAATAAGGGATTTCATTTTTTCTTTTGCGATGAGCCATGATTAGAACAATTACTAAAAATACTTCGCCAAAGAAAACAAATAAACCAAAAGTATTAAAACCTTCGTAAAAGAAACTAACGGTTCTACCAAGTGCAATAAAACCCATTATGTATCCAATCGTTTGCGCAATAGAAAGTGAGTTAAACGAGAACGAAAAGCGCACCAAAAGATAAGCGTATGCAATAAATGAGCCTGCAAATAAGGATCTAAATTCAGATGCGGTTGCAGGATTGGTCGCAGCCACAGGTATAAAGCCCAAATCACTTAAATCAGGTTTAAACATTACATAGCAACCAATTGCAAACAAACAAGCTGCTGAAAAAAGAATACAAGCCTTTAGCATTTACAAGACTCCTAATACAAAGAGAGCCAAGAAAAATGCGACAACCCCCATTGCCAACCAAAAATATAACTCTTTAGTATTACCAAAACGATAAGCATTAATTGCTAAGCCCCAACAATACAAGGGTGCTAAAGTAATAATAATAGAGCTAATTAAAATCGCAATTGGGATAAACGCCAAAACCAAAAATAACTGCAAAGCTAATTTATTCATAACCTAATGGAACATATTTATAAACAGTGTGTCAAACATACTACGAATTTTCTAGCCATATGGGGGATGTCCAAGCTCTCTCTTGAATAAATTTTGGAACAGAGCTCTCGCTGCTATCTTCGCAGTAACTAGGATTTTTTAAACAAAGATCATGAGACCATCGGCATGATTTATTCGCTATGACTCTCACATAATAATATGCATCCTCTGTATTATTAAAGTCTGGGTCTTCCCAAACTGAGCACATGGACCTCACTCCTGACCCTATGACATTGCAAGATTCAAAATCTAAATCTGCAGGAGGGTGGGTTTTAATATCATGAACAGAAGTTTCAATCTCTCCATTGCGAATGACGCCTTTAATAACTTGTAGCTTTTCAATAAATTGATTTTTGATAGATGCATCTGCAGTGGCAGAGACAAAAATTCTTGCCTTTGACATCTGTTTTGAATTTAATGTTCCTCCCATTGGAGCTCCATTTTTATACGAGCTAGCAATTGCATTTGGTTGATCGCATAGGTTTTCGCTAAAATCATCTCCAAGGAAAAACCTTACTAAAAAACGTGGTCCTGAGGTTCCATAAACTTCTTTTCTTTGAAGCGCATTAAAAATTGATGTCCTACTGTTTTCTTCAGCCCAAACTACAGCAAGACCACCTGGATTAAATTCAATGTCATCGGGCAATCCTTCAGGAATGCTCGTTCTAAATGATTTTCCAGCTCCACCATGGCCTTGAAAAAATTCCTCATCAACTGAGCCAGGAGTTCCAAGATGGGTATCTGTACTTCCAATAAACCCCAGTTTAAAAGGGTTGATCCCCTGCTCCTCTTTCATAAGCAGTCCTTGGTTTAATGCGTCGCGCGCAAAGCTTGATTTTGGTGAATTGGAAAGATTCTTGCGAAACTTAGATTTAAAATCTTTATAAGGTAGTTGCTCAAAATTACACATTGGGTCTTTAGGATCTATAGCGCATTCCGAACTGCCCTTATGTTGAAAAATTTCTACCAATGGCTCTTTAGTATTTTGAAGATATATTTCATCTTGCGATGGTTTTTCAAACATATAGCCATTGCTAAGATTGGAGTTATGAGGAATCACCATGTAATCACAATCACTTGAACAATTATCATCTAGCTGCGTCCAAAGCATTTCTCGAGATGGAGCTTCATAAAAACTTATGGGCTGAAAAGGAACATTTGAATTTTTGAAGATTATATTTCTATGCAAGTTATTCCCTGAATAAGCCGCTCCAGTCCACTCGTAACCTACAAAAGTTGTAAAGCTGCAATCCTCCGATCTATCATAATGATCTTCAGCTGCTTGAATTGTCTCTTGCCAAGGTGCTTGCGCAGCATCTAAACAAGCTTCTCTAGAATCACCGCACATGCCCATTGGCTTGCGCAAGCTGGCTTTAGCATTCATATAAAAATAGGAGAGCTTTGGAAAATTTCTATACACCTTGCATTGCAAACCATTAAAGTTAAAGCTCATGGAATCCAAACACATTCTCACTTCTCCCAAAAGCTCAGCATGATCTGTCACGGCTGCAAAATCTAATGGTTGTTTTAGTTTTGAGATCCGCGAACTCGTCCCATCGGAATTGTAGGGTTGAAGAAAAAGTGATTGGCCTTGAGCATAACGGTAAGCATCGTCAGGAGTATTCAGGGTTCCTTGAGTGTTGGCATCTAATGATAAAGCAGTGTGGACATGCAGGTCTCCAAATAATGGCATTTTCTCCTCTGCATAAATGCTGCATGGCTCTCTATCCTCTAATAGATAAGAGATGCTTTCAGCAGATCCTATAAAACAAGAAATCAAAGCAAGAGATGTAAAAAATATATTTTTCATTTAAATTTCTATAAAAAAAACGGCAACCTAAGTTGCCGTTTAAAAAGTCTCATTAGACCAATTTATTAGAAGTTATATACGAGCTGAGCTCCCAGCTGTCTTCCCATATTGGTATTAGCTGCATAAAACTTAGAAGGTAAACTTCCGCCACCTGGTAAGTGATAATCTGAGTAAAAAGCTTGAATATGAGAAAGATCTACATCATCTGTGATGTTTTTCACAAAGAAGCTAGCATCCCAGACTCCATCAGAAGATTTCCATCCAACAATAATATTCGCTAGATATAAAGCTTTGATTTTTAGTTCAGGGTTAATAGCGCTAGTTCTCTCATCTCTCCAGCTAACATTGTACCTAGTGTATCTTTCACCGCCCCAGTAAGCAGGAACAGTGTGATCTAGGTAGAAAGTTAGGGAGGATTCAGCATCATCATTGACTCGCTGTCCGCTAACATCTCTGGTCGCCGCTGCTAAGCCTGAATACGAAGGGTCATTGGCATACCCAGTTGAACCTGCAGCATATTCGCTGTCAGTGGATGTATAACTACCACCCAATGTAAGGTCAGCATTAACAACGTATGCATACTCAAGATCTATACCTGAAATAGATGCATCATTGTTATTAAAAAGTCCACCTTGGATTTGTTGAACCACTCCTGGACCAGCTGCAGTGTAGGCTCTCGCTGTGATGTTATCCCATTTTGTTTGATAGCCATCAAACTCATAGTCATAGTAAGCAGCATTCAGTCTTAATCTGCCATTCATGAAAGTACCTTTCATTCCAATCTCAGTCATGTCACTTTCTTCTTCTTCAAAAGTAATTAGTGAAGGATTAATTGCAACAGGTGAGATCGTTGCACCCGGACTTCTGAATCCACTTTCTGTGGAGACGTACAACATCACATCATCATTTAAATAATGGCCAATCTTAAAGCTACCAGTGGTTGAATCATTGTTAGAATTTTGAAGATTTGCTGGAATTCTTGGAATCGTCATTCCACCACCAGACGCCGCTGTTACAAGAGCAGTAACTGGGAGATAAAGGTTTTGTGCTCTGTACCCAACAATTTCTTGGTCTCTCATACCAAATTGTATGTATGTTTTCTCAGTTAAATTATATTTAAAGTTTGCAAACCAAGCTTCTGTTTTATTATCTACCGGTATGCCCATGCAAGTTGAAACAACTGGTTTCGCGGCAAATAATCCAGGGCTTGCTCTTTCAGCAAGACAGGCTTGATGTGGTGTTTTGTATTCAAACCCTACAAGTGGTTTAAACATACCTGGAGCAACTTCATACCTATCCATTGATACATCTAAATCAGCATCTGTGTATGTTTGAGAATCTCTTGAGAAGAACCCAACTGTGTATTCAAGCTTGTCGTTATCTTGATTTGAAATCCTCATCTCAATAGTTTCTATGCCTGTGTTGGTTCTTACTTCTTGCGGATAACCATAAGTGTAGGCTCCAGCATAATCTCTATCAATGAGACCCATGGAATCAGATTGAGAATCAGACCATCTCAATGCTAAAGCATGGCTGCCCATATCATAATCAATCATTAAATTATGAACTTCAGCACTCGTATTTTGCCTTGGGTTTTGATAATGCAAAGCAACGCCATCCTCTGGTTTCAATCCATCTGCAGGGATGTCTGCATAGCTAGGTCTGTGCAAGAATGCCAATTGACCTGCAGCTGCAGCGCCAGCCAGTGCGCCAATAGTAGAGACCCAAGCATTAGCAGCTCCAGCATAATCAACTGATGTTGGAGGGAAATAAGGATTAGAGAATCCTGTAACAAATTTAAAAGCATCAAACGGGAATGCCCCATTTGAACCGGCAACTGGTTGAGGGTAAATGGAATCAACTTCCATGTTTTGATATTTAAATCTTACTGAAAGCTCATCTGAGGGCTCCCATGAGAGACTGATTCTTCCGGAGTCATAGCTGTGATCTTCATTTACAGCTGTTCTGATATTTCTAACGCCTTTGCCTTCATTGTTATTTCTAACTCCTGCAACCCTCATAGATAAGGTGTCGGAAAAATGGAGGTCACTTGCCGCCTCAACAATAGAAGTCATGTTGTCTGCCCATGCAGTTTTTACATAACCGTTTCTCTCATCGCTGCCAACTTGTGCTGACCGAGTATAGATTTGTACAGCTCCACCAGTGCTTACAACTCCCTGAAGAGTTCCTTGAGCACCTTTAAGAATTTCTACACGCTCTGTATCGTACATTTGCAGAAATATTTCTCCTGATCGAAGTGGAACTTCGTCAACGTAACCTTGAATTGGTTGATCATTACCGCCATCTGGATCCAATTTTTGACCACGCATAATAATAGTGGATCTTCTTGGATCAATTTGAGTAAACTCAACACCTGAAACAACCTGCGCCAATTCGCTAAGATCTCTAATTTGATAATCATCTAACTTGGTGCCTGAGATGGCATTAACAGTCTGAGCAATGTCCTGAACGTTTTCTTCTTTCTTGGTAGCTGTAACAACAACTTCCTCAAGAACTAATTCAGAATTTTGTGCAAATGAGAAGCTAGGCGATGCAGCAAATGCAACAATGGTTAATATACTTAATAGTCTCTTCATGGTTCCCCCTCCAAATTGAAGAATGTTTAATAGAAAATATACCTGCTTTTTAACCAAACCCCAAACTTTTTACTAAAAAGTAAAAATTAGTTTTGCGAGTTAATTGGTGTATTAAGGCTAGAAATCTGTAACTGCATCTCTTGTAGCATTTCGTTGTTTTGTTTTCTGTATAAATCAAATGCTTGAACTGTTTCTTCAAGCAGCAAAATGCTTTTGTTTAATTCAACAAGTTTATTCTGTGTCGCAGCATTTTCTTGGTTGGAACGTTTGAGCTCGTCAACCAATACAGTCAATTTTTCTGATTGGATTTTGATTGCATTAATATTTTTTTGATCATTGGTTTGGGTCATTGCAATTTCTTTGAGAGCTGAGGAATGTTTGGCAACTTTTTTAGTAAGACTTGCAATGTTTATTTTATTTCTCTTGTTGCTCAAGTCCCATAATTTTCTTATCTCTTTATCCAAGAATTGTAGTTGAGAATTAATGTCTGATAAGAATTCTGTTGAAGTAGAATCAGCCAATTGAAGCTGCTCCTCTAAAATTAGTAGCCGTGAATCAACTTTTGAATTTATTGTTTCTGAGGACTTTGATAGCTCGCTAACCCACAATGAAAGAGCCAAAATTCCTACCAACAAAAGAACAAATACAACACCCAGAAATAAACCACTTGAATTTTTAGTTACTAAAGATTCTTTGTCTTTAGTTGCTGAAATTTTCATTGCCATAAGTTATAGGAGTTAGTTTGTTAAATTGTATTTAATAATATGTTCTAATATGGCTTTGAATTATAAGCCTTAACTTTAAACTATTTAACACAATTATGAATTTAGATTTCTCAGACGACCAAAAATATCTTCAAGATGAAGCCAGAAAGTTCTTTGACAAAGAAGGCGGGCTTAGCAATGCAAGAAATGTTATGGATAATGCACAAGAAGCTGATCAAGATCTTTGGAAAAAGATTGTGGAGCTTGGATGGACGGGCATTAGGGTTCCAGAAGCCTATGAGGGATTGGGTCTTGGTCATCTAGAGCTTTGTGTTATTGCAGAGGAACTTGGTAGATCATTGGCTCCTGTGCCCTTCTCATCATCTGTGTATTTTTTCACCGAAGCGCTTATTAAATTTGCAAGTGAAGACATTAAATTAGACCTTTTGCCAAAATTAGTATCAGGCGAGGTTGTTGGGACATATGCAATTGCTGAAGATATGCATCAAGCAACTGAATCAAATCTTAATGTTGCTGTTGCATCAGATAAGCTCCGCGGAACAAAGATCGCTGTCCCAGATGCTGGAATGGCCTCACACATGGTTGTGGTTGTTAAATCAAGCACTGGAACTGATTTAAGATTGGTCGATCTTGCAGATGCATCTATTACTGTTACCCCTCAAAAAAATCTTGATACTTCAAGGGCATTTTTTAAAGTTGAATTTCAAGACACTCCATCAAAGCTAATAGGTAATGCTGGTGAGGGTTGGTCAAATATTCAACACTTACTAGATCAAGCGGCTGTTCTGTTTGCTTTTGAGCAAGTGGGAGGATCTCAGTCTGCCTTAGATATGGCTAAAGCATATTCAATGGAGCGGTTTGCTTTTGGCAGACAGATAGGCTCTTATCAAGCCATCAAACATAAGCTTGCTGACATGTATATTGCTGTTACTCTTGCAAAATCAAACTGTTATTACGGAGCTTGGGCCTTATCATCTGAGTCATCAGAGCTGCCACTTGCAGCTGCAACTGCAAGAGTTAGCGCAACAAAAGCGTTTCAACTTTGTTCCAAAGAAAATATTCAAACGCATGGCGGCAATGGTTTTACCTGGGAATATGACTGCCATCTATTTTATAAACGTTCCAAGGTTCTTTCTGTTCTTCTTGGATCAGAAGCAACTTGGAAAGAAAAGTTAGTTACAAACTTAGAAAAAACCAACACTTTAGTAAAGGGGTAAATTATGGATTTTAACGACACGCCGGATCAAGCTAAATTCAGGGCAACGTGCAGAGAGTGGCTTGAAGAGAATGCAGAGCTAAAAGAAAATAAAAGTCGAGGCCACCTAGAAACATCACTTGAAGAACATTTAAAAACTGCAAAGACATGGCAGCAAAAAAAATATGATGCTGGATGGGCAATGCTTCATTGGCCTAAGGAGTATGGAGGCATAGAAGCTTCTCCTATTGAGAGAATTATCTGGGGTCAAGAAGAAGCAAAATTTAATGTTCCTGGTGGAATATTTGAAATTGGCTTGGGTATGTGTGGTCCCGTAATGATGCAATATGCATCCGATGAACAAAAAGATAGATACCTTGCGCCAATGGCTAAAGGAAAAGAAATTTGGTGTCAGCTTTTCTCAGAACCAGCAGCAGGCTCAGACGTGGCTGGTTTAAGAAGTAAAGCAGAAAAAGATGGTGATGACTGGATCATCAACGGCCAAAAAGTCTGGACGTCTGGTGCCCACTATTCTGATTTTGGGATTTTAGTTGTTCGTCATGATCCTGATCTTGCAAAACACAAGGGATTAACTTTCTTCTTTGTTGATATGAAATCACCTGGGATTACTGTTAAACCCATTAAGCAAATTACTGGTCAAGCAGGAAGCGGCTCTGGTTTTAATGAGGTTTATTTTGATGATGTTCGAATTCCTGATTCTCAGCGACTTGGGGAAATTGGAGATGGCTGGAAAGTAGCTATTACAACACTCATGAATGAAAGGCTTGCAGTTGGTGATGCAAAAGGCTCTGACATTGAAGAGGCGTTAATTCTTTCTAAGTCAAAAGATGATGCAGGCGAGGCTTTGATTAAAAATGATTCAGTTAGAGAGCGACTTGCAGACTGGTTTTGTGAAGCGAATGGCTTAAAGTATACAAAATTTAGGACTATCTCTGCCCTATCAAAAGGTGAAGCTCCAGGACCTGAAGCGTCTATCACTAAAATAGTGAGCGCAAATAAACTTCAAGCCATAGGAAATTTTGGAATTGATTCTGGCGACATGGCTGGAATGCTCATTGATGAAGACGACGGGGTGAGCTCCTTTCAAGGTGCTTGGTTGGGCGCTCCAGGACTGAGAATTGCTGGCGGCACTGATGAAATTTTAAGGAATGTTATAGCCGAGAGGGTTTTGGGATTACCACAAGATCCTAGAGCTGATAAAGGGCTAGCATTTAAAGATATACCTACTAAGGCCTAAAAATCAGTAGCAGTTTTAAAAATTGAACGTCTTTATCGACGATCATGTTTCCGCTTGCAATCTCCATGATTGGATTTTTAAGCCCTGCTAAAACTTGCTTTAAAGTTTGTTCATCGGACTCAATATTAATTGAGCAATTTGAAGGCAGCTTATTAGAAATTTGCGCGACCTGATTTCTTAAGATCATCGCTTTGGTCGCTCCGGAAGAAAATGTGAAGCATGCACTTATTTCTTCAGAAGCTTTAATTTTTTGTGGATTAAGATTAACTCTTAGCACATCAAAAAACATATCAATTGGAATCTGATTAAGCATAGAACTTTCTGGTGGAATAATATTTTCAGCAACTTCATTTCCAGAAAGTCTTTGTGCCTCACTTAAAAAATAGTTTCTTTTGTTTGGGTTGGAGGCCATGTTTCCTAGATAAAAAGCTGCTTGAGCTCTAAGCCTCAATACATCATTGGGTCGATGTTGCAATGCTAACAAAAGATCGGATAGCTCAAGAGCCCACTGCATCTCTTCCCCTGTCACTGCTTCTTCAAGCTTAGCAAATAAGATATCTGAGCCACCTGCAATTTCAGAGACAAGCTTGGCTTTTTTATTAGTCGGTGTTGGATCAAGCTCCGCAATATTGCCTGAAAACCATCCCAAGTACCCATTAAAAATGCTTTGAACAGACCAACGAACTGTGCCATAAAATTCTTGAAGGTATGGTGAGGTAGCTAAGGCTTTAGGCAGTTCTATGTTTTGAATTATTTCTTCGGGATACATTCCTTGGTTCATAAGTCTTACAGTCTGATCATGAACAAATTGAATACCATCGCGGTAAATAGTTAAGGTTTGGAGAGCATCCTCATTAAAAAATGGCAAAGTATGGCTTGGGAATATTTTTTCAGGATTTAAAGCAATCATGGCATCAAGGCTATTGACCCACGAATTAACATTTCTATGAGACGTCCCTCGAATTGTGTATAAATTTGGGAAGGTTTTATAAATATTATCTCCTGGAAATAACGCCTTGTATTGAGGCAGCCAAACAAAAATTTGGTCATCTGTTTCACCAGGAGCGTGGTAAAACTCAAAAGCGATTCCAGCAATTGTTAATTTTAATTCATCTTCAAAAGTTACATTTGGCTTGATGTAACCCGGGGCACTTTTACCAACACTCAAGTAAGGCCCAATGCCAACATTGACTACCTCTTTTTCAGGGAGCGCGGTTCCAAACATTTTAGATGATCGAGAAGAAATTATAGGATTCAGGATGCCAAAAATTTTTTCAACTGATTTTGCTGTTGAATCATGTGCAATTACTAAAGGCAAGTCAGCTTGTTGATCCACAAAATACTTTGCGCCTAAGGTGTGATCGCCATGATTGTGAGTGTAAATAATAGCTGCAATTGGATTTTGATTAATGGCGTTAAACTGTGCGTAAACTTTTTTTGCTTGGAAAACGCTATCGGTTGCATCAATAATAATATTAAATTCATCGCCTTCAACAAGATATGAATTTGCTATGCCATAACCCACGGCCGCATGAATGCCATCTTCATATGAATAGACATTTTGTGTAAATTCCTCTGAATGCTTAAAGAGATTTTCAACCGCAGAAGAAGTTTGTATATTTGGTATGACTAATGGCTCTGATTTAGAGCATGCAAAAGCAAGAGAGCCTATAATAAGTAATTGTATGCAGGTATTAATTTTTTTCATGAGCTACTCCTAGATGCCAATCCATCATAGCTGTTTTAATAACCCCTTTGAAGTTAAGTTCCAAGAAGTTGATTGGAAAAATAATTTTCCTTATTCGCATGAATATGATGATAAATTTTTTCAAGATGATGCGGTTGCTGAAATAAATGATATTTTTATTCAGCCAAATAGAATCCTAGACAGATTTCAAAATAGTTCTGGCGTACATATTGGGGAACTGGGCTTTGGCTTTGGTCTTAACTTCTTTGTGACTGCAAAATTATGGCTTGAATCCGAGCATAATAAAAATGGGACCACCTTAGAATACCTTTCAATAGAAGAGGCTTTGCCCAGCAAAGCCCAAATTTTAAAAGTTATTAAAAATTTTCCTGATTTAAAAGAAGTTTGTGATCATTTCCTAGAAGAGTACGAGCCGATACATAATGATATTCAAAGAATTAATCTACCCAACCTAAACCTTCGTTTAACACTCATTCAAAATCAAGCCGAATTAGCTTTAAAAAATTTAATTGGCTTTTCAAATAATAAAATTGATGCTTGGTATCTTGATGGATTTGACCCCAACAAGAATCAAACAATGTGGAGTTCAACAATTTTTCAATATATTGGATTGTTATCTAACGAAGGTGCCACCTTTGGAACTTTCACCGCAGCTGGTTTTGTAAAAAGAGGGTTGAATAAATTTGGCTTTAAAGTTGAAAAAGTTAAAGGTTTTGGACGCAAAAGACACAAGCTGATTGGGAGTATGATGCTCCCACTATCAAGAGGCTTGTTCTCTCAAAAAAAAGAAAAGAAAATTGCTGTAATTGGAACTGGTATTGCTGCTAGCTCTGCAGCTTATGCTGCAGCTCGCAATGGAGCAAAGGTAGACATGTTTGAATTTAGTGATGAAATTGCAGCTGGTGCATCTGGCAATCCAGTAGCAGCTATGTACCCTAGATTTTCTGCCAATAATACCCCCTACTCCTTTTTAACTGCTCAAAGCTATTTTTTTGCTGAAAAAATATATGCTCAATTTTCAAATGTTTACATCCAATCAGGATTGTTATTCTCTCATTCAAATGACTATCAGGCAGAGTGGATTGAAGACATGAAAAAATTGAAAAGGGATGACATTTTTACCATTTTGAATAAGAGTGAAATGAAGAAATTATATGGGCTTGAATCAAGCGGCCTAAAAGTTCATCAAGGAGGCTACCTCTACCCAAAACTCATCTGCAAGGAAATGATGTCGCATCAAAATATTAAAATTTTTCACAACCATAGCTTTAAAAGCTGGGAAAGAACTGATTCAGGGGTTGGCATTCAATTCCAAAATCAAACTCAAAAAAATAATTACGATGACCTGGTTATAGCAAATGGCCCGGGTTTAGGGAAGTTTGTATCAGGACTTAAAGTATCAAAAGGTCAGCTAGTTGGTTTAAAAGATACTCAAGCAATCAATTTAGAACTCCCATTGAATTCAGCTGGATACATCCTGCCAAAAGTTAATGGCATTAATTGGATAGGCTCCACTCACGAAAAGGAATTTAAAGATTTAGAAATTTCATTTGCAGCTGGTCATGATCTGATTGCTCGAACTGAAAAGAATTTTAATATTAAACTTGCTAACTCAGAAGAAATACTGATGGAGGCTCGCTTAAGAATTGGAAGTAGAGATAGGTTGCCAATGGCAGGTTGTATTGATAAAAATGTTTATGTTTTAGGTGCCCTTGGGACTAGGGGTTTCAGCTTGGCTCCAATTCTAGGAGATTATATAGCCTCGCTAATCAACCACTCCCCTAACCCAATCTCTTCTGGTATTGCGCTAGCAATAGACCCTTTAAGATTTAAAGATTAGCCATTAAATTCTCAACCAGCAACTCGGCTGCTGGAAGATCAACAGGAGTATAGCTTGAGCCTTTCCTCCACTTGGTTAAGCCAGTCCAAAGTGTTTTATCTTGATCTTTATCTCTAATAGAAATTCGTAGAAAAAATTCTGGGATAGTATTAATTCTATCTGATTCATACAAATAGCTTCGGTACATTGGGTAACCATAAAAACGAAAATCATCAACTTTGACCTTGTCTTTGCTTGCAACACTAACTTCAATAACTAGCGAAGCATTTTTATTATGCTTATGGCCTATTCCTTCCAAGTAATTCTTTGCAGCATCCCCTAGGTTTTCAATTAAGATTGGATCCATCTCAACTGGCAGAAGATCTTTGTTTAACTGAATCTCAAATTCGGTTTCTGGTTCTAATTGAAAATTATCACGACTATTAAGCTCTGTGAATGGTATGGATGTGCATGCAGAAAAGCAAAATATTAAGGTGATTATGAAAAAGTTTCTTTTAAGTGTCATAGGTAATAGTAATCTATCTTTAATATGACTAATATAATGCATTTACCGTATTTATAAAGCCATGTTTGAACTAAAAGAATCTAAAAAAATTGAATTATTGAATGTTAATGCTCAGGTCTATCAGCATTCAACCTTTAATACCCAACACATTCATCTAGATGCAGAAAATGATGAAAAGGTTTTCATGGTTGCATTTCGAACTATTCCAGAAGACTCAACAGGAGTTGCTCATATCCTTGAACATACTTCATTGTGCGGTTCAGAGAAATATCCAGTGCGAGATCCATTTTTTATGATGATCAGGCGGTCTCTTAATTCATTTATGAATGCGTTTACCTCCAGTGACTGGACAGCCTATCCATTTGCAACTCAGAACGATAAAGATTTTAAAAATCTACTTGATGTCTACGTTGATTCCGCATTTTTTCCTAGACTTGATCCATTAGATTTTTCTCAAGAAGGTCATCGGTTGGAGCTTGATGGAGACAATAAATTAGAAATTAAAGGGGTCGTTTTTAACGAAATGAAAGGGGCGATGAGCTCCCCCACTGATCAACTTTGGCATGGCATGTCAAAACATCTATTTGAAGAAACAACCTACCATCACAATAGTGGCGGAGATCCTGAAAAAATTATTGATTTAACTCATTCAGATTTAGTTGCTTTTCATCAGAAACATTACCATCCAAGCAATGCAACCTTCTTTACTTTTGGTAATGTCTCTATAGATGAAGTTCACAGCCATTTAGAGGAAAATGTTTTTAAGAAATTTACTCCTGCTAGTGAACAGTTAATGATTCAACCAGCTAAAGTCTTTACTCAGCCTATTCATGCAACTGGAACATATCAACCCTTGCCAGGGGATGAAGATAACCATCATGTTGTTTTAAGCTGGCTCCTTGGTGACAGTCATGATCCACTCAACCTATTAGAAAAATATTTTTTATCAAATGTTCTGCTCGATAATTCTGCCTCCCCCCTTAGAAAAGCATTAGAGCTCTCCAGCCTCGGAAAATCACCATCTCCCTTTTTAGGAATTGAGCCTAGTAACAAAGAAATAGTATTTATGGCCGGCTTAGAGGGCGTAACAAAAAACAAAGCATTGGAAGTAGAGAAATTAATTATCAATGCCCTAGAAGATCTTGTCTCTAATGGAGTTCCTCAAGAACTCATAGACTCATCTCTTCACCAGCTAGAGATTGGGCAAAGAGAGGTTTCGGGTGGAGGTATGCCATATGGACTCCAATTGATGCTTGGATGCATGAATGCATGTATTCACCATGACAACCCTATCTCTATGCTAGATTTAGATGAGAATTTTACCAAGCTAAAAGCTCTTATATCTAAAAAAGGTTATTTAGAAGAGCTCATTTCATCTAATCTATTACTTAATCAGCACAGGCTCACATTCGAGCTTCGGCCTGATACACAATTTAACGAAAATCTAGAGAACTATTTTTCTCAAACACTGCAAGCAAAGGAAGAGTCGCTCAGCGAAAAAGATAAGCAGGAAATCAGCGAATTGGCGTCAGCTTTAAAAGAAAGGCAGGAAGCGGTTGATGATGTAGAAATACTACCCAAAGTAACGATTGAAGATATACCCCTTAAGCGAGAATATTCAGAAGAAAGTTTTGCCATTGGAAATCGGTCAGTTTACGAGGCTGGCACCAATGGGCTGATCTATACAGATTTCTTATTTCCATGCAGCAACCTCACCGCTCAAGAACTTTTGTATTCATCTTTGTATACCTTTGTTTTGACAGAAGTCGGTCTTGATGGCAGCTCTTATGAAGAAATTCAAGCGCTTCAATCAAGTGTTACTGGAGGCTTCAATGCATCGATTAAATTACAAACAAAGAACCCTAAGGATCCAGGAAAGCTTTTTTTAAGCATTTCATCAAAATGCCTTGAAGGAAATTTTGTTGAGATGGAAAAATTAATTTTAGATACCATTAAATTTGTAAGGTTTGATGAGAGCAGTAGAATTCAAGATTTATTAAATATTTTTATAGCAAGAAATGAAGAATCTCTTAATCAAAATGGTCACTATTTAGCAATGAACTCAGCAGCAAGCAGCTTAAATGAATTGGCTGCTACATCTTTCCAAATGTCAGGATTAAAAATGTTAAATGAAACCAAAGCTAACGTCTCTGGTGCACAAGAAAGTTCTGATACATCCAGCATTATTAAGATTTTGCAAAGCATTCATCACAAAGTTCAGCCAACTCCTTCTAAAATTTTTACAGCCTGCTCTCCTAAAGCTCTCAAAGATACATCTGCTGCATTTGAAGAAAGTCAGTCAACCGCTGAGCAAGATTTAATCGAATTAAAGGATGCTGAGATTGGGTGGATTACTGGCTCACAAGTATGCTATTGCGCAGAAGCATTTCAAGGCGTCTCAAGAGACCATCCTGATGCTCCAGCTTTATCTGTCTTGGCTACAGTCCTTAGAAACGGGTTTTTGCATACCGCTATTCGTGAAAAAGGAGGTGCCTATGGAGCGGGCGCAAGCAATGACACCTCAACTAATACTTTTAAATTCTTTTCTTATAGAGACCCAAAATGTTCTGAAACATTTTCTGCATTCCAAGATGCTATAAAATGGGCAGAGACTTCTATTACTGATCAGCATTTAGAGGAAGCTATTCTAGGGGTTGTTTCTTCAATTGATAAACCTTTATCCCCCGTTGGAGAAGCAAAAAATGATTTTAATTTTAACCTTGAAGGAATTTCAATAAGCGAGAGATTAGAGATGCGGCAGAAAATTATTAACTGCACGATCGATGATCTAATTAGAGTGAATAAAAAATACCTTACAGCGGAATCTAAAAAATCTGTCCTTGCTGGCGAGGGCTATAAAGTTGAAGCTGAAGAACTTGGATTAATGCTAATAGAGGTCTAGATCTAAAAAAAGAAGAACTTTTTTTTCTTAAGCTCTTTGGCGCATCCCCAATATTGTTTTTGGTACATGTTTGATCGAGTCTGAACTCTATCCGCGACTTTAATTAACCATTGTTTTTTTCTATAGGTTTTCTTTTTAAAGCCCGCATACCCCTCATGATATGCCAGATAAAGTGATCTAGCATCGGTCGCTGCAAAGCCTTGATAAAAGCCTTTGCTGGCGTACCAGCCAACAAAGTCAGCAGAATCAGCAAAATCTGTTCGCTTTGCTCTTGAGTTACCAGTTTCATCTTTATAATCTTGCCATGTATTTTTTAATGCCTGAGAATAGCCTACGGAAGAAGATGGGCGAAACCAAGGAATGAAACCGAGCAACTGCTTTCTCTCTGGTTTAATTTTTGCTTGAAAACTTGATTCTTGATGAATAAAAGCCATCAGCACATAAGGCGGCAACTTCCATCTTTTTTCACTTTTAATGGCAGCTTTGTACCAACTTTTTTTTTCTTTAAATATGTCACAAATATTGTCAGGTTTTTCTGGAGGCGAGCTTACGCATGAAACCATTAGAATGGCAGAGATAATCAGAAAGCTAAGAGAATTTTTTTGGATCATTTATAAAGGTACTGATATCACTTTCATTTATTATTCTAACACCAAGGGAATTAGCCTTCTCCAGTTTTGATCCAGCGCTCTCTCCAGCAATAAGATAGTCAGTCTTTTTAGAAATAGAACTTGTCACTTTTGCTCCCTTGGACAGAAGTAGGTTCTTGAGCTCGTCTCTCGACATAGCTGCAATTTTGCCAGTAATTACTACCTGAAGACCAGACAATACCCTCTCTGATGAATCGATTTGAAGCTCAGGATTATTAATTTTTAGGAAGGGTAATAATGCTTTGAGCGACAATTGATTGTCATTATCTAAGAAATAATCTGTGATCTTGCTTGCAACTCGCGGACCAATATCCTGCACCTTGATCAAGTCTTCAAATGAGGATTCTTTTAAAGCATCAAAACTCCCAAACTGATTAGCCAAATTTCGTGCAGTTGTTTCTCCAACCTCTTCAATGCCTAAAGAATAGATGAACTTATATAAGTCAATTGAAGAAGACTGAGTAATTGATTTTAAAAGGTTTTGAACTGATTTTTGACCAAATCTCTCTAGACTTTCCAGGTCCTGGCGATGATTCTCAAGGACATAAATATCTGCAAAATCTTTAATAAAACCTTTCTTAATAAGCGCCTGCAAAATTTCTTGCCCTAACCCATCGATATCCATAGCTTTTCGGGAAACAAAATGTGTGAATTTTCCTTGAACAATTTCAGGGCACAAATTACCTCCAGAGCATTTAATAAATGGTGTTTCTAATTGAGTCTCCTGGATTTGCAATCCTGTGGATTGATTATTTTCTAGGTATTTTTTAGCTTCATGCATGCTTAAAAATCTTTTTAAAGATTTAGAATTATCAGTATCAACAATGGCCCATTCAGATTGAAAGTTTGACACTGCTGCAGATTTGCAGCTCGGACATTTGGTAGGGGGTTGTATTTTTTTTCCTCTGCCACCTTCACGAGGAATAACCTTCACCATCTTAGGAATAACATCTCCCGCTCTCTTTATAACGGCACCGTCTCCGATTCTTGGATCCAATCTACTGAGCTCATCTAAGTTATGAAGGGTACATTTGCTTACATTAACCCCGCCAACATTCACAGTTCTTAGTTTTGCTACCGGGGTTAAAATTCCAGTTCTTCCAACCTGGAATTCAATATTTTCAATTTCAGTTATAGCCTCCTCTGCAGGAAATTTATGAGCTATAGCCCATCTTGGAGATCTTGCTATTTCTCCAAGAGTGGCCTGAAAGCTTAAATCATTGACTTTAAAAACTACCCCATCAATTTCAAATGGAATACTGTCTCTCGATTGCTCAATTTCCTTAAAGTACTTTATGCACTCCTTATGAGTTACCACAGCTTTGTTTAGCTTGTTTATAGGAAGTCCCCAAGAAGCAAATGTGCCAAATATCTCCTCCAGAGTATTAAATTCTTTTCCGATGCAAGACCCAACCCCATGGGCAAAAAAAGCTAGCGGCCTAGCACTTGTTACAGTCGGATCTAATTGCCTCAAGCTACCCGCAGCTGCATTTCTTGGATTTGCAAATACTTTTTCTCCTTTATTTTCTGCTGCCTTGTTGAGTGAAATGAAATCAGGCTTGTTAATGAATACCTCTCCCCTTACTTCAATTCGCTCAGGAAATTTATCTACAGAGTCTTTGAGTGCTAATGGGATAGATCGAATAGTTCTTATATTAGACGTAATATCTTCGCCAATAGTGCCATCACCCCTTGTAACACCTCTAATCAAAATGCCATTTTCGTATATTAATGAAACAGCTGCGCCATCCATTTTTGGCTCGCAAAAATACTCAACATCACTTATACCCTCTAGGTTCTTTAGGACTCGATCATGAAAGTTATTTAAGTCTTCAGCATTAAAGGCATTTGCTAATGACAGCATTTGTTTGTGGTGTTTGAAAGTAGAAAAATCACTCTCAGGCTTTGCGCCTACTCTTTGTGAGGGTGACTCAGGAGAGATCCAATCCGGATGAGCTAACTCTAGCTCTATTAATTCTCTAAACAACTCATCGTATTCATAGTCTCCAATTGATGGGTCATCAAGAATATAATAGGCATAGTCATGAGAGCGGATAATTTCTTTTAGTAATTTATATCTGTCGTTGCGTTTATTCATTTTGCTGAATAATGTTTCATAGATTTTAAGTGGCTAATTTCCTGAGCCTTAGATTTAAGATGTTCAATCATTTGCTTGCTTAATGGTGCTCTTGCAGCATCACAAATACTAGCATGGAGTTTTTCTGAAATATTCGAAGCAGACTCCAGCATTGATTCAAAGAATTTCAGCGGATCAGCTGACTGGTATAGATCAAGTACCAACAACAAAACGTGAGTTTTTGTTTCAGCTTCAAGCAATCCAGGATTAATGCCGCTGGCTATTCTAAAAATTTCTTGCCCGTGCATATCTCTAAAGCTAAAAAAACCTTGCACATACTTTGCGTCTAAATTTTTTAGCAAAGTCAGTACTTGGTTCATATCAAAGTTAGACTTATCCATGGAAATTAAATTTAAGATAATCAGCTCTTGTAGCTCAGTCTCTTGTTCAGCTTCATCAAAACCAAGAGTGCCTTGCTCTGCATGACCTTGAAAGAGCATGGATTGAGAATCATCGAGCGAGTTTTGGATTAATTTTCGAGTGAAAATGGGTTTAAAAAATAAATAGAGGGCGACTAAAAATAGAAGTGCGCTTCCAGCTACTAAAATAATCTGTAGGTTGGCTTGCATTCTATGAAGCAGCTAGCTTTAGTGCTTCTTTTACATCTACAGAGACTACTCTAGACACACCTGCTTCTTGCATCGTAACGCCCATAAGATGATCACTTTTTTCCATAGAAATCTTATTATGAGTGATAAAAATAAATTGAACTCTGTCAGACATCTCTTCAACCATAGCTACAAATCTTGTGGCATTTAAGTCATCTAAAGGTGCGTCAACTTCATCCAGCATACAAAAAGGAGCTGGATTTAATTCAAACAAAGCGAAAACAAGCGAAAGCGCTGTCATGGCTTTCTCCCCCCCAGAAAGCTGTGAGATAGTTGCATTTTTTTTGCCAGGAGGTTGGGCAGCAAGAGTAATGCCAGAATTTAATGTGTCACCTTCAATTAACTGCAGAGCTGCTTTCCCTCCACCAAATAACTTTGGGAAAATTTCCTGTATTTTAGAATTGACAGCATTAAAACTTTCATCAAATTTTATTTTAGATTCTGCATCGATTTTTTTGATGGCGCCCTGAAGTTTGTCCATTGCCTCATTTAGGTCTTCAAGCTGAGCATCAAGCTCCTCCATCCTTTTCGATTCTTCAGCAATCTCATCTGGAGCCGCTAAATTAATAGCGCCAAGAGATAAAATTTTAGACTGAACAACTTCTAATGAATTCTCTAAATTAGGTAAATTCAGTTCTTCATAATCAGATGCCTGAAGATCCTCAATCAAGATCCCAGCTTTGTTTAGGGCCTGTGATGAATTCTCAAGGTTCACTTCAAATGTTCTCAAATCGAGCTTCAGATTATTAGATTTCTCCTCCAATGAACGAAGATCTAACACAGCAATAGACTTCTTATTCTCGGAATCTCTTATGGATTCATCTACTTTAGACTGTTTCTGCCTAATGGTATTTAGCTCTGCTTCAGCTAAAGAGCTTTTTTGCACCAAAGAAGACAAATCTTTTTCAATTTGAATCTTCCTTTCCTGAGCCTCAACAAGCAATTGAGATAGGTTATTTTGTCTAGATAGGTATTCTTCTGGAGCAGCAAGATTAATAGAGCCAAGGGCTGAAATACTGCTTTGAATTTCAGCAAGAGAATCTTCTAATTGATTTAAATTCATGGATTGGAACTGCTGAGCATCTATCTCATCAATATTAACTTTAGACTTCTCTAGAATGGTTGATGCATTCTCAAGGTTTACTTCAAAAGTTCTCAAATCAAGTTTTAAATTATTTAATTGAGTTTCAAGAGATCTTAGATCAATCACAGCTACTGATCGTTGCTTCTCTGCATCCCTTACTTTCTCATCAAAAGCCCCTTTTTTTGATTTAAAAGCTTCTAATTCTCTGCTCAGGATCTCTTTTTTGGCCAACAGACCATCTAATTCTTCTTTAGCATTTTGATCTTTTTCAGCAAGCTGTTTAAGCAACTCTTCCAATCTATTTTTTCTTGCAAGAAACTCATCTTTTAGATTTTGAGATTGATCAGATGCAATCTTTAATATGCTCAGTAATGAATCTTTAAGTTCCATGGCTTGCTTGCTAATAGAGTCTGCATTTGCTCCAAAACTTTTTAACCCTTCAAGAATTGCATCAAGCAAATGAATGGCTTTTTCTTTTGGGCTCAGGCTGCCAACATCTGCTTCTTTTGCAACTGCTTTAAGGTAACTATCATCAGCCTGTTTTAGCTCTTCCTTGGATTGAATCTGCGATCTTTCAAGGTTTTGTATGGTGGCCTCGACTCTGGCGATCTCTGCTCCCAAAGAAGAGAATTGTGTTTGGGCTGAATCTAGACCAGAAATTAAGGATGAGCTATTAAGTTGAATTTGATCCACACCAGATTGATGTCCATCGATTTCAGCTGTCTTGACCTGCACTTGGCCTTCAAGGTCAGTAATTGAAATTTGTAATTTATTTTTTTGTTCTAAGGCCTCCAGTGCTTTTAAAATAGCAATGTTAAGTTTTAACTCATTTTCTTTGGGGTTTAGGGTTTCAAAAGTGGACTCTTTTTCAATAGCTTTGGCGTAACTTTCTTTTGCTTTGGTGAGGTCTTCTTGTGTTTGAGCTTCACTTTTACTAATATTTTGAAGATTGGCTTCAAACCGAGCAATATCTGCCCCAACAGAATAAAAGTTTTTTTGAGCCACTTCAAAAGATGATAAAACAGATGAATGCTCTGTTTTTATTTGATCGATTGAAGATTGCTGCGTCTCAACTTCCAATGATTTAACCTTGATTTGATTTTGAAGAGAGGATATTTCTGAGCTCAGCCTATCTTTTTGACCTTTGGCTTGAAGGGTATTTATCACTGATATATTCAACTTCAAATCTTTTTCTTCTGTTTGAAATTTTTTATATTTCTCTGCCGCATTTGCTTGATTTTTAAGTCTATTGATTAGGCGATTAATCTCATCCCTGATGTCTCGAACTCTAGAAAGATTTTCTTTTGTTTTTTTAATTCTTTGCTCAGTTTCCTTTCTGCGCTCTTTATATTTCGAGATACCTGCCGCCTCTTCAATAAACACTCTCATTTCTTCAGGCTTGGCACTTACAATCTTTGAAACCATGCCTTGCTCAATGATTGCATAGCTCCTTGGGCCAAGACCAGTTCCAAGGAAGATATCTTGAACGTCCTTACGCCTGCAAGTTGTATTGTTGATTGAGTAATTAGATTGCCCATCTCTTGTCATCAATCTTTTAATAGAGATTTCGTTGTATTTTGCGTACTCCCCACCTAATTTTCCCATGGAGTTATCAAATAAAAGTTCAATGCTGCATTGACCAGAAGGTTTTCTTAGGTCAGAGCCATTAAAAATTACATCTGACATTGATTCGCCGCGAAGATTTTTAGCTGAAAGCTCACCAAGAACCCAGCGAACTGCATCAATAACATTAGACTTGCCACATCCATTAGGACCAACGACAGCGACCATATTTGTAGGGAAAGATATCCTCGTGGGGTCCACGAAACTTTTGAATCCAGCCAGTTTAATGTGTTTGAGCTGCATTAAATTTATCCTTTGCCCATTTTAAACTATTGTTCCTTTTTTAACCATTCGTTGGCATAAAAAAATAGCTCATCCTGATTATTTTTTGAGTACCCTAAATCTAAAGATTTAAAGATGCTAAAAAATTGCTTGTCACATTTGGCTTCTGCCTCTATCTTTATTGTCTCTTGGTTTAAAAATGCAGACGGGATATCAAAACCTCGAACCAAAGCACTATCCTTATCCAAGATAAGAGGTTTGCTTATATCTGGTGACTCAAATTGCTTGGATGCAATGTTGACACCTGGACCATTTGGAATGGAAGCAAAAAAATTTAAAGAATTTAATTGGCAGTTATTGGGGCTTTCAATATTAAGAAGAATTTTTGCATTGGAGACGGTTGGATACTTGGCATCTCTGAGATCAGCAAGCAGGTTAAAGATTAAGGGTTGAAAATTTTCTCCTACAGACTTTTGAATAATCTTTAAGATACTTTCTGCTGAGGTAAATGATCCAAGCTCCACTGATTTATAAAATATTTGCGTTCCAAGCAAAAAAGAATCCTCTTTAGACCTTTTGTTATTTAGGTATCTGCTAATCAAAAAATCATCAAGCTCTTCATCATTCTTAATGGCATAGGATACAGCCTCTGATTCAGTCGCATTAACCCATGAGCCTAAAAAAGGATGGCTTGATGTGAAGTTAAATATAAACCCTCCAAAAAATAAAATGGTAAATAGAAATACTAAAGCTTTTTGATTGGCTAATGGTTGTAACAAATAAGCTAAAACAGGCATCAAGATTGCTATTGAAAGGAAAACAATAATAATCATTAAACTCTTCGTTTGAAGAAAAAAATTATTAACAAAAGACTGAGAAAAACGAATGGCCCAAACCATAAAAAATAGTTAGAGCCCTCTAGTGCCGGCTTGTAATCTGAGAAATCTCCAAATCTATCAGCAATATAAGTTTTAATCTCAATATCAGAGCGACCTTCAAGCACTAGCTCATAAACTTTCTGCTTAAGATCTCTTGAAACCGGGGCATCTGAGCTTGCTATGCTTCCACTGGTGCATTTTGGGCATCTTATTTCTGAAATAAGTGAATAGAATCTTTTCTCTTGAGTAGAATCTTTAAACTCATAAACCAATTCACTGGATACTGACAGCGCAAAGGTCAACAATAGGCTTATTGGTAAAAATAATTTTTTCATTATTGCCTCTGCTTCTCAGCATTGATTATTGGAAGAAAAATAGAGTCCCATTTCAACTGATTGAGCTCGCCTTGAATATGAGCAACTACTTGATTATCAATGATTAAAAATGATTCTGGAGCGCCAGTCACCCCAAGCTCAAAAGCTAAATCCCCTCTTGGATCATAGATGGAAAGCTCATAGGGATTGCCATGTTTTTTAAGCCAAGCAATAGCTTTCGTATCTTTGTTCTTATAGTTTAAGCCGATAATATCAATGTCATTTTCAGATAAGTTTGTTAAAAAGGGGTGCTCAACCAAGCAAGTGATGCACCAGCTTGCCCATACATTCAGGAGCTTTATTCCTTTCAAGGCATCGGCTTGAACTAAATTTCCATTTAAATCATTTAACTGAAAAACTGGGAAACTTTTTGCATCAAAGTTAGATACTTGCTTCTCCCCATCAAATAAAAGCACTTTCCCAAAAAAAACTATGATCATTACAGGCAAAAGAATTAAGCTCAACCTAAGAATTTGATTCATGTTAGTTTCTTTTTAAACATCGCAATTGAAATACCCAAAACCATGAGCGCTGATGAAAGCCAAATCCACTTTACAAAATAATTAATTTTTAATGAGAAAGTCCAGCTTCCATTCTCCAGTTGATCACCAATAGTTAGATAGGTGTCTTTTAATGGTGTGGCATGAATAGCGGTTTCAGAAGTTATTTGACCCCTAGTCATATACTGTCTTTTTTGAGGGTTAAGAAAGATTTTTTTTTGATCTTGCAAAATAAAAACCTCTGCGGAAATTACTTCATGATTAGAGGCTGGATAAACCTTTATGTCTTTAAACATAAACTCTTGTATGGATTCGTTGATTCTTTCTGACTGACCAGAAAACAGATTAATATTTTTTTCATAACTAAGAATGCTATTCATAGAAACAGAGAAGAAAAGTAGCCCCAACCCCATGTGCGCAATTGCACTACCCTTATTAATATATCTCTTCTTAAAAAAATTATTAATTGTTCGAAAGAAATAGCTATAGAAGATTAGTAACCCAGAAAAAATACCTACGTATGCAAGCATTGAAAAAATTTGAGTGTAAATCCAAATAATATAAACAGAAATTGATGCGAAGAAAATTGTTGGCAGCACAGAATATGCTACAGCTCTTATCGGGAGTGATCTTTGCCACAAGGCTTCCACCGAAATCATTATAAAAAATGATGTAATCAGAATTAACGGGGAAAAAATTGTATTGTAATACGGCGGTCCAATGCTTACTTTTTCCCCACTCATAGATTCAATAATTAGCGGATACGTCACCCCAAGAAAAATAGAAAAGATAGCCGTCATCATTAGAATATTATTCATTGAGAGAAATGATTCTTTTGATCCAGTTACTACTAATTTTGATGAATTTAACTGAGGCAGTCGGTAGGCAAATATTCCTAAAGCCAACAATGTAATTAACCCAGAGAAACTTAAAAGATATAGACCTCTCTCAGGGTCATTGGCGAACGAATGGACGCTATCAATAATACCAGACCTTACAATAAAGGCTCCAAATAAACTTAAAGCAAAAATCAATATGCCCAAGAACATTGTCCAAGTTTTTAAAATATTAGACTTGGAGGATGCAAACAATGAATGCATGAATGCCGTAGCTGCCAACCATGGCATTAAGGCTACATTTTCTACTGGATCCCAAAACCAATACCCACCCCAACCAAGCTCATAGTAAGCCCACCAACTTCCTAGCGTTATGCCTACAGTTAAAAAAATCCACGCTACAAATGACCACTTTCTAATATCTTGTTCCCACTGCAATTGAAAATTGCCATGGAGCAGAAACGCAGTAATAAAGCTAAATGCAACAACAAACCCCACATAACCCAAGTAAAGCATCGGCGGATGAATGGCAAGAGCTGGATCCTGAAGCACAGGATTTATATCTGCACCCTCAAGAGCACCAAAAGGCAAAATTCTTTCAAAAGGATTTGAGGTTAAAAGCAAGAATAGTAAAAACCCTAAAATTATCAAACTTAGAATTAACAAAGTTAATTTTTTTAAAGGATGGTCCTTCTTTAAAAAATTTATAAAAAAAATGCTCCACAGAGTCAAAAATACTATCCATAAAAACATTGACCCTTCATGGGCACTCCAAATGGAGGTTACTTTATAAAATATTGGCAATTGTGAATTTGAATGATTTGCTATGTATGCAATTGAAAAATCATCAATAATTGCTAGGTAGACATACATTCCAAAAGAAATAAATATTAACCAGCAAGCTTGATTAAATAGTTTCAAAGAGAGGATAAGCTGGTTTGCATGCTCCTCGGCAAAAGCAAAAAAAAGATTGAAAATTAAAACCATACATAGCAATGCAGATGCAGATAAGGATAGGAAATGGGCAATCTCTCCAATCATTCGCTACTTTCTTCTAAGGATAATTCAGGAGGCATATAATTTTCATCATGTTTTGCAAAAATTTCTTCAGCTTGAAATATGCCATCTAAAAAGTAACCCAACATAACAACTCCACTATCTTCCTTAAATAAATCTGGTGTGATGCCATCAAAGGTTACCGGGACTTCTTTTTTAAAGTCTGTAACCAAGAAATTAACCGCTGTTCCTTGTTTTTCAATAGATCCAATCTTTACCATTCCACCAAGCTTTATTCTATAGCCAGGTTGGATTTCAGCTTCTAGCATCTCGGATGGAGTATAAAAAAGATCAAGCTTTGAATTTAAAGCAAACAGTATCAAGGAAATCCCACCTGCAGATAAAATTAGTATAGTTAAGAATTTCCAAAGACGATTTCTCCTAACTTGAAGCATTCTTAATTCTCATACGAAGATTTTTTATTTTTGTTCTGACGGCTGCGAAGCTTAAAACAATTATCAATATAGTCAAAAGATAAACAGGCCAAACATACATTCCATGACCATCCATGTGAGCAAAATCATTGAGACTTGAAAAAGCTAGGTTAAACATATTTTAATACCCACTTTTTATTTTTTTCTCTTAAAAATATATATAAATGGCTTGTTAAAATGCCCAAAGAGATCAGTGTTAAGCCCATACCTATCACCGAAGTAAATAACGGGTAAAGCATGGACGGATCTATTGAAGTATTGCCAGAAACAGAAATAGATGCCGGTTGATGGAGGGTTGACCACCAATCAACTGATTTCTTGATAATTGGTATATTCACTACCCCCACCACAACTAAAATTGACATGAGCCTGTCTGCTTTTTCTAGATTAGAAAAAGATCCGTGCAAGGTAAGAACACCGAGATACATAATAAATAGTATTAGTGTAGAGGTAATTCTCGCATCCCACTGCCACCAAGTTCCCCATGTTGGTATGCCCCAAATAGAACCTGAAAATAAAGCTATAAAAGTAATCATTGCTCCAATGGGAGCGGCTGCCTTGATTAAGTATGCAGCAAGCTTAACACGCCAAACCAGATGCATTAATGCACATACTGACATGAAAAAATAAATTATTTGAGCAAATATTGATGAAGGAACATGAAGAAAGATGATGCGATATGAGTTCCCTTGAACAGCATCCTGGGGAGCAAATAACAAACCCCATACCCATCCTAAAGTCAGCAATGAAACTCCAAAAACTATAAAAAATGGATATAGTTTTGCTGTAACTCTTACATAGCTTTTAGGAGATGAAAATTTATGAATAAATGCTGTAATCACAATCTATATTATAAACTGAAGTTAGTTAATCTAGATGAGTTTTTAGAGCTGCCGAGATTATTAACGGCATTATTGCAGTTACCAATAAAGATATGCCAATCATCAGTATTAAAATCTCAAAAAAACCCTCTCCGAATTGAATGGTTCGCACTGCTCGACCTAATAAAATAATTACCGGCAAAGTTAAAGGTAAAGTTGATAGGATGCCTAACATTGCCCCCTTATTTATTGATAAAGCATTACCAAACGCGAACAAATTAAACAGCAAAAGGTTTGAGAGTGTCAATAATAAAAAAACCTTTGGGAACTCTTCAGCATCAACACCATTAGCAAAAGAGAAGGCCGATCCTATAAAGCCAATCGGAATTCCAATCATGCAAACATAAATCATAATTTTTGAAAGAACGATTTTATAAAAATCTTTCTCTACAAGAAATTCTTGCTCTAAAGAACCATCTTCAAAGTCCTCTTCAAACATTCCTTCAGTTGCAACAAATGAAGTCATCAGCAAAGAAACAACGATAATAGAAAAATAGAATTTATTGAGGTCGAATTGTGAGATATCTATGCTCAATGGAAATGCAATTAATACGAGCAACATGATAAGCAGTGGGCCAAGCCACGATCTTAATTTCTTTCTTAGTTTGTAAGATTCTGCTCTAAGCAATTTAAGCATTGTAACCTCCGAGCTCAAGCACGTCGCAGTCTATTAAAGGCTCAATATGAGAAGTCAGTATTAAGCTTGCTCCATCTAACACTTTCTCTTTAAGAAAATTACTTAAAAGATCTCTTGTAGCATTATCCAAACCAACAAATGGCTCATCTAATATGATCAAGTCTGATGGTTGGGCCAAAACTCTAATTAATGCTAATTTTTTTTGCTGGCCAAAAGACAGATTAGCAGAAAGCTCATCTACAACCTTTGACATTCCAAGCGTATCAAGCCATCGCAAGGCCACGCTTAATTGTGAATTATTAAATAATAATTCTAAATTTTCAATTGGCGTAAGGTAATTTTTGATTGCATTTTTGTGGCCAAGGTAAGAGATAACTGCATCTTGATTATGGTATTCGATGGACCCTTTTGATGGAGTTGTGATGCCCAAAATAATTCTTAGCAATGTGCTTTTTCCGCATCCGTTTCCACCTTTGATGTGAAGGCTATTTCCTGAAAAGATAGAGAATGAAAGATCATGAAAAAGTTTTTTTTCATTGATCGAATGTCCAATACTATTTGCTGAAATAAGCTGCATACAATTCTAATTTAACAAAGATTTTGCCCTTATTGTAAGGGAAGGAAGTGGTTTTTGTGGGTCTAGTCTTAGATAAAATCTTTTAGCTAATTCTGCAAATGGATTAGAGCCAGTATCTCCGAGCCCACCAACAGAAAAGTACAATGATTTAGAGAAGAATATACCCTGCTCCAGCTGAGGAACTTTATTAAGAAGTGTATTCAGCTTGCCAATGCTTTGCATAGTGCCCTTAAATTTACTCCCAAAGTGGTACCAACCCCAGAATTGGTATTCGCTCCTTGAAAAATGCACCAATTGTGCCCTAGCAGTTTTTTTTGGGAAAGCTCCAACAGGTATCAAGGCAATAACTTTGGAATCAAGTTCTGCAATTTTGGAATCTAGCACCAAAGGCAATTCCTTCAAGGAAGAGAATGGGCAGAGCAAGCACTCTACCCCTTCTTCAATTTGATAGGATTTAATCTTAGAAAGCCTTTCCTCGGAGCCAATAATCACATAACTGACATAGGGAAAAATTTTTGACATATTTTGAGGGTTATCCTGCCTTAGCTAGTGCCTGATCTATGTCTGCAATAATATCATCAACATGCTCAAGACCAATTGATAGTCGAACATACCCTGGACTGACACCAGCTGCAGTCAATTCAGCTTCATTAAGTTGAGAATGCGTAGTGCTAGCTGGGTGAATTGCTAAGCTTCTGGAGTCTCCAATATTAGCAACGTGGTAAAGCATTTCTAGAGAATTAATAAACTTTTTACCTGCTTCTAGTCCTCCTTTGATTTCAAAACCTTGAAGTCCTCCACAACCACCTGATAAATATTTATCTGCTCTTTCTTTGTGAAGCCCAGAGGAAATACCAGGATAGGCAACTCTTTCAACCAATGGATGGTTATTTAAATACTCTGCAATTTTTTGGCCGTTAGCTGAATGTTCTCTCATTCTTAGGTGTAAAGTTTCAAGCCCTTGAATAAACATAAAGGCATTGAAAGGACTCATCGCTGCTCCCATATCTCTTAGCAAAGTTGTTCTAGCTTTTAAAATATAAGCAATAGGGCCCATAGGCTTAACTGCTTCAGTCCAAACAACTCCATCATAATTTGGATCAGGATTGTTTAGCTTCGGCTGCCTAGCAGGATGAGCTTCCCAATCAAAATTTCCCCCGTCAACAATCACTCCACCAATAGAGGTACCATGACCTCCAATATATTTAGTTGCAGAATGAATGATAATTGCAACCCCATGATCAAATGGACGGCAAATTAATGGTGCCGCTGTGTTATCAACTATGAGGGGGATACCCAGCGATCTGCCAATATCTGAAACTTCCTGCAAAGGAAAGACCTGAAAGCTTGGATTTGGAAGCACCTCACCAAAATATGCTCTTGTGTTCTCATCTGTTGCATTCGCAAAATTTTGAGGGTCAGTTGGATCAACAAATCTTACTTCAATGCCCATATCTGATAATGGATTTTTAAATTGATTGTAAGTTCCGCCGTATAGCTGAGAGGATGCAACAATATTGTCTCCATGAGTACATAGATTTTGAATTGCGTAGGCTGAAGCTGCTTGCCCAGAAGCCAAAGCTAAAGCTGCAACACCACCTTCCAAAGCAGCAATTCGATCTTCAAATACTGCATTGGTCGGATTCATGATCCTTGAATAAATATTACCTAACTCACCAAGTGCAAATAAGTTTGCTGCATGATCAGTGCTATCAAATTGATAGCTAGACGTCATGTGTATCGGAACTGCAACTGAGTTAGTTGTTTCGTCTTTTCTCCAGCCTGCATGCAATGCAATTGTTGCTGGGTTTGTATATTTTTTATCACTCATACCATTTCTCCAAAATAGTTATATATTTTAAGCTAAGCTAAAGAAGATTTTATGAATGAGAACCTTGTTTAGCAAAATTTATATAGCGCTTGCAAGCCAGTCAAATCAGCGCTCCAATTATTATACATAATTATTAATTAATGTGTAATTATCTAAATTTGTAGTAAAGCTACAATAATAATTGGTTTAAAATACTTTTAAAACAGCATTATTTAAATTAATTGACAATTTATATTAAATATTTTTCAATGCACTACATATAAATTTAAAAGGAATACCATGGCTAAAAAATATGTAAATTTTAGAGTTGGCGGATCGCCATACAAAGTTACAGATGACTACTCAGTGTGGACCAATGATCTATTAGGAAAAATAATAGCAAGCAAAACAGTCATTCAGCCCGGTAAATCTACTGTAGGTCACAGACTCAGCGACTCAGATGTTGTCTACACAATAGTTAATGGCAGAGGGACTATGGAAGTTATTGAGTACATGAATTCTATGGAAGGTCATGGAACAGACCCCAGTCAAGGAATAGAGCATCAAGATTCATTCTCTTTAACTGCTGGCGATGTAATTCTAGTTCAATCTGGTGATTTTGTTAAAGTTGTCAATGAGTCAGATCACGATCAACTCACTTATCTAAGAGTCTTTGATCGAGATGGATGGAGAGTTTAAATTAACTTGGGATAACCGAGTCCCTTGATAGCAACGCGAGAGCATCCTCAATAGAATAGGTATTTGTCTCATTCTCTCTTAGGTTTCTGATCGATACATTATTAGCGCTCATTTCTTCCTTGCCTATCACTGCCATTAAAGGAACCTTCGCCTTACTGTGCTCCCTGATCTTGTATCCAATTTTTTCATTTCTTGAATCAAGCTCTACCCTAAGATTAAGACTTTCAAATTTTTCTTTTAGACCAGATGCATAATCATTCACCTCTTCTGTCACAGTTAAAATAGATAACTGAGTTGGAGCTAACCACAAGGGCAATTTACCTGAATAATTCTCAATCAAAATTCCAATGAACCTTTCAAAAGAACCTAGGATTGCACGATGCATCATTACTGGTCTGTGTTTAGAGCCATCTTCGCCTACATACTCAGCTTCCAGTCGCTCTGGCAAGTTAAAATCTGCTTGAAAAGTGCCGCACTGCCATTCGCGGCCTATCGCATCTGTTAAAACAAAATCTAATTTAGGGCCATAAAAAGCACCTTCACCATCTTCGGTTGTGTAAGGAATATCTAATTTTTTAATTGCTGCTTCCAGGGCCTGCTCTGCTTTATCCCATACTTCATCAGACCCAACTCTGGTTTCTGGCCTAGTTGAAAGTTTAATATCAAAGGACTCAAAACCTAACTCAGTATAAATATTGGATAGCAGTGAAATAAAATCTGCTGTTTCGCTTTCAATTTGATCTTCGGTGCAAAAAATGTGGCCATCATCTTGCGTAAAGCCTCTGACTCTCATTAATCCATGCATGGTGCCAGATGCCTCATATCGATGACAGGATCCAAATTCTGTGAAACGAACTGGCAAATCTCGATAAGATTTAAGACCTTGGTTGTAAACCTGTACATGGCAAGGACAATTCATTGGTTTGAGAGCATTAACTCTTTTCTCGTTTGCATGCTCTTCGTCAATCTCGGTGATGAACATATTTTCGCGATACTTATCCCAGTGACCAGAAGCCTCCCAAAGCTTTCGATCAACAACTAGCGGAGTATTTATTTCTTGATAATCATGAGCCATTTGCTTTGTTCTCATATAGTTTTGCAATGCAACATAAATAGACCATCCTTTGGGGTGCCAAAAAACCATCCCAGGAGCTTCTTCCTGCAGATGAAAAAGATCCATTTCTTTTGCAAGTTTTCTATGATCTCTTTTGGCTGCTTCTTCCAGAAGGTTTAAATGTTTTTTTAGATCTTTCTCATTCTTCCATGCAGTTCCATAAATGCGAGAAAGCATTTCATTTTTTGAATCACCTTTCCAGTATGCTCCAGCTATTTTAGTTAACTTAAATGCTCCAACCCTCTCTAGACTTGGAAGATGCGGCCCTCGACAAAGATCTATAAAACCTGAATCACCTTGGTTGTATAGCTGAAAATTATCTTCTTGATCTGAGTCTTCAATGATCTTAACTTTGTATTCTTCATTAATATCTGCAAATGATTTAACTGCATCCTGCTTCGAGTGGACTGTTTTTAGTATCTCAGATTTGGAAGCAACGATTTTCTCCATCTCTTTTTCAATTTTTGGAAGATCATCAATCGAAACAGTCTCCTCGCTTAAAAAATCATAGTAAAAACCATTTTCAATGGTGGGACCAATTGCTAGTTTTGCTGATGGATAAAGGTTTTTAATTGCTCGAGCTAATACTTGAGCAGCCACAGTGTGACGCATTATCTCTAGGCCCTCATCAGTATCAATTGTAAAAATAGAAATATCTGCATCCTGGCTAACAGTATCACTCAAATCTCTCTGCTCACCATTCACACTGAATGCAATAGCAGCTTTGGCCAAGCCTGCTCCGATCATGCTTGCAATTTCTAGACCGCTTATACCTACAGGAGCTTGCTTTTGAGATCCATCAGGAAGTGTGATTGTTATTTCTGTGCTCATGGTAATAGTCCTTGCACCCTATTCTAATATTTTTAACCCCAAAGGTATATTTATAGTGGAACTTTTCATTGAATGACCTTTAATTTAACATGGGGGAAGTTATTAAGTTTTTATATTCTAGGAGTTTATTATGTCAGTTAGCGTTTTACTTAGCGGCACGCTAAAAGATGGTTTAGTTGAACAGTTTAAAGAAATTTGTGCAGGCGCTTTCCATGTCACCCGTGCATTTGATGGCTGTCAAAATATCAATCTCACATTAAATGTTGAAAACCCGCACAAATATGTTTTAACAGAGGTCTGGGATTCAAAAGAACATTATGAAAAATATCTAGCCTTTAGAACAGAAGATGGAACTGTCGGTGCTATTGGTGATATGAGCGTTGATGGCCCAAATATTGATATCTTTAATATTACAGACGCATAAAACTATAGTTAAGCCTTCTTAGTTAAATGGATATAACAGATCCCTCCTAAGGATTAGTTGCAGGTTCGATTCCTGCAGAGGGCACCAAAATTTAGGAAAAAATTTTTTTAAAAACAGTCCAACGCATCCAAAACCATATGAGTTATTAAACCGACTCCAATTAATCTGGTTTTTAAAAAAAGACTCATGGTTAGATACAAGGCAATTAACCAATACTGGTGAAGAGGATGAAACCCTATGCTGCACCGATTAGGGTCGTAAATTGGGTTAGCGAGCAAATGATCTAGATCAACTAGCATGGTTGCGATCATAACTAAATAAGAAAACTTCCAATGCTCTTTAAAAAACAAAAAAGCAATTAATAAAGGAACTATAAAATGTAAGGCTAAATGAAGCATAGTCTCATTATTTCTGGCTATTTACTTGCACTCAATAGTTACGAGAATTGAAACCCATATAAAAAGCGATGCAAAGGTGTTTTTCTAACTTTTAAAAAGTTTAACACTGCTAAATAATTAATTATGCCAGATATTTGTTAATCTAAAAGATAGCCAGCATTATGAACCAAGCAAAACTCCGTCATAGAATCCGCGCCTCTACCCACCAGGACGAGCACCAGACAGTGACCCAGCTGTTGCACAGCAATCCAGTCTCCAGCAAGACCCGGGAGCAGATTCTTAGCAATGCCCGGAAGCTGGTCTCAGACTGTCGTGCCGACAAGCATAGTAGCGGCACATTGGATGCCTTCTTGCTGGAATTTGGCCTTTCCAATGCCGAGGGCGTGGCTCTAATGTGCCTTGCCGAAGCCCTGTTAAGAGTGCCAGATGCATTAACCGCCGACCGCCTGATCGCTGAAAAAATTCGCGGCGGCAATTGGGGTGCCCATAGCGGCAAATCGGAATCCATATTTGTTAATGCATCCACCTGGGGCCTAATGCTCACCGGCCAGCTAGTTAGCCTGGATGCCGAAATCACTCAGCATACCGACAGCTGGGTAAAACGCTTGACGGCTGCCCTGGGCGAGCCAGTGATTCGCGCCGCAGTTATGCAAGCCATGAAAATTATGGGCGGCCAATATGTGCTGGGCAGCACTATAGAGGAGGGCCTAAAGCGCGGCATCAAGGAAAATAACCAGAGCACCAGGTTCTCCTTCGATATGCTCGGTGAAGGCGCCCGAACGGACCACGATGCCCAGCAGTATCTGCTAGCCTACAGTAAAGCCATTGACGAAATTGGCAAAACCATTCAGCCCGGAGAAAAGGTTGAGCAGGCCAATGGTATCTCGGTCAAGCTGAGCTCCCTGCACCCGCGCTATCATTACGCTCAGCACCAGCTGGTCATGGACGAACTGCTGCCCAGAATCAAACAGCTCTGCCTGCAGGCCAGGCAATACAATATAGGCCTTTCGATTGATGCCGAAGAAGCCTATCGGCTTGATATCTCAATGGATATTTTTGAAGCCCTGGCCCGAGACCCAGAACTAGAAGGCTGGCAAGGCCTGGGCTTTGTTCTGCAGGCGTACCAAAAGCGCGCGCCACACACCGCCAAATGGCTAATAGGCCTCGCCCGCGAGACCAACCGCCGCCTAATGGTGCGCCTGGTCAAAGGCGCCTACTGGGATGCCGAGATAAAAAATGCCCAGGAACTGGGGCTGGAAAGCTACCCGGTGTTTACCCGCAAAGCCAACACAGACCTCTGCTATCAGCAGTGTGCTACCCTGCTGCTGGATGCCCACACTGAGATATTCCCACAATTTGCCACCCATAATGCCTACACCGCCAGCATGATACTGGCCTTGGCTGGCGACCGGGAATTTGAGTTTCAGCGCCTGCATGGGATGGGGCATATCTTGTTCGCAAAACTTCAAGCACGCATACAAGAACAAGGCAATAAACCCCTGGCCGTGCGCGTCTACGCTCCCGTGGGTAACCATAGCAATCTGCTGCCCTATCTGGTGCGCCGCCTGTTGGAAAATGGCGCCAATAGCTCCTTTGTTAATCGCTTTTTAGACCGCCAGACCCCTGTAGAAGAACTGGTGGAAGACACCAGAACCCAGGTCACCAGTACATTCCCCTACCAACATAAAATGATCCCAGTGCCAGAGCAGCTATTTACCATTGCCGACGAAGATCGCAAAAATTCTAAAGGCATAGATCTAGATTCACCATTGGAAACCCAGCAACTGCTTAATAAAATGGCACAAACCCCAGAGTTAACTGCCCAACCTATTATCGATGGCCAGCTCATAGAGGGCGAAATGCACTCAGCTTATAACCCCGCAAACAAGCAACAGCTCATTGGCCATTACTGTAATGCCAGCCAAGACGATATGCTCCGCGCCTTGGACTCCACCCATGCCGCACAGCCTAACTGGAACAAGGCAGGCCACCAAACTCGGACCAATATACTCAACAAAGTCGCCGACCTAATGGAGCGGGACTGTGAAAAACTGATGGGCATAATCGCAGTGGAAGGTGGTAGAACATTGGGCGATGGTATTTCAGAGGTGCGCGAAGCCATAGACTTCTGCAGATACTATGCATTACAAGCCCGCTTATTAGATGGCATGGCAGGCCATGGTGTCTTCCTCTGCATCAGCCCTTGGAACTTCCCCCTGGCAATCTTTGTGGGCCAGATCGCCGCCGCACTAGCCGCAGGCAATACAGTAATTGCCAAACCTGCCGCCCAGACACCAGCCATAGCTACCAGCACAATTAAACTATTTCACGAAGCCGGTATACCAGGTGCCGTCCTTCAACTTCTTCTAGGCAGTGGCTCACAAATAGGCAAACTACTGATCAGCGACAGCCGCATAGCCGGCATCGCCTTTACCGGCTCAACCGAGACTGCACAACGCATAAACCAGCAGCTAGCCACACGCCCCGGCAACCCCATACCTTTTATTGCCGAAACCGGTGGCCAAAACTGCATGGTAGTCGACTCTACCGCCCTGCCCGAACAGGTAGTAGATGATGTCATCACCTCTGCCTTTGAAAGCGCCGGCCAACGCTGCTCTGCACTGCGCGTAATGTTCATTCAGGACGACATAGCCGATAACACATTACAGATGCTGGCTGGCGCCATGCTATCAATGACCGCCGGAGACCCCAGAGAGCTGGCCAGCGACCTGGGCCCAGTGATCGACCGCGGTGCCCAGACCGAACTGCAGGCACATATAGACCGCATGCACAGAGAGGCCAAATTTATTGCCAAAGTAGAGCTAGACAGTAGCCACAGCAATGGCAGCTATGTCACCCCCCATGTGTTTGAAATCGACTCCCTCGACCAGCTTACCGAAGAAGTCTTTGGCCCAGTGCTGCATGTTATTCGCTATTCATCAGACCAACTGAGTTCAGTAATCAAGCAGATTAATGACACCGGCTATGGCCTCACCCTTGGCATCCATAGCCGTATCGAAGCCTTTGCAGAAACGGTCTACCGCAATACCATCGCGGGCAATACATACATTAACCGCAATATGGTAGGTGCAGTGGTTGGAGTAAACCCCTTTGGTGGTCGTGGATTATCTGGTACAGGCCCCAAGGCTGGTGGGCCTAATTATCTGCTGCGTTTTTCCACCAGCGGCGCGACCAAAACGGTCCACCAGCCCTATGCCATAAATCTGTCAACCAGTAGTAATCCAGAAAATAGAATAGCCCAAGATATAGTTACCCTGGCCACAGCCGGAGCTTCTCAATGGCAAGCCAAAAGCATAGATAGTAGACTGGCTATGCTCGGCCAATGTAACTCAGCATTTATCGCCCAGCTAGAACTCATAGCCCAAGATAAACTTGCCAACCCCATCGAATTGCCCGGCCCTACCGGTGAGGATAATAAGCTAAGTCTGCTAGGCCGTGGACCCATGGTATTGGTGGTCAGAGAGGAGGACGCCATTGAGGCCGCAGAGCAACAGATCATAAGTGCCCTGCTCTGTGGGTGCCCGGTTATTATGGTAGCAGATAGTACTCACCAGACTGCACTAAAGACCCTTCAAAGCAACTATAAAAAAGTAGTCCCAGTAAAAGCTCTGCTGCAGCTAGCGCCCATGACAAGCCTGAGCGAGCTAATTCAAAACAACAATATTGAGGGTGTAATAGCTAATAGCCTAAATGCAGATAGCTCTGCACTTCGGCAGGTAATGGCCAAAAGAAAAGGTAGTATTATTCCGCTGATTGAATGGCCGAAGACGGCTGAGGGCTTTAACTACCATTGGTTGCTGTGGTTTTTGAGTGAGCGTACCAGAACAGAGAATCTGGTGGCTAGAGGGGGGAATACGCAGTTGTTTAATTTGGCAGAGTAAATTATTACTTTAAAAATATTCTCTATTCATAAGTAAAAACATCTTCCAAGGGTGTCTTGAATACATTGGATATTTTAAAAGCAACCTCTAGGGATGGGGAGTATTTGTCTTTTTCAATAGCAAATATTGTTTGCCGAGTTACACCCACTTTATCTGCTAAAGTTTGCTGAGACATTTCGTCTGCCTCAAATCTTAATTTTCTAATATTGTTACTTAAACTCTTAGACAACTTAAATACCTTTGCGGTAGTAATACAGTTGAGTGCCGAAACGAATTACCTCAGATAAAACAAAGAACAAGAGTAAAAAATGGAATATGCCAAAAGGGGTAGTTAGTATAAGTATAAGGTGATTATCAAACCAAGTATCTAATAAAATCTGCACCATTAAAAACCAAATGCAAGCAGACAAGAACCCATAACTGTATCTATATGAAATCTTCTCGATAAGTTTGTCTCTTTCATCTTCTAATAGTGGTTTATTTTTTAATGCTAGAAATGACTGAATGATACCTTCTGAAATAATTACCAAAACAATGAGAGCAATGATTGTGCTTAATTGTGGCTCTTGGTTTAACGACAGGTTAGAAAAAGCACCATAAAAATACCATCCAAATAACAATAAAGTAACACCCATAGAGGCAATTAAACTTTTTTCCTTATACGACATACTCATCATCAATCTCCATGTATAACTATTTTTACATATAGTAAAATATTTTTTACATTTATTCAAGAAATAATTATTCGTTACTTATGAAAACCAATAGTCACCTTAGTGTGTAGCTAGTGTGAAGTGAATTTACATTTATACACTTGCTAAGCTAGAATTCCTTCATGAACCTACTTAATAATAAAAGTCTTAAATGGAAGCGTTACACCGAGGGGGAAGACTTTGATTACCCCATAGACTACTCTGACGCTATTCTAGATGCGAGAGAAGACGGGCGCTTGGAGATATTAGTTAAATGGGAACCAAATTGTTATTGTCATTTTCACAGGCACACTGCAGAAATTAGTTCTTTGGTTATAGAGGGCGAACTTCATGTCACCGATATTGATATTGAAACTGGAAAAGAGCTTGGTAAGCGAGTAAGAGTTGTGGGAGATTTTGCACATAAAGAACCAGGTGATGTACACATGGAACAAGGAGGAGCAAACGGAGCTCTAGTTCTTTTTAATATCTATGCCCCTGAAGGCGAAGGCAAACTAGCAGAATCTTTAAAAAAAGATGGAAGTGTAATAAGCGCATCAACCATGGCTAAAATTTTAAAGAAACGTAAATGATTGTATTTATTTGTTCCCTTCCTTCATTATCAATAACTTACCATGTTCTAACTACACAGTGTGTTGCTATGAATCACTCTGTTCTGTTTCCAATAATTTGACTGGGGGCATTAAGTAATACAATGTAAATAGCATTATTATTTGTAATATAAGGACTAGTAACTTTGGATTAATCTCTTGAAAATTAACAAAGAGAGCAGCGTGCATAACCATGTAAACACCAAGAGTTTTGAATCCCCATTGAGCGCGAGCAATAACTCCTCCAGCCCCAGCCGATAGCAAAACTCCCATAGCCAATATATAACCAAAATACCCATTTAAACTAAACGGCAGTATTTGATAGTTCGCTCGCGCGTCAATGAATAATTTAACCTCTGCGACTCCTTCAGCTAAATCAGGAAAATTGACTATATCTAAAGTTTGAGCCAACAAAAGGGCGCCTACGCCCATCCTCACGACACCATATCCCAGCAGAAGTATTGCAATAACAATACCTATAAAACGTTTAACGATGTCCCTACTCCCACTCAATAGTTACTAGTTGTTTGTTAGAAATCTCATAGATGATCCCAGTCATTCTCTTTATTCTGAATAAAGATTTACTATTTGATTACCATCTTTGATATTTTTTAAATTTTGAAAAAATAATTCGAATGCTCGCTCTAAAGATAACAGTGAGTGAGCGGAATCATGAGCTGAAATAAAACAATTCTTAGCCGTCCAAAGTGAAGAGTTAGCATCTAGAGGCTCAACCTTGGTGGTATCTAATGCAGCAGCGGCAATTTTTCCGTCATTCAATGCATTGGTAAGATCTTCTTCATTAATTGCAGTGCCTCGACCTACGTTGATTAACATGGCGGAGCTATTAAGTTTTTCTAGGATATCTGCATTAATAATATCTCTAGTTTTAGAGCTATCTGGTAATGCAAGTACCAAGTAATCAGTTAAAGGGAGTAATTCCTCAAACTGATCCAGCCCCAACACTTCATCAGCATACTCATCATCTTGCGGATTTCGCCTAACCCCAGTTACCCTCATGCCAAAAACTTTGCCTAGCTTAGCAACCTGTCTACCAATGCCTCCATAACCAAGAATCACTAAGGTTTTATTGGTAAGCTCGCCATCTCCAGCTACAGGAGACCAGTTCTTAGATTGCTGGTATTCAATGTGATGATCTATTCTCTTGTTCCATCTTAAGATTTGTGAGAAAACATAATGAGCAATTGGAATAGCATAAACACTACTTGCATTAGCAATATGAACATTTTCAATTTTTAAAACATCTTGCAGTATTGGCGCATCCATTCCAGCAAAACCACTTTGAAGAAATTTCATTCGTTTAGCTAAGCTCAATAAGGCATCATGAATTTCTGAGTTATCCCTAGCTGCAAATAAAAACTGATAACACATAAATAAAGCATCTGATTCTGGGATAGCCTCCCAGTCTGGGTCGTTAGAATCTAAAGGATTAAGTGCAATAATTTCCATTGAAGGATCAAAGGAAAGTAACTCAGATCTATATAACTTATCATTGTCTTTTGAGATAACTATCCTCATGATTCATCCTTCAGCATGTATTTCATTATTTTTCCAGCAGCATTTGTAGGCAATTCTTGCACAAACTCTGCCTCTCTTGGAATTTTATAATTGGCCATATTTTCCTTTGACCATTGCAAAAGAGTTTCAGAGCTTAAGGTGTGATTAGGTTTTAAGACAATAAAAGCTTTGGCAACCTCACCCATTCTTTCATCTTCAATACCAATCACAGCTGCTTGAGAGATTGCAGGATGATCACACAGAATGTTTTCTATTTCAGCAGGATAAGCATTGAATCCACCAACTATAAACATATCCTTACTTCTGTCGGTTATTTTAATATAGCCATTACCATCAAGAACACCTATATCACCTGTGTGCAACCAACCATCACTGTCGATCGCTTCTTTAGTAGCCTCTGGATTATTAAAATAACCTTGAGTAATGTTATAGCCTCTTACCAATATTTCTCCTGGCTCATCTACCTGAGCCTCTCGCCCATCTTGATTCACGCATTTAACTTCCACGTCTGCAATAGCGCAACCTGAAGTTGTGGCAATGGTTTCATAATCATCGTCTGGCGTGCACATAGTCACCACCCCAGTGCTTTCTGTTAAACCATAAGCGGTTATGACAGTTTCAAAGCCAAGTCGCTCTTTCATATCCTTGATAAGCTGCACAGGTATTGACGCGGCACCAGTAACACCCAATCTCAATGAAGCAATATCCGATGTCTCTATTAAGTCACTTGTAAGAATTGACTGATAAAGAGTTGGAGGGCCAGGAAGCATAGAAATTTTATGCTCATCTATTGTTTGTATAATTTTGTCAGCATCAAATACTGCACATGGGTAAGCAGTTGCCCCTCTCATAAGGGAGGCTAGCCAACCAGCCTTATAACCAAAAGTATGGAAAAAAGGATTTACTATTAGGTAGCGATCATTTTCATTCAACCCTATGTATGTTGACCAATAATCAAATACTTTAATATTTTGTAGGTGAGAAGAAATCACTCCCTTTGGTTTGCCTGTAGTGCCTGATGTGAAAATGATATCTGCCATGTCATCTTCATTAATGTCTGGTAACTCAACATCAAGGGGATTAACTTTAAACTTTGAAAAAATCGGCTCATCTGCAGATAAATCATCTGCATCAAGTGCAATTTGATCCTGAAGATATGGCAGGTCTTCATTTTTGAGTAATTCAAAATAATCTATGCCTAAGAAAGTTTT
>Ga0209660_1000044_pt1 | contig 76552 bp, 68 predicted proteins | sample SaaInlV_100m_DNA_2_FD_184659 | JGI IMG/M metagenome (GOLD analysis project Ga0209660, IMG submission 184659) | Marine microbial communities from expanding oxygen minimum zones in the Saanich Inlet - SI072_LV_100m_DNA (SPAdes) (version 2) | ecosystem: Environmental > Aquatic > Marine > Intertidal... | reverse complement strand
TCTGCGCACTCTACGCAAGGTGGAAAAAATTATCCGTGAAGAGATGGAGAGAGTTGGAGCGCAAGAGCTGCTTATGCCTGTGGTGCAGCCTGCAGAATTGTGGGAGGAGTCAGGAAGATGGCAGCAGTATGGCCCTGAGTTACTGCGCATTAAAGATCGCCATGATCGAGATTTTTTGCTTGGCCCAACTCATGAAGAGGTTGTTACTGAAATTGCACGCCGAGAGATTCGGAGCTATAAACAGCTCCCTCTAAACCTCTACCAGATTCAGACTAAATTTCGAGATGAGACTCGTCCCCGTTTTGGTGTAATGCGTTCGCGTGAATTTATTATGAAAGATGCATACTCATTTCATCTTGATCAAAAGTCACTCCAACAGAGCTATGATGCTATGTATGACGCTTATACTCGCATATTCACCCGCATCGGACTGAAATTTAGAGCTGTTGATGCTGATACTGGCTCTATCGGCGGTAGCGCATCGCATGAATTTCATGTTCTTGCCGAGTCTGGAGAAGATGCGATTGCGTTCTCAGATAAAAGTAGTTATGCAGCTAATGTGGAGAAGGCTGAAGCTGTAGCAGCAAGCTCTAATAAGAGAGCGCCAGATCTTGATGAAATGCAGAAGGTTGCAACTCCTAACACTAAAAGCATTAATGAGGTCTGTGCTACTCTTGGCGTAGAGCCAACAGAAACTATAAAAACTCTATTAGTTCGAGGTTCAGACAGCCCTGTAGTAGCCCTTATTCTGCGTGGAGATCACGAACTAAATGAGATTAAGACTGAGAAGATGGAAGAGGTGGCAGCTCCTCTTGAACTTGCAGAGGAGAAAGATGTTCGTATTGCAGCGGGCGCAGGATCAGGATCTCTTGGAGCTGTCGGATTAAATATCCCAATTTTAGTGGATCGTGCTGCCGCTCAACTCTTTAACTTTGTCTGTGGTGCCAATGAGGATGGATTTCACCTTACAGGGGTAAATTGGGGGCGTGATCTACCAACTGCAGAACGAATAGTCGACATCAGAAATGTAGTTGCAGGAGATCTAAGTCCAGATGGCGAAGGAGTTCTTAATATTGCTCGTGGTATTGAGGTCGGTCATATTTTCCAGCTCGGAACAAAATACAGTGAAGCGATGAAAGCTAATGTCCTAGATGAAAACGGCAAAGCAAAACCATTAACTATGGGCTGCTATGGAATTGGAGTTACTCGTGTAGTAGCTGCTGCTATTGAACAGAATCATGATGAACGAGGAATTATCTGGCCAGAGGCTATAGCTCCATTCTCCGTAGCTCTTCTTCCAATGAATATGCACAAATCACAACGCCTACGAGATGCTGTAGAGAAGCTATACAGTGAACTAACAGATGCTGGAGTTGATGTACTACTAGATGATCGCAAAGAGCGCGCAGGGATAATGTTTGCAGATATGGAGCTGATCGGGATACCTCACCGCCTTGTGCTCGGTGATCGTGGTTTAGATAGCGAAACTATTGAGTACAAAGGACGCCAAGACAAGGACAACCAAGAGATACCTCTAAATGAGATTCTGACTTTTATCCAAAATAAGATACAATAAATTAAATGACTACAGTATCAAGTTCAGATTTTATATCTAGTATTGCAGATGCTCTACAGCACATCTCTTATTACCCTCCAACTGACTTTATACAAGCTATGGGGGAGGCTTGGGAGTGTGAGCAGTCTCCTGCTGCCAAAGATGCAATAGCACAAATTTTAATGAATGCACGAATGGCTGCGCTCGGCAAACGCCCCATCTGCCAAGATACAGGGATTGTGGTAGTTTTTCTAAAAGTTGGGATGGAGATAAAATGGGATACTGGAACAACAACTAACTTATCTCTACAGGAGATGGTAGATGAGGGAGTTAGACGCGCCTATCTTGATCCAGACAACACTCTAAGAGCTTCTGTAGTGGCTGACCCTGCTGGTGCTCGCATCAATACAAAAGATAATACACCTGCTATTCTCCACACCGAGATCGTGCCTGGAGATAAAATCGAGATCACAGTTGCAGCTAAAGGTGGCGGTTCTGAAAATAAATCTCGCTTTGCCAATCTTAACCCTAGTGCAAGTGTGGCTGACTGGATTGTAGAGCAGATTCCATCTATGGGGGCTGGGTGGTGCCCTCCTGGCATTCTTGGAGTTGGGATTGGAGGCACTGCTGAAAAGGCGATGTTAATGGCTAAAGAGGCGTTAATGGAACCTGTCAATATAGAGGAGTTAAAAGTTAAAGAAGAGTTAGATGGTGACAACCTAAACAGTATAGAGAGCCTGCGCCTAGAGATTATAGAGAGAGTTAATGGATTAGGAATTGGCGCGCAAGGGTTGGGAGGAGTTACCACTGTACTTGATGTGAAAATAAAAGAGTACCCAACTCACGCTGCTTCGCTTCCTGTTGCTATTATCCCTAACTGTGCCGCTACTCGTCACCTTCACTTTACTTTAGATGGTAGCGGACCTGCTCAACTTACTCCGCCAGTACTTGATGAGTGGCCTGATATAAGCTGGACTCCTGCAGCTGATGCTCGCAAAGTTAATCTTGACAGTATAAGCAGAGCAGAGACCTCAACTTGGAAACCTGGCGACACTCTACTATTGAGCGGCAAACTACTAACTGGCAGAGATGCTGCCCATAAGAGAATTGTTGAGCTCTTAGATAGCGGCAAAGGTCTTCCCGATGGAGTCGATTTCAATAACAAAATGATCTATTATGTAGGGCCTGTTGACCCAGTAGATGGAGAAGCTGTAGGCCCTGCAGGACCAACCACATCCACCCGTATGGATCGTTTTACCGAACAGATGTTAGAGCAGACTGGTTTAATCGGAATGGTCGGTAAAGCTGAAAGAGGTGATGCTACTATTGACTCTATCAAAAAACATAAGTCAGTCTATCTTATAGCTGTTGGAGGCGCTGCCTATTTAGTATCTAAAGCAATTAAGAGTGCGCGGGTTGTAGCTTTTGAGGAGCTGGGAATGGAGGCAATTTATGAGTTTGAGGTTGAGGATATGCCAGTTACAGTTGCGGTCGATTCGCGTGGAGACTCTATCCATAAGAGTGGTCCAGAGCAGTGGATGGTTAAAAGCCAAGTAACTTTTTCACGAATGGAATCGTAATTTTTCGCTGTGCTATCAATGTCTGCTCATCTAGTTTCTCTAGTAGAGTAAATAGAGTGTGAAAATCTCTAGCCGTCCTATTTATTAAAAACTCCACTACCTCATCCCCAATCTTCATCCCTCTTGCTGCTGCTCGTTGCTGCACTACTGCCCACTTATCTCTATCACTAAGAGCCACAAGCTTCTCCACTACAGCTTCAGATAGACGTGATTGTAGATCTGGTAGAACTATCTGGAGCTCACTTAATGGAGAGCTTGCGGTTATCAATAGTCTCTTACCTCCATCTTTTACTCTATTAAAAAGGTGAAACAGCTCCTCCTCCCAAATTCTGTCACCAACAACCACATCTATATCATCTAACACTATTAGCTGATAACTCTCCAGCCCTTTTATTGCATCAACTCCACGCTCTGCATCTATACTCTGTAAAGTTTTTAGCGGAATTAAGATAGAGTCACTGTCGCAGGTCGCATAAGATAGATGACTCTTACCACTCCCCTCACCTCCCCATAGATAGATAAATTGTGCGTATTGGAGCTTATGCATAAGTGCATCTCCATTAGGTACTCCATCTACTCTATAAAAATTATCGAATGTAGCGCGCTCTTTGAGACTTAGTGCTAACGGAATCTGTTCAGTAACTATAACTTTTTACTCCTATAGGCAGACCATCCCCAAGTCCATATATAGTCTGCGCCACTCAATAGAGTTGTAGTCAATACCACATAAGCAGAAAGCAGCATCACATCTTGTTCAACTCCAGCACTCCAGCCAAATGCTTGATTCATCACTACTCCCAAAATATAAACTATCTGGATGAAAGTATTTATCTTACTTACAATACTAGGAGTAAGATCATATTGGGATATACGATAGTGGTATAAAGTAGCCCCTACAACAATAAGAAGGTCACGAACTATTACTGCAACCACCAACCAGATTGGAGTTAGACCGAGCCACATCAACATCAACATAGTAGAGATTAAGAGCAACTTATCTGCAAGTGGATCAAGGATAGAGCCGAGACGACTCTCCCACCCCATTCTCTTTGCAAGAAAACCATCCAGTCCATCACTCATCCCTGCAAAGGCAAAAAGGTAGAGTGACTCCATAAAAAACCCATTATTGAGCAGCCATATAATTGGCAGCACCAACAACATTCGGAGCATTGTTATTAGATTTGGAATATCGCGTGGACTCATAATGTTGTAGAATACAGAGGTTATATACAACTAGCAACAGGAAACAGCATGCAAGACAATAAAAGTAACTTAAGCTATAGTGATGCTGGTGTCGATATAGATGCCGGAAATGAGTTAATAGAACAGATCAAACCTATCGCTGCACGCACTACGCGTCCAGGAGTTATGGCTGGACTAGGAGGGTTTGGAGCACTTTTTGAAATTCCATTAGATAGATATAAAAATCCACTTTTGGTCTCTGGCACAGATGGAGTTGGAACTAAACTCCGTTTAGCTATGGAGATGGGAGAGCACAACACGATTGGCATAGATCTAGTCGCTATGTGTGTAAATGATCTAATTGTCCAAGGAGCAGAGCCACTCTTTTTCCTTGATTATTACGCCACAGGTAAACTAGACTCCAAAACAGCTGTATCTGTTATTGATGGAATTGCAACAGGATGCGAACAGGCTGGTGCTGCGCTAATCGGAGGGGAAACTGCTGAAATGCCAGGAATGTATAGTGCTGACGACTATGATCTAGCAGGATTTAGTGTTGGCATTGTAGAGAAGAGTGAAGTTATTGATGGAACTAAAGTGGCAGCTGGAGATACATTGATTGGGATCGCATCATCTGGGCCTCACTCTAACGGATACTCTCTCATTCGCAAAGTTATTGAAGTAAGCAGTGCCGACCTTAAAAGCGACTTAAATGGGGAGGAGCTTGGTAAACAGCTCCTAGAGCCTACTAGAATATATGTTAAATCACTACTTAAACTGATGCAAGAACTCCCTATCCACGCCCTTGCCCATATCACCGGCGGCGGCTTAACTGAAAATATTCCACGGGTACTCCCTGAGTTTACGACAGCAGAAATTGATCGTTCATCTTGGCAGTTACCTGCAATCTTCGAGTGGCTTCAATCAGGTGGGAATATTTTAGATAGTGAAATGTTAAAGACATTCAACTGTGGTGTAGGGATGGTTGTAGCTGTTGCAGCAGAAGATGCAGCACAGGCAATTAAGAGTCTTAATGAGAGTGGAGAGAGTGCTTGGAAGATTGGAGAGATCACCTCTTCAGACAGTAAAGCTCCTATAGTTAAGTTTGTCTAACACTCATCCCATCAATGTTGTTGCACTAATATCTGGACGAGGAAGCAATCTTCAGTCACTAATCAATGCACAGCAGCAGGGTAAGCTGAATGTAGAGTTCAGCAGCGTTATCAGCAACCGAGATGATGCTGCAGGACTACAGTTTTGTGAGAGAGCCAACATTCCAACAACTGTTATTAATCATACGCTATTTAAAGATAGACTTAGTTATGACAAAGAGCTAATAAAAGAGATCGATCGCCACAATCCATACTTAATAATTCTAGCTGGTTTTATGCGCATTCTATCACCTGAGTTTGTCGCCCACTACTCAGGACGACTGGTAAACATTCACCCATCTCTACTGCCTAACTTTAAAGGTCTCCACACTCACCAGCAAGCGCTCGATGCAGAAGCAACAGAGCATGGGGCGAGCGTTCACTTTGTAACCGAGGAGTTAGATGGAGGTCCTATCTTAATGCAGACCGCCGTTAAGGTAAAAGAGTCTGATGATGCTGACACTCTATCTCAGCGCGTATTGAAACAGGAGCATAAACTCTATCCAGCTGCAGTACAGCTAATTGCTGAGAGAAGGGTGGAACTGAAAAATGGAAAACTCTATGTAGATGATAGCGAGCTCAAACAACCACTGAGGATATAAACTTATGCGCAAGATTAATAGAGTAGTATTAACATTATTAACTATGACTGTAATGGCTGCAATATCTTTACTGCCTGCAGCCAATGCTACTCTACCTAAATCTTTCAATGCCGAATATGAGCTAAGCGGAAAAGGTATGGTACTTGGACAAACTACCTACTCACTACAGGGAGAGCAATTTAGTATCCGCACTAAGCCTACTGGTCTAGCTGCTCTATTTGTTAAAAAAAATATTGAAGAGAGCTCTAGATGGCGCTGGCACAACGGGCAGATTCAGCCCCTCCATTACATATATAGTGAACGAGGAAAACGGAATAGAGATCGCTCTCGTACATTTAATTGGGATAACGGTACGGTATCTGTTGAAGATGATAAAAATATATCACTACTCAAAATCACAACACCAGCAGGTGACTCGCCTAACGAACAGAGCGATAGAGCAACTGACAAAGCACTATTTATTCTTCAGCTAATGGATCAGTTAAGTGGACTTACTGATAACAGTAATAACAGCAATAACAGTAGAGGCTCCACCACAGAACTTAACTACCGCATAGCAAAAACTGACGGCTGGCACGCATACCATTTCCGCTTAGGTGAGATAAAAAAAATAGCAACTCCCGCTGGAAAATTTACAGCTCAACAAGTGATAAGAGAGAGTAGCGGCAAACGAAGTTTCGAACTATGGTCTGCTCCAGAGTTAGGGTACCTGCCCGTATTAATTGAGTATAGAGAGAAAGATGGATCCCTATTTACGCTGAAGCTAAAAAGAACAACACTGATGCACTAAATTTAGCCAGCTTCTACACTCAACAAGGCTTGCATCAAATATCTGAGGAACTTACCTCAACCATCTCTACACCTGCTTCGGCGAAGATATCTCTGGTTAGTGCTACACTCTCTTCCCAGCGCTCCATATCTTTTGGCAAAGCTGCCACTACTCTTTTTATGCCACTCTGAATTATTTTAGCAGCACAGCGAGAACATGGCGGGAGTGGGTAGACATAGATGGTATTACCAGAGAGGTCTGAGGTTGAAAATAGCAGAGCATTCTCTTCCGCGTGCAGGACTAGTGAATACTTGGTCTCTCTATCGTGTAGACGATGATCATCAGAGAGCCCTTGTGGGAAACCGTTGAAGCCAAGCGATACTACCTTCTTTCCGTTAGCTACAACCGCTCCAACTTGAGTGCTCGGGTCTTTAGACCACTCCGCCACATGGGCGGCAAGACCTAGAAAACGCTTATCCCATTTAGAGATCTGCTCTGCTGAAACTTTACTCATTATTGCTGATCACTTAATAACGATATTAGGAAACTTAGTAGTAAACTCTTTGCGTTGCTGCGCTAGTTTAGCTGAAGTACGACGCGCAATATCACGGTAGATTTTAGCAATGGCTCCTTCAGGATCAGCAACCACTGTTGGCTTGCCTTCATCAGTATCACTGCGAATCTGTTTATCTAGTGGCAATGAGCCAAGGAAGTCTACATTTGCATCATCTGCCATGCGTTGACCACCGCCCTCAGCAAATATATGCTCTTCATGTCCACAGTTAGAGCAGATATGGATGCTCATATTTTCTACTACACCCAGCACTGGAACCTCTACCTTCTCAAACATTTTGAGACCTTTTACTGCGTCTAACAGCGCTATATCTTGAGGAGTAGTCACAATTAGCGCGCCACTAACTGGAATTTTCTGCGCTAAAGTTAGCTGAGTGTCACCTGTACCTGGCGGCAAATCTATTACTAGATAGTCTAGATCTTCCCACATTGTCTCTTGTAGAAGCTGCTCTAAAGCTTGCGTGACCATTGGTCCACGCCAGATCATTGCTGTATCCTCTTCAACCAGATATCCGATAGACATTGACTGTAAACTGTATGAGCTCACTGGTTTAAGTTGTTTACCATCTGGAGATTCTGGTTTAGCCCCAGACGCGCCCAACATTCTGGGCTGGCTTGGACCATATATATCTGCATCTAAAATCCCAACTTTTGCCCCTTCAGCTGAGAGTGCTAATGCTAAGTTAACTGCAGTGGTAGATTTTCCCACCCCACCTTTACCAGAGGCAACAGCAATGATATTTTTAACTCCTTTAACTGCTGGCACTCCCTTCTGTACCGCATGAGAAACAATATCCCAGCTTACATTCACTGTTGATGAAGTTACTCCATCTACTGCATCGATCTTTTCAGATAGTGCCGAACTCAACTCTTCGCTGTAGCCTTGCGCAGGAAAACCTAGCACCACATCAACCGTTACTGCACCCCCATCTATCGCTATATTATTAATAGATTTGGCTGAGACTAGATCTGTCTCCAGATATGGGTCTTCATAAGTTTTAAGTGCTGCTTCAACTACATCATTATTAAGCTCTGACATTCTATTGGTAACTCCAAGGTTAATTTATAATTCGCTAATAATAGCATATATATGCTCTTCAATAGACAATGCCGACTATTCTTGTCGGTTATTACCTGTTGATGTTGTATAATGGGTACAGTTAACAGACATTTCAAGTCTCAATAAATGGTAGAATCTATCAGTTATATTATTTACTACAGAAGATTTAATACCATATTATTTAACACAGAAGCCTTACAATGAATCAAAACCCTCGTGATATATTAATTACTAGTGCCCTCCCATACGCTAATGGTAGCATCCATATTGGACATTTAGTTGAGTACATTCAAACCGACATCTGGTCTCGTTTTCAAAAAATGCAGGGGCATAATTGCTACTATGTATGTGCTGATGATGCGCATGGAACCCCAATTATGTTGCGCGCACAGGATGAGGGAATTACGCCAGAAGAGTTAATTGAGGGAGTCTCCACTGAACATCAACAAGATTTTCAAGATTTCTTAATTGAGTTTGATAACTACCACTCTACCCACTCCGCTGAAAATAGGGAACTCTCCACAAACATATATGGAGAGCTAAAAGATGCTGGCTATATTACAACTAGAGATGTTGAGCAGGCTTATGATCCAGAACGAGAGATGTTTCTTCCCGACCGTTTCATTAAAGGAACCTGCCCTAAGTGCGGAGCGAAAGATCAATATGGAGACAACTGTGAGGCGTGTGGTGCAACCTACTCTACTGCTGATCTAAAGGATGCAGTCTCTGCAGTCTCTGGTGCAACCCCTATAAATAAAAAATCTGAACACTACTTCTTCAAACTTCCCGAGTTTGAGAAGATGTTGAAAAAGTGGACTCATGGAGGTCACCTGCAAGAGGAGGTCTACCGTAAGTTAGATGAGTGGTTTGAATCTGGGCTCCAAGAGTGGGATATCTCCAGAGATGCACCATACTTTGGATTTAAGATTCCAGATACAGAGGATAAATACTTCTATGTCTGGCTCGATGCTCCAATCGGTTATATGGCAAGTTTCAAAAATCTATGCCAAAAAGAGAATATAGATTTTGATAAATTTTGGGCTAAAGATAGTAAAGCTGAACTCTACCACTTTATCGGTAAAGACATTATCTACTTTCACGCCCTATTCTGGCCAGCTATGTTAGAGGGGGCAGGATTCCGTACTCCTACCGCTATCAATGCACACGGCTTTCTTACTGTTAATGGGCAGAAGATGTCTAAATCTCGTGGCACTTTTATAAAAGCACGAAGTTGGTTAGAACATCTAAACCCAGAGGCACTTCGCTACTACTTCGCCGCAAAACTTGGCAGAGGAATTGAAGATCTAGATCTGAATCTTGATGACTTTAGAGCGAGAGTAAATTCTGACTTAGTAGGTAAAGTTGTAAATATAGCGAGTCGTTGTGCAGGTTTTATAACTAAACGGTTTGATGGAAAACTCTCTGCAGAGTGCAGCGAAATAGAGTTATACAGTGAATTTGTAAATGCGGGGGAATCTATCGCTAACCACTATGAAGATCGAGACTTTAGCCGAGCAGTGCGTGAGATTATGGCATTAGCTGATATGGCTAATCGCTATATTGATGAGAAAAAACCGTGGGTATTGGCAAAAGAGGATGGCAAAGAGCAAGAGGTACAAGATAGCTGTAGCGTTGGAATCAACCTGTTTAGAGTATTAATAACCTATCTCAAACCTGTCCTTCCAGAGATGGCTATAGCTTCTGAGGCATTCCTCAATGCTGGGGAGCTAGGCTGGAAAGAGTTAGAGAGCCCACTTACGGGGACTACCATAAATAAGTTCAAACCTCTTATGCAACGAGTTACAGAGAGTGATACTGAAGCATTGTTAGAGACATCATTAGAGATGTCAAAAGAGTCTCTCACTTAATGAGTACAATTAAATTATGACGGAGATTGCGCTAATACTGGTCAGCACTATTCTGGTCAATAATTTTGTGTTAGTTAAATTTTTGGGACTCTGCCCCTTTATGGGAGTCTCTCGCAAATTAGAGACTGCAATTGGAATGGGGTTTGCTACCACATTTGTACTCACCCTCTCTTCGGCACTTAGCTATTTGGTCAATGAGTATATTCTAATCCCAATGGGGTTAGAGTATCTGCAGACGATCGCCTTTATTTTAGTGATTGCCGCAATAGTCAACTTTACAGAGATGTTTGTGCATAAAACCAGCCCTATGCTCTATCAAGTGCTGGGAATTTTTCTCCCTCTCATAACCACCAACTGTGCGGTTCTTGGAGTTGCGTTGCTTAATACTCGTGAACAAAATAGCTTTATAGAGTCCGCCGCATTTGGGTTTGGGGCTGCTGTTGGTTTCTCGCTAGTCCTAGTCGCCTTTGCTGCGATTCGGGAACGAATTGCTGGAGCAGATGTACCTGAACCATTCAAAGGAGCATCTATTGCGATGATTACTGCAGGACTGCTCTCTATCGCATTCTTAGGATTTACTGGTCTAGTCCATGTCTAGTATGCTGATAGCTGCTCTTGTTATAGGGGGAATGGCAACTCTATTTGGAGCGCTTTTAGGTTACGCCTCTGTGCACTATAAAGTTGAAGGCGATCCTATAACAGATAAAATCGATCAGATCTTACCGCAAACTCAATGCGGACAGTGTGGGTACCCAGGGTGCAGACCTTATGCTGAAGCTATATCCAACGAAGGTGCGGCTATAAATCTATGTCCTCCTGGTGGCGAGACAGTTATGGTATCCCTTGCAGACCTTCTGGATCGTGAACCAGTAGCATTAGAGCAGGAGGAGCGCCCCCCAAGCTTAGCTCTGATTGATGAAAAGACCTGCATAGGCTGCACTCTCTGCATTCAAGCTTGTCCTGTCGATGCTATTTTAGGTGCAGCAAAGTTGATGCATACCGTAATTGCTACCGAGTGTACAGGATGTGAACTATGTCTTGCTCCCTGCCCTGTAGACTGCATAACCATGGAACCTATCCCAACAGATATAACTGATTGGAGCTGGCCAGATCCAGATATGTTTAAGGTGGCAGCATGACTCTTACCAACTTTAAATTTCATGGAGGAATTCACCCTAAGCAACTTAAAGATTTGAGTAGAGATAGGGCTATCGAGAGCATCTCTTGGAGAGATGAAGATGAGATAGTCATAACTCTTAGTCAAGGGATTGGATCATTAAACCACCCCATCCTCTCCATAGGTGACTCAGTACAAGCTAAGCAAAGAATTAGCGAGTGCTACGGAGAGATTAGTGTCCCTGTACACTCTCCGTGCGATGGGACTATTACCGCTATAGAGGAGCGCCCCGCCACCCACCCCTCTGGACTACAAGCAGTAGCTATAGTAATTAAACCAGATGCTGATAGCTCTAAAATAGATATCAACAAAGCTAATGATTTAGTAAACCATAAAATAGATGTGAGTAAACTTAGTGAACTACTATCATCTCTCACTGCTGAAGAGATTATAAGTAAAATTCGGATTGGTGGAGTTATCGGTCTTGGTGGCGCAGGTTTTCCAACTTGCGCGAAACTTCATGGTGGAATAAAAACTAATATCGAAACCCTCATCATAAATGGGATGGAGTGTGAACCAAGAATCACTTGTGATGATAGGTTAATGCGGGAGCGAGCTATTGAAATTATTGCAGGAGTTGAGATTCTTGACCACCTCCTCCACCCTAACTCCATCAAGATTGGAGTTGAAGACAATAAGCCGGAAGCTATTCTGGCATTAGAGATAGCCACAACTAGCTCAACCAGCTCTATTGAAATTATAACCACTCCCACACTGTATCCATCTGGTGGTGAGAGACAATTGATTCAACTTCTGACAGGAAAAGAGGTTCCAAGCGGTACTCTTCCATCGGCAATTGGAGTGGTCTGTCAGAATGTAGCGACAGTAGCCGCTCTATACCATGCACTACTAGAACGCCCACTAACTCATAGAGTTGTAACTGTTACTGGAGATGGAGTAGAGAGCGCCGGCAACTACAGCGTCCCTATTGGAATACCTATAGACTCACTACTCACTCAATGTGGAGTAGTCGATAGTGTAAGGATTACTGTTGGAGGACCAATGATGGGCTTTGAACTACACAACAGTAGAAGCCCAATAACCAAGACTGTTAACTGCCTTATTGTAGAGAAAAATAGCTCTCTCCCATCAGCTCCAGAAAGATACAACTGTATCCGCTGCGCCTCTTGTAGTGATGCTTGCCCTGCAAAACTAATGCCGCAACAGCTATACTGGGCAGCGCAATCTCGCGACTTTGAACAGACTGAAAAGCTGAACCTATTTGATTGTATTGAGTGTGGATGCTGTGACTTTGTCTGCCCAAGTAAAATTCCACTAGTCAGCTACTATAGATATGCTAAAGGGGTAATTAGAGGAGCAAAACAGGAGCAAAACAGAGCTGATGAAGCACGCGTCCGTCATGAATTTCATGATGCGAGAATTACTAGAGAAAAAGCTGAGAAGGCAGAAAAACTCGCCAAAAAAAGGGCCGCTCTTAAAGCTAAAAAAGAGAGCAACAAAAGTACAGACAAACCAAATGATGCTGATAAAAAAGGGGCTGCAATTCGTGCAGCAATCAAAAGAGCAGAAGCTAAGAAAAAAGCTGCAGCTGCTAATAGTTGAGATTACAAGTATAGATATATGAGCATAGATAGATGATAAAAACAACAGCAGATAGTACAACAGCAAGAGAGATGCTAAAGGTTATTGCCGCCTTGATTCCAGGCTATATTGCACTGAGCTTAATTTTTGGTCCTGGAGCACTAATCCATGCTGCTATTATGATTCCTGTAGCGATGCTTGCGGAAGCAACTATAATTTGGATGCGTAGCAGAAGTGCTGTTCCAGCTATCAAGGATCTCAGTGCACCATTAACTGCGCTACTTCTTGCTGCAGCCCTACCTCCACTACTTCCATGGTGGATGGCTATAGTAGGGATACTATTTGCTATCATCATTGCCAAACAGCTATATGGCGGATTAGGACAAAATCCATTTAACCCTGCAATGGTTGGGTATGTAATTCTACTGGTCTCATTCCCCCTAGAGATGACGAGCTGGCTTACTCCTGCAGGGGCTATAGTTGGCGGAGATACTATAGGTTTTATTCAGAGCGCCGAGATAATATTTGGAACTATAGAGAACCCTAGCATAACAATAGATGGAGTTACTGGAGCTACTCCATTAGATGCAATGAAGACTGCTCTTTATCAGGGACTAACAATTAGCGAAGGGATAAAAGAGATCAGCAATGGAGTACTCGCTGGATCAGGATGGGAGATAATAAATTTAACATTTCTAATAGGTGGTATCTATCTAATAGCAAGCAGAACTATTTCGTGGCACATACCTGTCAGTATGCTAGTTGCTCTACTCATAATATCAGCACTGTTTAATACTGTTGATCCAGATAGATACTCTACTCCACTCTACCATCTACTAAGTGGTGGAACTATGTTGGGGGCGTTCTTTATTGCAACCGACCCAGTAACTGCAAGCACCACTCCGCGAGGAAGAATTTGGTTTGGAGCTTGTATAGGTATTCTAATCTACACTATTCGTAGTTGGGGAGGATACCCTGATGCAGTAGCATTTAGTGTGCTTCTCCTAAATATGTTCACCCCACTAATTGACCATTTTACTCAACCAAAAATTTATGGGGAGAGAGATAATGGTTAATATGAGTAACATAATACGGAGTGCTATGGTACTTGCACTATTTGCCGTATGTGGCACTCTACTAGTAGCTATAACTTATGAGCTAACTAGAGAGCAGATAGCAGAGAATGAGCGACTCTCTCTACTCAAATCCTTAACTCAGCTACTACCAGCAGAGAGCTACAACAACAGTCTACTTGATGATAAATTCTTAATTGAGGCTGATTCACTACTTGGGACAACTGATTCCACCTATGCATATCCTGCAAAAGTTGATGGGGATAGTCACACCATCCTCCTAACTCCAGACAGCCAAGAGGGATATACTGGAACTATAAACATTCTGGTCGCAATTAATATTGATGGTACTGTTGTTGGAGTGCGTGTACTCTCTCACAGAGAGACACCTGGGCTAGGTGACCTAATCGAAGAGAGAAGGTCAAATTGGATTCATACATTTGCAGGTAGATCTTTAGAGAGTCTCACCACTAAAGAGTGGCAAGTTAAAAAAGATGGCGGTGTGTTTGATCAGTTTACAGGAGCAACCATAACTCCAAGAGCGATAGTTAAAGCTGTGCATAGAAGCCTGCTATACTTTCAAAAGAATAGAGATAAACTTTTAGAGCTTGCTAATGATTGAGTACAACAAAATAGTTAACGATGGGCTATGGCGTAATAATGCTGGGCTGGTGCAGCTGCTAGGACTATGTCCACTATTAGCCGTTACCACTACAACCATAAATGGGCTAGGGCTAGGTATCGCCACCACTCTCACCCTTATTATCTCTAACCTAATGGTCTCATCTATACGCAACTTCATAACTAGTGAGATCAGAATCCCTGTCTTTGTGATGATTATCGCTTGCACTGTGACAGGCATTGAGTTGGCGATGAACGCCTGGTTTCATGAGCTATTTTTAGTACTCGGGATCTTCATTCCACTAATCGTAACCAACTGCGCTATTATTGGGCGAGCTGAAGCATTTGCTAGCCGCAACTCACTACTGCCATCTCTACTAGATGCGATCAGTATGGGAATTGGATTCACTCTTATCTTAATCCTTCTCGGTGGAATGCGTGAGATTTTTGGCTTTGGAACTCTATTAGCTCAATCTGACTTAATGTTCGGAGAGGGGGCAAGCTGGATGACTATGACCATTATTGAAGATTACCGTGGATTCCTCCTCGCAATTCTTCCGCCAGGGGCATTTATTGGGCTGGGGCTAATTATTGCGGCTAAGAATAGGATAGATATGAGAGTCTCTGCTGCACCATTGTCTAATATGCTACCGCAATAAGAAGAGCTCTATAGTCTATTTCTCATCTTAATTATGAACAAACAGATAAGGGAAGAGATATTCACTCGCTTGGCAGAAGCAATTCCAGAGCCAACCACTGAACTCAACTACAACTCAAACTTTGAGCTACTAGCCGCAGTACTGCTCTCTGCTCAGGCAACAGATATTAGCGTTAATAAAGCGACTACTAAACTCTTTCCAGTTGCCAATACCCCAGAGAGAATCTATGCGCTAGGTGAAAGCAAGCTTAAACAGTACATTAAAACTATCGGGCTCTTTAACAGTAAGGCAAAACATCTAATCGAAACCTCAAAAATATTGGTTGAAGAGTACGAGAGTGTGGTGCCTGATAACCGTACTGCGCTAGAGTCACTGCCAGGGGTCGGGAGAAAGACGGCTAATGTCATTCTCAATACAGCCTTCGGACAGCCAACGATTGCGGTTGATACTCACATTTTTAGAGTCTCCAACCGCACCCGTATTGCTCGTGGCAAAACTGTACTTGAGGTAGAGAGAGGGTTAATAAAATTTGTACCAAAACAGTTTAAGCTTGATGCGCATCATCTGCTTATTCTACACGGTCGCTACACCTGCATTGCACGCACTCCAAAATGTGATGGATGCTGCATTATTGACCTCTGTGAATATCGAGAGAAGCGGCTGTAGCGTGAAAAAGTATCAAAGGAGATAAAAAGTGCTATTCACCCAAAACAGAGAAGAGATTAGACGCTTCTACATAGAGAGCTGGCTCAAAGCTAAACAGGGGCTACCGTTAGAGGCACTCGAGCAGCAGCTGGTTGATATCATCAAAGATCATCCTGAATATCATATAATATTAGAGAGTGGTGAAGATAAGATAGACAAGGAGTGGACACCTGAAATGGGAGAGAGCAACCCATTTCTCCATATGGGAATGCACCTCACTATCCGTGAACAGCTCTCAACCGATCGCCCTATCGGTATCCGTGCAGCAACCAAAAAACTACTCCATAAAATTGGAGATGGTCACAAGACCGAACATCAGATGATGGAGTGTTTAGGTGAAACCCTATGGCGCGGACAGCGAGATGGCAAAGAGCCTGATCAGATAGGGTATCTTCGTTGTGTGGAACAGCTATTATAGATCCTATCGATAAACATATTGGTAACAAAATTAGAGAGTGCCGTGTACGAGCAAAAATGAGCCTTCAACAAACTAGTGAGATACTAAGCGTCTCTCCAGGTCAACTCTCTCGCTATGAGTCTGGTGAAAATAGAATTAATGCGGGCTCTCTATTCTATCTGGCACGCGGCTTTGAACTTCCTGTATCGTGGTTTTATGAGGGATTTGATATCTCAAATGAACGAAAACGACATCTTGAAAATGTCGTGCATAATTCTCTAAGAAAAGAGTACAGCTCATCAACACTCTCCTAACTAACATCCTCTATGCTGTCTTTGTGGGAATCACTACCAAATAACAGACAACGCCGTAAGATTTTAGAAATGCTTAAGGCATTTGCTTAATAATATTCAGCAATCAGGCTGCTTGAGCAAGTTTTTGATTTACCACATGCCAAAAGATAGAGATTTGAGTCGGTTTACGATCAAAGAAGTCTTCAAAGAATCCGGTCTCATTTAGTTGCCTTGGATATGAATAACGCTCCCCATCTTCACCAAACTCTGTCACCCAATCACTCGGTTCAGATAAGTCTGTAATATTAAACAGATCTACTGGATAGAGATAAGGTTTGCCATAATCATTTAATACACGATAACTGTCAGACTCTATGCCTATTACAAAATAAAAATCATTTTCTGATAAGTCAGGGTAATCAACCCCTTTATTTAGTTGAACTATCATTTATGAGACCTTTTTCCGTTTAATTTCTAATATCCCTATTCCATAACATTCATACCAATGAAACTCATATACAGCTCCATCACTATCAACCACCTCGGGACTACTTTTCTTAACCCATTTAGAGTTCCTTCCACCATACATATTCACTAGCCGTTTAACTTCTCTAATACGCTCTCCTTTTGCGATCACTCTGGACTGAGCAATAAGATCATGTGTTAGTTTAATGAGTATACTCCAAACATATCTTCCTATTTATAAAACGGAATCATACCACCGAATCAGGTTGCTCTGCTCCCTCTTTTTCTGGAGGCATTAGATCCTCCTTGCTGATTCCCATTGCGAGAATTGTATTACTTGCAACATATATAGATGAGTATGTTCCCACTACCACACCAACAATAAGGGCTAAAGCAAAGCCATGAATAATCTCACCACCTAGAAAGAAGAGCGCTAGAAGCACTATCAGTGTAGTGATCGAAGTCATTAAGGTACGAGAAAGAGTTTGATTTAAGGAGCCATTTATAACATCCTCAGAAGTTCCCTTACGCATTTTACGGAAGTTCTCTCGAATCCGATCAAAGACCACTATGGTATCATTTAGAGAGTAACCGATTACCGCTAGTATAGCTGCCAATACGGGAAGGTCGAACTCTATCTGGAGTAGTGAGAATACTCCAAGTGTTAAAATAACATCGTGAATAAGTGCAGCAACAGCCCCTACAGAGAATCTATACTCAAAACGCAGTGCAACATAGACTAAGATTGCAAATAGCGAGAAGAGCACTGCAAGCCCGCCATCTTCAGTTAACTCATCTCCAACCTGAGGACCCACAAATTCTACACGGCGCATCTCAACTTCACCTGTTTTAGTCAACACATTTAAGACCTGACTACTAAGCTCTGATGCCTTTACTCCATCTTTTGGCATTAATCTAATTAGTACATCTTGCGCTGTCCCAAAGTGTTGAACTACAGCCCCATCAAAGCCAGCGCTATTGAGCGCACCTCGTACTTTATCAAGTTTTGCTGGTTCGCTATATCCAACTTCAATTAGAGTTCCGCCTGTAAAATCAATTCCTGGATTTAATTTAAAAGTGGAGAGTGAGACCAGAGAGATAATAATCAAAGTTAGTGAGAACAGAGAAGCTAATTTGCGCTTACCCATAAAATCTATATTTAGACCCTCTTTTAAAATTTGCATAGCTATATTTCCACTTAAATTAGATTGAGAGTGAGCTGATCTTACGCCCACCATAGACTAGGTTAACCACTGCACGAGTTCCCATAATTGCGGTAAACATACTAGTTATAATTCCGATAGTTAAAGTAACCGCAAACCCTTTAATTGGTCCTGTTCCAAAGGCAAAGAGGACAACTGCTGCGATTAAAGTTGTTACATTTGCATCCATAATAGTAGAGAACGCTTTATCATATCCTGCGTGAATGCTTGCTTGTAGAGCATTTCCCGAACGAAGCTCTTCTCGGATTCGTTCAAAAATAAGTACATTGGCATCTACAGCCATACCAACGGTAAGTACAATACCAGCAATACCAGGCAAAGTTAGAGTCGCCTGAAGAAGTGATAGAATCGAAACTATAAATATTAGATTAAGAGTGAGCGCAATATTTGCAACCATTCCAAAAGCTTTGTAGTAGATAGCCATAAAAATAAGCACCAACACAAAACCGATCATAACCGAGAGGAATCCCTTATCGATATTATCCTGCCCTAAGCTTGGTCCAACGGTGCGCTCTTCTACAATTTCCATCGGAACCGCTAATGCGCCAGCTCTCAATAACAGTGCTAAATCTCGTGCCTCTTCTGTACTATCCAGACCAGTCACCTGGAAGCGTTTACCGAGCTGATCACGAATCACAGCGACATTGATCACTTCCTGTTTCTTAACTCTTACTTTTACACTCTTTCCATTTTTAAGCTCTCGATCCATCTTAGTCTCAATAAAGACTACTGCCATCCGTTTGCCTATATTATCTCTAGTCCCGTTGGACATTCTGCGAGCCCCCTTTCCATCTAGAGTAATAAATACTGCAGCACTGCCAGATTGCTGTTCAAGTCCAGAAGATGCATCTATTACTGAATCACCAGTTAGTAGCACTCTACGCTTTAGAAGTACTGGAGTACCGTCACGCTCTTTATAGAGTAGTGCTCCACCAGGAGCATGCCCTGTTCTCTCTGCCTCATACGCATCACCACCCTCTGCAACTAGACGAAATTCTAAAGTTGCGGTTGCACCTAAAATCTCTTTTGCTCGCGCAGTATCTTGCACTCCAGGAAGCTGTACTACAATGCGATTTTTTCCCTGCTGTTGAATAACTGGCTCTGCTACACCAAGCTCATTTACTCGATTACGCAAGGTAGTGATATTTTGCTGAAGAGCAAATTTACGAGTCTCATCCATCTCTTTTTCGCTGATGCTCAACAGTAGATATGGAAAACCATCCATTTCTAACTCTTTCTGAGTCAGAAGTGGGTACTCACTTTTAATTTTGTCCATTGCAGATATTCGTGACTCTGTATTGGCAAAACGCAGCTCAACTCCACCACTTGTAGCTCTACCTATATTTTTATAACGAACTTTCTCTTTACGCAAGATAACTCGTAGATCACTAACATAACGCTCCTCTGCCTTATTGTTAGCTTCATCCATATCAACTTCCATTAGAAAATGGACACCGCCCCGTAGGTCTAGACCTAAATACATCGGCTCAGCACCAAGCGAACGCAACCAAGTTGGTGTGGTCTGGGCTAGGTTTAGCGCTGTGATATACTTATTTCCAAGTAGCTCTCTAATTTCTGTCAACCCTATTAGCTGATCTTCTGTATTATTAAAACGAACTAAGAGCTTACTTTTACTACCAACTCCAGCCTCTATCAATTCAACCGACTTAAATGGTACCTGTTTTTGCTTGAGCACAGTTTCCACTTTTTCAGCTGTAGAGCTATCGACATCACTTCGTTCAACTAACGATACCTGCACAGCTGGATCTTCTCCATACATATTTGGAAGTGCGTAGATTGCAGCTACTAGAACTAGAGTTAAAATTAACAGGTATTTCCAGACTGGATATTTATTCATAATATATTGGTTCTTATTAGCTTGATGATTTCAAAGTACCTTTTGGCATCAATTGCGCTATCTGTGGTTTCTGCACAGTTACAACCATACTCTCCGACAACTCTAGCTGTACAAAATTCTCGCCAACTTTTTTAATTTTACCTAGTAGACCGCCAGTAGTAACAACCTCGTCACCTTTAGAGACTTCATTAACCATATTAGCGTGCTCTTTTGCTTTTTTCTGCTGAGGACGAATCAACAGAAAGTAAAAAACAACAAAGAGAATAACCATCGGTAACAGTCCGGTCCAAGCAGATGGCTGCTCTGCCCCTGCTGCCATTGCATCAGATATGAAAAAATTCATTCAAAAACTCCTAATAGATAAAAAAGATAAGGTTAAATAAAACGCGCATTATAACCCATATCTTCTCTATATAGGAGGGCGAAATAAGAAATGTTATATAAAAAGAGAGGCATAATATTCAATCTTAACTTAACCCACCCCCAGCCTCTCTACGACTATAAAACTCTTCCGCAAATTGAGAAAGTATACCGTCCTCAATTGCAGACCTCATTCCAGCCATCAACTCTTGGTAATAATGTAAATTATGAATGGTATTTAAGCGTGCTCCCAAAATTTCATTAGCTTTCTGTAGATGGTGAAGATAGGATCTACTATAATTTTGACAAGTTGTACAACCACACTCATCATCTAGTGGTCTAGTATCTAGTTTATGCGATGCGTTGCGAATACGAACATCTCCATTACGGGTAAAGAGATGCCCATTGCGAGCGTTACGAGTTGGCATAACACAGTCAAACATATCAATCCCACGCAATACTGATTCGACAAGATCTTCCGGCTTACCTACCCCCATCAAGTAGCGCGGAGCGTCCTGCGGCATCTCTAATGCAAGGTGATCTAGCACCTTAATCATCTCCTCTTTAGGCTCTCCTACTGAAAGCCCTCCAATTGCATATCCATCAAAACCTGTCTCTTTAAGATGGGCAATAGATTCTGAGCGTAGTTCTGGATACATTCCCCCTTGTACAATCCCAAACAGTGCAGCTGTTGAGTTGCCGTGCGCCTCTTTACAACGAATAGACCAGCGCATAGAGAGTTCCATCGACTCTCTAGCCACCATCTCATCCGCCGGATATGGGGTACACTCATCAAAGACCATTACAATATCAGAGCCTAACTTGTGCTGTACTGCAATTGCCTCCTCTGGTCCTAAAAATACTTTATCTCCGTTGATTGGATTTTTAAAGTCTACTCCTTGTTCTGAAATTTTGCGCATAGCCCCCAGGCTAAACACTTGGAAGCCACCAGAGTCGGTAAGAATAGGTCTACTCCAGTTCATAAAGTCGTGAAGATCACCGTGCGCTTGGATAACTTCAGTTCCAGGGCGCAACATTAAGTGAAAAGTATTACCTAACACTATCTCTGCACCAAGCTCTTTTAGCTCTGCTGGACTAACTCCTTTAACTGTACCGTAGGTTCCAACTGGCATAAAGGCTGGTGTCTGTATATTGCCGCGCTCAAAGCTTAGTTCACCTCTACGCGCCAATCCATCTTGATGAGTTTTTTTAAATTTCACTGTTTATCACCTAGAGTCGGCTTATCGACAGCTGACTTCTCAATATTTGTTTCACGTAAAGATGAGATAAACATCGCATCTCCATAACTAAAAAAATGGTACTTCTCTCTTACTGCGTGCCTATATGCGTTCATCACTTCATTGTAACCACCAAATGCTGTTACTAGCATCATTAAGGTTGACTCTGGGAGATGGAAATTAGTTAGAAGTGCATCTACCGTTTTAAACTTGTAACCTGGAGTTATAAATATATCTGTATCTCCACGCATAGGTTTAAGTGTTCCACTATTGGATGCGCTCTCTAAACTACGAACCGCAGTTGTTCCCACAGCAACCACTCTGCCACCTCGCTGCTGCGTCGCCCTCACCTGCTCACAGAGCTTATCTGATACCTCTAACCACTCGCTATGCATAATATGATCCTCTATATTTTCTGTACGCACTGGCTGAAAAGTGCCGGCACCAACATGGAGCGTAACAAAACCAGCAGCAACTCCTCTCTCTTTAATTTGCTTCAGTAGTTCATCTGTAAAGTGAAGCCCCGCAGTAGGAGCAGCTACTGCCCCTTTATGGCGCGCATATACTGTCTGATAACGCTTACGATCATTTTCATCTGGCTCGCGTTCAATGTATGGAGGGAGTGGAAGACGACCAACATCTTCGAGCAAATCAACGACACTTGTATACGGGTTATTAGAATTAGTACTTGTAGTGAATTCAAATTCAACCTCAAAAAATTCACCACTACGTCCAACAACGGTTGCTGACAAGCTATCCTCTAGCCAGAGCTTAGTGCCACTTTTTGGGGATTTACTAGCACGAATATGAGTTAATATTCTACTCTCATCTAGGATGCGCTCAATTAGAAGCTCAACTTTTCCACCGCTCTCTTTTTTGCCGAAAAGTCGAGCAGGGATAACTTTTGTGTCATTAAATACTAAAAGATCGTTGGAATTTAGCAACTTTAAGATAGAGCTAAAATTAGAATCAACAACTTTTTCTCCATCTAAAATAAGCATACGGCTCTTGCCCCTTTGCACAGGAGGGGTTTGCGCTATTAACTGTTTTGGAATGTCGAAGTGAAAATCACTTTTTTTGGATCGGTATTTGCACATAAGCGTGCAAGGATACGGCAATTTGAACTAAAAATCAGCCTAATTTTAACTCTCTAAATCTAACTCTCAGTTTAAGCTTAGTTCATATAGTTAAACAGAGACATTCCCTGTAGCTTTATATATGCCTGCTGTGCCGCCTGCATAGCCACTTTATCTATATTGAAGCGAGCAATGGCTTCGGCATAGTCCAGATCATTCACTTCTGATTTAGTCTCTTTCATCTTCACAATAAAGCTCTCACTCACCTCTTTATGACGATCTATCATATTAATACGAGAACCAATCTTTGCCTCTGTTCTAACCATAAGATCCATGCCCGCATCTAGATCACTTAATAGAGTATCAGAGGTCATAGTTCCTGACTCCATCTGATCAGCTAAACTATCTAACGCCTTAAAAATATCTGGCTTTGTGGTGTAAGTTTTTGTGGTGCCCTCACCCATAATACCAATACTCTGCAGACCTCCAGCGGTTCCACTATCGGTCAGTACCGCCTCTGCACCATCTGTCGTTGTAATACGCAACTTGCCATTATCATTAGATGCCTGCACTTTAGAGTCACCACTTGTAGCATTGATGGCATCTACCACATTATCAATTGTCATACCCGCACTCATCGTGATAGTCTGTTCTGTTGATCCTGAGGCAGCGGTTGTCTTAATGGTAATATCTTTACCCGATGCAGTGGTCCCCACCATAAATGACTCTGGGCCAAATACTTCACGCCCAGTATCTCGTACTGACATACGCTGTCCGACCCCTATCTCAATATGCTTATTTCTTGAGTTTCCATTATAACTGACATCGCCAGTTTTCCCATCTGTCCCAGTAGGCACCGTAAAGGGGGGAGAATCTGTCTTTGAACCTGCAAAAATATACTCGCCATTAGTATCTCTTGAGTTCGCTATATTAAAGACTGAATCTCTAATTTGACGAATTTCTAGTGAGAGTGATTTTCTATTTTCAGCACTATTGGTACCATTAAGCGCTTGCACGGTTAACTCACGCGCTCGCTGTAGACTATTCATTACCCCCTCTGTTGCAGATTCAGCAAAAGAGAGTGAGGTTAGCGCACTATCAGCATTTCTAATATACTGCTCTGATTTACCGATAGATTGCTTAAGATTGAGGATCATAGCAGAAGCAGCAGGATCATCCGATGGACGCAAAATTCTACGCCCTGTCGCTAACTGCAGCTCTGTCTTGGTCAGTGCAGCCTGCTTATCCAAAATAGAGTTAATACCATGGTTATGTGCTGTAACGGTTGCTACTCTCATGCTCATAATTGAATACTCCTATAGTGACTCTCAAAATTATCTTTAACGAACTGCATTGAGTACCTCCTGTAACATTTTGTCAGAAATAGAAATTAATCGTGCAGATGCTTGAAACATCTGCTGATATTTCATCAAATTTGCCGCCTCTTCATCTAAGTTTACTGCGGCAGAGTCATCTCGTGAAGTCTGTGCATATTTACGAATAGACTCTTGCGCATTATAATTAACATCTGCGTAGTGGGCTTGAACTCCTACTTCTGCCACCATCTGTCCATAACCATCTTGCAGTGTTGCCGTACCGCGATTACTAGTTGTTGCCATCATCAGCTTCTCACTCTGTAGTGATGATATCTTCAGCATATTAAAGTTATTACCACTCTCATCTGCAGCATCAGATGCCGCAATGGAACCGAGTTGAGATGAGTTAAGCGACATCTTAATATCACGCCCAGAGCCACGGGTTGCGCTCACCAGAAAACTTTCTCCAGAGTTCATTGTGCCATTCAGCTTAATGGTTAAACCGTCCTTAATCAGACCACTATTTAGATTAGCTAGAGTAACCGTATCAGATACTTTATTGGTACGATTTGTGATTGTATAGTCCGTTCCATTGTAGCTGACCTCATAATCATCACCAGTTAAATTTCTAATCGCATCTTTAGAGACCCGATGAGTTGCTGCGGTAAGCCCGCTATCAGCATCTGTTCCAGCAATTACAATATCTGTATCGGAGGTCAATCTTATTTTTCCTGATTCGACAACAGTAGCCGTCACATTTGTCTCTGCTGTTTTGGCATTAATCTGTGCTGCCAGATCAGAGGCTGTCTGTGCTGCATTTGCAGAAGCATTTGCAGCAACCGTATCAATTGCTTTTCCATTAATAGTTAAACCAGAAATTTCTTGACCTGCTCCAACTACTCCTCCGGTTGTTCCAGTATCCATAGGAATAGAGATAGTTAGCGTTGAACCTGATGTGTTCTTTGTCGAAGCAGCAACTCCTCCCAACAGCAGACTATTCACAGCATGATCTCCTGCGGTACTTGAAACAGTTCCTATATTAAAGAAATTATTACCAGTATCAGAACTGCCTCCCATCCCATACCCATCTCTATGCTGTGCATTAAAAGTGGCTGCAAGAGAGAGTGCAATACGCCCTAAAGAGCTCTGAGCAGAGTCTAAAATTTCACGAGAAACATCTAGAATACCACCAGATTTACCACCTTTAATGGTACTGGTTATATCACTCTTATTTCCAGATTTATCAATAATTATGGAGAGATCACCACTATCCTTATAATCACCCTCTCCAACAGATAGCGTATTACTATCTGCACCACCAACCAGCAACTCACCTTTTCCAATATAGATATTTACCATATTACCCTGTTTAACATTTGTAATAGAGAAGTTTTCTGACAAACTCTTTACTAACATATCTCGTTGATCCATCAGATCATTAGGGGTTGCACCGCTTGCTGAGGCATTATCAATACGAAAGTTCATATTCGCAATTGATTTTGCTAGTCCATTTGCCGTACTTATCACCTCTTTAAACTCTGTTTTTGCTCGAGTGCGTACACCATCTAATTGATCATACATCCGATTAAATCGCCCTACCAATGACTCCCCTTCACTAAACATGGTTTGACGAAGGGTCATTGAAGAGGGAGCAGATGCTAGATCATGGGTTGAATTAAAAAATGAGACCATTGAAGGGGTCATTCCAATCTCTGGATCTGCCACCATCTCATCAACCATCGAGGCATAATTGTGATAAGCACCATAATTACTACTGCCAGAAATAGCACTGTTAAGTTGATTGGTTAGAAATTTATCATAGCTACGCTCAACTGCTTTTGTCTCAACCCCAGTTCCCATGTAACCAATATTGGTTGCAATTGAGACTGATGCATCTAAGGTTGCACTTTGGCGTGAATATCCATCTACACCGACTTTGGCTATATTGTTACCGGTTACGGCGAGCGCAGAGCGATATGCGCTCATTGCTGAAATTCCTAACCCGATTAATGATGTTTGTGCTCCCATACCAGATATAATGCAGTTATCGTGCCAATTTAATATCTAGATAGATAAACTAATTTTACTTGGATAATAGCGGCAAGAGATGCCACTATTTTATAATTTTCTACCGAGATTACTTGCCAACTGCTATTTTATTACGAATACAGTAGTAACGAGCGGTTTGATGAGGACGATCTGCGGTTCTAACTTTGCCACGTGGATCTAAAGTGCCTCCAGCAAGATAACGGCTTTTTTCCACGGTATGGTAGAACTGCCCTGCTGTTAGAATAATTCCTTGATGATAAGGTCCTGCCTGCTCTCCGAGTATTAACTCCTCCAGCGTCGGAAGTTTACCTTCTTGCGAGCGACACCCTAGTTCAGCTTGCATATAAAAAACTGGCTTGAGCGCATCCTGAGGGGGTGACAGCAGCCACACCTTATCTTTAAGAGGATTAGCATATTGAGGGAAAGTTGCCCCATACAGATAGTCAAAGAGCTGTTTAGCGTGTTTCTCTGCTACCTTATGCAACTCATCAACCAAAGTAAAACTCTCTGCATATCCACTATCCAAGCGAATAATAGTTAAGGTAGAGCGAATACTCTTCTGACTCATTTGAGTATAAGTAACATACGCTACCACTCCACTCCAATCTACAGGATGCTCAATCTCTTGTTGAAACTGCTCTGGAGTTACCCCTTTAAAAGAGAAACGAAGACGCGGTTTTTCGATACGATTACTACGCAATAGCTGATCATAACTACCGATAAACTCAGCATTATAACTTCTCCCCAATTCAGCAATAGAGCGATCCTTATAGTGCTTTTTATAGAGAGCGTCCACCTGCTTTAACGCAGCCTTTATGGCGTCAGCATCTTGCTCACCGCTATGAAGCCCCTTAAAAATATCCCGATCTAACTTATACTCCTCCATATCAGATGCTGGAATTACTGGAATATTTGGCCATGCAACCAACTCTTCACCCTCGATTATAAATTGTGCATAGGAGAAGGATGAATAGAGGAGCAGAACAGCGATAGCCAAAAGCGGAATAATGACCCGTACAAATGATTGTTCACTAATGGTGTGAGGGTGATTAAATGTCTCCAACTCTCTCATCTCAATTGGCCGAAAGCCCACGCTCACGAAGATGGTTCACTGTACTCTGCGGTTTATTATCATTACTAATTTCGTTACTATTTGTCACTCCTGCCTGACGCATAATAGATCCCATAAACTGCTCAGTCATTCCAAAACCACCTGACGCTGTTATCTGTTTTGCAACTTCTGCATCCTGCATCTCTTTAAAGGTATTAGTTGCAGAGCTAGTAAATAGTGAACTTTCAGATACAGTAGCGCGCATAGATTTAAGCATCATCTGTACAAACAGCGCCTCAAATTGCTTAGTAGCTTCTTTGAGAGCTTCTGCCTGATCAGTTTTAGCAAGGCTTTTAATCTCCGCACCTGAACGCAACTGCAGACTACTATTTGCCACTTGTGCCGATGAAATATCACTATTGATTGAGTTAAACATAATATTTATTTTTTTAGTTTTATCTTTTAAATTATTGACTATGAATTATTGATTATAAATTACTAGAGACTGACAACTAAAATAAAGCAATATTCATACCAAATAATATTTACAAGTATTTGACGACTAAACTATTACTAGACTAAAGCACCACCAATTGAGCCTTCAAAGCTCCCGCTCGCTTGAGAGCTTCTAGAATCGCAACTAGATCACCTGGTGCTGCACCGACTGCATTGACAGCATCAACTAGTTCATCCAACGATACTCCTGCATTAAATAGAAACATCTTATTATTCTCTTCTATCACTGATATCTCTGAATCTTTCTGCACTATAGTCTCACCACCTGCTAACATTGCAGGTTGATTCACTTTCGCACCCTCTTTAATTGTTACTACTAGAGATCCATGAGTGACTGCTGCTGGGCTAACTTTAACACTATTATTTATTACAACTGTACCTGTCCTAGAGTTGATAATAATTTTTGCTGCAGCGGCGGCTGGAGATACTTCAAGATTTTCCAACATGGAGAGAAACTCAACATGATGCTTAGGATCGCGAGGTGCTTGCACTTTAATAGAGACTGAATCTATCGCATCCGCTGTTCCATCACCATAGAGCTCATTAACTGCCTCTGCCAATCTTCTGGCAGTTGTGAAATCACTCTGATGCAAGTTAAGAGTCATAAATCCTGCACTTACAAAGCTAGTCATAACTTCTTGCTCTACTGTTGCCCCTTCTGGAATACGCCCAACAGTTAAAGTGTTTACTTGTACTTTAGACCCATCCTGACCACTCACTCCAAACCCACTAACCACTAAACTACCTTGGGCAATTCCATAAATTTCGCCATCAGCTCCTCTAAGTTGTGTCATTAATAGAGTTCCACCCACTAAACTATCTGCTGCCCCCAGAGTAGAAACAGTAATATCTAGCTTTTGCCCCTGTTTTGCAAAGGGGGGAAGTTCTGCGCTCACCATCACTGCAGCAACATGCTTACCATCAGTAATCGTAGATGCTGGGGCTTGAATCCCGAAACGGTTCAACATACTGGTAAGACTCTGCTGAGTAAATCCAGCTTCATCTCCTGTTCCACTAAGTCCAACCACTAGACCATAACCTATTAGTGGATTATCTCTCACCCCAGAGACTGAGGTTATATCTTTTATTCGCTCTGCATTTGCCTGAAACGAAAATGACCAGAGAGCGATAAGTGAGACTACTAGCACCAAAAATCCATTTTGGATACATCTATTCTGCTCAATATTATTCATAACATTATCCTATTTTAATAAACAGTTAACTATTAACAACTAAAATACTTTAACTTAAAATGGCCAGAGTGCGCTCATAAAGAACCTTCCTAAGAGTCCCTGCTCATTTGAGTTAGCCACTATGCCTCCATTACCTACATATACTATCTGTGCATCAGCAACTTGGGTTGAAATAATAGTATTATCTGCAGAGATATCTGCAACTCTAATTACTCCAGAGACTCTAATCAACTCATCACCCTGATTTATAGTTACATGCTTTTCACCTCGAACCCTAAGGTTTCCATTGGGGTATACTTCAACTACAGTAACTGTAATATTACCAGTTAACTCATTACTCTGTTCAGCTGAACCATCTCCTTTAAACTCTTTTGTACTATCACCAATATCATTGGTTGTGCCACTAAACGCATTAACAATATTGCTTCCAGACAGTCCTGGAATAAGTGGAAGAGTAGCCTTATCCTCTTTTTTAGCATTCGTTTTAGCATTTTTCTTAGCACTCATCTTCTCTTGCAACTTAATAGTAACAATATCACCAACTCTTCGCGCTTGATCATTAGTAAAGAGTGAATCACCTAAACTAGCCTGATATATAGATCCATTAGTTAAAATTTTCTTCTGTTGCACTGGAGGAACCACTGGCTCCCAACTAGCACGATGACGCTCCGGATTAGTTACGCAGCCGCTCCCCTGCAACAGCACTAAAGTCAGAACAGCAACTTTTACTCTACTATTAAATTTTAAATTTTGCTTTTTCATTACTAATTACTCACTATTAATTAAGAAGGTGAATTGACATTAAGTTCTCTGGATAAGGGTACTCATCATCTCATCCGCCTTCTCCATCACCTTTGCCCCCATCTCATAACCTCGTTGCGCTTCAATCATATTAACCATTTCGTCAATGGTTGTAACATTAGATGCCTCCAAAGATTTATGGGTCAAAGAACCCAAATTCTCCACTAAAGGAATTGCGTAACGCGCTCCACCAGTTGATGCAGGGTTATCTGTATAGAGATTAAAACTATTTTTCTGGATACCAGAGTTTGCGCCAAAAGTTGCTATAGAGATCCATCGAGGAGATGCTAAAGATACAACTGCTCCATTCGCCTCCTCCATGATCTCCCCATTAGAGCCGATAATTAACTTATTTCCATCATTGCTCAGAGTAAACTCTAGTGCGGAAGGAGGGGGAGTAGTAGTTGACGCTGTTGGTTGAGTCGCTAGCCCCATCAGCTTTTTCTGAGATGCGGTATGAACTAAGTTATATGTCTTATCTGTCCCTGTATGTCTTAACTCAAAATGTCCATTTCTAGAAAAAAACCTCTGCTCTTCAGGTTTTGCGGAGGCTGTATCTCCCTCTATAACAAAAAAACCTTTTCCTGATATAGCTACATCAGTATCAGAGTTAGTTATTGTTAAAGATCCTTGGGTAAAGTCTGTAGAGGTATCACTAATCGCAACTCCCCTACCAACCTTGATGGTACCTATATCATAATCTCCCCCTTCGTTCATGCTGGTTCTACCCTGCACTGTGTTATATCCCAGAGATTTAAAATGAGCTATATCTTTCTTAAAACCAGAGCTTGCTGCATTTGCCATATTATTGGCAATGGTCTGCACTCTAAAATCTTGTGCTTCCATTCCTGTCTTTGCTACCCATAGTGAATCAAACATAACTTACTCCTTAAATATACTTTTATCTATATAGTTCTTAATTCATTCTCAACAGCGCAGATGATTTAGTTGCCAACTCATCTGCACTCTTCATCATCTTCACTTGCATCTCATATTGGCGTGAACTTTGAATAATCTCTGTCATCGCCTCAATTGCGCTCACATTACTCCCCTCCAGAACCCCACTTTTCACTCTCACCTCTGCCGCAGGAAGAGCCTCTCCGCCACTCTTCATTCTAAATAATCCATCTAACCCCTTCGCCATCTCACCATGCGCCGGATTAACCAACATAATACGGTCTATAATCGAAAAATCTCCAGAAAATGCGCCTGTTCCAAATACATTTATAGATCCATCATTAGCGATCTCCACTCTGGAATCTGGTGGTACAGCAATTGGTCCCTCATTCCCTAACACCATCTGCCCCTCACGATTACGCAAAATACCCTCTCCCCCAACATTCAGTGATCCAGCTCTAGTATAACCAGTAGTTCCATCCTGCCCCACAACAGCTATCCACCCCTCACCTTCAATTGCAATATCCAGAGAGTTGTTGGTGGTAATTAGACTACCTTTATTAAAATCTTGAGCCATAGTTGTTGCAACACCATAATGGCGCGAACTATTCTCACCATCAACTGGTTTGCTTACCATAAGAGTCAAATCCTGCTTGAATCCAGTCGTATTTGCATTGGCTAGGTTATTTGCAGTAACTGCCTGTGCATGTAACATCTGTGTAGCACCAGTCATTGAAGTATATAACATTCTATCCATTGCTATTTTTTATCCTTTCTATCTATAATATGCCTCATAGCTATTACTAATGCACGAATCGTGCCATTAACAATCGTCAAAAAACCCACAACAGATATACTGTCGTGGGTTTTTTAGTTTCCAATAATTAACTATCAGATATTAATTATTAGTTATTAGATATTAAGAACTACCTGATTCATCTCCTGACCAGCACTAATCATCTTAGCATTGGCTTGGAAATTTCTCTGCGCAGTAATCAGATTTACTAGCTGCTGAGTAACATCAACAGTCGAACTCTCTAGTGACTGTGACTTAATACGCCCAAAGATAGATTCGCCTGCAGAACCTGGTCGTGGATCACCTGAATTATTAGTCTTCCCCCAGAGTACCCCGCCCTCTTGGCGCAGTCCATTGGGGCTATTAAAAGCAAACATAGCAATTTTACCAATTTTACTTGTACTACCATTACTATAGCTAGCTGTAATAACACCACCTTCATCAATACCGATATTTGTTAATGAACCACTCGCATACCCATCCTGTCCGATCTGAACAATTCTAAAATCACTGGAGTACTGAGTCGTTGAGTCTATATTCATAGTGACCGTACCAGATATCCCCACTGTACCAATCCCTGTATCAATAGTAAGAGAGGTTGAGCCCACTACTTGAGGAGTAGCAGTAAGATCATATACTGTAGCATCTGTGTTTGTAGTACCAGCTGTTGCAGGGGTTTTGATTTTACTCAACACACCATTAGCATCAAAAGTAACTGTTCCTGCATAAATAGAATCTGTGCCAGTAGTGGGATAGGTGGTTCCATCATCTTTTAAACTCTGCGTAAAGACTGACCAGAGACTCGTTCCATCTGCATTTTGTAGATCTTTTCTAAAATAACTATTTAAGGTATGTTTAGTGCCGACCGAGTCATAAATTGCTGAGGTGACAGCATGATCATAAGTGGTTGCACTCGAGGGGTCAATATCTGTGGTCACACTTGCTGGCGGGGTTGCGTCTGCGGTAGCGATACCACTTGCTGCAGATGCTGCATTTAGATTAAATTGCCCAGTTAATACAGCCGTTGTTTTAGCTTGAGTATCATCTTGTTTAATTCTAATCTCTTCTGTATTGGTGGTGACAGGGAAGATTGTTGTTGCTCCGATTACTGTTGGTTTATACATATGAAGACGCATCCCTGTACCACTCTGTACATAGCCTTTACTATCTAAACCAAAGGCACCATTTCTAGTATAAAAGTCATTCTTTACTGTTCCCTCTGCACCACCACTATCTGTAACCTTAAAAAAACCTCGTCCAGAGATCGCCAGATCCCAATCATTGCCTGTTCCTAAAATACTGCCCTGGGTAAAGGTCTGGCGCATAGAAGAGACAGAGACACCGCCACCAACATCACCTGCCATCACATCAGCAAACTGAACGGATGACCCCTTAAAACCAACTGTACCAGCATTGGCGATATTATTACCCGTTGTTGATAGGTCTGTTGTTGCTGCTACAATTCCACTCAATCCACTATGTGCAATACCCATGATTTACTCCTAAAATATAAAAACTAAAATCTTAAAAAACTTCTATCTATTGACTGATCTATTCAATCTAATTCGATCAATTAATCTGCTTAACATCACTTAATCCAATTTTCGTGCCATCTTTCAAAAAAAGTTGTGGCTCTGCTGTACCACTTCCTACAGCAACACTTGCAACGGTGATTGCCATCTCTGTTGAAAGGGTACTTTCCCCCTCTTTATCACTCAAGTTCCCTTTAACAGCGGTATAATAGCTTCCATCTGGCTGCATAACGCCTTCACTGTTTTTACCATCCCAACTAAAAGGAACGACCCCTTTTTTCTGTATACCCAAATCCATAGTTCTCACTACACTGCCGTAGGCATCCTTCACCTCAACCACTAAAGAAGAGGTACTACCAGGAAGATCAACTTGTCCAATCACTGGCTGTCCAGCGGTTAATATTGCCGCTGAAGTGGGGGCAATCACCTGCCTTCCAACTAGAGTTGCCGCTTGCAACCCCTGTCCCTGCTGAAATGATTTTGCCATCTCATCAAGGTTTGTACTCATCTTTTTAATTCCATCTACCGAGCTAAACTGTGCCATCTGTCCGATAAACTCACCATTATCCATCGGTTCAAAAGGATCTTGATTTTTAACCTGAGCAATCATTAACTTAAGAAAATCAGTCTGATCAAGGCTTTGAGATGGATCTTCAGAGAGCGCGCTATCTCTAGCCGCCTGACTTGATACTTGATTCGTTGCTGCTGTTGTCGTTGCTGAAAGTTCCATAACTAATCATCCATTATATTCTTGGTTAACTGCTTATTAATGATTTACAATGCAACTCCTATGCCAACACAATTTGTGTATATTTTAAATAGTTGCTGAACGAGACTATAATTAAAACTATAATTGTGTATAATTAGTAGATATTATGAGCAGAGAAGAAGCTATCACGAAAGATAAACCTGAAGTTAATGTAACTATTAATGGAGACTCCATTCGCACTCCTGCGACTCTCTCTGTTATTCAGGCACTCTGGCATGCTGGTTACCCACGAGTTCAAGGAGTTGGATGCCTCGAGGGGGTCTGTGGTTCCTGTAGAGTTCTGGTTAAACGAGCTGACACCAATAATATAAGCATGGAACTTGGGTGTCAAACTCTAGTTGAAGAGCAGATGGAAGTTATGTTTCTAATCTTTCCATCACCACCTCAACACAACTATAAACTTGAAAAAATAGCTAACTCCTGGGAAGTCCAAACTGAATTCCATCAAATATTTCCAGAGGCTCAACAGTGTCGTAACTGCCATGGCTGCAGTACGGTCTGCCCCAAAGGAATTGATGTAGAGAGAGGTGTTGCACTTGCAGTTAAGGGGAAATTCAGAGAGGCTGGAGATCTTTTTATAGAGTGCATTATGTGTGACCTCTGTATGACTGGTTGCCCTGAAGGGATATCTCCTAACCATGTCGGACTTTTTGCACGACGAGTTACCGCCTACTTTCACACTCGACCCTCTAATCTTATCAATAGATTAGAGAAAATTAGAACTGGCGAACTTACTGTTGTACATGAGACAGATCAAGCATAGAGCGACAGATATATGAATAGTAATATAAGCTATAGAGAAGCATTAGAAAAATACACCCCTAAAAAGGAATCTTCTCTACCTCCAACCACTACGGCAAAAGGGGCTCTTTTAGAGGAGTTTCACCCTGATTACATTACAGAGTGCAGAACTACTTTAAAAAGTGGGGTAAATAGAGGGGATAGTTGCCACACTCAACTCGCAGAACTACTCCAGTCAGATTCTCGCATCAATGAGGCAAACTTAGCTGGTGCTGAAACCATAGAGACAGATGTACTCGTCATTGGTGGTGGTGGAGCTGGCTGTGCAGCGGCACTTATTGCACAACAAAATGGGGCTAGGGTTATTCTAGCTACAAAATTGCGCCTAGGAGATAGTAATACAGTTATGGCTGAAGGTGGTATTCAAGCATCACTCAATAGAGAGGATACTCCACAGCTTCACTATGATGATACTATCTCTGCGGGTCACAATAGATCTGATCCTAAATTGGTCAGCAAACTTGTTTTAGATGGTCCAGATGTTATTCGCTGGCTAATTCAACAGGGTATGCAGTTTGATCTTGATGAATTTGGTGACATTCTAACCCGCCGTGCAGGTGGATCTTCTGCAGATAGAATATGTTTCTATAGAGACTATACCGGATTGGAGATGATGCGTATATTGCGTGAATCAGTACACAATAGTAATATTGAGGTCTGGGACTACTCGCCAACAGTTGAACTCCTCGGTGATGAGCAGGGTGGATGTTCTGGCGCAGTGATCTCCTCTCTGCAGCAGAAAAGATATATTCAAGTCAGTGCAAAATCAGTAATTATTGCCACTGGAGGAATTGGACGGATGCACCTTAATGGCTTCCCCACTTCAAATCACTTCGGGGCAACTGGAGATGGACTTGTACTCGCTTACAGGATGGGGGTAAAACTACGGGATCTTGACTCATTCCAGTACCACCCCACAGGACTATCCCACCCTAACCACCTAACAGGAAGCCTTATAACTGAGGGTGTTAGATCATGTGGAACTTGGCTTCTTAACGGAAATGGAGAACGGTTTATAGATGAGCTCTCTGCACGAGATGTTGTGGCTGCAGCAGTTATTAAAGAGTGCAGAGAGGGGCGCGGTATAACAACAGAAGATGGAAATGTTGGCGTGTGGCTAGATACTCCAGGGTTAGAGCTCCGTTCTCCAGGCATTCTAGCAGAACGATTTCCTAAACTGATAAGTTTAGGGAAAAAAGCAGCTATAGATCCAACTAAAGAGCCACTACTCATCTACCCCACTCTTCACTACCAAAATGGTGGAGCAGTAATTGATGTAGATGGCAGAACTGAAGTAGATGGTCTCTTCTGCTGTGGAGAGGTGAGCGGAGGGATTCATGGTAAAAATCGTCTAATGGGAAATGCCCTATTAGAGATTATAAGTTTTGGGAGGCGAGCTGGTCTGGCAGCTGCGGAGCGCAAAAAACTTCGACATAACGGACAACTATCTATAGAACATCTTAACCAGCTGCGCCGAGAACTCTCTGAAGAGAACCTCTCTTTAGAGAAGCAGGGGCCTCTGCTCTTCCCAGATTACGCTAAGTTTGATTTAGATTCAGACTATAGTAAACTGCGTAGAACCCAAAAAATATGAACATTAAAGATCAAGCTAATCGACTACTACTTCATCCTGAACGCCGTTTTGGCGCAGATCTTGATACTTGGATGGTAGATGTTGGTGGAGAGGGACTGGAAAATGCCTTACAAGACCCAGACTCAATAATCCCAACAATAAAAAATGCAGAGTTATTAGGTTTAGGAGGAAGTGGTTTTCCAACCCATATTAAATGGAGTTATGTTTCTGAAGAGGGGCTTAACGAAGATGGGAGCAGATCCACCGATATCGATAAATACCTAATCTGTAATGGTAATGAAGATGAACCAGGCACATTCAAAGACCGTATTCTTCTAAAAGAGACTCCACATCAAGTGATTGAAGGCGCTCTAATTACCGCTCTTGGCGTTGGAGCAAATCAAATTGTCTTCTATATAAACCCAGAGCAGAAAGGATCACTAGAGGCGATGGAAGAGGCTACTGAACAGTGGAGCGATAGCACTCTTCTCCAAAGAATTTCTACAGAGCTAGGACGGCCTCTAGAGCTCTTCGTAGTTGCCAGCTCTGGGCACTATATTGGTGGAGAAGAGACCGCTGCACTTGAATCTATTGAGGGTAACTTTCCATTTCCACGCGGCAAACCACCATATCCTGCTAAAGCTGGACTATTTGGAATGCCTACTCTTATAAACAATATTGAGACCATTGCAAATGTATCTCACATTATGCGTAATGGTGCAGAGTGGTTTAAGAGTTTAGGAAGAGGCTCATCTCACGGCACCAAGATATTCTCCCTAAGTGGAGATGTGCTGCGCCCTGGAGCTTATGAGCTCCCAATGGGCACACCACTTCAAGAGCTGATCGATATCCATGGAGGAGGAATGCTCCTAAATCGTAAACTAAAAGCTGTTTTTATGGGGGGACCTTCAAACACAATTCTCACCCCTAAGGATCTCGATGTGCCGCTAGATTTTTATAAAGTACAAGAGCGACGCTCTAGTCTTGGTACAGGAGCAATGATTGTAGTCTCTGAAGGGACAGGAGTTGTGCGCAGAGTTACAGAGTATATCTCATTTTTTGCAAAATCATCTTGTGGTCAGTGTCCATCGTGCAAAACTGGCACCTACTACGCAGCCCAACTTCTAACTAAAATTGATAGCGGTAGCGGAAGTCAAGCAGATTTAGACACACTAATAAACCTCACAAAAATACTTCCTGGAAGTGGTCGTTGTCACCTCTTAGATGGAGCAATGAAGCTTTTAGATAGCTCACTCTACCACTTTATGGACGAATATGAGCAACCACTATTAATTGATAAAACCGTTGATAATAGATAGATCTATCCCAAGATGACCGCAATTGACCTAATATCAATTGTAGTGTTATAGTTCAACTTGATTTACCCCTATGCTTTATGAGATAATTAGTAGCTAAATTCATAGTTATTTATAATAAAATTTAAGGAAATATTCCGTGGAACCACAAGTTATACAAGAACATATTGTTGAAATTGTCAGTGACTCTGGAGAAGGTGCACAGAAGTGTGGCCAAACCTTCGGTAACATTGGAGCCAAACTAGGTAATGGGGTATGGACTGTAGAAATTATCCCTGCTGAGATCCAACCCCCAGCTCGCACCCCATCAGGAGCTAGTGGAATTCGTATTCGTCTGGGCTCTACAAAAGTGACCAATGTTGGTAATGAGGGTGATCTAGTTGTAGCGTTTAATGAACAAGTCCTCTACTCTCGTATCGCCAATGGTGCATTTAAAGAGGGAACTATCGTTCTGTTAGATAACAGATGGGCTAGTGATCCATCAACAGAGATTCAGAAGATGTATGCAGATGCAGTGGTAGAGTTTCGTCAACATGGGTTAGTTGTCCACGAACTATCTATCCATGAAGCGTGCCTGAAAGTGGTCAAAGATCCTCGCAAGGGCAAAAATATGTTTGTGCTAGGGATGCTCTGCCGTATCTATAATCGTGATCAAGATATGGGGCGCAATGAGATCGCCCTAACCTTTAAAGGAAAAGCTGAAAAAATCATCAGCAGCAACCAAGAACTCTTCGATGCTGGTTACAAATTTGCCGCAGATGAACTAAGTGAATACTTTTTTGATATTCCTCCACAAGAGAAATCAGATGATAGACCTATGGTAGTTACCAACGGTAACACCGCAATTGGTTTAGGAGTGATGGCGTCAGGAATGGAACTTGTATCTATGTATCCTATCACTCCTGCAACTTCTGCATCTCACTATCTAGCAGATGTATTCCCTGCCTGCGGTGGTTTTGTACATCAGGCTGAAGATGAGATTGCAGCGATAGCCTTTGCTATCGGATCCTCTTACGCTGGAAAAACTGCATGCACTATAACTTCAGGTCCTGGAATGGCTCTCAAAACAGAGAGTATTGGACTTGCAGTTATGGCAGAAATCCCTCTAGTCATTGTAAATGTACAACGAGGCGGTCCATCAACTGGACTCCCAACTAAGATTGAGCAGGGGGATCTACTCTCCACGCTCTATGGTGAGCCTGGCGATGCCCCAAAAATCATTCTTGCTGCAGCAACCATTCCAGAGTGTTTTAGCCTAGTTGTATTGGCGCGTCAGCTCGCTGAATCTTTCCGTACTCCTGTTGTAGTATTGACAGACGCCAATCTAGCGACTGGAGTTCAACCGTGGGATCGCCCCGACCTTAATAGGGATATGCTAGCACCACCACTTGATCAATCTGAATGGGATAAAAGTGTTCCAGCTTATGATTGGGATGATAAAACGGGGCTCTCTCAACGCCCAATTCCTGGCATGCCAAATGGTGAGTATGTACTAACTGGACTATCTCACACTAAGTTTAGTAAAGTATCTTATGAAGCTGAAGACAATCAAAAAAGCACTGCACATAGAAGTCGAAAACTGGCCACTCTGCAGAGCACATTAACCCCTCCAAAAATTCATGGTGAGAGTAGCGGCGATCTCCTAGTTATAGGATGGGGCTCAACCATTGGGGCAATTGAAGAGGCTGTGGATGATCTGCGTAAAAAAGGGGAGAAGATATCTACTATCCATCTTCGCTTCCTCTCTCCTCTAGAACCAGGTTTAGGGGAGATTTTCTCTAACTTCAAAAAAGTTATGACTATTGAAGTCAACTATAGTGATGATCCAGACGCTCCTATGATTACTCCAGAGAACCGTAGATATGCTCAGCTAGCATCAATTCTTCGCATCCAGACTTTAGTTGATGTAGATTGCTGGTCAGTTGTATATGGACATCCATTGCAACCAGCTATAATTGAAGAGGTGCTGCAACAGCGCCTAACTAAAGTTAAATCAGATAACAGCGCAGAGGAAGAATAGATTATGTTTGGAATAAAAGCAGATTGGTCTCTAGATATTCAAGAGCGCTATTTCACTATTGATGACTATGAAGGTAATGAAGCGCGTTGGTGTGATGGCTGTGGCGACCATGCCGTATTAGCAACTGCACACCGAATATTGAGAGATGCTCAACTCCCTCCAGAGAAGAGCGTATTTATCTCTGGCATTGGCTGCTCTAGTCGTATGCCCCACTATATGGCAACTTATGGACTACATGGTACCCATGGACGTGCGCTCCCGTTAGCTTGTGGAGTAAAATCTCGTCGTCCCGAGCTTGATGTGTGGGTTGCGACTGGTGATGGTGACTGCTTCTCAATAGGAGCTGGTCACTGGATTCATGCTGTTCGTTACAATATGGATATGACTATATTGATCTTCGATAATCAGATCTATGGATTAACCAAAAAACAGACATCTCCAACTAGCCCTATTGACCTTAAAACCAACACCCACCCAGAAGGGTCATTCCTTGATGCACTAAACCCACTTACAGTAACTTTAGGAATTACCAACGCCTCATTTGTGGCACAAGTTATTGACTGGAATCCTCCACTACTCTACGAAACACTCAAAGCTGCACACGAACATAAAGGGACAAGTTTTGTACGTATCATCCAACGCTGTCCAGTGTTTGTAGATGGAATCACTAAAGAACTTCAGAATGACTCTTCCAAACTTCTACTCTTAAAGCATCATGATGGCATTCCTGTGGCAGCTGGACTAGAACGCCTCTTCCCAGAGAGCCGTGAGCACGACCCATCAGATATGACAACTGCCTTAGATATCGCTAGAGATGAGACAACCAAAGGTATCATTCCTGTTGGACTGCTCTACAAAAATGAAGATATACCGTGCTATAGCGATCTATCTGCATTGGGACATGATATAACTGATGAAGATAAGATAGCTGCTACTAATAAGGCTTTGGATGCGTTTGCAATATGAGTAGTTCGCCATCTCTTCCTACACTCCCCAAAACAGAGTCTGCCCCTAAAACAGAGCCTGAAATACTTCATACTCTCCATCACTTTCACTTAGGAGATCCGAGTGTAGAGCGAGATACTGAAGAGATAAGCAGCGACCATCTCCCCGCTCTACTAAACCCATTTCGTGATACTTCAAAAATCCGTTATGACTATCCGTTAGTACTCTTTGCGAATGGTGGTGAGAGTGGAAAACATTATGCTCAACCTCTAACCAGCCATCTGAGTGAGAGTATAGAGACTTTTTCTCCTGGAAAAAATAGTGCACGCTTTTTAAAGGATAATATCTCGTGGATAGAGCGAGAGATGCGTGAACTTATTGAGGAGCATAATTTAACTCAAAACATAGAAAAAAAATCACTTAGTAATGGTTCTAACAACTCAACAGAACCACTAGCTACAGATATCTTAAAACAAGCAGCTGCTTCTCTGCAACAGCACCTCAATCTATCTCCAGAAAATAGAGAGACACTCCAAGAGTCATTAGATCAACTTGTAAACTCTTTTAGTCAAGAGGATAGAATCCTCTCCTATGACCGCTATACTGCAACCAAACTGATGATTCATTTAGTTCATCAAAGATCTGCAGAGCGCTGGGGAAAGTTTGAAAAAGAGCGTGATAGTTTAATTAGACAACTAACCCAGATTATTGAGGTAGAAAAACATAAACGAGGAGATGCTTTAGGAACCGAAGCGCTTGAGAAGAGTGTTGGAAGTAATGCATCCCACTTTAACCCTGCTGCTTTCTCCTCTATTTTACCCAATAAAAGTGGAACCATAGTTATACCTCCAGAAAGAATGGAGCGGATGGATAGTGCTTTAAAAATACTTAACCAGTTTAAGCGTAGTTCCATCCAACTCTACTTTATCCACACAGGAGACTACAGTGTAGATGAAAATAAGACCATAAAAGGAGAGGTAGCCAAAGATCCATGCTCTAGATCTGCCGATCTATTTGATCAGGAGGCGGCGAAACTGTCATCTCTATTTAGTGCCTGTCGTATTGCAAAGTTAGAGGTCTCTAACCAATACAGCGCAACTATTCACGACCCATGGTTTAATAATTTTGGGTGGGAAGCGTTCTCTGAACAGGAGCTCTTATTAGTTCCAGCAATTATTGCGTTAGAACCTGCCAATCGGCTAGCTCAGGAGGGACTGAGCTCATTCTCTCAACTACTTGGGTCAGGACGACCAATCCAGATAATGAGTAGAGTTAAAGGACATGCAAACCCTGCTGCTACAGAGAAAAGCTCTCCATTTAGAGATTTTCGCTTAGAGCTTGGATACATTGCTATGGCTCATCGTCAGTGCTATGTAGCCCAGAGCTCTGCAGCTCGGTACCAACATCTCATACAAGGCTTTATAGAAGCGACTGAGATACCTCGCACCGCTATTCATCTTATTAATACAGGAGTACAAGAGCAGTCTACTATCCATGAAGAGGATCCTCATCTTATATCTCCGAATATCACTAAAAGTAAAAAACAATTTTTACTAGATCCTTGGATGGTATCAAGTGCTGCCTTAGAGAGCCGCGTTCACCCATTTTTCCGCATCAACCCAGAGAGTGGCGACACCTTTGCAGAGCGTATGAACTTTAGCGTAAACCCACAACCAGATAGAGATTGGGCAACCCACCCTTTCAGCTATAGAGATGAGAGCGGAGATGTAACTCATACTGAACTTGCTTTTACATTCGCAGATTACGCACTGTTAGTTCCCAAACTACGGAGCCACTTCCGCCTGATTCCAGATAACTTTGAGTCAGATAGTCTCTCTCCTGTTGCAGAGTATCTTACTCATAACGAAACTACACGCTTCTCACTAATTCCTTTTGTCTGGACTATGAACAGGGATAATGTAATGCATAGAGCGGTTGTATCTCGTGAGCTCATCCTCGCCTGCCGCGACCGCCTTAACTATTGGCACACACTACAAGAGATTGCTGGAGTTAAGAGCCCTCATATAGAGCAGGCGATTAACGATACCACTCTTACCATAGAGGCTAGGAAAAACAGTGAGATTAGTGAACTCAAAACAGTCCATACAAGTGAACTGCAAGAGCTTCAAAATGATGCCACAACTAAAGTTATGGGACAGTTGGCTCAGGTACTGATGGGGATGAACCCTGCTGCAATGCAAGGAGACTCGACATCTAGCAGAAATAGTTCAATACCGCAAAGTTCTAGCGAGACTGAGAGTAGCTCTCCTGCAGAGAGTGAAGAGAGTGCTACAGAAGATAATTCTGAACAGAGTGAAACAGTAGCCGCAAGTGAACCTGCTGCAGAAGTTAGTGAAGATCCTTGGATTGAGACCATGCTCTGCACAACCTGTAATGACTGTACCAATATGAATCCACAGATGTTTGTTTATAACGATGACAAACAAGCATACATAGCAGATCCAAATGCTGGAACCTATGCAGAGTTGGTGGAGGCTGCTGAAATTTGCCCCTCCCGTTGCATCCACCCAGGACTTCCGCTAAATAGTAGTGAAGCAGACTTGGATGAGCTTATCGAAAGAGCAGCTCCCTTCAATCAAATATGAATCAGTAGTGAACAGCTCTCTCGCTTCTCCAGCAATCATGATGGGGATTGGGCTCTTCTTTGGAGTAATCCTTGCTGTTGCTTATCGTCTTCTAAAAGTTGACGAAGATCCACGCATTGATGAAACCGAAGAGATGCTCCCTGGCACAAATTGTGGTGCCTGTGGAGTTCCTGGCTGTCGTGCATTTGCCGAGGAGCTCATCAAAGGAACTTCTGAACCGAGCCAATGTACCGTATCTCCAAAAGATGAAATTGAGGAGATTGCCACATTCCTAGGAGTAGATGCAGGAGCACAGCGCAAACGAGTAGCTCGTCTTCACTGTGCTGGAGGTAAAGCTGAAGCATGGCAAATCGCCGAATATAACGGATTTGATAGCTGTCGTGCTGCAGCTGTAGTCTCTGGTGGCGGTAAAGGATGCTCTTGGGGATGTCTTGGACTTGCTGACTGTGAAATTGCTTGTGACTTTGATGCTATCAAGATGAACAGTAATGGACTACCCGTAGTAGATCCAGAGAAATGTACTGCTTGCGAAGATTGCGTGGTAGCCTGTCCCAAAGACCTATTTAAAATTCACCCAATGGATGAACACTTACTAATACAGTGCAGCGCACCGCTAGAGGGAGATGCAATTCTTAATCTATGCCGTACCGCCTGTGATGGTTGTAGTCGCTGTGTTGCTGATGCCAACAAAGGAATGATTGAGATGGTTAATGGACTTCCTATTATTGACTATCAGAGTGGTATTACTGAAACTCCAAAAGCAACTTACCGCTGCCCTACAGATGCGATAATCTGGATAGATGGAGCACAATTTGAGAGAGCCTAAATTGAGAGAGTCTAGTTTCAAGAAAATCAGCCGAAGAATTTACCACAAACTTATGGGGGTTAAGCATACTACTAACCTTGCAAATAGTGGAGAGTCATTAATATTAACTGGTACTGATGCTATTACTAGAGTAGAAAAGATGCTCGACGGTAAAGAACTAGTTAACTCTACTCCTCGTAATATGCTAGCATCAGCTATAGGGCTTACCATGTCTGGAGTACGCAGTAGGTGCAACCTATTCAGTGATGAGCTAGCCGCATCCAGAGACCTCCTTCAACAAGCTGTAGAGGGTCATATACCGTTAGTTATTCATGTCACTACCCGTACAGATGACACTCATATAAATTCTCTAGTAGACTCTGGAGCACTGATTTTATATGCTGGAACTGTGCAAGAAGCTATCGACTTTACTCTAATAGCTCGTGCAGTTGCTGAACAGACATTAACTCCAGCCGTTGTAGTTATGGAATACGAAGTTAGCTCTAAACCGCAGAGCATAGAGCTTCCATCACCACAACTTATAGAGCGTATTGTAGGAGACACTACAGATAAAATAAAGCTCAATCATCCATCACAACAGATAGTATTTGGGCCGGAGCGTAAACGCCTCCCCTGCCGTTACAATCTAGATCATCCAACTATGCAGGGAGCAGTTGCAGATAAGTATAGCTCTAGAGTTAATAAAATATCTCATACCATATTTTTTGGGGCAGAAATTGGGGCGAGCGTAGATACTGTTTTTCATAAATTTAATGAAGCTACTGGTAGAGAGTACAGCAAACTAAGTTATCCAAATAACAGAAGCGGGAAGAGAGTTAACAAAAGAGTACTCATCTGCCAAGGAGAGGTAAAGGAACGCTGTAAACAGATAAGTGAAAAAATATCCTCTAAAGTTTTAGTAGTTGGTATCACTGTTGTAGCACCTCATCCTTTGCAAGAGCTTAGAGAAGTAGTACAGAGTGCCGATGAGATTATAGTCTTGGAGAGAGCAATCTCTGCAACCAACAGCTTACTTCCACTACATAAACAGATAACTGCACTTGCTTCTCACAGCAGTCGCATTCACTCTATTAGTTATGGAGTTGATGGAGCTCCAATCTATGACAATGATCTAATAGCTGCCCTTGAAATTAAGAGTAGCGCTCCTGCTCAGACACTCTATTTAGGTCTCACTCCAACCACTGAAATCAACAATCCAAAACAGCAGGTACAACACGATCTATTAGAGAGAAACTATCCAGAGCTCCATACATTAGGGTTAAATGGAGGGTTAACTGAAAATAGTGATAGCTCGAACTTAAATCCAGAGATCAAGCACACTCCTATGGCTGTACGCCATCTTGGCTCAGGAGAGCTCTCAAACTTCTGGAATCAGACTGGAGTACTCTATCGTGACCAACAAGAGAGCAGACAGGGACTTAGCCCAAATGCTGGGTTTGGAGAGATTCCTCCCCTAACATCCACCTTTAACTCAATTAATAGTAAATACCTTCCAAAGTTTGACCATGACAATTGCAGTGGATGTGGTGAGTGTTGGATCAACTGTCCAGATAGCGCTATTGGAGCGACTTCTATCTCACCAGCTAAATTACTGGAATTTGGATTAAGCTTAGGAGGTGCTGACGCACTTCGTCCCCACCTCTCTAAACTGAGTAGAGCTATGGGAGAAAATGGAAAATCTATTAAACAGAGCTGGGAAATAGTTATGCAAAACTCCCCGCTACCTGAAGAGCGCCGTATTGCTGCTGACAAGGCTATAGAACAGTTGAACGCTAACTTAAAAGATATTCCATTAGCTATCACTGAACCACTATTTATAGATAGAGAGCGCTTTAAAGCTGGAGCTGGTGAACTCTTAACTATTGCCATAAATCCAGAAAGCTGTAAAGGGTGTGGAATATGTGCCGAGATGTGCGGTGATAATCTAGCTCTTAATATGGTTGAGAGCAGTGAGATTAATAGAGAACAGCTCTATCAACAGTGGAGAGTATGGGAGCAGATGCCAGACAGTAGCTCTGCGACTCTAACCGAGTTTAGCAAACGCCCTGAGATTGGTGAAATCAAAGCAGCTATGCTCTCACGATATGCTGCAATGTCAATAGGAGGGGGAGATAGTGCTGAACCAGGGTCTGGAGAGAAAATTGCTCTCCGCCAAATATTTGCAACTACTGAATATGTACAACAGCCACAAATTAGATCACTTATTAATGAGATGGAAGAGCTCCACAGCAAGTTAATTCGGGGAATAAAAGTGCAACTTGCAGAAGCATCTCATATCGACAATCTCTCGGAACTAGCTAAAGAGCTGGAGTCACAACAGAATCGTCAACTTGATTTAAAAAACCTAATTAACTCAACTGATGATGGAGTAGATATCCATAAACTCCGCGAATGGATTGAACTTACTGAAATGTTACGCAGTGAAATTGCAGAGATAGAGAGTGGAGAGAATTCGTTAGGACGCTCTCGTTACAGTCTAGCACTTACAGAAGGAGCTTTAACCAACTGGGCAGGAAGCTTCCCGACCAACCCATTCCAAGTTCCAGTTGCTATTGCACCATCATCATCAATAGCAGCTCTGGCTTGTGGTTTGATTGAGGGGGTGCTTGAGCAGACTACTGCAACTCAGAGGATACTGCGCACAGCTAAACTGCTCCTGAAAGGAGCATCCGAAGCAGAGCGGCGTGAAGTTAAACATATTCAATGGAGTGATCTAAGCGAGATAGAGCTGCAGCGCTCTCCACCACTATTTTTGATAGGGAACGAATCAACTCTTGGAGTAAACTCTGCAGGAGATATTAGTTGGATTCTAAATAGTAAACTACCTATTAAAATAGTTATTCTTGCAGATATGCAATCCACCCCTAACCAGAGCAACTTAACTATGCTCGCCCTATCCCAGCGCAACTCTTATGTAGCACAAAGCTCTGTAGCATCTCCTGACCACCTAAATAGCTCTATTAAAGAGGCTCTACATCATAGTGGTCCTGCGCTAATTAGAGTCCATACTCCAAGCCCATCAATGGGTGGATTTAGCACAGAACTGACTATAACTGAAGCTAAATCTTCGATATCAAATTTAGCACTTACTCTATTCAGCTATAGCCCAACACGAGAAGGTATATTTGGTGAGCGGATAAGATTAGAGAGTGTTGATATAGCAGATGGTGCAGAGAGTGAGGAGCATACACTGCTACAAGAGCTTGCTGGTGAAGTTACCCCATTCACTAAAAAAATCCGAGATGAAGTGGAGAGATCTGTAGCAGAGTTGCACAAAGATGAAATTGATATATTAAAAAATGCACACCAAATAGAGGTAACTGAGTTACGCAATAAAATGGAAGTAGAGATAACTCAACGCATCACCTCCCAACTTACAGAATTAGTAAATTATAATCAAACTTAACTAATCAAATCAATCAATCAACCAAAAGGAGTTTTAATGATGTACATAAAAAAAGCACTACTCTCTCTGAGCTTAATCACCATACTGCTTACCTCAACCATAAGCACTGCCTCAGAAATAAGTTCAGAGAGTGCCATCCTAAAACGCATAAGCGCACTAGAAGAGAGGTTGTCCGTTTTAGAGAAGAGAGTAGAAAATACAGAGGGTAAAGATCGCTGGAGGGACAATATTTTGTGGAAGCGCTTAAAAGTAGAGATGCCTATTGAGGAGGTAGAGAAATTACTCGGCAAAGCTGGACGAATTGAGAATCAGATATTCACTAGCTGGTACTTTCATCCAACCTCAAAACTACACAGTTTCGTCTGGTTTGATGAAGGCATTCTACTCGGATGGGAAGCTCCTAAATAGAAGCATTACATCCATAATAAAAAACCCACTAACCGTTAAGTTAGTGGGTTTTTTATTATACTATTTTTATGGATTAGTTGATCTTCTGATCCAACTCACCAGTATCATATTTGCCAAACATAGTCTCTAAAGATAGAGAGGTAATTTTACTTGCCATTCCCTCACAACCAAACTCTTGGTAGCGATTCTTACAGATCTCTTTCATTCCATTAGTTGCCTCTTTGAGGAATTTACGAGGATCAAAGTTAGAGGTATTCTCCATAAGATGACGACGCACAGAACCTGTAGATGCCATACGCAGATCAGTATCGATATTAACTTTACGCACACCGTTTTTGATTCCTTCTACAATCTCTCCTACTGGAACACCGTAGGTCTGCCCCATATCACCACCAAAGTCATTAATAGTCTTCAGCCACTCCTGAGGTACAGAAGATGAACCATGCATTACCAAATGGGTATTAGGGATACGGGCATTGATCTCTTTAATTCTATCAATTCTTAACACTTCACCAGTTGGCTCTTGTGTAAATTTATAAGCACCGTGAGAAGTACCAATAGCAATTGCTAGCGCATCTACACCTGTCTCTTTCACGAAAGTTGCAGCTTCTTCTGGATCAGTTAGGAGCATATCAAGATCTAGCTTTCCTTCTGCACCATGTCCATCCTCTTCGCCCATCATACCTGTCTCCAATGATCCTAGGCAACCAAGCTCTCCCTCTACTGATACACCACCAGCATGCGCCATATCTACAACTGTTTTTGTTACATCTACATTGTACTCAAAACTAGATGGGGTTTTAGCATCAGCCATTAGTGATCCATCCATCATTACCGAGCTGAATCCAGACTGAATAGAACGCAAACATATCGCTGGCTCTGAACCGTGATCTTGATGCATAACTACAGGAATATGAGGATACATCTCAATCGCAGCCTGAATTAGGTGGCGTAAGAATGGTTCGCCTGCATAAGAGCGCGCACCAGCAGAGCCCTGCATAATAACTGGACTATTCACCTCATCAGCAGCCTGCATAATAGCATGAACCTGCTCCATATTGTTTACATTAAATGCAGGCATACCATAACTGTTCTCTGCCGCATGATCTAATAATTGACGCATTGAAATTAGCACTGTTTTGTCTCCTTGACTTTACATATTAAAAAATAATTAACTAAAAATAATTCACTAAAAAATAGTTTCCTCGTACAACTATATAATCTCATCATCCCCATCATCCTCGACACGACATATCTTCATAATATTAGTGCCACCACCCTCACCAGCCATATCACCCTTGGTTATAATAACTGTATCTTTAGCGCGTACAACTCCACGGCGCACTAACTCATCAATCATCTCTCTATTAACCTGATCTCTATTTTTATTGGTAACATCAAAACTTACCGGGTAGACTCCTCGATAGAGAGTAACTTTGCGCCGTGTCTGTAGATTACGGGTCATCGCAAAAATAGGAATATCTGAACTAATTCGTGACATCCAGAGCGTAGTAGATCCGGTCTCAGTAAGGGAAGCAATCGCTTTAACTCCAAAATGGTTGGCGGTATACATAGTAGACATCGCGATAGCTTCATCTCTACGCTCAAAGCGTTCATTCATTCGATGAGTTGATATTTTTGCTTGTGACTCCTTCTCCGCCTCTTGACATATATTATCCATCGCCTCAACTACTTTAGCTGGATATTTTCCTACTGCTGTCTCTCCTGAGAGCATCACCGCATCGGTTCCATCAAGGACTGCATTAGCCACATCAAAGACCTCTGCACGAGTCGGGATTGGATTTTCTATCATACTCTCCATCATCTGAGTAGCAGTAATAACTACTCGATTCATTCCTCGTGCCAACTTAATTAATCTCTTCTGAACAGGGGGAAGTGAAGCATCTCCAATCTCAACCCCAAGATCACCTCGAGCCACCATAATTCCTTCAGACTCCAACATAATATCATCAATCACATTGATAGACTCGGCACGCTCTATTTTAGAGATGATACCGCATGAACCCCAACCAGCCTCAGTCAATAATTTGCGAGCCTCGCGCACATCCTCAGCATTACGCACAAAAGATACTGCAACATAGTCTGCCTCCATCTTAGCTGCAGTTTTTATATCAGCTCGATCTTTATCGGTAAGTGCAGCTGCAGAGAGTCCGCCGCCATGCAGGTTGATCCCCTTATTATCTGAAAGCTTCCCCCCCTGCGTAACTTTACAGTTAATTTTAGCACCATCAATCTCTATAACCCAAAGTGCAATACGCCCATCGTCAAGCAGAAGAGTATCACCACGAGAGAGGTCTTCATTTAACTTATTATAAGTTGAGCCGACAGCTTCTTGACTGCCTTTTCTCAGATCCAGCTCCATATCTATACAGAACTTATCTCCATCCTTTAACTGAATAGTTCCAGACTCAAATTTTCCAATACGGATTTTAGGTCCTTGTAAATCAACCATCACCCCCACTTGGCGACCATGTGCACGAGCTCTATTGCGCACTGACTCAGCTCTCTTCAGATGTTCCTCTTCAGTTCCATGTGAAAAATTCAAACGAACTACATCTATGCCAGCCTCAATTAGCTCATCCAACGCTTCCGAAGTGTCAGTTGCTGGTCCGAGGGTAGCAATTATTTTGGTTCGTCTTGGCATAGTAGTACTCTATCCTAATTCTATTTAGCGCGCTCTTCAAGAACAGCAACAGCTGGAAGTTTTTTACCTTCTAAAAACTCAAGGAATGCTCCACCACCCGTTGAGATATAAGAGACCTTCTCTGAGATACCGTATTTATCAACTGCAGCCAGAGTATCACCACCACCAGCGATTGAAAATGCACTAGAGTCTGCAATTGCCATCCCTAATGATTTTGTCCCCTCACCAAATTGATCAAACTCAAACACTCCTACAGGACCATTCCAGACCACTGTTCCAGCTGACCTCATCATCTCCGCAAAACGGGCGGAAGTCTCTGGACCGATATCAAAAATCATATCATCATCTTCAACATCTTCAACTTTTTTAACTATCGCCTCTGCTGACTCACTAAACTCTTTACCAACTACCACATCAGTTGGTACTGGAATCTCATTACCATCAGCTTTTGCTGCAGCCATAAGGCGTTTCGCCTCTGGGATAAGGTCAGTTTCAACTAGAGACTTACCAACATTAAATCCTGCTGCAGCGATAAAGGTGTTAGCGATACCACCACCGGGGATAAGCTGATCAACCACGCTTGAGAGAGATTCAAGAACTGTCAATTTAGTAGATACTTTTGAACCACCAACAATGGCAGCCATTGGACGGTCAGGATTATCAAGCGCCTTACCTAGAGCTTCCAGCTCGCCAGCAAGTAAGGGCCCTGCACAAGCTGTTGGAGCAGCTGAAGCAACACCATGAGTTGAGGCTTGAGCTCGGTGAGCAGTACCAAACGCATCCATTACAAAAGTATCACAAAGAGCTGCATATTTAGCAGAGAGCTCTTCATCATTTTTCTTCTCACCAACATTAAAACGGACATTCTCTAGCATCACGACATCGCCGTTATTGAGCGTTGGCGCAGTATCAAGATAGTCAGTAACTAGTGCAACACCTTGCCCTAGTGCATCAGTCAAATAATCAGCAACTGGTTTAAGTGAGAACTCATCCGCTGGCTCCCCCTCTGTTGGGCGCCCAAGATGGGACATCAACATAACCTGTGCACCTGCTTTGATGCAGTGCTCAATGGTTGGAATAGAGGCTTGGATCCGTTTATCACTACTAACCTTGCCATCTTTAATCGGCACATTGAGGTCCTGACGAATCAACACACGCTTTCCAGTCAAATCTAGATCAACCATTCTTATTACTAACATATTTTCCTATACTCCTAAAGACATTCTAAATATTTTTTTGCAAAATCATCTATCTCAAAATAACTTTGCAAAAACAAACTGCAAACAATTATTGCAATCTGTATTAACAGCTAACAAATTACCCCTAAAATCCGTCCACGCAGAGATGGCGGATTTTATGGGGGAGATGTTAGTTGTTAGCTACATGCTGTACAAAGCGCATCATGTTGCATGTGTAGCCATACTCATTATCATACCAAGAGACAACTTTAACAAAAGTTCCATCAAGCGCAATACCAGCTTCTGAATCGAAGATTGAAGATTGGCTAATACCACGGAAGTCTGTAGATACAACTTTCTCATCTGTATAACCAAGAGTTCCTTTCATCTCACCTTCTGACGCTGCTTTCATAGCTGCACAGATCTCAGAGTACTCTGCTGGCTTATCTAGCTCTACAGTTAGATCCACTACTGAAACATCAGAAGTTGGAACACGGAAAGCCATACCAGTTAGCTTACCGTTAAGCTCAGGTAGAACTACGCCAACTGCTTTAGCTGCACCAGTTGATGATGGAATCATATTTTCTAGGATTCCACGACCACCACGCCAATCTTTCATAGATGGTCCATCAACAGTTTTCTGAGTAGCTGTTGCGGCGTGAACAGTAGTCATTAGGCCTCGTTTTAGACCCCAGTTATCATTTAGAATCTTCGCAACTGGAGCAAGACAGTTAGTAGTACAAGATGCTGCAGAGACAATAGCCTGACCTGCATATTCATTATGGTTAACACCATATACGAACATTGGAGTTCCATCCTTAGATGGTGCAGACTGAACAACTTTCTTAGCGCCAGCATCGATATGTTTCTGACAACTCTCTTCTGTTAGGAAGAAACCAGTTGAATCGATTACTAGATCAGCACTAACATCGCTCCATTTAAGATCAGCTGGATCGCGCTCTGCAGTTAGACGAATTTTGCGTCCATCTACAATAAGTGCGCCATCTTCAGAGCTAACTTCACCATTGAAGCGTCCATGTACAGAGTCATATTTAAGCATATAAGCTAGATACTCAGCATCTAGTAGGTCATTAATACCTACGATCTCAATATCATTAAACTCAGCCTCATCATATACAGCACGGAAAACCATACGACCAATACGACCAAACCCATTAATTCCAACTTTAATTGTCATCTTTTACTACTCCTATTTTATTAAAAAATACCTAAATTACTTTAAAACTTTCTTTGCAGTGGCAACTACATTCTCTACGGTAAAGCCAAACTGCTTGAATAGCTCACCTGCAGGTGCAGACTCACCAAATGAGCTCATGCAGACAACATCGCCTTCCAGTCCGACATACTTATGCCACCCATTATCTACACCAGCCTCAATAGCGATTCGTTTAACTCCTGGAGTTAATACTGAATCTTTGTATGCTTGATCTTGTTCATCATAAGCATCAGTAGATGGCATAGAGACAACACGAATTTTAGTTCCACTCATCGCTTCAGCGGACTCAACTGCTAGACCAACTTCTGAACCAGTAGCTATCATAATTAGATCTGCATCACCATCACAATCTTTCAGTACATAGCCACCCTTCTCAATATTCTTGAGCTGCTCAGCAGTACGCTCCATTGGAGTCAAATTTTGACGTGAGAATACTAGTGCTGTTGGTGCATTACCTCGCAACATTGCCATCTTCCAAGAGACCGCAGACTCAATTGCATCTGATCCCCTCCAAGTCTGGAAGTTTGGAATAGCACGCATAGTTGCTAACTGCTCTACTGGCTGATGAGTTGGACCATCTTCACCTAGACCAATTGAGTCATGTGTGTAGACATATATGGTACCGATTTTCATCAGTGCAGACATACGCAACGCGTTGCGCATAAACTCCATAAACATAAAGAAAGTTGCGCCGTAAACTTTAAAGCCACCGTGCAAAACCATTCCGTTCATCATATGTGCCATACCGAACTCACGCACACCCCAAGAGATATAGTTGCCGTTAGCATTGTCTGGAGTAACTTTAACTGTACCTGACCAGTTAGTAAGGTTAGAGCCTGTAAGGTCAGCAGAACCTCCGAACATCTCTGGAAGTAGTGGCCCCATCGCCTCAATTGCATTTTGTGAAGCTTTACGAGAAGCGATATTTGGCATATCTGTTTGAGTCTGAGCAATGAATTTATCCATCTCAACCTCAAAATCAGCAGGAAGATCACCCGCCATACGGCGTTCAAACTCAGATGCATCTTCAGGGAATGCAGCTTTATAGGCTGCAAACTTATCATTCCACGCTGCCTCATCTGTTGCACCCTGCTCTTTATGATCCCATCCTGAATAAACATTATCAGGAATCTCAAACGGAGCGTGATCCCAGCCCAGCTCCTTACGAGTGGCTGCGATCTCTTCATCACCTAATGGAGCACCATGACAGTTATGAGTGCCGCAAAGGTTTGGCGAACCAAATCCGATAGTAGTCTTAGTACAGATAAGGGTAGGTTTAGCTGTCTCTGCCTTAGCTGCAGTTATTGCTGCATCTACTGCACCAGCATCATGCCCATCAACATCACGAATAACATGCCAGCCATAAGACTCAAAACGACCTGCCACATCACGCTCCATCCAGTCGGAGATATGTCCGTCGATAGAGATATCATTATCATCCCAGAATGCAGTCAATTTGCCGAGACCTAAAGTTCCAGCCATTGCACTAGATTCATGTGAGAGTCCTTCCATTAGACAACCATCCCCCATAAATACATAAGTGTTATGGTCAACAATATCGTGCCCAGGCTTATTGAACTGTGCTGCCAGCGTGCGTTCAGCAATCGCCATACCTACAGCATTAGTAATACCCTGTCCTAATGGACCAGTGGTAGTCTCAATTCCATCAGCATAACCATACTCAGGATGACCAGCAGTTTTAGCGTGCAGTTTACGGAAATCTTTAATATCCTGCATACTAAGGTCAAAGCCTGTTAGATGCAGAAGAGAGTAGATCAACATAGATCCGTGCCCATTAGATAGGACAAAGCGGTCACGATCTGACCATTTAGAATTTGTTGGATTAAACTTTAGATGCCCATTCCACAACACCTCAGCTATATCCGCCATTCCCATAGGTGCACCTGGGTGACCTGAGTTAGCCTTCTGTACTGCGTCCATGCTTAATGCACGAATCGCATTAGCTAGTTCTCTTCTACTTGTCATTAATTAACTCTCCATTTCTGATTACTATTGTCTAAAAAATATGAACTAAAAATTTTGAACTGCATATTCTCCACTACTATGCCAATATGTTCAACCAATTTTATTAAATTATTACATTCATCTTATCTATCTACTTATCTATTTTATCTATCACTCACTCATCCAACCATTTAATGGAGCACCCCATACTAGGAATCTGCTCTTTAGGTCCTGCACCTGTCTCAACAACTTCGCGCATCGCCTCAAACAGATCTCTACGCACTCCCTCTGGCGCAGTCTCCTTTCGACTCTCATCTAAGCGTCCTCTATACTGCAACTTCAGCTCACTATTATACCCAAAAAAATCAGGGGTACAGACAGCTCCATAAGATTTAGCTACCGCTTGTGATTCATCTAAAAGATATGGAAATGGAAAATCAAACTTCTCCGCAATGATCTTCATATTTTGCGGAGAGTCCTCCTCATACTGAGTTGGATCGTTAGACATAATAGCCACACTGTTCAAACCTAGCGTTTTAAGCTCACGAGTGTCGCGCACCAATCTCTCTAATACAGCCTTAACATAAGGACAGTGATTGCAGATAAACATAACCAGCAGACCTTTTTCACCAACCAACTCACTAGGAGTCCAGATCTTACCATCCACATCTGACAACTCAAACGCTGGGGCTAGCGCATCAAACTCACATACAGGGGTCTCTAAACTTACCATTTCACACTCTCCATATTAATATAGATCTAACATTGAACGGATAAGGGTATCACAAACAGTAAACCTAAAGAGCAAAAAGTCTGTAAGATATCCTCCCATGCAACAACCTCCTCCCCTTCAACCAGACTGCTTTCGGTGTCGTTTTTTCTACACTACTTGGAAACCAAATCTTCCAAGAGGGTGCCGCGCCTATGCAATTGAGAGCAAGCAGGTTCCGTCAATAGAGATAAAATTGGCGGATGATAGAGGTTGCTTAAAGTTTATGAACAAATAGTGTGATACGATAAACTTGTGTCACAGATAATATATTAGATATTTAGGCATAACATACCAGCAGTAAATTCAAACAGAAATAGCTAAGAGGATATGAAAACAATGGATGTAGATAATTTTAAGGCGTACTGTGATCAATTTGATCGCGCTGTAAATGAGCTAAAACTAGATAAGAACTTAGCTACTCTCTTAAAATATCCTGATCGCGAAATTAAAGTTGAACTTCCTTTAGTAAAAGAGGATGGTTCACTAAAAGTATACAAAGGGTTCCGTATTCAACACAATGATGCTAGAGGTCCCTGTAAAGGTGGGCTACGCTACCACCACCTCGTTGATGCTAATGAGGTCCGTGCGCTCTCTGCTCTAATGACATTCAAAACCGCTCTAGTAAACATCCCATTTGGCGGCGCAAAAGGTGGGATTCAGATTGACCCTAAGGAACTCTCTTGCCGAGAGCTAGAGCAGTTAACGAGAACTTTTGTACGCTCTATCACCCCAGTAATTGGCCTCCATACAGACATACCTGCACCAGATGTAAATACAAACGCCCAAGTTATGGCGTGGTTTATGGATGAGTATAGCCAGATCAATGGCTACACACCAGGTATCGTTACAGGAAAACCTATAAGTCTAGGTGGCTCTAAAGGGCGAGAAGCCGCAACTGGGCTAGGAGCATCCATTATCCTTCGTGAAACTGCAAAGTATCGTAATATCCCTCTTCAAGGTGCATCGGTGGTAATACAGGGATTTGGAAATGTAGGAAGTTGGGCTGCCCGCACTCTCCACTCTTATGGCTGTAAGATTATAGCCGTGAGTGATGCCGCAGGTGGAATCTACTCAAAATATGGATTAGATATCCCTAAGTTAATTGAGTGGCAAAAAGAGAATGACTCTATTCACTCTTTTAAAGGGGTAGAACCTATAGATAACGAAGCTCTTCTCTGCCTACCTTGCGACTTTCTAATTCCTGCTGCGCTAGGTGGGGTGATTCATAAACTAAATGCAGAAGCGATAAAATGTAAAGTTATAATTGAAGGTGCAAATGGACCAACCACCCCTTCTGCAGATGAAATTCTATGGAAGAAAAACATTCCTGTGGTTCCAGACATTCTCTCTAATGCTGGTGGAGTTATTGTCTCCTATTATGAGTGGGTCCAAAATCTACAACACAACTACTGGGAAGAAAAATATATAAACAGTAAGCTAGAGAAAAAACTAGTTGATAGCTTCTATGAGGTCGCCGCCCTTGCTCACTCTAAACAGGAACTCTCCTACCGTACTGCAGCATTTATGTTAGCTATTAGAAGAGTTGCAGATGCAGTACAGATGCGTGGACGGACAACTTAAAAGAGAAACTACTTAAAGTATTCGTCTTTTCATTATCTACACTCCAACTCTGATGCCTCCCAAAAATCGGAGCCATAATCTAAAAAGAGCTCTCCTCCAACGGGGACTCTCTTTAGCACCTCAACTCGCGCGCTCTTCCACCGAGTAGAGACCACAAACTGAACATTCGGGGTGCTAGAGTGGTTAATATACCTAGTGTAGTTTTCGCCAACAATAAGATGATCAGCGCAGAGCCAAAGCAGGTAGTGTGAATCTATATATGGTTCCTGCTCTGATTGAGCATCAGTTATCATCTCTCCCGCATAAGGACCGACCGTATCTCCACGATAGAGTGTCGTTCCACTAAATAGCCCTTTACCACAACCAGCAATAGTAGAGCTCTTAACTTCAAAATTATGTTCTTGATAAACTATAGATCTGCGCATTTCTCAATATTCTACCATACAAACTAAACCACAAAAAATTATGGGTTATGTCATATTAAGTAAAGCACTCTCTCTACCTGTTTAAAGAGAGAGAAAATTACCACCGAAATTACCACAAAAACATTACTATTTTATATTGACACAGATCATATTGCCTGTTGACTTTTTCACTTTTGCATCTATAATAATACCTGAACAAATACAGTTCTTACGAGTTAGATATTTAATTTAAAGTACAGGAGAGTAAAATTATGATTAATCTATCAATTAAAAAGGTAGCTGGTGTCGCACTGGTTGTTACTACACTTATTTCTCAAGCTGCAGGGGCTGGAACTCTGGTGCTAGCTGGGTCAACTACTATACAAAAGCGAGTACTAGAACCAGCATCTGCCGCTATTGAACAGGCGACAGGAACTAAGCTCGAGATCAAAGGAATAGGTAGTGGTGGTGGATTCAAAGAGCTTCTAGCAGGAAAGGTAAAAGCATCAATTGCATCTAGCCCTCTCAGCTCTCTACTTAAAAAGAATGGTCTCGCAGATGATGGAACCTATCAAGAACATGTCATTATTGAGGATATTATCGTACCTATCGTTCACACCTCTAACTCCGTTAGTGAACTAAGCTGGGAGTAACTCTCTGACATAAATACTGGCAAAATAAAAAACTGGAATGAAGTTGGAGGAAAGAGCGGAAGAGTTGTTGTAATCACCTCTCATGCTGGCTCCGCAACCAGAGCAGTATTTCAGAAGAAAGTTATGAAAAAAGCAGAATATGTAAAGGGTGTTCGCAAAGTCAAAACCACCCGAGATGAGGTTAAGTTGGTACAGCGCTTTAAAGGTGGAATTGGTGCAGTATCAGAGGGATTTGTATCTCTGAACCCAGGCAAAGTTAAAGTAATCAAAACCAAACGAATCTCTCGCCCTCTCTCCTTTATCACCAAAGGAGATCCTGACCCAGAAGTACAGAAAGTTATAGATTTTCTGCATACAGAAGAGGCAAAAAAACATTTCAAATAGAGTCATCTAGAGCCATCCAGAGGGGAGAGAGCAATGCTAAATTCAATATCACTAAGTAAGAAATTAATTATAACTTTTCTATTGATAGGTCTTATCCCTCTGGTAACGGTTGGCTTTATTGCTACACAAAAATCTGTCAGCGCACTTCATCAGCAGATTACTGGGCAACTAAGTAGTATAAGAGAGAGTAAAAGTAGTGTTATAGAGAACTTTTTCATTGATCGGCAAAGTGATATGAATACACTCTCAAGGACTGTTGAGGTTATGACTCAGTCAGCATTCCAAAAACTCGAAGTTGTGCAACAACTCAAAAAGGTACAAATTGAGAGTGCCTTCAAGACTATGAGCGGACAACTCCAACTTCTAAAAGAGGATCCACTCCTACTACGCGCAATAACTGATTTTATGACCTCCTTTGCTGCAGCTGGCAACCAACCATATTCAGAGCAGTGGGACGAAGCTACATTTAATTATGACTTTAGACTCTCAGGAGTTGCTTGGGCTAATGGCTGGAGTGATTTTTATCTAATCAGCCCAAAAGGAGAAATAGTCTACTCTACGGGACGCAATGATGATCTTGGGCTCACCATAGCCGATAGCGTACTTAGTGATACCAGTATGGGAGATGCCTTGAAAATAGCTTCTGGAATTGGAGAGATTGAAGTAGCAATAACCGAGTTCTCTGCCTACCCATTTGCTGATGAACCAGTCTCAATAATGATGACCCAACTAATAGATCCAGAAAGTAATACTCTACTCGGCTATGTTGCCTCCAGAATGCCGACAACTCAACTGATGCAGATAGTCCAACGCCGTGATGGTATGGGTGAGAGTGGCGAGAGCTATCTTGTTGGAGAGGTAGACGGTAACACCTATTATCGCAGTGATAGAGTTATACAGAGTGGAGAATTTGGCGACTCTATATCTGCTGACTATATTGATAGTGCATTTAATGGAGAAGGAGAGACTAGATTCTCCTCAAACGAGGATGGTGTTTTGGAGATTGTTAGCTCCACCCCACTAGATATTAGCGGATTAAAGTGGGCAATCATCTCTACCATTCGAGCTGAAGAGATTATAGCTCCACAAGCCGCGGACGAGGAAGATGACTACTACTCTCAATACATCACTGAGCATGGATACGATGATCTCCTCCTCATTGATCCAAGTGGAATGATTTTCTACAGCGTTCTACAGGGAGCAGAGTATCAGAGCAATATTTTAAACGGAGAGTTCAACAATTCAAACCTAGCTGATGTGGTGCGGCTCTCGATTGAAGATGAGAGTTATGCTGTGGCAGATTTCGCGCCATATTCCCCCGCAGAAAATAGGCCTGTTGCATTTGTTGCCATGCCGATCTTGCATAATGATGAGGTGGTTCTGGTTGTGGTATTGAGACTATCTCTAAATGCCATCAACTCCTTAATGTTAGAGCGAGCAGGTATGGGAGAGACTGGCGAATCCTACCTCATCGGCTCAGACTTTCTTATGCGTTCCGACTCATACCGTGATGGAGAAAAACATTCAGTAGAGTCATCCTTTGCCTCCCCTGATAGCGGATCCGTAAATAGTGAAGCCGCAAAAAAAGCAATCTCCGGAGAGAAAGGTGATGGTATCTTTAACTCCTACGATGGGAAAGAGGTACTCTCCTCTTTCGCCCCAATCTACATAAATGATATAACCTGGGGACTACTAGCTGAAATACCAGTAGATGAGGCATTGAGTGCAGTAGATGACATCATCTGGAGCATAATAATTATTGCTCTAATTATGACTATCATTATTGCCGCTGTTGCCTGGTTTATTGCATCAGGAATCAGCCGTCCTGTGCTTGAGGTTGCATCCCTGATGCGAGAGGTGGCAGATAGTGGTGACTTCTCAAAACAGATTCAGATAGAGAGCAACGATGAGATCGGACAGATGGCAGAAAGCATCAATGATCTACTTACAGAGCTATCTCTTGCCATTAGTGAAATTGACAAAGTAATGTCAGCCTCTGCCGATGGTGATTTCAATCAGCGCATAGAGATGGATCTTTCAGGAGATCTAGACAAGTTGAAAAAATCTATCAATGGCAGTATTGGTCAGATCCAAGATGCCATTAGCATAGTAAATGGAGTAATGCAGGCAGTTGAAGATGGAGATTTTGAACAACGCATTGAAGAGGAGTTTGGTGGTGATCTTCACACCTTCCGCAATACAGTAAATGGAGCACTAAACAGTCTACAGCAAATGACTGAAAGTTTAGGGATGGTGATGCAGGCAATTGTCAACGGCGACTTCAAACACCGCATGGATGGAGATGGTGATAGTGAAATTGAGCAGAGTGTAAATCTAGCAATGGAATCTATGGACACAATCATCAATTCAGTTGCTGAGTCAATGGAAGCTGCGGCTAAGGGAGACCTTACTCAAAGTGTTAATGGTAAATACTTTGGACAGTTGGCAGCACTTACTAGCTCAATAAATGAGTCGCTACTTAATCAGCGTAAGATTGTAGGGAATGTACGCAGCTCAGCCAACCTTATTCGACAAGGAGCAGGAGAGATAGCTGATGGCAACAACAACCTCTCACAGCGTACCACTGAACAAGCAGCATCCTTAGAAGAGACAGCAGCTAGCATGGAAGAGATGGCAAGCACTGTGAACATGAATGCAGATAGCGCCTCCCAAGCAAGTAAGCTGGCAACAGAGGCTCAGACTCAAGCAGAGAGCGGAGTAGAAATTGTCCGCAGCGTTGCCATAGCAATGGATCGTATTGATGAATCTAGCAGTAAAATTGCTGAAATAATAACTCTGATTGACGGCATCGCCTTCCAGACAAACTTATTAGCACTCAATGCAGCAGTAGAAGCAGCGCGTGCAGGAGAGCATGGGCGAGGGTTTGCAGTAGTTGCTGGAGAGGTTAGAACTCTAGCTCAACGCTCTGCTGATGCAGCAAAAGAGATTAAGGGGCTTATTGAAATTAGTTCAGCTCGTGTAGATGATGGCAGTGAACTAGCTGAACAGAGTGGTGAGGCACTACAATCTATACAAGATTCAATCAAAAAGGTAAACGATATTGTAGGTGATATTGCTATTGCCAGTCGTGAGCAATCTACTGGAGTAGGTCAAGTCAATATATCTATTTCAGAACTTGAGGGGGTAAATCAACAAAATAGTGCCTTAGTTGAAGAAGCTGCAGCAGCTAGCCAATCAATGAGTGAGCAGGCGCAGGAACTGGCACAGCTAGTAGATATATTTCGCTTAAACAAAAAGTAACATCCTGCACCATTACATCCAGCACAATTAAGTGAGTAATACGACTATCTATTGTGCTATGATAACTAAGTCGAACGGTACACTTAAATATCGAAGATAATATAAAACTTAAACTCAATTACGGTTAATAACTATGAAAATATTAAAACAAAGATTAAAATATGATATTGCCCTGATACTAGGAACAGCTCTAACGCCAACCATTCTCTTTGCAGAAGCAGCTCCAGCAGCCACGTCAGCAGCAGTGCCACAAGGAAGCATAACTACTACTGCACCAGCAGCAAACACTAAGCGTGCACCAGCACCTCGTGCGCCAGCGCAAGGAGTTAATAGAGCACCAATGCCTCAACAGCAGATGGCGCCTTATGGATACTCCAACCCTTACGGTGGATACCCCAACCCTTATGGTGCTCCGCAGCAGCAGTATGGGTATTCTCCATATCAAGGTATGCCTTACCAGTATGCCCCAAACCAATATATGCCGCAACCCGGTTTTGCACCACCAAACTTTGGTCCTAATCAGTATAATGCACCGAGAATGAATCCATCATTTAATCCTCCTAGTATGGAGCCACCTTGGGGAAATGATAATAACTTTGATATGAGCCCAATGAAATTCTGGCCAGTTCCTGGAACAGGAAACCCGTGGCACTATAAACCGTGGGAGCCAGGTGCGCCTTGGGGTGATTCAGGTAAATTCTCTGATCCACCAGATGAAGCATTTCATGAAGCTGAAGACTTCTTATCTGATGCTCCAAGAATGCCTGGTGGCTGGGAACTGCCTAACATATCTATGCCAAGTCCATTTGAGATTGGTGAGCAGGTTGGAGATCAAAGTTGGCTCCTTCCAGAAAACTTTAAGATGCGTGACAAAAAACGCCCTGAACGCTACAAGAGATATATAAACAAATAAAACAGGTAACTATTCAGTTACACTTGTAACTCCCTAAACGGTTCCCATGCTCTAGCATGGGAACCGTTTTTTTCGATCTGCATTGCATGAGAACTGGTGTTTAAACCAATGCTCGGTATGCATTCCCACGCAGGAGCGTGGGAATGAGGTCGTACAACGAGAATTCAGTTGTAACTGTTCAGATTGCCTCTAAAGTTCATCAGGTCAAGACGCAAAATTTGAGTATACGAGACAAGTATATGATAATTTTGTAACGCAGAGATGGTGGATTTTAGAAGTGAGCTGAGCAGTTACCATTAAACTTTAAAATACTTAACCTTATCTCGTAGCTGCACTGACTGATTACTCATCTCATCACTTGCTGCTGCTGTCTCCTCAACTAAAGCAGCATTCTGTTGAGTGGTATTATCTAGCTCAGTTACCGCACGGTTGACCTGTCCAATTCCATCAGACTGCTCATTGCTAGCTGCAGCAATATCAGCAACGATAGCACTCACCTCTTGTACCGCACTAACTATTTCATCTAGACTTTCACCAGCATTATTGACCTGACTTGTTCCGACCTCAATCTTACCGATACTATCTTCAATTAGCACCTTAATCTCTTTAGCTGCATCAGCACTACGCTGCGCCAGATTTCTAACCTCTCCAGCAACCACCGCAAAACCTCGACCATGTTCACCAGCTCTTGCCGCCTCTACAGCAGCGTTGAGTGCAAGAAGGTTAGTCTGAAAGGAGATACCATCAATCGTAGAGATAATATCTGCAATTTTAGCGCTCGCTGCATGCATCTCTGACATTGAAGTTACAGCATTTTGCATTACTTCACTTCCACTCACAGCAATTTCCCGCGCTTGCTTAGAGAGGGTATTTGCCCTATCAGCATTACCAGCATTCTGCTCTACTGTTGCATTCATCTCTTCCATACTAGCCGCAGTCTCTTCTACTGATGCCGCCTGTTGCTGAGTTCGTTGACTTAGATCTGCACTACCTTGTGAAATCTGAGTTGCACCTTGGGAGATATTATCGGCACCAAATACAATCTCACTAATAACTCCTTTAAGACTATCAGCCATCTCATTTATATTTTCTTGTAGAACTTTAAATTGACCAGAGTACTCTCCTTCCATAGTATGGGTCAGATCACCTTTTGCTTGCCTACTAATAACAGACACTACCTCTTTAATTGGTTCATCGACTGCATCCATCATCTGGTTAATCCCATCACCAAGACTCTTAATGAAACCATCAAAATGGTCAGTATTAAGTCGCTTATCAAGATCACCTTCAGTTGCACTAGCAACTAATGATGCCACTTGAGCCTGAGCATCAAGCTGCTCGGTTAAGTCAACCCACTCAATAGCGTAGCCAACAGAATCTCCACTATCACTCAGTACCAGATTAAAACGGGCACGGATAGTACGACCTACAAACGGAAGATCACTACTCCAGTTCTCTTGAGAGCCGTGTGATTGTTCTGCGAGTTCTCCTGCAACAGCTGATGTTAGAATCTCACTACAACTATCATCGCATCCACTCTCTTTCGCACTACTCTCTAAATCAGTAAGGTGCTCAATCATTTTAACATTGCGGAAAAGAATCTCGCCAGTTGGATCGGTCACAATAAGTGGGGTACTAACTTTATCAACTGCCTCTTGAATGCGCTTACTCTCTTCAGCCTTACTCTGGATTTGATCAAGGTCATTCCCCAACTTAATCTGGGTTACCTTCATGGCAGCACGCATCTGCTGCACTTCATCTCTACCATTGACTTCAATCTCATTATCAAGTCGTCCTTCACGCATACGAGAGAGTAGATTAACTACATCCCGCATCGACTGTGCAATACGGTGAGACGAGATACCTCCAAGCACAACCACAATGATGGCAATAATTACTCCTAGCATAAGTAACAGTTGCACCAACTCATCAACCCGTACAAACGCCTCATTGTAATCTATCTTCGCTTCCATTCCCCAAGTCACACCTTCACTAACCTCAATCGGTGCATAAGCAGAGAGTACCGTCTCACCTCGATAGTCAGTAACGTTCATAACTCCACTAACACCACTCAAAGCTTCGTTAATTGCTGCATTATTTAGGGTTCCCTCTTCAGGATTTTTAAACGAGTTAATTACTGAAAATTTCTCATTAAGAAATGTATCAGAGCGCATCAAATGATCTTGACCAACCAGATAGGACTCACCACTCTCACCCAGCCCAGTACTAACACTCATAACTTCAGAAATTCTATCAAGTGGCATCTGGAACATCAACACTCCAACTCGCTCATCGCCATCAAAGATAGGGGATGCAATAAAGCTTGCTGGAGCCTCATAAGAAGGAGTGTACTGTGTCAATGGACCACCGGCTAAAGCCGGTGGCTTGAATTACGGCTAAAAGCCGTTCCGGTCGGCGCTGCGGCCGACTGCTCTCGCTTATACAACTGTGAAATCATCGTCCGGTTTTGGCGGCTTTTGATTCTTGATATATTCTTTCCATACTTCATCTGTTACATTGCCACTTGTACATACCCAATATCCTCTTGCCCATAAATGTTGCCCCCAATATCTCTTTCTGAGCTTAGGATACTCAGTCAATAGCTTATGTGAACTTTTCCCCTTCAGATACTGAATAGCTTTTGAGACTGATAAGTTTGGTGGAATACTAACTAACATATGGACATGATCTCTGTTTATTGAGCCTGCATGTATCTGAATCTCTTTACTCATTGATATCTCTCTCAATAATTCTCTACATCTATAACCCACATCATCATGCAGAACGTTATATCTATATTTTGTCGTCCATACTATATGATATTTACAATCCCATACCGTATGACTCCCTCTTTTATAATTTTCCATTCTTTAAGTATAACATCTACCTCATCCCTAGCCGCCTAAAGGCGTGGGATTTACTGATCCCCTATCGGGGACTTTAAACCCCACCGTGGTGGACTATCTCATAGTAGAGCTTCTCTAGCTCAACTTTATGTTCAAGCTCTTCAGCAGCAAGCCACTTGAATAGATCATTAATTTTACCAGCTTCAATCTCTGCAGCTAAAAAACCATACTGTTCCATAGCTAACTGTTCTCGTCCGAGAGCATACTGGAGAAGTGCCTGATCATCAACCACCTCTTGTAATTCAGGAGTATGGATAGCATCAGAGAAACGGGTGTTAGTTGGTGGAGTGGTAATTTTATGCTGGATAGCCGCCTGCAGATCTGGATGGTAACGCATCCAGTCCAGACGCTGCGCATGCTCATCTTCCTCATCTGCTAGTGACTCAACTAACCAACGAAGCGATTTACTTACTTTTGGAATAAGTTCTCGATAAAATTTAGCTGCCGCTTGCTCAAACTGAATAGCAAGCTCTAACACCTCTGCTAGACTCTGGCTCTGTTTTAACAGATCAATCTTACTCTGATCTCCTTCACGCATACTTAACCCCTCAATTTAATTAATTGATCATTGATACTAGCAGCCACTCGATGTCCGTCAGCTACTGCATGCACCACATCTGGACCATTAACGCAATCTCCTGCAGCCCAGAGCCAATCGAGTGCAGTTCTGCCATTGCTATCTATCTTAAGTCTGCCGCGCTCCCACTCTAGCTCCTCAGTGATATCTTCACTCAAAAGTTGATTGTCACTCATCTGTCCAATCGCCTCAATAATCATCTGAGCAGGATAGTGCTGCTCATCGGATCTATTGTAGTGAGGAGCAAAACGTCCATCCTCATCAAAGATAGAATCAACTCCCCAACTTCGCAACGACTCCAACTCTCCATCTTTAATTACGCACTCCTGTGGCCCGCGCGCTGGTTTAATTACAACCCCCTCCTCTAGTGACTCTTTGATCTCTTCTGGATCTGCCAAGAAATTTTGTTGCGACTCGAGCGCAGTTACAGTTGTATCGACTGCACCATACTGTTGACGCTGCACTCTTGCCACGGTTCTAGCTATATCCATCGCCACATTACCACCACCGATAACTACCACCTGACGAGGCACAGTAAGCTCTCCATTTTCACTATAGAGACGCAGCAACTCCACCGCCTTTCTTACTGACTTATGTTCTGCCCCTGGTATACGAGTAGAGCGTCCCAGATGAAGACCAATTGCCAAGATCACCGCAGAGTACTGATCTCTAAGCTGCTCCAGCGTAATATCTTTGCCAATTTCAACACCATAACGGATCTCAACCCCACTGCTGGTGATGATCTCCACATCTCTATCTAACATCTCATACGGAAGACGGTAAGATGGGATACCGTAACGAGTCATTCCACCAGCTGCGGGGCGGGACTCATATACTACTGTATGATAACCAAGCCGCTCCAGATCCCACGCTGCAGTCAACCCTGCTGGACCAGCCCCAATAATTGCGATTGTTTCACCAGTTTTAGCAACAGCTATCGCATCATCTATATCTGCAGATACTATCTCTACAGGAGCACTACACTCACCGAACTCTCGTTCTAACAGATTTACTACAGCTTGCTCTAGTGCCAACTCTTTGATTCGCTCTGGAGCAACTCCATCCATTGCATAGCGTTTTAGCCAGCGAATAGCCAGAGGTGTGCCGCGCACTCCAATAGAGCAAGCATCTTCACAACGATGTGTGCAGACTCGTCCACAGACATGAGAGAATGGATTACTCTGATAGATCCAGCGTACTGCCTGTTCCAGATCTCCAGCATATATAGAGCGAATATACTCTGGAGCATTCATTCCTGTTGGGCATGCATCGTGACACGCCCCACACTGCACACATCTAGAAGCTTCATCTAGCGCCTGCTGCGGGGTAAAACCATTCACAATCTCTTTAAAGTTATCTTGACGATATTCTGGTTCAAGCTCACCCATAGGTTGTCTATCAAGATTTAGTAGATCAGAGGTTTCGCTCTTCTCCCAGCCACCACCATATTCAGAACCGCCATGCATACTATCTTCATTTGGAAGCATAAAGTAGCTATCAATATCCTCTTGCGTACAGGTATGAACATACTCTTTTGAGAGTGAGAGCGAACTTGTAGGACAGATATCTACACAGAGTGCGCACCAGCAGCAGCGTCCATAGTCAATTGCTGGACGCAGATTGCGGATTCCCTTTTCAGGATCATTCGGCAGTGATGGAACTTTAACCATACTGATGGCAGCATTATCACATATTTTTTGACAGCTACTGCATCCAATGCACTCTTGGTGTTGATTTAGATGAAAACCACGATACCCATCTGCAGCGGGGCGAGGATCTAACGATTCAGTAACTGCAGCTCTTCCCAAAAAGGAGAGTGCACGAAGTGGGCGCAGTAGACTTCCATCATCACTATATTTCATCGATCAACCTCCGGCGGACAGGCATCAAGAGAGAACATAGTCTGCGCCACATCTTCTACTCTACCACCAGTCACCAACTCCTCTAACACTTGCACTGCATGCATTGCTGATGGTCCTCGCACATGGACTCGCCACGGCTTCTCGCCACCATTAGAGACCACAAAATATGCTAACTCTCCTTTAGATGACTCTACCCTAGCATAGCTCTCACCAGCTGGGACTCTCCATGCTAGTGGGTTAGGAATAGGAGCTCTAAGTTCTCCACCAATATCTGGTAATGCTGCCACCACCTGACGCACAATACGGATGCTCTGCAATAGCTCTTGACGGCGCACCAAAGTTCGTGCCCAGGCATCACCAGCCTCTTCCACTACAACTTCAAAATCTAGTTTATCGTAAACTAAGTATGGATCATCTCTGCGCAGGTCAAAAGCAAGTCCAGTTGCACGTAGGTTAGGCCCAGTAACCCCCATCTCTAAAGATTTCTCTTGAGTTAAAACTCCAACACCTTTTGCTCGCTTAATAAACACAGCATTCCTAAAGAATAGATTGTCATATTCTGGAAGACGAGACTCTATATAGTCTATAACCTCGCTTACTTTATCTAGAAAGCCATCTGGTAACTCTCTACGCACACCACCTGGAAGGTTATAGATACTGTAAATTCTTCCGCCTGTAAACTCCTCAAAAAGATCTAAAATAAGATCTCGATCTGCCACCCCCCAATACATAGGAGTATACATACCAGTGGTTGCTGCATGTCCACCAAAGGTAAAGAGATGAGCAGCTATACGGGAGAGCTCTAGTTGTAAGACCCTAATCCACTGCGCTCTTTCAGGCACTTCAATTCCTGAGATCTCTTCAATAGCCATTGAGTAGCAGACCTCCATTGGAGATGGATCTGGAACGCAGATGCGGGGAACCAACGATATATTCTGAATCCAGAGCCTCTGCTCCATCAATTTCTCAAAACCACGATGAAGGTAACCACCATCTGCACGTGCCTTGACGATAACATCCCCTTCAACCTCAACTTGCAGTGCATAGTTTCCCTCAATCCCAGGATGGTTAGGACCAAAATTCAGTTCAAACTGATTGCTTGGTGGATGGCTCTGCTGTTGATAATTTTCCGCTCTCATCAATCACCCCCTCTATACTTAGAGTCAATACGGCACAACTTACTACTTACATCACATCCAGACCAATTTGAGTGCTGCTGATCAATTCCATGATCCGTTGCTACACTGCGGCTAAAGCGCTGCTCCTCGCACGGAATAACTACTCCTCCTCCCTCTGCCACTAGCTCCTTAAGCCACTCAGGATTATACTCTTGCCAACTAAAATTCTGCTCTACAAATTCCTCACTATCAAACTCTTTACGCATTGGCGGAATTCCATTCCATTCAGTAAGAATAAATTTCTCCATATCTGGAGCTCCATGAAAATAGAGTCCATACATTTCATGAATATCTCTCTCAAAAAAACCTGCTGGACGGTATAGATCGTAAATAGATTGATACTCACCAGGATCTCTAGATACTCGTATATGTGCAGAGATAAGCTGATTCAGCTCATAAGACCAGAGGTGATAGACTAACTCAAACTCACCATCATCAATCCAATCTACGCAGGATATTGCAGAGAGGTGTACAAAACTTGCCTCTCCTTTAACAGCTTCTAAGAACAGCACTAACTTATCTGCTGGCAAGTCAACTCGATTACGCCGCTTGTTAAGGTTAGAGGCGGTGACCTCAACTCCCGCTATACGATGATCTATATCGGCTAACCAAGCTTCAAATTGAGATAGATTCATAAACGCATCTCCAGAGGTTTTAACGGTTGTTGCACTCTTTGTAAAATTTCAGTATGCTCGCCATAAGTACCCTCGCCAACCAACCCATAATGCTCTGCCTCGCCAATAACATCTACCGGTGTCTGCCACTCATCCCCAAAGAGCTTCTGCTGATTACCTAGATAGTAGTCATAATTTTCATAATATTTTTTCCAGTTATTAGATTCTCCTAGTTCAATATTTCTAATAAGTGATCGTAGTCCACTTATAATTGCCTCTGGACGCGGCATACAACCCGCAATATAGAGATCAACTGGCATATACTCATCTAGTTTTTTTGCGGTAGCGTAACTCTGCCAATACATTCCACCATTGACAGTACAGGAGCAGATTCCGATCACATATTTAGGAGATCCCATCTGCTCATAAGTGAGCATTACTCGTTTCAAGGTCTTAATAGAGACATAACCTGTAATCAATAAAATATCTGCTTGGCGAGGGGTAACCATCGGCTGCACCCCAAGCCGCTCCATATCAAAACGGGAGGTCATAACTGGTGGCAACTCTATAGCACCACATCCTGTACAGTAGTGGAGAATAAAGAGTGAGCGCGCACGACAGAACTCATTAAGTTCATCGAATACTCTACTTAATATATTCCCCTCTCTTCTATTTTCAACTTTTATCTCTTTCATAATATATTATCCAACAAACGCCACTCCTAATAGACCAATCATCACTGGCCACTTCCAGAACAGACGGACTAGATCTTCGGTGCGGTAGCGAGGAAACACAAAGGCGATCATCATTGGGATTGAGACAACCACAAAACTCTTTGCCAAAAGCTCAAACCAACTTTCGCCGCCACCAAGAAATAGTGACACATAGAGTACAGCTGCAGTATAGAGTTGGAACGCCTGCATTACAAATAGCCCTCCAAGATATTTGCCGCTCATCTCTACCATTGGACCAGTTGCAATCTCAGCTGGTGCTATATATATTTCGAATGGCTGTTTACCAAGCATTCCTTGAAGAGTAGCCAACCCTGCTAGTGCTAACAGTGGGTTTTGTACCGCGCCCCAGCTTGCTATACCAGCCTGCTGTTGTTGAGTAATAATTTCTACTAAATTCGTGGTTTCGTGATGAAATGCAACTCCAAAGACAATAATTACAAAAGGGATATCGTAAGCCAACATCGCGGTGAGTGCTCGTGATATACCAATTGAGCCATTAGGGTTGGCACACTGCCCGACCCCTAGAGCCAAGCCAAGGGATGGAATCATCATTAAATAGGTTAGAGTAATTATTCCTCCATACACTGCTATCCCATTCATTCCCGGTACTGGAAGCAAGGTTTCAGCAGCTATATATCCTCCCATAGCCATAACTATCCCAATATCGTGGACTACACCATGGGAAACTTGGGTCTTCTTCCCAAAAAGCTTAACCACATCATAAAGAGGCTGAAAGAGAGGTGGTCCAATACGGCGCTGCACTCTTGCTCCTATCTTACGCATCCACAATACCATTACCAATCCAACCAAGAATGCGATTACTGGCATCAACAGTAGTTCGACTAAGATCTCACTTAAACTTATTTCAGTAAATATTTGAGTATCCATATTAGACCCCTCACCAGAGCAGCAGCACAACTATTATAAGTGCGAGCTGATTACTGTGCGGACGCATATACAATCTACTTAAACTCTCCGCAGTGAGCTCTAACAGAGTTACTACCACTCTCTCTAAACGCTGGAATGTGTTTTTATACCACGGTTTAATTAGATGCATCAGCCCTGCATAGAAATTATTACTGTAGTGGTAACGGTTAGAGGCGTAGAGGAAGTGTCCACCAGCATAGTTGTCTAGCGGATTGACCCGTTTACTTTTGCCACCAACAAAATAGAATATAAGTGCCGCAACTCCAAAACCACTAAACAGTACCATACTCACGATTACCATATCAAGACTACCACCATCAGCCATTACTCCCCCAAGATTAAACTCAGCAACTGGCAAACCAACTGCGGACAATCCTTGTGCCACCCACTGCAGAGGAATACCTGGAAAGAGTCCTGTCAATAAGATAAGTGCAGAGAGAATCAACATTGGAGTCAACATACTCCACGACACTTCGCGCACCTCTTCATGCTCTTTTCGTAGTGAGCCGAGAAACATATTATGGATCAACTTATATACTGAGAGAATAGTTCCTAGTGTACCGATTACAGCCCCTACAAACAGTAGGAGTTCTCCTTGATCAAGAAGTGAACGGTAGACTAGCCATTTGGATACAAAGCCATTCATTGGTGGTAGACCAGCGAGACCGATAATTCCGATTAGCAGAGTCATAAATGAGAGCGGCATTCTTACTACTAAACCACCCAATCGATTTAGATCAGCTGTTCCTGTGCGATAGATAACGCTAGTAACAGCGAGAAAAAGAGCTGCCTGATAGGTGGCGTGGTTAAAAACATGGAGCAGACCTCCAGCACTACCGAGAGAATCCATCATCACCAATCCCAATAACATATATCCTCCCTGACCAATACCGTGCCACGCTAGCAGATGGCGAGCATCATTTTGCCGCATTGCAACAAAAGTTGGAAAGATGATAGTTGCAACTGCAATCCAAGCAAGTAGAGTCTTTGGCGTTACAGATGCAAATTCAAAACCAAATGAACTCTGTAAAATTGAACCATCTGTAATAGATCCGAATATTTTAAACAGCACTACAATAATTGCAAATAGTCCTAAACGAGAGGAGATAGCACCCAAAAATGCTCCTGCCGGCCCTATGCTCAATGCGTAAGCTGGTGCTTGCCAAAGATGAAATGGAAGCAGTCCCATCTTGATTCCAAACCCTATCAACAGTAGAGTTAACATCAAGAGCTGTTCAGGTATAGTGAATATCCCTTGCTGCATAAGCTCTGCTACCGAACTAAACTGTAAAATGCCCGCTCCATTTATGTCGAGCTGGTAAGCGGCAGTAACTGCAGTAGTAGCAATCCAAGCGACTACTGCAAAAACCAACATCGCTCCTGAGAATGCATAGATCATATAATGCAAAGCTGCCTTTAGCCCTTTGCCACCACTCAGAGCCATCAAGGCAAAAGCTGCCCAACTCGCAAGCTCCCAACTGATAAATAGGGAGAGTAGATCGCTACTTGCTAATAGTAACTGCATAGTAAATACATTAAGTGCTAATAGAGATTGGAGTGCACGGAAGCTTTTACCTTGTTCACGATATCTCCTACCCCACTCTCCAGCCATATAGAGAGTTGCTAATAGCGCGGATCCTACAGTAATAAGAGTAAAGTAGAGACCTAATCCATCCAATAGCCAACCAAGTTCATAACCAAAGAGCTGTGGAGTGAGGTGTGAGCTAAACACACCTCCAGCAGAGATCATCATTCCGACTACCACTAGCTGCGCTAGGTAGAGCAGAGTAACCACCCCGCCACTTATATACTCAACTCTACAGAGAATAGCAATCGCTACGGTTACAGCTGAGAGCAGCAGGAGAGAATCAAGCATATTTAACTCAAATAGAAACTCGCTCATATTACTGTTCACCTCCAGCAAGGGGATCAATACTGTTCTCTAACACAACACTACGCAATAGTTCACCATCTTCAGTCTGGACCGCTATACCATGCAGTGTCTCTGCTAATGGATTGATAAAGAATATAGCGCCAAACAGAAGTATTCCATACAACCAAGCTAAATTTAAATTTCTACGCTCTTCAGAGTTGCCGCCTAATTTAGCAGATTTAAACTGTGGACTAACCATCTGAGTGGATATAATCTTAGAGAGATAACTAGCTTCAACAACTGTCGCCAACAAAAATAGTGCTATTGCTAACTGCTCTAAACCACCTCCAGTTGCCCAAAGATCTTGTAACATAGCGAGCTTAATCCAGAAGCCAGGGAGAGGTGGAACTCCAATCAATGAAAGCCCAAACAGCACAAATAGTCCTAATTGCCAACGATTAAGTTGAGCTGAACTCAACATAAAGAGACCTGACTTAACTATTAAATGGTGTAGTGCCAAGGCAACTCCAACAAACAGTCCAAGAGTTAGCGAAAAAGAGAACGCTACAAATATCATTCCCAACTGCCCAATTGATGAGTAGGCAAGAGTAGTAGAGAGCTTGCCACCACGCTGCGCCGTGTGCCATGCCACCCACTCACCGCCAACCATCCCTAAAATACCGAGAACAAGTAGTGCCTGACTGGCCTCTGGATATGGGAATAGAAGTAGCATAATTCGTACTATCACCACTACCGCAATCTTAGATATAACTCCAGCCAACAGTGCACTCATACGAGATGAGACAACTCCATAGACTTCTGGAACCCAACCGTTGACCCCAAATAGCTCTGCCTTAACTCCAAATCCAACCAACAGCAGTAGAAAAGCTGCCAATGGAAATTGGGTCTCTCCATTAACTACAAACGCAGAGAGGTGAGCTAAATTAAGGCTTCCACTCTGACTATAGATTATAGCGATTCCTGCCAGAGCTAACACCGAACCAAATGCGCTCAATAGCAGATAACGGAATGAGACAACTGCAGCCGCAGGATGAGGGGCTTGCGCTACCAAACCAAAAGTTGCTACTGCTAGCAGCTCATAAAATACATAGATATTAAACAGATCACCAGAGAGCGCCATCCCCATAGAGGATGCAGCAACTACTAACAACAGTAGATGTTGACGAATATCTCTACTAGCTGGCCAGAGAATTAGTAGCGAAACTTGAATAGCTACCAGCCAAAGCAGGGAGAATTGGTCTAGATATAAGTTAATCCCCACAGGCACAACAAACCCTCCCATCAGTAGTGAGAGTGGTAGTTGCAGAACTCCTTCTCCTTCTGTTGCTACTATATATGTAATAGTTAGTGTAACCGCTATCACTGCTCTCCCAAAATTCTGTAATATTTTTCTACCAGCCTGCTTAGAACCAAGCAGCTGTGAGAGTGGTTGCATTAAAAATGCACCAAGCAATGGTAGAATCACCAGCAGAACTAGATAGTTGCTCATTTATTCAACTCCAGCTCCATTGCAGCTGTGACTTTAGAACGCTCTAAAGTTCCATAGCGCTGCTTAACTCTAACCAATAGCGCAATAGCCAATGCTTGGATTCCAACTCCAATAACGATAGCTGTCAACACCATCGCCTGCGGAACAGGATCAACCATAGCGAGAGGAAAACTCCCCTCTGTTGCAATTGGTACTGCACCACCCAAACGAAATCCTGCCAACATTAAAAGTAAGTTTGCTCCTGACTCGGCAATCACTAATGCCAATACTGCACGAAACAGATGAGTAGAGCGAACTAATCCTGCAATCCCAATAACTATTAGCGCAACTGCTCCACTATATAAAATAATTCCTAACATTAGCTTTGCACCTGTTCATCAATAGCTAAGTACTTCAATAACGCCGCTAGCTCTGCACCAACTTTCAGACCAACCATAAGATAGAGTAACGGTAGAGTACCAGCTGAGAAGAGTTCTCCCAGTTCTCCCTGCGCCAACCATGGAGTTAAAAATGGATCTCCTTGCCATAGCGCAACCAGACCAATAACTATAAAAGATGCTCCTGCCCCACCCTCTATGCGACTAATTACTTTATGGCTCAACTGCCCCCCTCCATTTCGCGCCCAACTAGGAAGAAATAGCGCTACAGCAACCACAACCCCTCCTTGAAAACCGCCGCCTGGAGTGAGGTGCCCATGAAGAATAATGTAGACTCCAACCAAGAGCAGGAGTGGAGTCAACATTGTTGCCGCAGAGTCAAAGAGCTCTCCAAGATTAATTTCCGAATCAATATGCTTATGCATCTTGGTATTCTGGTGCAACGCTGCTGAACCAGACTGAAGCACCATTCCTGCCCCTGTTGCCGCAGCAAACAAAATCGCCAATTCACCAAGAGTATCGAGTCCGCGATATGCTAACACCACTGAAGTTACAAGGTTAGCTGCTCCAACAGAGTCAACCACAGCCCCTTGTACTCCTTGTGCTGCTTGCTGAATCATCTCTCCAGCAACCATAGGTGAGTTACCGAAAGGGAGTGCTAAAAATAGTGGAAGGAGTAGGCAACCTAATCCGACACTGAACAGTAGTGGTGTCCACTCTACTCGTTTCACTAGATCACTCATCAATCCTCACCTCTATTCAGGGCTAAACGACTTAATGCCATTGCCAAAATAAGGCTTCCTAAACCAGCACCAACCACCCCCTCGGTCATAGCTACATCTGGAGCTTTTAGCAACACAAAAAGTAGAGTCAACGCCAATGAAAGTAGAGAAGTTGAAACTACAGCCGTAAGATGACTACGGCTTAACAGCGCAGTTACTGCTGCCACGACCATAACCAGAACTAAGAGTAGCGCAATTAGAGTCATGAATTAATATCCTTATACTTCTTTTTATGCATCTTATTTTTATACATAAAGGCTCGTGCTAAAGTCGATGAACCAATAGGGTTTGTCATTAAAATAAAGAGTGCGATCAACAGTAATTTAGAGCTCCACAATGGCTGATGCAGTG
>Ga0209660_1000041_pt1 | contig 80938 bp, 59 predicted proteins | sample SaaInlV_100m_DNA_2_FD_184659 | JGI IMG/M metagenome (GOLD analysis project Ga0209660, IMG submission 184659) | Marine microbial communities from expanding oxygen minimum zones in the Saanich Inlet - SI072_LV_100m_DNA (SPAdes) (version 2) | ecosystem: Environmental > Aquatic > Marine > Intertidal... | reverse complement strand
GAACAGCGAAGACATGGCAAAGACCAATCTGAATGAAAAACAATTTCGCTGGGAAATGAATGAAGATGCTATGGCTACCGAAAAGCTTGCCGAAGGTATCCGTAAGTTCGCAGCGGACCTAGATAACGTAAGAGACATCGCTGCTCGTAAAATAGCTCTGTAAATTACGGAACAACCCGTTCTGGCGACATTAAATGAATACGATTGAAGAACTCGAGGCATCTGTTAAGACTCAGGATCAAGCGCCAACTGGTCTTTCCCCTGAAATAAAGGCTCTTTGGTTGACCAAGAAAGGTCAATGGCAAGCGGCACATGAGATAGCCCAAGATATAAAGACGGATACTGGTTCATGGATTCATGCCATGCTACACCGAATCGAAGGGGATTTAGGAAACGCGGCCTATTGGTATAGTCGAGCTGGCAAACCGGCCATCTCAAATATGAACAGGATTGAAAAAGAATGGCGTGAAATAACTGCGTTCGTACTTGGCGAATTACAGCCTTGAGCCTCTTTCTATTAATTCTAGGATCAATATGCACTACAAGGTTGCAGCATTTTACAAATTTGTGCGTCTGGATGATTTCCGTAAAATGCGCAGATCATTACTTGAGATCTGCCAGAAACTTGAATTGGTAGGAACAATCCTTCTAGCCAAAGAAGGAATCAACGGGACAATTGCTGGATCGCCTGATGATATAGATAAAATTTTCGCTGACTTGAAGAAAGATCCGCGATTGGAAAATTTGCAGGTCAAATACTCCGAAGCCAAGGAAAAGCCGTTCCATCGGATAAAAGTAAGCCAAAAAAAAGAAATTATCACGATGGGAGTCGCTGGTGTAAATCCAGCAAAGAAGACAGGCCAGCACGTTTCCGCAAAGGAATGGAACCAGTTGATTGCTGATCCTGATGTGGTTGTCCTGGATACTAGAAACTCATACGAAACTGCTATTGGTACCTTTGAAAATGCAGTTGATCCACAAACTGAATCTTTCAGCCAGATAGTAGAGTATGTGGACAAGAACCTCGCACATGATAAGGAACGTAAAATTGCAATGTTTTGCACAGGAGGTATCCGGTGCGAAAAACTGTCCGCACATATGCTGGAGGAGGGATTTGAGCAGATCTACCAATTAAACGGAGGAATTTTAAAATATCTGGAGGAGATGCCAGAAGAGAAAAGTCAATGGAAAGGTGATTGTTTTGTCTTTGATCATCGCGTCTCCATCGGGCATGAACTAAAGGAAGGAGATCACACGATGTGCCATGGTTGTGGCTATCCTCTCACTTCAGAAGACAGGCGTTCAGCAGAGTACGAGATGGGAGTCAGTTGCGCCAAATGTGTAGATTCGCTAAGCAAGGAAAAGCGAAACGGGCTTCGGGAGCGTCAAAAACAAATGGAACTTGCAAAAACAAATAACAACAAGCATCTCGGGCAGAAAATTTATAAAGACTAGCTCAAGCCAGCACCTTGTCCCGACGAAAATGGTTAAGATTACTCGAACTGATGGTCGCCAAGTTGCTTGGGAACCCGGTTCTTGGATAACTGAACAAACTGAGGGATTCCGTTCTCGTAGGGAACTGCAACCTCGCCCTTTATAAGTGGAGACGCATATTTGAAGAACTGGTAATTCATACTTACGCCATCTTCATTAATCCACTCCTCAGGAAGCATTTTCACACCATTTGCAATATCCTCAAGGGAGGCTAATCCTGTTTCACAAACATATTGATCAGAATCCCCGCGTATGAGGGTCACCATCTTGTCTGTAACCCCTGATACTGCAGCGCGTACTGCTGCTTCGCCAGCAAGGAAAGCTTCGTCATTGTCCGCCTGTGAAGAACAATGGGCTGCGGCCCGTTGACCAATACCAAGCTTTGCTGAACGGGCCTTAATACCAAGGTTTTCCTCTATCGTGCTCTGCAGAAAATCTCCACAACCGCCCAATTGAGCATGACCAAAAGCATCAGTGGCTCCGCTGGAGGTTGAAACATAGTTACCATCAGGATCAACAAGCCCTTCACCAACAACAACCATACAGTGCCGATTGCGACCAAGGACACGCCTAACGTCATCAAGATATTTTTCAGTGGTAAAAGGAACTTCAGGAAGATAAATAAGGTGAGGTGCCGCATCGGGATTTTCCCTTGCACCCTTGGCAAGAGATGCACCTGCAGCAATCCATCCGGCATTACGCCCCATGACTTCAAGTATGGATACCAAATCATGCTGACCCATAGCTTCATGATCGAGTGACATCTCTCGTATTGTCGTGCAAATAAATTTAACAACACTACCATAGCCAGGGCAATGATCCGTCGTAACCAAGTCGTTATCCACCGTTTTGGGGATGCCAATGGTCCTCAATTCAAAACCACGCTCTTGCGCAAGCTTTGAAATCTTGTTCGCGGTATCTTGAGAATCATTACCGCCAGCATAAAAAAAGAATCGAATATTATGGGCCTCGAAAACTTCAAGAACGCGAGAGTAGTCAACATCGCGCCGGAGTTTAAAGCGACAAGTTCCAAGTGCTGAAGCTGGAGTATATCGAAGACCACGAATAGTCTGCTGAGATTCCTCTGCAAGATCAATGAGCTCCTCCTTTAAGATTCCATGAATGCCATTAAGGCCTCCGTAAATCTCTTCAATACATTCATTGTTGAGGGCTTCAGAAACCACCCCAGCGACACTCGCATTTATTACGGAAGTAGGTCCGCCGGACTGGGCAACAAGACAATTACCAATAAGTTCTGACATAATGAGAAAATTTTAAAAGGCATTACCTGTAACTAGCGATTTGGTTTCTGCAACCCCAAACCCTCCCTTTTTGTAATAAGTTTTGTGGATTAAAAATTAGGGAACAGAGAATACGGTAGGCAAAGATTTTTGGACTGACCTGAATTTTTAGTATTGCAAACGAAAGAAAGGGAGGGTTTCTCCTCAAGGGCATTGAGGCGGCATTGCCGGAATATAATTATCTTTTAAGCTGTAACAAGGGCCAAGAGAACATGAAATATATATTTATAACGGGAGGCGTGGTCTCTTCACTTGGTAAAGGGCTTACTTCTGCCGCCCTTGGAACACTGCTCGAGAAAAGAGGGTATCGACCTCGGTTACAAAAATTTGATCCATATTTAAATGTTGATCCGGGTACAATGAACCCATTCCAGCATGGTGAGGTCTACGTGCTTAACGATGGAGCTGAGACGGACTTGGACCTCGGACACTACGAACGCTTTACAACGCCGCCATTGGACCGTTTCAATAATCTTACTTCAGGACAAATCTATGAATCAGTCATTCAAAAGGAACGACGTGGAGATTATTTGGGTAAGACGGTGCAAGTCATCCCGCATGTGACCAATGAGATTAAACAACGAATTCATGCTAATAGCGAAGGATTCGATGTAGTACTGACAGAAATTGGCGGCACGATAGGAGACATAGAGGGTCTACCATTTCTAGAGGCAATGAGACAATTTGCTCTTGAGGTGGGTAAAGAAAATGTACTGTTCATACACGTCACACTCATTCCATATCTTGTTGCTGCAGGAGAGTTAAAGACCAAACCGACCCAGCAAAGCGTGGCAAAGCTCAGGGAAATCGGTATCCAGCCTGACATCTTGGTTTGCCGCACAGAGAAAACACTAAACACAGAACTCAGGCAGAAACTCAGCCTTTTCTGTAACGTTCCACTTGACTGTGTAATTGAGGAAAAAGATGTAGAAACCTCTATCTACGAGCTCCCGGTTTGTTTACATCGAGAAAAACTGGATAGTCTCGTTGTAGAAAAAATTGGGTGGGAAGACCAAAGACCTCCCATGGAGGATTGGGAGGACATCATACGACGACTTAAATCTCCTGAGCATAAGGTCACCATTGGCGTTGTCGGTAAATACATAGACCTCGGGGACTCCTACCTCTCAGTCTTTGAATCCATTACTCACGGAGGAATCCAGAATGATTGCGGGATTGAGTTTGTCAAAATTGACTCTGAAGCCCTGGAGGGTGAATCTGAGATGGCTAGCTTACGAGATCTTGATGGAATTGTTGTCCCTGGTGGCTTTGGAGACCGAGGAATCAAAGGGAAAATCCTCGCCGCACGTTATGCTCGAGAAAATGATATACCTTATTTCGGTCTCTGCCTAGGTATGCAGGTTGCCATAATAGAATTTGCCGAATCTGTTGTTGGACTTGAGGGAGCCAACAGCACAGAATTTGATCCAGTTACACCACATCCAGTCATTGATATAATGGAGGATCAGAAGGAATTGGAGCTTAAGGGCGCCTCGATGCGGCTCGGAAGTTATCCCTGCCAATTACTACAAGACAGTCTGGTCGCTAAAGCCTACCAGAAAGAAATGGTTTTCGAGCGCCATCGGCACCGCTATGAATTTAACAATGCTTTTCGCGAGAAACTGGAGGCAAAGGGAGCTAGATTTAGCGGCATTAACCCAGACAGAAACCTTGTTGAAATTACTGAATTTCCTAAGCACCCGTGGTTCATTGGTGTGCAATTTCATCCCGAATTTCAGTCCAAGCCGACTGCATCCCATCCCCTTTTCACCAGCTTTGTCAAGGCAGCACTATCCTGTAGGGAAAAACATGCCAAGCCCACGATAACCCGAAGTCGCATAAACGAAAAAATATCTTAATGCTGTACAATCCGGATTGCTTCCTCGTTATTGCGGGTCCGTGCTCGCTGGAAAGCAGCGAAGTATGTATGCAAGTTGCTGAAACCCTGGCAAAACTTCAGGCTGAAAACAGTAATTTTCAGATCATCTTCAAAGGGTCTTTTGATAAAGCCAATCGCACTTCATCAACCAGCAACAGGGGAACAGGGCAAGAAGAAGGCTTGTCCCTTTTGCAACGGGTAAAAGAATCTTTTGGACTTCCAACTTTAACAGACATTCATCTCCCTCAACAGGCCTCTTCTGTCGCAGAGGTCTGCGATGTCCTTCAAATCCCGGCATTTCTTTGCCGACAAACTGATATATTGGTCGCAGCGGGTAAAACCGGGCGAGCGGTAAATATTAAAAAAGGTCAATTTCTGGCCCCGGCAGATATGCGGTTTGCATATGATAAGGTTTGCATGAAAAATCCTGTAGAAACATGGTTAACTGAACGAGGCTCCACCTTTGGTTATGGGAATCTAGTGGTTGACACACGAGCGATTCCTATAATGCAAAAGATAGCAAATCCGGTCATAATTGATGCCTCTCACGGCGTACAACTCCCCGGAGCTGGGGGAGGGCAAAGCTCAGGACAAATTGAACACATACCAACTATTGCAAAGGCTGGTATTGCTGCTGGAGCAGATGGGCTTTTTATTGAAACACACCCCGATCCGAAAAAGGCAATTTCAGACAAGGACAGTCAATTGCCTCTTCAAGATTTTTCTAATTTTGCAAAATCCTGCCTCAGGCTTTGGTCTTTCATTAAAAATGAGGGAGCCTGAATATGTAGGGGTGTTCCCCTTGGGGCTGAAGTATCTAAAGAGGAATATCAATTACAGCTGATCGTATCCACCTTTAACAATTTTATCGACTACAATGTAACTGATACTGCGTTCCTTGGAAATACGATTTTTGGCCTTACCTCCAGCGGCCTCGCTCTTGATGGCATCACGCAATTCCGCAGTCACCTTGGTACGTGTTCGGCGAGTACCGGAAGACCCACTATCGCCTATGCCGTAAATATCAACCAATGACTTAACTAATGCTTTTCCATTTCTGTAACCTGCCTCGGTGGCAAATTGTTCTACCCTAGTTTTCAGACCTTCATCTTTAGATGCTTTTGCCTGCAGTCGCTTTCTTTTAAGCGCAATTTTTTTTTCTTCTTTATCTAGATCTCTGAGTTGTGAATGAACGCTCATTGGTATTATTCCTTTATATATTGATATGGTCGCTACAACTTCGTTATGAAGGTTATAAAAATAATTCCGTATCGAATATAGAGAATGTCAACATCTATTTAGGTGTATATTAAAACTCTCTAATATCTCCATCTTTTTCCACAAGAACAAACCTGCCCAAATAGTTTCTGGCCAAAGTTGAAAACTTATGGATATCGCCGATTTCTCCATCTTTCTGAGTGGAGTATAAAATTGTGTTTAAAGAAACTCGACCATCTAACCCCCTCGCGTGTACAAGTCCATCTAGTTCATTAAAAATAGTTCTATCAGAGTTCTGAATAATTTCTGGTGGGTGCTCAACATTAGGGTGCCTTTTAGTGATTAAAGGATTAAGACTAATAATCGCTCGAGGAGGTAATCCATTTATTTTGCGAGAACGGGTTTCATCCTCTAGCCATTTAAAAGTTTCATCGTAAGCATCTTTCCACTTTATCTGTTTATCTCGAGTCCAGAAGCGTAGGGCATCCAGCGAACTGGGTCGGGATTGGTTTTTTTGCCAACTTGATCCTACAAGAAATATTTCATCTGGATATGAATGTAAGCCTAAAAATAGTGGGCTTGCCCAATCTAAACTACTCTCTGATGAAAATGAATGTGGGTATCCGGCAGGCTTATTATCTTCATTGGCAATATCTTTCTGGCCTAGGTGCTGGTAATGTCCGCGAAGCCACAATAGTGAATAAACTTTATTTGCGGTGTCGGCATACATATAATCTGGTTCACAACGAGCAATTTTATCGCCACTAAAAACCCAGATGTTAAATTTCTGCTTTGCTGTTAGGGAGTTCACCACCCTTTTTAATTCATTTTCCAAGCTAAGGACGCCACCAGGTTCGCTGGATGCCATCTCAGAGGATGCCTCGAGTAGAAACAAAATCTTATCCCCGCGAATAGGAATATTATAGAAATATGTTGTTCCGCTCCCTCCCTCACGCACCTCAATAAGCTTGGGTGATTCTTCGACAGGGAAATCCTTTATTCGGGGAACGTTTGTTATTTCTGATTCGGGGCCTTGAATCGATTTTTCCTTCGGTTGCAATAATTCCATGTTTAGTGAATCAACATCAGAAACTATTTGTGACACTTCGACCGCCGGCGTATTCAACTCTTCTTCATCAAAACCCCAAAATGTTAACTGGTTTGAATCACTCGTTTTAGGAGTGGGTATGGTTGATTCTTTAATGGTAGGGACAGTGTTTTGCACTCCTGTGAACACAGCCTCATCAGGTTCCGGATTTTGAGACTCAGTTTTAAGTTCCGGGGTTTCGAATGACGGAGGTTGAGGTAACAAGGATGGGAACCTACGTACATTTCCTGTCACAGTGGCTTCAGTTTCTTCCTCAGGATCAGAAACCAAGTGAGGATCCGGAGAACCTCTTTCTGTTGGTTTAGGCAATATGCTTTCTTTTTTTTCCCGCAATTGTTTATCTTCATCAACTGGCATTTGAACAAAGAAGAAAAACGCGTACACGTTAAGTATCAGGCAGACTGCCAGAAGGAAGAGAAATGCGGGGTCAACCCGTCTTCTTGATTTCAAACCTTGTACTCCTCGTGTGGATGGGACTTAACAGGCTTAGCCTGATTTATATACAATCCTGTTACCGAGGTTACCCAACGGTCAAGCCTATCTACATAACAACGGTAATTTTTCGCCATAAAAAGTGAGGATAAGCTGTTTAACGCCAAAGTATTATTAAAATCAGCGGTTGGTTTCCATTATTACCTACGACTTTTTATGAAGAAAAGGTTTTCTTCGATCAGGAAAACAGATTTTGCAAATCTCACATATAGTCCCATTGCATCCACGAGAGCTACAATACTCTCGGCCGTAATAGATAATCTGGAGATGCAACTTGTTCCAGGAATCTTCTGGGAACAGACTCTTAAGATCCTCCTCGGTCTGCCGAACATTCTTTCCAGAGGTCAGGCCCCAGCGCTGAGCCAGTCGATGGATGTGTGTATCCACAGGAAATGATGGTACTCCAAATGCTTGTGACATTACAACAGAAGCAGTTTTGTGCCCCACCCCGGGAAAAGTCTCAAGAGTTTCCATGTCTGCCGGAACTTGACCGCCATGTTCTAACTCCAGAATTTGCGACATCTCGGATATCGCCTTCGCTTTACGAGGCGATAAGCCACACGAACGAACTGCATTGTCGATTGCCTCAATAGATAACCTAGCCATGCTGGCAGGGTCATCTGCCAAGTCAAAAAGGGCAGGCGTCACTTTATTAACGCGTTCATCAGTACACTGTGCAGATAGTAAGACTGCCACAAGCAGGGTGTAAGAATCCTTATGCAATAATGGTATTGCAGGATTGGGATAAAGCTCTTCAAGCCTTTCTTGGATAAATTTTGCACGCTGTTTCTTTAGCATATGAAAAAGTTGAGATTAGCACATCAAATAAAAAGGCAATGGTATTCATAGAATAATTTAAATGGTAGACAGCAGGAGAGTCCGACAAGAAATTGATTATGTTGGTAACAATAAAAAAGAAGATAAATCATCATGGCCCAGACAGACCTTCCTCCACTTGGATTCGACCCAGATAATTTGCCAAAAGAAAAAACCAGACACTACATCCCAGTCAAAGACGATGATGTAAGAGTCATGTTACAAAAAGCTGGGGTTAATAATTTTTCTGAGCTTTACCAGCATCTCCCTTCAAATGTTCGCTTTGAAAAGGCTCCGGAGATCCCTGATGAACTTTCCTATTCTGAAGTCCAATCTGCTATCTTCGAATTTTCGAAAAATAATAATCCTGCTATTTCATTCATTGGAGACGGACTTCCAGACTTCAAGGTTCGTGAAATCGTCTCCTTTGTATGTGGCCTTCGTAATCTGAGTACGTCGTACACACCCTACCAACCCGAACGAAGTCAAGGCACCTTGCTCACCCAGTGGATTTACCAATGTCTGTTGGCTACCCTCACGGGATTTGAAGCGATCAACTCCTCTCTTTATGACCGCTCAACCGCTTTACATGAAGCCATTTGTTGTGCCATTCGCCTAAAACGAAAATCCAACACGGTCATCCTTCCCGCTAGTCTTCACCCCGCCGACCTTGAAGTTGTAAAAACCTTGTTTCGCCATACAGGTACAAAAATAATTATCACACCAATTGACTTGCAAACCGGCTCTACATGCACCGATGCCATTCGACAAGAGGCGAAACATTTGGGGGGAAACCTCGCCGCGATCGCCTTTCCCCAAGTCAATAATCTCGGTCTCCTCGAAGATGTGGATGGATTGGCTGACCTCGCCTTTGAACTTGGCGTGAAAAGCATCGCAATAATAGATCCAATGCTTATTTCAGGAGGAGGTCTTAAGCCTCCATCAGTATTTGGCCAAAAAGGAGCAGACATCATAGTCGGAGAAGCCCAGCACCTAGCTATTGGCCCAAATTTTGGAGGCCCTGGTCTTGGCCTTTTTGGTATCCGTTATAATGAGCAAAACCGTAATGGTATCCGCCAGACACCTGGGCGATATGTTGGAAAATCAATTGATGCAGAAGAGCGTGATTGTCGCGTCATGGTCCTTTCTACTCGTGAGCAACATATACGCAAAGATAAGGCCACGTCCAATATATGTTCCAACCAAGCTTTTCTCGCAACTATCGCTGGGGCAGCAGTCCTTTCCAGAGGTGAAACTGGTATGCGTAGTTCCTGTGAAGCAGCAATGAATTTTGCCCATAAAACCATTGCCCAATTGATCGCTGTCCCGGGTGTGGAACTTGCTTTTGCAGAAAAAGCCTTCTTCAATGAAACTACACTCCGTCTGCCCTGTTCTGCCGAAGAGCTTATCCAAGAGGCCTGTTCGGAAGGTCTGCATATCGGCATTCCTGTAAGCAACCGTATTCCTGGAAGCGAAGATAACCTTCTTAAACTCAGTTTCTCTGATAAAACTGACTCTGAGGCCTGTAATCGTCTTGTTGCCTTCTTTGAATCTAGATTTGGGTCGACTAAGAGGTTGGGTAATCTTCCACGAATTCCAGAACACCTTATGAGGCAAGGATCTGCGGGACTCCCCGATCTCCCAGAAAATGAAATTCGTGATTACTACCAGAGCCTTGCGAATCTTAACGTTAGCCCTGAAAAAACCTGCTACCCACTAGGTTCCTGTACGATGAAGTACAATCCCTACATTAACGATTGGGCGGCCAACCTCAAGGGGTTCACAGACATACATCCTCAGGCGCCAACTAAAGATGTACAAGGCGCTCTGGAAATACTCTATCAAACACAGGAATGGTTCAAAGCTATCACAGGCTTGGCTGCAGTAACTACACAGCCAGTTGCTGGAGCACAGGGAGAGCTTGTCGGGTTGAAGATGTTCCAGGCCTACCATGAGGCAAGGGGCGATAACGCTCGCGATGCAGTTTTGATCCCCAAGTCGGCTCACGGCACAAACTTTGCAACAGCAGTAACCGCTGGATTTCGTGCTGGCAAGGAAGACAATCGGCCAACAGGCATTATTCTACTTGAGGCAGACCCGACAGGCCAGATTGACATGGATGACCTTGAGGCGAAAATCAAACTCCACGGAAAACATATTTGTGGTGTCCTTATTACAAATCCAAATACTGGTGGAGTATTCGAGACGAAATTTAAGGAAATAGCAGATAAAATCCATGCCGTTGGTGGACTGGTCTACATGGATGGTGCAAACATGAATGCAATAGCAGGTTGGGTAAACCTCGATGCCATGGGGGTTGATGCCGTACATAACAACCTCCACAAAACCTGGACGATTCCCCATGGTGGCGGAGGCCCAGGAGATGCCATTGTCGCCGTAAGTGAAAAACTTGTGGATTTTCTGCCGGGGCTACAGATCAAGGAGGAAGATGGTGTCTTTAAATCGGTACGGCCAGCGAAAAGCATCGGTTCCTTTCACCGACACTGGGGTAATTTTGCCCATAAGGTCCGTTGCTTCACCTATCTCCTCCGTCTCGGCAAAGAAGGCGTTCCCCGAATGTCTGCAATGGCTGTGCTAGCATCACGCTACCTATATGAACAACTCAAAACAAACTTTCCTATGCTACCTTCCGGGGCAAAGGAGGAGCCAAGGATGCACGAATTTATCCTTACTCTCCATGAGGAAGACTTTGATCGAATCGAGGCTGCTGGAATCCCTCGCTCTCAAATCATTGCCCAAATAGGTAAGCTATTTCTGGACTTTGGGTTTCATTCGCCAACAGTTGCCTTTCCTGAAGCTTTCGGCCTTATGATTGAGCCGACAGAAAGCTACACACGTGAAGAATTGGACCGTTTTGCTGAAGCAGTAAAAGCCATTGGCACAATTGCACGTGAATACCCACATGTCCTGCAAAAGGCTCCACACTTTACTCCAATCGGTAGGGTAGACGAAGTAACGGCCAATCGTAATCCTGTTGTCAGTGAACCTCTCGTCCAGTTACCTAAAATTAACCCCAACCGACTCGACCCAGAAGTGCTTCAAGCAATGTCAATCGAGGAAATTCAAAAGCAGTTGGTCGCAACCTCGTAGGATATTTTTCAGGAACAAATGGCCGTTAATTCTCTGTAAAGTTTTTCCAGTTCTGGCATCGGTATCTGTCGCGACAAACCTTCACGTAGTGGATTCCCCCAAATTGCTTCAATTTCAATAGGCTTGCCTTTCTCGAAATCAATGAGACTTGAAGGACGGTAGGCTCCCATGGGGCGGGTATTATCAAACTGAAGTTGAAGAAAAGCGTCTGGAATGGGGTGTATTGTAGCGGCTTGTATTTCCCTCATTAGACTCCATGCGCGGTTAACAAGGATTGGATTGGCAAGAATCTTATCTGTGGTTATTCCACCACCTGCAATGGAAAGACCGTTAAAAGGAATATTCCAGCATAGTTTTCGCCAGAGAGCCTCTTGAAGTGGGTCGACAAGACGGCAATCAGAAACAGCGTCCTTAATCCAAGTGACAATTTGCTGAAGCTCCGTGGTTGGTGATCCACGAGCCTCTCCCATCTCAATGTATCCGGAAAAGTAATTCTCAAAAACAGCTGGAGCAACACGGTTGATACATACGAAACATAGTCCGCCAGTGATATGATTTTGGGGATACAGATTCTGTAGGAGCTCTATATTTCCAAGTCCGTTTTGAAGTGTAAGAAGGTGAGTATGGCGCTGTACAAGTGGATTGAGTAGTTTCGGAAGAACATCATTGGCAGTGCTTTTAAGTGTGATAATGACAAGGTCGCAGGGTCCAATCTTTTCCGGAGATATATAAGCCTGAACCGGCAAGACAAACTCCTCTCTTGCTGTGCGAATCGTTAAACCTTTATCTCTGGCAACTTCATAGTCACTCCGTAAAAGAAAGTGGATATCAAGGCCGTAGCGGGCAAGAAGGCCACCATAGTATCCTCCAACGGCTCCTGTTCCCACAATGGCAATTTTTTTCATTGGGGCATATAAACAGATGAACCAGATTTTGTTGTGTAGCCAAATGGTGCAATACCAACAATTAATTAGGCAATTTTTTCTACCAAGCGAAATACTGACTTCTTAAATACTTCACTTTCGCACACAGGAATCGGTTGCTGCCGATAACTGTTTGGAATAGTCGAGCGTATAGTGCAAACCCCGGCTTTCCTTACGCTGGAGTGCGCATTCCACAATAAGGCTGGCAACGAGGATCATATTACGAAGTTCAAGAAGAGTGGCATCAACCTTGAAATTCCAGTAATATTCCTGAATTTCAGATTGAAGATTTCTGATACGCGTTCGCGCGCGCTTAAGACGGTTTGTACTACGAACGATGCCAACGTAGTCCCAAAGGGTGCGCTTCAATTCGTCTTGGTTATGTAGAAGAATTACTCGCTCATCAGAGTCTTGAAGATCATTCTCAACCCATAATGGAAGAGAAATATGGCTTGGGCATCGCTTCCTAAGATATTCAAGAACTGAAAGTGCACCCCGGTGAGCCATCACAACTGCTTCCAGAAGAGAATTACTAGCCAGCCGATTGGCTCCGTGAAGACCTGTACAGGCGACTTCGCCACAAACATAAAACCCAGGCAGGGCAGTTCGGGCAGAAATATCTGACGCTACGCCACCACAAAGGTAGTGAGCGGCAGGCACAACAGGAATTGGGTCCTTGGTAATATCAATACCATTGCGAAGACAAACACTGTAGATATTGGGAAAACGGTCTCGAAGTTCGCTGGCTGCAATGTCTGTAGCATCCAACCAAACATGACGAGCACCTGATTTTTTCATTTCCTGATCGATTGCACGAGCAACGATGTCTCTCGGGGCAAGATCGTTACGATCATCATATTTTTCCATGAAGGCCTCACCGGAAAGATTACGAAGTATCGCACCTTCGCCACGCAGTGCTTCGGTGATCAGAAATCTTTCCCCAGTCTGGGAATACAAGGCTGTGGGATGAAACTGTACAAACTCAAGGTTGTGTATTTCAAGACCGCAGCGATAAGCCATGGCAATACCGTCACCAGTTGCAATTGACGGATTGGTGGTGTATTGATAAACTTGCCCGACTCCACCACTTGCCAGCATGACCGCATGGGCACTAAAAGTTTCCACCTCATCCGTATGTACATTGAGTGCATAAAGGCCTATTATTCGATCTGCTTCCTCTCCGGGAAGAAGCCCTCGTTTCCATAGTTTTTTTACAGTGAGAAAATCGATCGCAAAAAAATGTTCGTAGACGGTGATTCTTGGATGGTCCGCAATCGCAGCAAGCAGTGCTTCCTCGATGGCCTTACCTGTCATATCTTTTACATGCAGAATTCGTCGCTTGGAGTGCCCCCCTTCCCTGCCTAGAGATTGACGCCCGTCTCCCAATCGAGTAAAATCTACTCCAAGGTCAATCAACTCCTGAATACAGGCAGGGCCGTCATGAATAATCTCCCTCACCACATTCTCATCACATAGACCATCACCTGCTTGTAGAGTATCTGAAACATGCATCTCCAAATCATCAGATGCCGAAGTGACCGCAGCAATTCCTCCTTGTGCATAGTTGGTGTTGGATTCCGCTTGGTTCTTCTTCGTTAAAATAGCTACATTTGCTCCTCCCAGCGCTACTTTAAGAGCGAAACTTAGCCCAGCAATACCACTGCCAACAACAAGGATATCGAATTCCTGGCTCACGGGAAATAATTTATGAAAATGGATGGTTTTTTACAGGACAATATTATCGATAAGGCGTAATTGGTCCATCCAAACAGCGACAGCTAAAAGCGTTTGTCCCGAAGTTACCTCACGAACATCCTTCATATCATCAAGGTTGACAGCCTTAACGTAGATAACGCGCAAGCGAAGGCTTTGGCCCAAATGATTGGTGACTTCAGCAATTAAACGATCCGAATTTATAATACCTTTTTCGGTCAACTGCTGGGCAGAGCAAAGAGCCTGATAAATCTTGAGAGCTTCTTTGCGTTGCGATTCAGAGAGGCCCATGTTCCGGGAGCTAAGAGCAAGGCCGTCATCATCCCGGACCGTCGGGCCAACAATAAGCTCGATTGGGAAATGGAGATTTCGAATGAGCCGATTCAATAAAACGGCTTGCTGTGCATCCTTCATCCCAACAACCACAAAGTCAGGCAAAATAATATTAAATAATTTCGTGCAGATTGTGGATACACCCCGAAAATGATTCGGTCGTGATACACCACAAAGAATCTTGCTGATTTCTTCCTCTCCGACAAAAAAAGAATGGTCTGGTGGATACATATCGTCCGCCTCGGGTAAAAAAACGAAATCTACAGCTTTTTCCTGACAAATACCAAGGTCTCTATCAAGATCCCTGGGATATGAATGAAAATCCTCATTCGGAGCAAACTGAGTTGGATTGACAAAGATCGACACGACAACAACATCCGCGCTCTCTTTTGCCTGCTCAAACAGGCTTAAGTGACCCTCGTGAAGCGCCCCCATGGTGGGCACGCAAGCAATCTTTCTACCCATCATACGGCACTCCAAAGAGGCCTGTTGCATTTCCTCAACTGATTTGATCAATCGCATAATTCAATAATTACAATAGCATCTAATCCTTAATAGTTAAATCATGATGGCAACAACCATTCTTCATTTCCGAATATCAAGAAAAAATATTCAACTAATATCATGAGCGAAGACCCTTATATCCAACAGTTATTTGCCAAACGCATCGGCGGTAGTCGCTTTGGTAAAGATACCTCTATTTATAAATTCGAAAAAATAAAGCGAGCCAAACAGGCCGCCAAGGCAGAAAGACCCGAAACGCCAATCATAGATATGGGTGTCGGGGAGCCAGATGAAATGGCATTCCCTGAAATCGTTAAGGCTTTGCAATCTGCAGTCATAAAGCCAGAAAATCGAGGCTATGCTGATAATGGAGGGAATCGCTTTAAGACTTCGGCTGCCAAATGGATGAAAGATGTCTTTGGCGTTGAAGGACTCGACCCTGAATCCGAGATCGTCCACTCCATTGGATCCAAGGCCGCCTTGTCCATCCTTCCTAAATGCTTTATAAACTCCGGAGACGTTGTAATTATGACCTCACCGGGTTACCCTGTATTTGGCACTCACGCAAAATATTTAGGAGGCGAGGTTTATAATCTGCCTATCACAGAAGAAAACCAATTCCTGCCCCAACTCGAAACGATCCCCGAAAACATCCTTGCAAGAGCCAAGGCCATAGTGGTCAACTACCCCAATAATCCCACTGGAGCCAGCGCTACACGCATATTTTTTGAAAATCTAGTTGCCTTTGCAAAAACGAACGAACTCATTGTAATACAGGATGCTGCTTATAGCGCACTTATTTTTGAAGGGGAGCCCCTCTCCTTTCTCCAGATTCCAGGAGCAAAAGATGTAGGCGTAGAGTTACACTCACACTCTAAAGGCTTCAATATGACTGGATGGCGTATCGGCTTTGTGGTAGGCAACCCCCTCATCGTCAAAGCTTATGCGACAGTAAAGGATAACTCTGACTCGGGTCAGTTTCTAGCTATACAAGAAGCAGGCGCGACCGCCCTTGAAAACCCCTGGATCACAGAAAAAATCGCAACAAAGTACTCTCGACGAATGGACTTTCTAGTGAAGGCACTCAACGAACTTGGGTTCCTCGCCAGTAAACCCAAGGGGAGCTTTTTCTTATATACGCGAGCCCCCAAGGCTGCGACTGTAAACGACAATCGAACCGAGTTCGAAACCGGTGAAGACTTCAGTCAATGGTTAATACGCAACGAGTTGATTAGCACCGTGCCTTGGGATGATGCTGGTTCCTTTGTTCGCTTTTCGGTAACGTTTGAAGCAGATGGGGAAGAAAATGAACGCCAAATTGTTGATGAAATTCGAAGACGACTTGGAAAATATAATTTCGATTTTTAAAAATAAGATATGAGATAAGAATTAATTTATTCCCTGAGAAAAAAAATTAATTTTTAAGGTGACAGACAGGAAAAAACTCTCCTTAATCTTAAATTGGTTTAGGGGTAGACCAAAGTATAGGAATAGAACAAGGCGGCGCGCAGCTCTACGGCTGCGCGCCTTTTTTTCTTAACCACACACGGGACTAAAAATTACCATAAAGGTGAAAAAGATTCTTCTGATTGATGGGTTTAATCTAACATTCCGTGCCTTTTTTGGAATGCCGGAATTGACGAGGCAGGACGGATTCCATACAAATGCCATTCACGGCTGGCTACGAACCATCTGGAAAATTGAAGACGCCGAGAAACCATGTGCCAGCGCAGCATTTTTTGACACCGGTGGCTCACGAAAGCGAGAAAAACTCCAACAAAGCTACAAAGAAAATCGTAGTGAAACTCCCGTAGAGCTTAAGCCACAAATTCCCGTCATAAAACAGATGACCGCACTTATGGGTATCTCAACACATGAGTCTCATGGAGTTGAGGCTGATGATTTAATTGCATCGGCAGTGGAAAATTTACGTGAAAAAACCGAAGAAATTCTCATTATTAGTGCTGACAAGGATTTAACCCAACTTGTTGGACCTGGGGTTGGGCAACTTCTCCCCCCACCTACAGCCCGACCCTCCCTTGGTTGGCGCAAGCTTGACGCCGATGGGGTGGAAAAAAAATTTGGTGTTCGACCTACACAAATTGCGGAGTATCTCGCATTGGTTGGTGACACTTCAGACAATATTCTCGGATTGAAAGGTGTGGGGCCAAAAACAGCCGCCACATGGCTTAAAAAATATAAGGACCTACAAGGCATCTTCGACAATAGCGGTCGGCTTAACCCCAAACGCTTTCAAGGAATAGTCTATGAGTCCATTGAATTCCTTCGTAAAAACCTCGAGCTTACCTTACTTGAAAAAGACCACCCGATCGAAAATCCCGGGGGTGCAAGCATACAAATTGAAGAACTTTGTCAACTTCTAGCAAAAATGGAGATGCCCAACGCCATTAAAGCGGCAAGGAAACGATACGCATAAGAAGAACGTTCCATCCATATTCAATCGGTGTAGGTTAATTTATTCAAAGAATAAAGTCTAGTAGCAAGAAATACAGGGCACAGGCCAGATTTTTCTAGTTTCTGCCTTCTTGGCACCAAGCACTTGCATTTATTGAATAATTCCTCTTCATGTTTTCCCCCATTTCTCGAAAACCATGAGCGATAAAACAGGTAAACTTCTCAATTTTGGCCTGCCTAAAGGCAGTCTTGAAAAACCCACACTCAAGCTTTTTGACAAGGCAGGATATAATATCAGTGTTAGTTCTCGCTCCTATCGCCCAAGCTTCGATGATCCTGAACTTGAAGGTCGCTTTGTGCGCGCCCAAGAAATTAGCCGTTTTGTGGAATATGGATTTTTTGACTGCGGACTCACAGGACATGACTGGGTTGTGGAAAACGGCTCAGATGTGGTTGAGGTCTGTGAACTTATTTATAGTAGGGCCTCAAATGTTACCTCCAAGTGGGTTCTTGCAGTCCCTGAAGATTCTGAAATTCGTGAAATCAAGGATTTACAGGATAAACGAATTGCCACCGAGGTAGTAAAGTTGACGCGAGGCTTTCTTCACGAACACGGCGTAACTGCCGAAGTCGAATTCTCCTGGGGAGCTACTGAAGTCAAGGTACCGGAAATGGTCGATGCCATTGTGGACCTAACCGAGACTGGAAGTTCACTGCGTGCCAATAACCTTCGCATCATTGACACAATTCTTTCCACCTCCACGCGCCTCATTGCAAACAAAGAAAGCTGGGAAATCGAGGCGAAACGGGAGAAGATCAAGAGGATTGCCTTACTACTCCAAGCCGCACTTGAAGCTAGCAAATGGGTCGGCCTAAAACTAAATACCAAGAAGGTAAACCTAGGCTCCATCCTTGATGCACTCCCTGCGTTACGCAAACCAACCATTTCTCCATTGAGTGAAGAAGACTGGGCTGCTGTAGAAACCATTGTTGAAGACAAAGTGGTTCGCGAGATCATCCCGATCCTACGAGCCAACGGCGCTGAAGGCATAATCGAATATCCACTGAACAAGGTTGTCCACTGATTGCTCTTTCAGGGAAGAATACATCGCAAGTGATTCAACATGTAACTTTTTTTAGCAACTGCACGCTGCTTTCCCAATAACAAATGTGTTGAAAAAATACTTGCTACGACTGCTGGAAACCGCATCTTCCTCGACTTTCTCTAAATTTTCTGGGCAAAAACCCTCCCGGCTTTTCATTCAGAAAAATCAATACATAAACAATAACCCTCAACCCACGCTGACTTAGGTCAGCAAGAAACAGATAATATGAGCTCCGTAATGGAAGAACTCCTCGCCGGCACCGATCTGGAGCGCCTCAAAGAAGGTGCGATTGTAGCAGGCCTCGTTACAGAAATCCGACAAAATGAAGTAGTCGTTGATGTCGGTGGAAAATCAGAAGGCGCCATCCCTAACGTTGAATTCATAGACGTAGGGGAACTTGAAATTGGCTCTGAAATTGAAGTCCTCCTTGAAAGAATGGAGGGTCCCGAAGGAAGCCCAATCCTATCATTTGATAAGGCGGAACAGAAAAAGAACTGGGAAAACATCCTCTCCAAATGCGAAGAAGGTTCAATCCTGGCTGGTCGCGTCAAAGCCAAGGTTAAAGGGGGATTGATTGTCTCCATCGGAGTGGACTCCTTCCTCCCAGCCTCGCAGATCGATATCCAGCCACCCAAAAATCTGGATCAATATCTCGGCCAGACCTACGATTTTAAGGTCGTGAAAATCAATGCGGAACGCCGCAACATCGTGATCTCTAGACGGGAACTTATAGAAGAACAACGCCATCAGAAACGGCGTGAACTCCTGGATAGTATACAACCAGGAGATACCCGACAAGGTGTAGTCAAGAATATCACTGACTACGGCGCCTTTATTGATCTGGATGGACTCGACGGCCTACTGCACATAACTGATATGAGTTGGGGTCGCATCTCTCACCCAAGTGAAATGCTGAAGCAAGGGGAGGAGATCGAAGTTATGATAATTGAAATGGACAAGGAGCGCGAGCGCGTATCCCTGGGTCTTAAACAGTTGGTTATGAACCCATGGGACGGAATCGAGAAAAAGTTTCCAGTGGGCGAAAAAATCTCTGGAAAAGTTGTCAACCTTGTTCCATATGGTGCCTTCGTTGAACTGGAGGAAGGTGTCGAAGGTCTCATCCATGTCACGGAAATGTCTTGGACCAAGCGCATAAATAAACCTCAGGAAATTCTGAGAGTCGGCCAGGAGATCGATGCTGTTATACTCGGCATCCAGAAGGAAGAAAAGAAAATCTCCCTAGGCATGAAGCAACTTGAGTCAAATCCTTGGGAAGAAGCCGCGATTAACTACCGACCTGGTTCTCGCGTCCAAGGCAAGGTTCGCAACCTTACTTCCTACGGTGCATTTGTGGAGCTACAAGAAGGTATTGACGGTATGGTACATGTCACTGACATGAGTTGGACCCGAAAGATCAACCACCCTGGTGAAGTTATAAATAAGGGAGATCTCGTAGATGCCATCGTCCTTGAAGTGGACACCAGTCAACAGCGCATCTCCCTCGGGCTAAAGCAGCTCAGCGATGACCCATGGGCAGAAATTGAGCATCACTTTAAAATCGGTGATATTGTCGAAGGAAAGGTGGCCAAGGTGGCCTCCTATGGTGCATTTGTTGAATTACCCAATGACATTGATGGCCTTGTCCACATAAGTCAGGTCAGCGAGGAGCGTGTAGAGAAGATTGGGGATGTGATCAACTCCGGTGACTCCGTCAAGGCACGCGTCATCAAAATCGACAAATCTGAGCGAAGAGTAGGTTTGAGCATCAAGGCAGCAAACTATGATGCAGATCAACTTGCAGCTGAAGCTGCAGCCTACGAATCCCAGACAACTGACAATCTGACCAGCCTCGGGGATATCCTCGACGAGGCAACTCGTGACGAGTAAAAGATACGCTTTTTTTGAGGCGATTTCAAAAAGCCCGCTCCATAAATGGAGTGGGCTTTTTTGTGTAATTAAGAGAGGGATTTAGACTTGGAGAAATATCAGTTCACATCATGGATAAATTCACGGAGAATCTGAGTGCGCTCTGCTCGAAGTTTCTCCTCAAAGACTTCTTCTCGAGTGAGTACTTTTTCCTTTTTCCGAAGGCCTTCACGAATTTTAACGAGTGCTGTGTTCTGTAGTTGCCTCACACGTTCTCGAGTAATATTAAATACCTCCCCAACCTCCTCTAGGGTTTTTGGGAGCTCACCCCGTAATCCGAAACGGAGACGGATGATTTCAGCTTCACGAGGCTCAAGGTGATCGAGAAGGTCCTTAAGATCGTCACTTAGAGATTTCACATCTAAAGCTTCTGAGGGAGGTAGAGCGTTGTCATCGCCTATTATGTCACCAAGGTCCCCACCGTCCTCGTCACCTATTGGCACATCAAGAGAAGATGGCCGGATGCCCATGGTCTTGAGATTGGCAACCTTGCTGGAGGGAAGGCCTAGTTCGGCACCAAGTTCATCATCAGTAGGCTCCCGGCCAAGTTGCTCCTGCATTTGATTGGCAATACGTCTTAGCTTGGCAATTTTATCGACCAAATGCACAGGAAGACGGATGGTCTTCCCTTGGTTGGCAAGAGCACGCTTGATAGACTGCTTTATCCACCAAGAACCATAGGTACTAAGCTTCCCACCTTTGGATGGATCAAAGCGTTCAACTGCCTTGATAAGGCCAAGGTTCCCTTCACTGATAAGGTCGAGAAGAGGAAGACCAAAATTAGAATACCCATTTGCAATCTTAACAACAAGGCGCAGGTTGGAACGAACCATCTTATTGCGAGCCTCCATGTCACCTTTCTTAATTAAGGCAGCCAATTCAATCTCCTCCTTAACTGTGAGTAATGGAACCTTCCCTATCTCACGTAAATAGATAGTGAGAGCGGAAGTATCTCCGGAAGCGCTCTGTCCGTGTTGAGCCATAATGCTAGAATTTTTCGCTAAGAGCAACAGCCTTAAGCATGCCCCGGGCTTTATTTATAGTCTCCAAGTATTCATTATATGGAACGGAGTCAGCAACAATTCCCGCACCGGATTGAATATAAATTTGGCCGTCCTTGAGAAGGGCAGTTCGTATGCCAATACAAGAATCATGATTACCATCATAACCAAAATAGCCGAGAGCCCCGGAGTAGGAACCGCGAGTGGTTCCTTCCAGTTCTGAAATAATCTGCATAGCCCTAACCTTGGGAGCACCACTGACCGTCCCGGCAGGAAAAGTAGCTCGCATGAGATCAAAAGCATTACAAGAAGGATCAATTTCACCCACTACCTGAGAAACGATGTGCATGACGTGAGAATATCGCTCTATAATCATGTATTCGGGAACATCGACGCTTCCGTAGCGGCAAACACGGCCAATATCGTTACGGGCCAAGTCCACAAGCATAAGGTGCTCCGCTCTCTCCTTCTCATCTGCTAGAAGGTCTTCTTCGCAAGTAATATCCTCCGCCTCATCTTTACCACGCGGACGTGTTCCAGCGATTGGACGAATTTCCACCTTGTCGCCAGTTAGACGAACATGAACTTCTGGTGAGGCACCGACGAGAGAAAAGTCCTTCGTTTCCATGAGGAACATGTACGGAGATGGATTGATGACACGGAGCGCGCGATAAAGGTCAAGTGGTGTCTCATTGAAAGGCCGCTCAAAACGCTGGGAAAGTACAACCTGGATGATATCTCCTGCTCTGACATACTCCTTGGACTTTTCAACAACCTGCTCAAAACTTTCCTGAGAAAAATTGCCAGGAGGAACGGTAATATCGCCGGTTTCCTGAAGAAGAGCAGGTCGAAGAACCGCGTCTTTTTTTAGAAGATCAACAATACTCTCTATGGTATCTACAGCAGCAGTGTATGTTGCTGCAGGATTATCCCCGATATGAGCATCAACGCAAATACGAAGAGTCTGGCGAGCTCGGTCAAAGATAATAAAATTATCTGTTAACATGAAGTAAAGAAGTGGCATCTGAACGATATCTTCGCCAGTAGAAAGAATAGTGGGCTCGATACGCTGAACGTATTCATAGCCAACAAAGCCAACAGCACCTCCCATAAAAGGAGGCATGCCCGGCAATGTGACAGGCCGACAAGGCTTAAGTTCCTCCTCGATAAGTTGGAGAGGGTCTTCAGGAGTAGAAATGGTCTCAGTGTGCCCATCCGGATAGTCAATGATAGTCCTGTCTGGCCAAGCTGTAAGAATCTTGCGGGGACTGAAGCCAATAAAGGTATAGCGCCCAAGGCGCTCCCCGCCCTCTATGGATTCGAAAAGAAAGCAGGGCTTTTCTTGACTGAGTTTGGCGTAGGCAGAAACCGGAGTTTCAAAATCAGCCATTAGGTCCGTGTACACCGGAACGATATTACCTTTGCAGGCAAGTTCGTTAAATTCATGTAGTTGCGGATGGACCTTCAAGGCATTTCTTTCAGCAAATAGGAGCAAGCGCTGGGGTAGATATATTATTCAACAGTTACAGATTTAGCGAGGTTCCGGGGTTTGTCGACATCGCAGTTTCGCTCTTTGGCAATGTAATAGCTAAGAAGTTGTACGGGAATGGACGCAAGAATGGGTTGTACAGCCTCATGGGCAGAGGGAATGGTGATGATATCATTTGCCAAATCCTTGGGGAAATTTGCATCAAGAGTGGTGACAGCAATAACCCTCCCTTTACGAGCCCGTACCTCTTGGAGGTTCGACAAGGTTTTGTGATACATTTCGTCATTGTTGACAAAAAGAAGGCTTGGGCAGGTTTCACTGATAAGTGCAATTGGGCCATGCTTCATCTCAGCAGCAGGATAGCCCTCCGCATGGATATATGAGATTTCCTTGAGTTTTAAAGCACCTTCAAGGGCAATAGGAAACATAACCTGTCTGCCGAGGAAAAGAAAGCCTTCTGCATCAGCATATTTGCGGGCAATTTCCTGGATATGGTCTGCCTCGGAAAGTATGGTGCGAATTTGATCTGGAAGGTTCTTTAAGGCTTGGATCAAAACTATTCCATCTTGATAACTAAGATCCCGGAGTCGACCGAAGTAAAGAGCAACCATGGCAGAAATAAGAATCTGAGAGGTAAAAGCCTTGGTAGAGGCCACACCGATTTCTGCACCGGCATACTGATAAATCCCGCCATCAGTCTCGCGGGCGATTGTGGATCCAACGACATTGGTGATGGCCAAAGTTCGAAAACCCTTGCGACGAGCTTCGCGGAGAGCAGCAAGTGTATCAATCGTCTCTCCAGACTGGCTTATTACAAAAACAAGGGTATCCTTGTCCAATGGTGCATTCCGGTAGCGGAATTCTGAAGCATATTCGACCTCGACGGGGATGCGGGCAAATCGTTCTATTAGGTATTCCGCAACAAGGCAGGCATGCCATGCCGTACCACAGGCACAAAAAAGAATGCGGTCTACTTGACGGAATTCTGAGGCAGTAAGATTTAGTCCACCAAACTTAGCTGTCCCGTTGACCTCATCCAGTCGGCCACGCATTGCATTCTCAAGCGCGGTCGGTTGCTCAAAAATCTCCTTCTCCATATAATGGCTAAAGTCACCAAGGGTAGATTCTTCTACCTGCCAGTCCACTCGCTGAACGACTGCCTCCACGTCCTCTTGACTGATTGTACTTATGGAAAAGCCACCTGCCTTAAGTCGCACGATCTCGGAATCATTGAGATAGACAACATTCTGCGTATGATGAGCAAAGGCAGCCACATCACTGGCCAGGAGACTTTCCCCGTCTCCCAACCCGACAATCAACGGCGAGCCCTTGCGCGCACCAATAATTTCTCCCGGCTCGTCCAGGCAAAGCACTCCAAGCCCATATGTACCCTCCACGTGCAAGAGACTCTTGCGAACGCTTTCAAAAAAACGGTCTGTTCCATTCTGCTCTTTTGCATAATGGTAGGCAATTAGATTTACCAGCGCCTCAGAATCCGTGCTTGAGAAAAATTCATAGCCCTTTCCTTCTAGAAATTTGCGAATGCCAAGATAGTTTTCAATGACACCATTGTGAACGAGGGCAAACTTTTCGTCACTACTTACGTGAGGGTGGGTGTTCGCCTCAGTAACCTCCCCATGGGTGGCCCAACGAGTGTGACCAATCCCTGTACCGCCGAAAAGGGAGTGTTCTCTGGCAGCCTGTGCCAGATTCTTAACTCGCCCAGTCCGTCTTAAATGAGAAAATTTCTCTCCACTGAGCACGGCAAGACCTGCTGAATCATACCCTCGGTATTCCAATCTTTGCAACCCGTCAAGTAAGATGGATGCCGCCTTTTGCTTGCCTATGTATCCAACAATACCACACATTAAGCAAAACGATTCGAAAAAACTCTATCCTGCCAAGCCTTAATAAACTGCGAGGAGATTATGAAACAAAAAATTATCAGCGTCATTATGGGTGGGGGTCGTGGAACACGTCTTTACCCCTTGACCAAACTCCGGTGTAAACCTGCTGTTCCACTGGGCGGAAAACATCGCCTAGTTGATATTCCAATCAGCAATTGCTTGAACTCTGACGTTAATCAAATCTACCTATTATCTCAGTTTAATACAGCTTCACTGCATCACCATATTCAGTCCGCCTACAAATTTGACAGTTTTGGCGGTGGATTCGTTGATATTCTTTCAGCAGAACAAACGGAGACTGGCGGAAACTGGTATCAGGGAACCGCAGATGCTGTGAGGCAGAACCTTATGCATTTTGGAGCACAGGAAGACGACCTGTTCTTAATTCTATCTGGAGACCAATTATACCGGATGGATTTTCGAGAAATTGTCCGTCACCACAATGAAACTGGATCTGAGGTGACAATCGCCTCAACTCCAGTAAGTACAATGCTTGCTCCAGATTTTGGATTGATGCGCATAGAAGATGATTACTCCATTGCTGAGTTCGTTGAAAAGCCACAGGAAGAATCGATTATCCAATCTCTCACCTTAAGCAAAAAGTTGATGCATGATCTGGGAAAATCCAATGACTCAGAATACTGCCTCGCATCGATGGGGATATATCTCTTTAGAGCTGGATGCCTAATAAACGCCTTGGAATCAGAAAAAAAGTCAGACGATTTTGGTAAAGAAATCATACCAAGTCTTCTTGGTGAGGTAAAGATGTCCAGTTATATATTCGAAGGATACTGGGAAGATATCGGAACCGTTCGCGCATTCTTTGAAGCTAACCTCAAGCTCACAGATCCAGTGCCTCCATTCAATTTTTTCGATGAGAAAAATCCTATATTTGGAAGGCATGCCTACCTACCTGCATCAAAATTGGTTTCATGCCAGATCGAGAATATAATAGTCGCAGAAGGGTGTATATTGAATCGTGTAAAGGCCAAGCGATGTGTGATCGGTGAACGCTCCAAAATTGGCCACGACACTGAATTAGAGAATGTGGTGATAATGGGAGGAGACGTCTACGGAGATGGCACACAAGATTCCTCGAGCACTCCACCGATTGGAATTGGTTCTAACTGCGTCATTCGAAACACAATAATCGATAAAAATGCTCGAATTGGAGACAACGTAAATATTGACCCATTAAACAAAAACCACAATTACGCCAAAGGAGGCATCGTGGTGAAAGACGGAATCGCTGTGGTTGTAAAAAACACAACCATCCCGGATAATTTCAAATTTTAATACCTGACTATTTATTTAGCAGGCTGCGTAACCACTTGAAGGGTGCCAATATGGCATTGCCAATTCTCCATGTTGGTGAATTGATGACATTCTCGAACTTGGCTGTTTCGATCTGGAGAAGCTTCTGTATTTCTTCATGGAGAACTTGCTTCCCATCAAACAAGCCGACTTCCAAACTTGGTAACTGTTCGCTGTCTGAAGCCACGCAAATCTCATAATGTTGCGCGAACTCACGCCTTCCAACCAGTAAGGCATCGCCAGGCTCTTTTTCAAATACTGTAAGCTTTTCTAATTTGTTATCTTCAGGGAAGATCAGGGAGCCCTTGACCATGCGTTGAAGGTAATAGCGTGAATGTTTGAAATGCTGGGCAACTAATTCCTTGAATTCCTCAAAGTAAAGCTCTTTAACGTGATAAGTGTTCTGAAAGTTGGGAACATCTGAGTAGTACTTCTTGTCTGGGGAGGATAACATTAGAATGCCTTCGGGAACAAGGACCCGGCGAACTTCATCCATCATTTCCTGATGCCTGTCATGGTGCTCGATGGTCTCAAAGCTGACGACCACGTCTACACTTCCGTCCTCCACTGGGATGCTGGCGGCATCGCCTTGACGATATTCAAGACTGCCCGATCCATAGCGAGCGTTGGCATAGTCCACGCATTCCTGATCGATGTCGACTCCGACCACTGAGGAGGCCACTGATGCAAGGAGGTTTGAACCATATCCTTCGCCAGAAGCGATATCTAGTACACGATTTCCCTCCACGAGCGAAAGGGCCAACTGGTAGCGGTGATAATGTTCTATTTCTATCTCTCCGGCCTCGTAGGTGAAACGCTCCTGAGTAGGCGTCAGTTTGTCCGGTTGGCTCATATAAGAAATCAGAGAACGCCAGATGCGAATTGGAATCAAGTTAAATTGCTTGAATAGGGGATGTCTGTTTTTGCTGGTCGAACTAAGGGGTTTCGACATGGTTTGTAGTAAGCGCATATGCCGGCACAGAGACAGACCAAAACCCAAAAAACACCGATTGTTAGCGTCTGGATCATTACCTACAATCAGGAGAAGTATCTTCCCAAAGCGATTGACAGCGCCTTGCAACAGGAGACGGATTTTCCTTTTGAGATAGTAATCGGGGAAGACTGCTCGTCCGACCAGACTCGGGAGGTCTGCCTACGTTATCAAAGGGAACACCCAGACAAGATTCGCCTTATCCTCCATGAGCAAAACATAGGGCTTGTGCGGAATTTCTGGCTAACCCTGCAGGCTTGCCGTGGCCAATACGTGGCCCAATTGGAAGGGGATGACCTCTGGACTGACCCATTCAAGCTTCAAAAACAGGTAAACCTTCTGGAGTCTCGGCCTGAGTGCTCGTTCTGCTATCACTTGTTCGACCATGTTGATGGCAACGGAAGCCTGCTTGGGGAAACCAAACAACCAAGAAAGCCTGAAGAGCTTCCTGCAGACTGTGATACCCGGATGGTCATCGATGCAAAATGGAGCCCACTACAAACCCTCACTCTCTTGTTTCGGAGAAATGCTTTCTCTGAGATGCCGGGATGGATTTACTCATTGCCCATTTTTGACTGGCCCCTTCATTTTTATCTCACCCGTTCAGGCAAAGGAGCATTCCTCAATGAAAACATGGCTGCGTATCGCAATCATGATGAAGGGGTTTGGTCGGGCGCGGATCACGTGAAGAACTCCCTACGCTACTACCATTTCTACCGTTGCATCCTCAAGGCTCATCCTGGAGCATACAATGGGTACATGGTTCCACGGATACGTTTTCACACCCGTGAAATGTTGGAGGAATGCCTATGCCGTGGAAGCGTTAGGACGTCGACAAATCGTCTGAGAATCTACCTTCGCCATCATTTCCCATGGGCAATGGACTGGAAGTTTTGCGCCTCTATCTTTTGCAAGATTATTGGCTTTGTATGGAGTAAAGCACGTATCCACATCGGACGCATGAAGCCGAACAAAGGATAGCAGGGCCGAGCGAGTCAAGAGGCCAAGCCCCGTCACTGGCGATAGGGAAGTTGGCGTCCTAGTTGGAGTTATTGATTAAGTAGTCGATATCAATTGAAAAGTTTGCCTGGACGTTGGTGTTGCTTGATACAACAAACTGGTACGTCGTATCCGTGGAAATCTCGTCACCGTCACCGTTTGTCCACCTAGTGAATTTGTAACCCGGCTTCTGGCTTACGGTAAGCGTTGCAGTGTCGCCGAATTCATAGTTGCCGTCACCTGTGACATAACCACCGTCAGGATCAGATAATGTCACAACCACAGATAGTGGAATGATAAAGTTTGCCTGAATGTTGGCGTCGCTTGATACAACAAACTGGTACGTCGTATCCGTGGAAATCTCGTCACCGTCACCGTCTGTCCACCTAGTGAATTTGTAACCCAGCTGCGGAGTTGCGATAAGAGTAGCAGTGGCACCAAATTCATACGTGCCACCACCTTTAATAGAACCACCAGCTTCATCACTCTTGGTCACATTAAGAGCAAACGAGTAGACGGAGCCAATCCAATTGCCTGTAAGGTGATTGTAGAAACGTGCTGGCGCACTATCCTTTTCGTAGTGCAGCCATGCACCAGCATCATGACTAAAGAGTCTTGGGAACGTCCCAACTTCAATGGAAAAGGTCTGCGTAGCCTTGGCTACACTGTCCGAAACTTCGATGGTAACATTGTGGTACTCTATCGCACTGGTCCAACACCAGCCAAGCCTCTCTGTCCATATCCAAAGGGAAGCCGGGTTCTTCTCTGCAAAGTAAACCCAACCAAGACCAGCATGAAAAATCCAATTGGAATCTATTTCCTGAAATACGCCAAACCATTCTGAATGCTTCCATCCCTCACTATCGGGAATTTCCTTTGCATCAGCCCACAAGAGCTTGCTGGAGGTAGGAGATGTTAAGCCGCTCAGCGATGCAGTTCCATCTTCATTCGCCTCAAGGCTAAGCCAGGAAGGCAAGTCAACCACATTATAGGTCAGGGCATCTCCATCAATATCGCTGGCTGAAATCTGGTAGTAATAGTCCAAGGTATATGTACCCGAATCATTTGTGCTGGTGAATACCGGGGCATCATTTGTTGGAATGACCGTAACCTGAACAGACACTGTATCAAAATGTCCAGAGGTATCAGTTACCTTAATACTAAAGTCGTCCTGACCGTGGAAATCAATGTTGGGAGTATAGGTAAAGAAAGAAGGTTGGGTACCAGTGCCACTAACCTCGACAACTCCATTAACAGGCTGCCCGTGAAGACTCCAAGTCAAGGTTTCACTATTAGGATCGATGGCGGTGAGGGTCGGTGCTATCCAAGAGCTCGAGTTATCCTCTTCCATCTCCACGCTGACAGATTCTCCTTGGGTGATTTCTGGAGGCTTGTAATTAATAGATATATCCAAAGTCCCAGCTACATTGCGAGCGCCTCCACTTCCAGAATTACCCAAGTCGTCAATAGCGATCAAGATTTGAGTTGACGGACCAGGGGATTGAATAGGGGTATAAGTAAGACCATCGAGAGCAAGGAGACAGTTCGTGGCAGTGGCAGTGAAAACAAGTGTGGAATCATTCTCGCCGTCACCAGTAACCAATTTAATAACATCAGTTGAAGGCAGGGTCAATGTACCTTCTGCTACCTCAAGAGAAATCTCTAAGAGATCACTATCCCCTGCATCAACATCAGTAAAGGTTATGGCGTTATCAGTTGCCGTACTAAAGGTCTTTGATCCATCGAAGTCCACAACTTGTACGTCGGGGATGTTTAGGGTGGGCGCATCGTTGACGCCTGCTACGGCGATTGAAAGAGTGTTGCTGCCAATCATGGCGCCCCCCTGACCGCCGGCACCTTGGTCGTCAGCAGCAATAGCAATCGTGGCATCCCCGACAAAGTCCTTGGTCGGGATAAATGTCAGCATATTAAAGGCATCATTGATCTGAGAGATTGTGCCAGAGAATGCAAGTGTACCAGAGCTACCATCCTGAGTGACAATGACATCAATACTTTCACCTAGATTGGTGGTCCCATTGGTTGTGGCGACCTCAATTTTGAGAAGATCGGCAGCTTCAGCATCATCCTGAACTTGAATGACACCGCCGGAAAGTAGGAGTTCACCATCCTCGTTAATCGTCAATGGAGAAGGCAGGGTAATCACAGGGGCATCGTTGGTCGGTGCATGGTAGACCTGCACAGACCCCGAGTCGGTCAAGGGGCCACCGCTGCCCGTATTGCCTTGGTCATCCACAGAGATGCTAATGTTGGTTGTACCGATAAAGTCATTTGTTGGCGTGAGGACGAGTCCTTCGAGGGCGGCATTCAGATTATCCGGCGTACCAAGGATGATCATGCTGTCGGAACCATTGCTACCAGAGATAAGCCCTGAAGTATCAGAAAGGGTCAGGGTTCCGTTATCCACGGAAAGGGTTAGTTTAAGTGTGCTGGCTACTCCGTAGTTGTCTGGGTCAGAAACAGAGACAGCATATCCTTGGACTGAAGCGAAGGTGAAAGTGGCATCTTCCGCCGAAGTAAGGATGGCAGTCGGATATGAAAGAGTTGGGCGATCATTGACTGCATTAACGGTAATTGTAAACGAATCAGTGTCGGTCAAGTTACCACTATCAAAGTCGTCCTTTGCTCCGAGGTCATCGGTAGTAATAGTGATGGTTGCGTTTTCTGTAAAGTCAGTGCCTGGAGTGAAAGACATGTCATTTAGCGCAGCATTAATGTCATCCATCTTGCCAGTGAAATGAATAGTGGCAGAGCGATTTAACGTGCCGCCAGTCAGGTTAAGATTGTCCGTGGTTGAAAGTTCTAGAACCCCACCAGTAGCTTCAAGGGTAACATTGAATGCGAGGCCAGCCTTGGATGCATCATCGTAAACGCTGATTGAGTTTTCATTTGTCGCGTTGAAAATAAGAGCAGATTCCTCGTTGGTGTTCTGTTCAACAGGGATGGAATTTACTGGAGCATCATTGACAGCCTGAACAGTTATTGCCAAATTATCGGAATCAAGTAGTGCACCTCCAGTGCCAGTACCACCATTATCATTGGTAATAATGCTTAATGTATCATCACCAAAATAATCTGTTATTGGTGTGTATGTAAGACCTTCAAGGGCAATATTGATATCAGCAAGTTGACCGGAAAAAGTAAGTGCATCAGAGCCATCTGCACCAGCAGTTACAGTAAGGCCCGTTGTAGAGGCGAGGGTGAGTATTCCATTGGTCACGCTTAGTTGAACTTCAGTAGAAGTACTACTCTCAGGAGAATCGTCACTGATTGATATTAGATTTTCATTAACCGTAGAGAAAGTTAGAATGCTGTCTTCTCGAACTGTCTGGCTGGTTGGCAGGGAGTTGACCGGAGCATCATTGATGGAGGTGATGGGCAGGGAAACTGTTGAGCTGACTGTTTTCTCGCCACCAGAACCTGTATCGCCCAAATCACTTAGAGTGAGGGCAAGGATATCATCATTATTGATATTAGTATTCGGAGTGTAAACGAGGCCTTCAAGAGCTGTATTAAGCTTCGAAGGGATACCTTTTAGAATCATCGATGCTGTTGTATCACCACCTCCAGTAAAAGTGATACCATCAATGGAAGCCAAGGTCAGGGTACCGTAGGATACAGAAAGGGCAAGTTGGAGGTCGCCACTACCTTCTGCAACATCGGCATCGGTAACTGTGATTGCTGTCGACTGAGCAGAAGCGAAAATGACCGGAGTATCCTCATCTGTTTCTTGGGCTACCGGGACACTGATCGTTGGCGAATCATTGTGAGGATCCACCGTAATAGAGACAGTCTTGGTGTCAGACATAGCGACACCGTCACCGGCATTACCCTGATCATCCACTTGAACCTGAAGACTTGTGGTTCCATTATAGTTTTCGTCCGGCATAAAAGCCAAACCATCAATGGCGTTGTTAAGATTGAGGACATTACCGGTCAACGTCATGGTGGTTGTCGCATTATCCCCAGCAATTATCGTGACGCCGGCCACAGTATCAAGGGTCAGGGTTCCATGGGATGTACTGAACTGAAGTTGGATTGTGCTACCATCCTCAAAACCATCATCAGAAAAAGAGATGAGAGTGCTGTTGGCTAAATTAAACAGCAATTGGGTGTCCTCGGCAGTGGAGGTCGTAGAAGGTGCGGTTATGATTGGGGCATCATTGATTGGGTTAACAGTAATAGTTAGCTCTGTGCTCAGGGTTCGAGTACCACCATTGCCTATGCCGCCCAAGTCATCTGCAACAAACTGGAGAGTTTCAGCACCGCCCATTGTATTGGAGTTGGTCTCTGCGTCCGGTGTATACTTAAGGCCATCCAAGGCAGTTGTTAGAGCGGTAGCAGTCCCCTTTAGCGTCATACTGGAAGACTTATCCTCGCCTTCAGTTATTGTTAGATTATCGGAGGTGGCAAGAGAGAGAACCCCAGACAAAACAGTCAGGGAAAGCTGGATTTCAGCAGCAATTTCAGTCGCATCGTCAGTAATGGTAATGGAGTTGTTGTTCGCCATGGAGAATGTGACTGACGTGTCCTCATCAATGGTTGGTGCATCAGGCAGAATGATAACCGGGGCATCATTCAAGGCAGTAACTGTGACCTCCAGGGTCTCTATGGTTTCCAACACTCCCCCGCTACCTGCAGCACCTCCATCATTTGCGGCGAGGGAGATGATTGAGGTTCCGTTGAACTGGCTATCTGAAGTATAAACCAGACCATCTAGAGCCGTGTTTATATCTGCAAGAGTGCCCTTGATGATCATGGACGCCGATTGATCTGCACCGGAAGAAAAAACAATATTATCTGTTGAAGCCAACTTGAGAGTCCCATCATTAACTGAAAGAGTAAGCGTCAGAATGGAGTCAGTGATATCAACATCTTCAATGGAGATAAGTGTAGTTGCTGCGGTAGAGAATGTCTGGGTTGTATCCTCGTCAATCGTCGGTGGTGTAGGAAGGGTAATTACCGGTGCGTCATTAACACTATTCAAGGTGATGCTGATCTGCCCCGTTGCCTGAAGTTCTCCTCCGGCTCCAGTCAGTCCCTTGTCAGAAAGTGTCAGGGTCAAGGCATCGGAGCCATTATAGTCAACAGAAGGAGTGTAAAGGAGGCCTTCAAGGCCCGCATTCAAGTCAGTGGTTGTGCCAGTCAGGGTAACCGTGGAAGAACCATCGGCACCGGCATCCACTGTAAGGTTTTGTAGGGTTGCCAGTGTGAGGGTTCCATTGGTTACAGCCAAGGTAAGTTGGACCTTGCCAGGATCAGTTTCTGGGGCATCCACATCAGAAGTCGTAATCCCAATGCCATTCGCACTTGAGAAAGTAATGGGGGTATCCTCGTTAACAATCTGGTTTCCAGGGAGTGCGATTTCAGGCGCATCGTTGATGGCGATGACATTGACCGTCATGGTGCTGGTTGATTCCAGTGCCCCTCCCTCCCCTTGGCTGCCTCCATCCTTCGCCAAAATCACAAGGCTGTCGGTGCCATTAAAGTGAGCGGTTGGAGCATAGACCAGGCCTTCTAGGGAAGTAGTGATCACATCGTTGGTTCCAGTGAAAGTCATGGTGGTATCTGCATTGCCATCACCAACGGAGAAAATAAGGGTACCGGATTTGTTCGGTAGATCGATAGTCCCGGAAGCCACCGTGATAGAAACTTCCAAGGTGTTGGCTGACTCGTGGGTATCCACATCAGATATGGAAACGGCGTTGCCATTGGCTGTTGAAAGAGTGAATGTATTGTCCTCGTCGATTGTAATTTCATTGCCAAGCGCAATGACAGGAGAGTCGTTCTGGGCTTTGACTGTGATTGCAATACTCTTGGTCTCGGTCAGTACGCCCCCTGAACCAGTTGCGCCTTGGTCATTAATGGTAAGTGTTAAGGTTGAAACGCCGTCAGACTCGTTGTAGTCCTGATTAGGTGTATAGACCAGACCCTCAAGCGCGATGTTGATGTTTTCGGCAGTGCCTGTGAAAATCATAGCGGCATCTGCAGTTCCATCTCCTATTGAAAAATTGAAATTGTTTGCAGGGTCGGCGGCCGGATTCAGCGTCAAAGTGCCGTTTGTTACTGATAAAGTAGATAAAAGTAGGCCATCAACAGTCTCTGTGTAGTCAACATCAGCAACAGAAATTCCGTTCGAACTAGCTGCAGCAAAAGTAATTGGAGTGTCCTCATTCGTTTCCAGAGCACTCATTCCAAGCGAGATGGCAGGCCCATCATTGAAAGCAATGACTGTGATCTTGACCTCATCATTGCCAGAAGTGGAGTCATTGGTCAGGGCATCACCTTCTCCAACATTACCTTGGTCATCAATGGTAGTCTTAAGATAAACCTCTCCATTGTAGTCTGCTGGGGGTGTATAAATAAGGCCATCCAGAGCTGCATTTACTGCCAAAAGAGAGCCTATGAATATCATGGCAGTATCATCAGTTCCAGTTCCTGCAGAAAAAGTGAGGTCTGCGGTTGAACCAAGAGTAAACGATCCTCGATCAACAACACTTGTATCACTATCATCTACAAGCTTGATTGTGGCTTGAATTGCAGAAGATTCGGAATAGGTGTCTACATCACTAACAGAAAGAGCACTACCCTTGGCAACTGAGAGCGTAAGTGATTCATCCTCATTAACAAAACTATCACCGGTACCAGAAAGCACAGGAGCATCATTTACGGGATTAATTGTAATGGTAGCTGTACTTGTCGCATCCAAGGCGTCGCCATCGCCGTAATTTCCTTGATCGTCAACGACCAATGTCAATGTGCTTTCTCCTGAATAATTGGCAGGAGATGCATATTGAAGATCGTTTAACGCAAGATTTATTTTTTCTACGGATCCAGCTATTGTCATGGAGCTGGAACCATTGGCACCATTAAGAATACCAATATTGTTTGTCACAAGATCTGCGTCACTAAGGGATAAGGTGAGTGTGCCAGAAGAAACCGAGAGCTTGAGATTAACCAAGGAACCATCCTCTGATGCATCGTCAGTAATCGTGACCAAAGTATTGCCTTCAGCATTAAAGAGAAGAGGTATATCTTCACTTGTGCTAGGGGTTGCATTTGCGAAGATAATGGCTGGACCATCATTTACCGGTGTTACAATTATGGAAACAGTATCCGTATCGCTGAGGGCACTTCCTGTACCAGTATTTCCTTGATCATCGGTGGTAATAGATAGAGTCACATCAGTACTGTCATTTGCTGCAGGATTGAAAGTCAGACCTTCAAGGGCATCCACAACATCACCGATTTTTCCCGCAAATGTCATAGTGGCGTCATCAACGCCATCACCGGCACTTCCGACAATCGTAAAATCCATTTTACTGGCATCGCCCAAGCTTAGGGTCCCTGAATCAACAGCAAGGGTTATCTTAACAGGAGTATCATCCTCCAATGCATCTTCTGTTATCGTAATTGCATTGGCATTGGCGGTGTTGAAAACAAGCGCTGTATCCTCAGGAGTCGATTGTCCTTCAGGGGTAGCGCTCCCATTAAAAAGATGAACCGGAGCATCATTGACTGCATTAACAGTGATAGACACGCTGTTGGTAGACTCCAAAAAGCCGCCTGTACCAGTATTTCCAAGGTCCTGTGCAAGAATTGTGAAAGTATCAGTGCCATTAAAACCAAAACCATTCGAGCCGGCACCGGGCAAGTACTTCATACCATCTAGGGCAGTGGCAATTTTATCAGTAGGGCCTGCAAATATAAAACTCGCAGCGCCATTCGTCCCGTTGAAGCTTAGACCATCTGTAGTAGGAAGTGTAAGAGTACCATTAAGCACCGTGAGAGTTACTTGTATGGAACCACTGATTTCGGTGGCATCATCAGTTACTGTAATCGCGTTATTGGTGGCAGCACCAAAGATCAGTTCAGTATCTTCGTTTGTGGAAGGGCTGTTGTTATCAAAAGCAATAATTGGTGTATCATTTAGCGCGGCAACTTGAACAGATATGGTCGCCGTTGCGGTAAGAATCGTGGTCCCATTATTACCCTGGTCACTAACTTGTATTGTGATAACCTCGGAGCCCTTGTTGTCATTATGATCGGAGGCGGGTGTATAGGTAAGATCATTTAGCGCAGTGTTAATGTCAGCCTCTTTCCCGGTAAACTTCATCATGGTCGCCGTAGGCCCTGAGCCTTCAGTAAAAACCAGATTTGCAATCGTTGACAAAGTAAGCGTCCCAAACTGTGCAGAAACCGTGGCCTCAAGATCTCCAGTAACTTCGGCTGCATCGGGGTCAGAAATACTAATGGCATTTCCGTTGGCCATGTTGAATGTCAATGGAGCGTCTTCGTTTATCTGTTGGACAACAGAAGGTGCGGTAACAGAGGGCCCATCGTTAATAGGTGTTATGGAGATGGCAATTGACGCTGAAACAACATTGCTGGAACCGGTGCCGTAGTTGCCTTGGTCATCAACTTGAAGAGAAATGGTGTCGTTACCGTTTACATTGGCTAGTGGAGAATATTTTAAACCTTGGAGAGCCGCATTGATATTAGCTACAGTACCAGTAAAAACATAGCCCGTGGCACCGGTTGTTGTCGATGCTGACTGTGTACCTCCTTGAGCCTCATCAAAAGTGAGGCCAGTATTACTACTAAGGATAAGCAATCCATTGGTAGAGGAGATGTTCAACTCCACTTTTGAGCTGTCGTCCGATGCATCATCAGAGATTGCAACAGTGCTGTCGGAAGCATTGGCAGTTGTGTTTAAAATTGTAGCATTAGCGAGACCAGAAGTATTCGTCTTGACCACAAGGTCGGCGGTAAAAGGCACGCCCGGGTTAACCGCTGTCAAACTGACAACACCACCGCCCTGATCGGCAGCAGTCACAAGAGTATTGAGGCTACCGGCATTAACAGAGGCAGATAAGGCGGTTGCCGTCTGTGCTGCATCGCCAGTAAAAGTAAAATCAATTGAATTACTGTCAACAGATAGGGTGAATACATCTCCATCCGCTCCATTAGTAACCGTGACAGTGTCAACCTGGGCCACGTTGGCAACAGTGGTAAATGTTAACGATTCGTCCTCATTGACTGTTTGAGCCGTAGGAACCGTTATTGTAGGAGCATCGTTTAGAGGGTCAACGGTAATAAAAAGGTTATCAAGATCTTGAAGCGCGCTATCGTCAGATAGTATGGTAATTTTGGTGGATCCATTGAAATTGGAAGCCGGTGCAAAAGTAAGACCATCAAGGGCAGTGTTAATGTTGGCAATAGTACCGTTCATGGTTAGCAAGGACGCTGCAACGCTGCCATCTCCACCACCTGCTGAAGTGTCGAACGTTAGATTAGCAACCGATGCAAGTGTTAAGGTGCCATCCTCCGCGCCACTTGTATCAAAATCAGGAACCGTAAGCGTAACAGTGAGATTTTGTGACCCATCCGCACTATCGGGATCAGAAACTGATATCAAATTACCGGCAACCTGAGAAAGAACCAAAGGAACATCTTCATTTGTACTCTGGCTTACAGGTAAGGAATTGGCAGGAGGATCATTTACTGGTGTAATGGTAATTGCAAAAGCCTGTGCCAATGTTTGTGCGTCCCCATCCTTGTTGCCCATATCATCAATGGTTACGTTGATCGATTCTGCTCCATTAAAATGCTCTGTTGCCTTGAATTGCATACCATTCAAAACCGCATTGATACTCTGGGGATTGCCCTGAACGGTCATAGAGGTTGATACATTTGAGCCGATAGGGATAGAAATGCCAGTGGTATCAGGCAGGGTTATAACCCCATTAGTATCCACCACCTGAAGGGTGACTTGTATTTCATCCACTCCAGTATCTGAAACATCTGGATCAGATACATTTATGAGATTGCCGAGTGTATTCAGGGTAAGAATCTCATCTTCATTGACTGTTTGAGAATTAGGAAAGGTATCAAAAACAGGGGGATCGTTTTCGTTTGTAACAGTTATAGTGATGGACTGAGTCGTGGTTTCCGTTCCATCTGAGATTTGCAGGGTTACATCATAAACATTGTCTGCACCTATATCACTCGGAGTCTCAAAGTCCGGTGCGGCCTTGAAAGATAGAGTGGCTGCCCCCGATGCCGGGTCCGTACTTGTGGTAATCAAGTCAAAAAGGGCATAATCCGCTGTCGCGACCAAAGTGAAAGCCAAGACATTGGTGGAGTCATCATCCGTCGCTGTAATAGCTGCCGCTGTGGTCTGGTTTTCCACTGCGGTAAAGGCCGTGGAGCCATTTGTGATTTTTGGGAAATCATTAATATCAGTGACAGAAACTGTAAATTCAGTGGTTGCCGTGGCATTGGAGGAATCCGTTGCCGTTACCTCAACGACGTAGTCATTGAGTGTATCTGCATCTAGAGGGTTTTCAAAGCTGGGAGCGGAAGAAAATGTTAGTGCTCCTGAACTTGAATCGATTGCGAAATGATCCCTATCAGCTCCACCCGTAATTGAAAAAGTTACTGTATCTCCTGAATCCTCGTCTGTCGCGGCAATCGTTGCAACGGCAGTCTTCTCCTCATTGACGGCTATTGCTGCAGTTGTGGTAATGACAGGACTATCATTGACATCCGTTACCTGTATTGTGAGTGCCAGCGGATTTGTAGATGTGGCAACCGGATCGTTATCATCAGTTAAAGTAATTTCGACCAGATAGTCATTGAGGCCACTGACTGCGCTGGAGCTTTCATAATTGGGTGCAGTTTTAAAGGTGAGGACACCTGTGGCCGCATCAATCTGAAACAAGTCTTTATCGACTCCTCCACTGATGGAATATGTCACGGTTTGGCCATCCTCATCCGCGCCAGCGATGACAACTACTGAGGTCTGGTTTTCAGCAGCCTGATGGGTAGTGGTTGTGGTGGTAAAGGTGGGTGCGTCGTTGGCATCGGTGACAGTAACAATGATAGCCTTGTCTACGGTCAATCCGCCTGAGTCGGTTACTCGAACAGTCACGTTATAGGTGTTGGCGCTATCGTCGTCCTGGGGGGTTTCAAAACTCGGTGCCGCTTTAAAAGAGAGGTTGCCGGCACCGTCGATCTCAAAGAAATCCATATCCGCCCCGCTAAAGATAGAGAAGTTGTGGGACTCAGTGGAATTGGTGTCGTTGAGATCTGGGTCGGCCGCGATAGCCTGGCCAACGAAGGTTGTGTTCTCGACAATGGAGGCATCGGCCAGCGTTATGGTCGGCGCATCGTTGATGGATAGGATGGAGATGGAGACCGTATCCACGTCGGTCTCTTGCTGGGTCGTTTTACCGGGATCAGGTGTGGCAAGGTCATCAAGACCGTAGTTACCCATGTCATTTGTTTCAATGGTGACGGTGGCAATGCCGTTGAAATCGGCGTCCGCGCCTGTGCCGTCAAGATTGAAAATGAGCGTGTCCAAGGCGGTATTGATGTTTTCCGTGGTGCCCTTGAAAGTCATGATGACATCTTCTGTTCCGTTTCCAACACCGCCTGAGAAATCAAGGCCGGTGGTAGTACCAAGACTGAGCACACCCGTACCTGACTGAGCTGTAAGGGTGACTTCAATGTCTGATTCACCAGGGGTTGCACTCGGATTCTCAGATGCATCGTCAGTAATGGAAAACCCGTTGCCAGCGACAGCAGAAAAGGCCAGCGAACCTCCCTCGTTGACAGACTGGGAGCCGGGTACGTTGTTGACAGGAGGATTATTAATTGCCTGTACATTCAAAGAGTAGGATACGGTGGTTTTCTTTGCCCCACCGATATTGAGGTTGTCCTGATCGTCGACTTGGATGGATAAGTTATCGATTCCGTTAAAGCTTTCGCTGGGTGTATAAGTGAGGCCGTCCAGAGCATTGGAGGCCGCGGTATAGGTACCCTGAAAAATAATCGTAGTATCGTCAGCCCCGTCGCCTGTCGTAATCGTAACCCCAGTAGTGGCCGGGTCACCCAGAGAAAGAGTCCCCTGCCCCACCTCCAAAGTCACCTGCATCTGGCCAGGATCCCCACCGCTACGAAGCTCTGACACCTGCTTTTCAGTAATGGCTCCATTATAGATACGGATATCATCGAGGATCCCGTCAAAAAAATCACTGGTGCCATCAGAACCGATTGTAATGCTATTGGTGTTATTGATTGAACCCATAGTAGCAAGATCACTGACATTAGAGCCAGAAAAGCCACTCTTCTGAACATAAGCGATTTCATCAATATAAACAGTGAGGAGCTTCTGCGCTCGGTCGATCACGGCAACGTAATGATGCCAGTCAGTGTCCAAGCCGGGGCCCTTGTAGGCATGAGCGATAGAACCAGACGAGCTCACCCTAAAAATAATGTACCCATTATTGGTCATATAACCAAGCATACCATTGGTGGTAGTCGTAGAAATAGTAGTTCCCTTATTGAAGAAAACCATATTCTGATTGTTAATGTCTTGCTTGTACCAAAGAGCTATAGAGTAACTCTCTTCATTTGGACGAAGCGCGGCAGCTTTTGCATCTGTAATCTGCAGAAAGTCGGTTGTTCCATTGAGATCAAGAGCGGAGTAATCTCTACCATTAGCTGCGTCATTGCCAGAGGTCCATACGGTAGCGGCGTTACCGCCATTCAGGTCCGCATTGAAGCCATTACCGGATGAATCGACGGCCACAACAGAGCCTGCTGTTTCATCTAGCTTGAGCCAGAGCAACAACTGAGGGAGGCCACTGCCTGAGTAGTCATCGTCGCTGATGGTAATCTGCGAGTTGGTAAGTGAGGAGAACTTAAAGCCCGGCAACCCATTAGTACGCGTCTCGTATCCGCTGACGGTGACCGAGCTGTCGGCGGCAACTGTTATGTCGGCGGATGTGCTGTCGATAGAAATGGTCGGGGCATCGTTGACGTTAATTACCGTAATGGAAAGATTCGAGCTACCGGTCTCTCCGGCAGAGTCCCTTACGGTGGCAGTGATCTCGTATGTGTTATTCTTGTCCACGTCACCCGGGGCTTCGTAGCTTGGCGGATTAAGAAAAGTGAGTTCCCCTGTGCTACTGTCGAGATTGAATTGAGACTGATCATCTCCTGTTATCTGATAGGTAATTTGACCGGCCGCAATTGTCTCAAAGTCCGGGTCAGAGAAATCGAAGTAGGTGACTGGGTCGATCCAATTCTCCTGAACGTTGAATGCAGTTGAGGATGGCTGGGTGATGGAAGGGGCCTCGTTGACGTCTACGATGGTAATCGCTATGGACTGGGTGGCGGTTTTGATCCCATCGCTGGCCTGCACATCGACATCGTAGACATTATTTTGTCCGTCATCTTGAGGGGCATCGTAATCGGGGGCGCTCTTGAAGGTAAGTGCGCCCGTGGAGCTATCGATGTCGAAAAACGGTTGATCGTTGCCTCCAGAAACAGTGAAATTTGTTATGGCGACCCCAGTCTCGTCTACGGCAGTCACTGTCAAAGTCGAGGTATCACTGGCGTTGGAGGTGGTTTTTTCAAAACGGCTAATAGCCGCTGTGCTTGTGAAAACTGGGTCTTCTACTAGATTTTGTATGACAACGTTAAATGTTACAAAAGAGCTTTCAGCATCCTTATCAGTCGCCTTTAGGGTAATTTCGTAGGTGTTATTGGCATCAATGTCACCGGGGCTTTCATAGTCTGGAGCAGCATTAAAGGCCAATGCATAAGTCGATTCATCATCAACATATGTTAACGTAAACTTACTGGAATCATTACCACCGTTGACCTTGACAAGATCGATACCTGTGCCATCCGCATTGGTCACATCACCACTAGCGATTACGACAGTATCAGGTTCGGTCAAATTGACCGTGTAGGAGGCCCCAAATGGCCCAGCCCCGTATTCAAAAACAGGAGCGGCTCCGTTAATGTTATTATGTAATCCCAGCATTAAAATGCTGAATCCAGTAAAAATATGTTTATAGGAGGGCATTATGATATTGTCCAACAAGGCAAAATATTCCTACTGAGGAAAAGGATTGGGGTTCTGGTTCTCATTTCCGAATCAGAAATTGGAGCAAATAAAAAGAAGTAAAATCTTACATAAACAGCCCTAATTCTCAAGTTTAAAATAGTTTTGATGTTTATCGGATACTGTCATTCCCCGGAATACTCCTGATCATCCATTTTACTGATAATTAATTTAAGCTGTCGATCAGCAAGGAGCAACGATCTTTCCCCGCGCTGATAATCAGGTAGAATACTATTTCTTGGCAAGTGCAGCAAGTGATGAGAAAACACGCAGAAACAAGGCGGCATCGAGTTCCTTGTGTTTTTCAACTTTAGCCTCAGGCCATGCGGGAGGCGTCAACTGTACCTCCCCTACCCCCCCATAATGAATCTCTGAAAGGCGAAATTGCGGAAAGAAAATGCCAGTAAGTCGACCTGCAGGATTCAGCTGGATGCGCAAACGGTCCAGTTGAGGCTCAGCCACACGAGGCACAATCCATTCAAGAAAGCTTCCGGTCTCAGCGGCTTGTCGAGGCAAAGGACAAACACCCAGCTTACGTACCGTGTAATCAAACAAAAGCTGCAGTCCAGCTGGCGTCTGTAAAAATGGAGAATTAAGCAACCCTTCGTTTTTACTCTTGGCATGCTTGAAGGAGGGTTCAATTGATGCATCCGCAGAAATGTAAAAGGTTCCATCCTCCTTTTTTTCAAGTTTGAATCGAGGCGCAGGTATCGGGCCGGGTTTGCCAAAATGAAAAATCTTTGATGATTCCTTTAGGAAAAGCGCAGAGTCTTTTTCCCCTGTCCGGTAGGCAAAGAGAATGCCCCCCTTGTCCCGAACAGATACCTCAAGGTAGTTCCGGCTTTGCATAACGCCGAGATAGATAGTTTTGGGGTCTGAGTCGACTCCCTTGCCCTGGTATTCAATTGTTGCCTGAAAGACATCCACTTCTTTTAACAGGCTCTGAACCATGGTGTGGAGTGCGTCAACATGGGTTTGGCTGTTGGCTGCGAGTTGTAGAATACCTTCTCCATAGGCGCGGGCAGAAGGAGCCCAGGGGCTTTGAGGGTGGGATTGAAAAAGTTGGCTCAAGGTCTGTACTGCTTCATTATCTGCTTTATTGGAGAACTGGCATCTTGCTTTCCAGAATAGCACTTGGGGATCATTCTGCTGCGGGGCTGGGAGACGGTTAATTTGCATCAATGATTCCTCGAATTTTCTCAATCTCAATGCCTCCTCTGCACGGATGCGGATAATCCTGAAATCTGATTGTTGTTCCTCTGGAAGGCGAACCATAAAGATTTTCTTTATGAACCTTGCATCTGCATTATCCTTAATATCATGGAGGCCAAGAATTCTTTCCAGCAGTGAAAACTTCTGGTTCATACACACGTTCAGGGTCTGGAGAGCGGCTCCATCATCAACCTCAATGCGTTTTAATGCCAGTTCCTGACGGGTTATGGAGGTTAAGTCCGTATCTTGTGTGATCTGTGAAAAGGCAAAGGCCTTTAATAGTATGGAAAAGTCCCCCAATAATTCCGGGCTTCCCTTAAACCTCTGAAGTCCGATCTTGAAAACCTGACAGAACTTTTCAGGCACACCCGCAGGGTTTTTTTCGAATAATAACTCTGTTTGTTCATTAAGGAATTTACGGAATTCATTGGCGTCCTCAAAAGTGGAAAATAGAAATCCTGCCTGAAAACTTTGCGGGTAATGGAAAAGAAGTTGGGTGCGAGCCGCCTCCGCCACACTTGATTGCCCCATACTGGTTGATACAGTAAAAAGATCGAATGCAACCCTCGGGGCAAAACGATCGCCTGAATGCTTTTCAAGAAACTGACTCGCTGCAACAAGGTATTCCTGTACCCGACCAGCTGGCAAATAGTCCTCCGGAATTGGAACTTGAGCTTGGGCAAATAGTCCAACTGGAAACAAGAAAATTGCCGTGAAGGCTTTCCATGAAAAATTGAAGTGCATAAGAAGAAACTAGAAAATTAAGGTTCGAATTTACAAAATAGTAATTTATTGGCGAATCAGATTTCCATTCTGATCCCATTCCGTGATGCTTTCCCTCTTCCCACCTTCCCATACAGCCTGGGACTTGCGCTGACCATTTTGATGCCATTCCTCGAAGACTCCCACCAAAATATTGTCCTTAAACCTACCCTCAAACTTTTTGGTACCATCCTCAAACCAACGGGACTCGATTCCGTGACGCTTCCCATTTACAAAATCTATCTGTGTCGCTTGTTGCCCATTGGAATAGAAAGTGGCCGACTGGCCTGTAAAAGGCTGACCTGCGTATATGGCAATATCGCCTGTCCCGGGGTATTCCAAGTCTGCCGGACTTACCTCCAGAATCGTTTGCTTCGCATCTGGATCGGAAACCGGACCTGTCTCAAAAATTGCCGGAATTGATGGATGGGGAATATTAGAATTTGATCCGCCATCAGCGGCTAAATCTGGATTCGTCTTTTGTCCGGAACAACCAACAAAGAAAAATGCAAAGACAGTTACGCCTAGTAATCGAAGGTTTGGGGAGAATTTCATAAGCTAGACACCGTGAGACCGTATGTAACAAGAAATAATCTCAGGATTTGTGTTTAGATATGGTGCGGGCACTCGGGATCGAACCGAGGACGCAAGCTTGGAAAGCTCGAGTTTTACCACTAAACTATGCCCGCATTTTAAAGGGTCTTAACATGCAAAGAATCTTGAGTGAAAGGTCAATCTTCCATTTAAAAGACAAAAGTCTCTCATTAATAATTTTGAAGTATGCAAAAAAAACAAGAAAATGAAAGCAGGCCCAAGAAGACGATGGTTAGCCTCGATCATAACAAGCCGCACAAAAACTGGAAGGATGAACGCCTCCATCTCCGTAAAAAATGGGGTGAACAGGGTCGAAAAATTCTTCCCGAAAAATCCGAAAAAATAGAAGACCTCACTTGATATGTTGAGGAAAAAACAGTTAAATATATCTGTTGCCCAATATGATTAAAAATGAAAATGAACAAAGCCATACCTTTGCACTTACTCTTTCTGTTAAGTGCACTGGTTCTCCCATTAAGCGCTATCGACCAAACTAATAAGCAAATTGAGGCCTCCCAATTACCGGTTGGGAGCTCTGAAACAGAAGTCTCCATTATTCTTGGCTCACCCGAAAGCACACTTCAGTTCGGTGCTAGAAAAGTCGTCAATTACAGGCTGGCTGAAGTGATTTTTGAAAATGACCGTCTGGTAAAAGTTTCCTTTACGACCGAAGAAGCACGAGTAAGGAAACAAGCAGAAAAAAAATTACTGTATGACCAAGCGATTGCCCGCAAGGAAGAGATTATCGCCAATAATCTCACTAGGGCAACCGAAGTACGCGACAAGCAACTACTCAACCCGGATTTTCTGAAGGCCAATCCAGAATATCGGCTTCGCTATTGGAAGAAACTACAAAGCTGGTGTCCACAGTTGGATATTAACGAGCAAATCAGAGAAACTGCAGCAGAACTCAAGGAATATCGTCGCCTCAAACTTGCTGCTCAAGTCAAGGCTCTCGAACTAAAAGTTGCTCAACTTGAAAAAAAGGCAGATGCTGCTGAAAAGAAAGTAAGCCATGCTGAAAAGCGTGCAGAAAAAGCGGAGGATCGTCTCGATAGAGCCAAACGGGCAATCGCCCAGTTTCCTGTAGTCAACCCAGTTGTTTATCCACAAAGTACAGGTATCTTCGTTGGACCCTATGGACGAACTGCCATTACCTTCGATGCGTTCACGGGTACATGGCGACCCTTCCTCCCATCCAACCGTATTATAATCAAGCGATAAATACCAAGTGCGCTGGGGCAAGAGTGAATAATCAAGATGCGGTTATCAAGTTATCGAACTCATTCTCAAGGAATGCGACAAGGGATTCCAGTGCAGAATTTGAGAACTTATTTAAACCTGATCGCTCCAGGCCAACGCGAGCCGCATGAAGTTCACGCCTGAAAAATTCAATTACCCCAGGAAATATGTCATGCTCTTCCATTGCCTGCGTAACAGCAATTCGCACATCTTCTGGCGAGCCTGAAAGTTGTTCGAGTAACTGCGTCAGGCCATCAACACCTATTCTATCTCGCAATAAAAGAGCCGGCAAAGTCAATTTTCTTGTGGCAAGATCCGTACCCAAGGTCTTCCCTAGGCTGTCTTCCTTACCGAGGAAATCTGCTGCATCATCAAAAATCTGGTAAGCCCGGCCCAAGTGCTTACCAAAGCTTCCCATTGACTGCGACCGAGAGATATCATCACCATCGACAACAAGGGTGCCCAAGAGACAAGAAACCCGAAACAACTCAGCAGTCTTCAACTCAATGATTCGAAGATATTCACCTATTTCCAAATTCAAGTCTCCACGAAGAGTTACCTGCCGAGTCTCTCCTGCACAAACTGATCGTGTTGCCTGCGAAACCTCACGGCAAACCACCGTGGTCGGAAAATCTGATGCCAGTCGCAAGGCATGGGCAAACAAGGCATCTCCAAGAAGAACTGCAATTGATGGACCATGCTTATGAAAAACCGTTGGGCACCTGCGACGTGTTTCTGCCCCGTCAAGAATATCATCATGCACCAGTGTGGCAATATGCACCAACTCAATGACAGCAGCTGCACGTACTTGCTCCTCCAAGAATGTACCGTCTAAACCAACTCCTGAAAAATAGACTAGAATTGGCCGTAAGCGCCTGCCACTATTCTCCACAGCATAGCGCGCTAAATGACGAATCTCAGGCTCAAAAGACTCCACCTGCTCTCCAAGAAAGCCATTCAGCCTTTTCAGAAAATCTGTTGGGACTTGAAAACCAGATTGACCACTCTTAACTGGTGATAGTGGAGCCAACACTGGATTATTCAACGACATCGGATAAACGGAAAAAATTATGAAAAGATTTGAATATTTGAGTGTAAATAAAACTTCATCGGCATGTTGCCGATATGAAAACAGAAAATTGACGCTAGTCAAGACGGGGTAATGATAGGGTTGGCACTATTAGCTTGCGCAATTTGGCTAAGTAAACTCTGGCTGAATGACCTGCGAAATAAATCAAGCAAGGTGGATGGAGCACTACCCGGTGCAACCCCCTGCCCTCCAGCAGCAATCTGGATAGCGTGCCTTGGCGCAGTGGGTCTACTTGCTATAGAGGCCTTCGGGGAAAAGGTCGCTGGACTGGATGATAAACAGACCACTATCGCTTGGCATTTCATCAGCTCAATGATAGCGGCGGCGGTTCTGGAGGAGCTTGTCTTTCGTGGTTATCTTATAATCACTGGTCGGGGTAATCTGGTTCTAATAACAAGTGCAATAGTTTTCTCGCTCTTGTTTGCTCTCGCACATCCCTACCTTTGGGCCTTCAAAATAAATGAAGGGCTTACCATAAATCTTAATTCCGGAAAAGCTTGGTTTACCACAAGCTTCCTGTTTATCAAGTCACTCTGGTTCTATCACGTCCGATTTGCTTCTTGGAACCCTAGGCAATCGCTACTTCCCTCTGTAGCAGCACATATGGTCGCCAACTTAGCAACCTATGCCATAAAAGCTAAACAAGGATTTATTACTTGGTAATCGTGCCCAGAAATGAACAGCACATTTCGAAAGAAACCTTCTTTGTGATGCATGATACATGCCATCACGTCACACCCGACTACCAGGTACGCTTCTTGTGGCGATTAGCGTGAGCCCTTTTACGTCTTTTGTGCTTATTCATTTTTAAGCGACGTTTCTTTTTTAAATTACCCATAAATCTTCACGTTTTCGTTGAGGGATTTTTAAACCTTAGAATTTGGCGGCAAGTGCACCGGAAAAGCCAGACTTGATGCGACGTGCCTTGTTCTTATGTACGACATTGCGCTTGGCAGCCTTATCATATGCTGAAACTGCCTCACTCACTGCTTTTTGAGCAGTGGAGGCATCATCACTTTCCAAAGCCACTCTGGCGTTTTTAGTTAGTGATTTAAGACGTGTCTTTATGCCCTTGTTGTGTAAGGTGCGCTTGACAGTCTTACGAGCTTCTTTCTTTGCTGATTTTGTATTGGCCATTTTTATGAGGAATGGAGGAAAATTTGGTTTTGGATCGAGTTGTCAACGGAAATCCCTCGTTATTTCCAAGGAGCATAAGCCGGATTCTGTTACCAGGTTACCCTGGCGATATTCATTCATCTGCCAGCTAAAGCCAGCCCCTCCAAAGGAGGATGCGGCATACCCGGAACCATTGGGCGGGTCACCCGGTCCCCTATTTTGCCTTGCACCAGACTGGGTTTACCATGCCTCCCTTGTTACCTCAGGAGCGGTGGGCTCTTACTCCACCTTTTCACCCTTACCCTGCCGAAGCAAGGCGGTCTAATCTCTGTGGCACTAGCCGTCGAACTGGTTTGTACCAGCTCTCCCTCCTTTTCAGAAGGAGTCTTACCCGATGGTGTCCGGACTTTCCTCTCCTGCACGAGGCTGGAGCGAATATCCGCTTCTTGGAAAATAACGAAAAGAAAGTATTATGCCTCGAGAGAAAAATTATTCAAGAGAGAAAACAAGTTTCCGGACATGCAAAGAATTTAAATGTAAAGAGCTGGAAAGGGCCAACTCCCTAGCCGATATATAAAATACGACCACATTGGTCACAGTGATTTATTCCTGCATTCTCACCAAAATTTTGGGCAACTTCGTTAGAAACACTTAGGTGACAACCCATACAGCGACCTTGCTGAAGAGCAACAACCCACGGTCCCTTTCGCACTTGGTTTTTAACGTGCTCGTAAGCTTGCATCCATTCACCAGATACTTCTTCTTTTGCCATATTCAGGGTTCCATTAAGTTCCTCCATCGTGGCAATAAGTTGAGTTTTTCGGTCAGTAAGAAGTTCCATCTGTCCACGAATCTCCTTCTCGCGTGCTAAAAATGACCTCTCGTCAACCAACACTTTTTCTTTTTCGGTATCAATCTCCATAAGGATCTCGATTTCCGCTTCTTCAAGGTCAGAGACTTTTTTCTCAAATCCATCAATCTCGTGGAGCATGGCCTGATACTGATCGTTTTTCTTAACCTCCAGCAATTGGCCTCGTAGTTTCTGTATCGTCTGCTCAGCCTCAGCACGATCTCCCTCCCTCTCCTTTTGCCTCAGTTCAAGCGTCCGAAGGATGTGCAACGCCTGGTCAAGAACCTCGCGTTCTGATGCAAGCTTCTTCTCCAGTATTTCGTGTTCGTTCGGAATCCCATTAAGATTTCGGGACATCTCCTCTTGGTGGATTTCCAGATTCTGGTACTTGATCAATTTATCAAAGCCTTGCTTCATTGGATAATGTATGAAGTCAACCTAGGTTTTTTGAGTTGAGTTCCGCAACCCTTTTCCTCCCCTTTCTAAATTTAATATCGAATCAAACAGCCCAGATGAATAAAAAACAAATTCAGGAAAAGGTGGAGGATGCCATCCTCGATTTCTCAATCGGCGAAGATGAAAGTGCAGAACGAAAGCTTCGGGAACTCCTTGATAAAGCCCCTGATTGTTATGATGGATGGCTAGCCCTCACAGAAGTACAACTTGCCTGCGGAGCACTTGATGAAGCTCTAGCAGCAGCAGAAAATGCACTCGCAATTAACCCAGAGGATATTCACGTCCATACAAGCCTCTCCCGAATCTGGGTTGAAAAAGGCGACAAAGACCAAGCGGAGCACCATGGAGCCCAAGCCCGCATACTGGGATGGAAAGATGAGTTAAAAAAAGACCCACCGCAGAGTTGATCGATCAGATAAATAAGAGAATAATATATTCTGAATATTCCTCCCCGTTGACAAACCCACATATTTTAACGAGTTAATTTCGCAGTATGGTTAAAAGCGCCTACGTATTTGACTTTGAACAACCCATTCGTGAGTTGGAAGACCGGCACAGACACTTATGTGAGATGGCGGAAGAAGATAATCTCGATTTGGCTCGAGAAATTGACTCTGCTCGCAAAAAAATTGAGTCCAAAATCAAGGAGGTGTACTCTCGCCTGACTTCTTGGCAAAAGGTACAAATTTCTCGTCATCCGCAACGTCCATACTCAATGGATTATATAAAGCATGCGTTTGAGGACTTTCAGGAAATACATGGGGATCGGAATTTCAGGGATGACCAAGCTATTTTCGGTGGCACAGCAAAGCTAAATGGGCGACCCGTAATGGTCATTGGTCAACAAAAGGGCCGAGATATGAAGGAGAATATACTCCGTAATTTTGGATGTCCAAACCCTGAAGGGTATCGCAAAGCACTTCGTCTAATGAAGTTGGCGGAAAAATTCAAACTCCCAATCATTACACTTGTAGATACCCCTGGAGCCTATCCAGGAGTGGAATCAGAAGAGCGACATGTGGCTGAGGCAATCGCGGTAAACATCCGAGATATGTCACTTTTAAATGTGCCCATTATCAGTGCCGTAATTGGTGAGGGTGGTTCAGGTGGGGCACTTGGTATAGCAGTTGCCGACAAAGTACTCATCTTTGAATTTGCATACTACTCAGTAATTTCGCCGGAAGGATGCGCTGCCATTCTCTGGAAGGACCGAAGCCATGCGAACGATGCAGCAGAGGCCCTCAAGCTTGAGTCTTCAAGTCTTATTAAATTAGGTGTAGCCGAGACCATTATGCCAGAACCTCTCGGTGGTGCCCATCGAGACCATGAAGCAACAGCTGCAACCTTGAGGAAAGAACTAATCTCCTCATTAGCAGAACTGGAGGCGCTGGAATCAGAGGAACGCCTGAGACTCCGCTACGAGAAGTACCGTAAAATCGGGAAATTCATTGAGAAATAGAACCTTGTTTGGCTTCTTTTCAATTTCCAAAAATTCTGTTATAAAATTCTAATTATTTAGTGTGCTCTGGGACCTTGCAGCCCGTTCTACGGCTTGAAGATAGGCATCCACGTCATTACGAGAGTGGATTTCCTGAGCTTGGCGCAAAAGTTGCGCTGCGGCTTGGTATTTGGAATCCTCAACCAACATACGTGCATGTTCAATCAAGGCATCAACAGTGTGACTCTCTGTACGAGCAGCGCGCTCAAAAGCAATTGCAGCTCGATCAAAATTCTTAATATTACGGTAGGTCTTGCCCAAAAGAATGAGAGCTTCTCCGTTATGGGGGTCCTGCTCCACAAGAGTCTGAAGAATCTCTGTCGCTTTAACAGGTTCATCTTTCCGCAAATGCAATCGCGCACGAAGATTCAAGAAATTCAATTTGTCAGCGCCCTCAAGCAAGTCTCCATATTTTTTTTGAATTTCAGCAGTAAAAACCACCGCTTCTTCTATGGCTTTTTGATTGGTAAGGTGTGTCGCCGCACGAATGTAATGGGCTGGCGGTAGATTGCCTTCCAAATCGAGGGCAGTTTTATAGGCTCCATACGCTCGAACAGGAAGCTCAAGATTCAGATATAGGTCACCAAGCAAAAGCAGGGCAGGTCCTGTCGCCTGATTCATTCGACGAAGGATTTCAAGGTTGGCAACGGCTTTGCGATGCTCACCGAGTTGATTTAGGGAATTTACCTGGGTAAGCCAATAAGCTGGATCAGTTGGGTTTTCACGAATAAGTTCATCTAGAACAGCAATAGTCTCCTCGAAACGCCCCATAGCTTCAAGACAACGAACAAGGCCATTGCGTACTGCCTTGTTTTCCGGATCACGAACAAGAGCAAATCTGTAGGCATTTTCCGCCGAACTGTAACGTCCCTGCATCAAGTGACAGTATCCAAGCATTCCATAGGTTGCACCGTCAGCATCGCCAAGCTCAAGGGATTTTGCAAGACTCACTGAAGCCGCACCGAAATCATTTTTCTGAATCAAAACATAGGCCAAGTTTTTCCGGGCACGAAGAAATGATGGGTATTTTTTAAGGGCGCCTAGATAATGCTGAACCGATGACTCCAAACGGCCTTGCTGAAACTGAAGGGTGGCAAGGGCAAAGTCAAAAACCGCATTACAATCAGGATCTCCTTGAAGTTTGTTTGATAAAAGTTGAATGGCAGCAGGTTGCTCTGCAACAGCCAATTTTTTGACCTGTATGAGCAACTTATTGTCGTCACTTGATATCTTGGGTTCCACCTCCGTCCGAAGAGGAACAAATCCAAAATCCCCCATATAAACATCGATCGTGTAGGGACTGTAACGATTTTGTTCCTGTGCAGGTAAAATCAAAACCGTTAAAAGAAGAAAGGAAGCTTTGGCAAAGATTCGCATCATTTCAGTTCCGAAATTTAAATTTAACTGGAAGAAAAAATCGAACAGCGACAGGAACTCCATCCTTAAGCGGACTTTCATATAGGGAACTTTCTGCGGCCTTTATGGCTGCGCGGTCAAAAGCAGGGTGTGCAGATTTTTCGACTTCCAATACTTTAACTCGGCCTTCTTTGCTGATAAGAATGAGGAGCCTAACTTCTCCGGCTAATTTGAACTTTTTCAATTCTGGAGGATAAACAAGTTGGCCCGGTTTGATACACCGTGGTGTTTGATCAAGGTCTGAAATGTCAAAAACCAGGTCCTTGCCGGCGTCAGGTGCCATGCCAAAACTGCTAAGATCAAAGGCATTTTCAATATAAGCAGGGCCTGTTTTAAGATCAACCTGGAGGTTCGCCAGAATGGGTTTAGGCGGCGGAGGCTCGTCGAGTTCTGGAGGCGGTTCGGGTTGAGTTTGTTCTTCGGGTGGAGTTTGTTCCTCCTGATCTACTTTAGGTGGGGGTTCAGCATAATCAACTGGTGTCAAGGTGATGACATCCTCAGGCTTTCCTCCTAGAAACTGGGTAAAAGGCAACATGCAGAACATAAGCAAGGTTACCAATAAGGCAACAGCAGCGGCCTGAAAGCGATGTAACTTTCCCTTTGAAAAGCTGTATGCATGACGTTTCATCCACCAAGATTTGTAAAATTGACTATTTCTGCTCCTGCAAGCCGAGCATAATCCATTGCTTGAACTGCAAGCCCGGACTTGGAGCCACGTTCGAGTTGGATGATGACAGGGTGTTCGCTTCGTCCGACAAGGCTTTGGACATGTGTAGATACACCACTAAGGCCGATAAATCGGCCATTGAATTCAATAGAACCATTGGCCTTAACAGTAAAGATAAGAGGCTGTTTTTCTTCCTGCTGCTTCTCGGCTGGCCGAGACTGTGCAATCGCGAAACCAGACTCATCAATGAATACAGTGGCTACAATAAAGAAAATCAACAGGATAAATACCATATCGATCAATGGAGAAAGTTCGATCTCCCTTGCCTCGGTCAGAACTTTGAATCGGCTCGATTTCATAGATCACTACGGGTTGCAACCGAAACAGTACCTCCAGCCAATCTTGCTTCCTTAATGACTCGGACCAACGCATCCCCATCTGCATTTTGATCAACCTGTAAAATGACCGGCATCTCGCGGATCCGTAGAAGGCGACGCACAAGGGGGCGAACACCTTCCAATCCGATGGAATCGCCACCATAATAGACCTCTTCCCCTGCTGTCAGCGCAAGAAGAATACTGTTTTTATCCAAATTTTTTGTGGAATAAGCAACTGGGCGACGGACCTTAACCCCAGGTTCTTCCACAAAGACAGCAGCAACAATGAAAAAGATAAGCAGGATAAAGACCATGTCGATCAATGGAGAGATATTGATCCCCCGAACCTCGCGACCGGTAGCCCTAATGCGGGAACGTTTCATGTCGCTAAAGCACCTCCACGCCTTTCATGGGTTTGCATGGAAAGACTCTCCAAACGAACAAGTAACATGTGTAGATGATCACGCCGTTTTTGAACCAAGTAGAGCATGACCAAGCCAGGAATCGCCACAATAAGTCCTGTCTGTGTCGTAATGAGCGCCTCGGAAATGCCAGCAGCCACGAGGTCTATGGTTCGACCAGCATGGGTGGTCAGTCCATCAAAAGTGGCGAGCATACCCATCACGGTACCAAGCAATCCCATAAGAGGTGAGGCAGAAACAAGGATGGCGAGAAAATGAATCCGTCGATCAATACGAGGAATGTATGCGGAATGAACCTCTTGGAAACGGTCTCGTAAATCTTTAAGGCCATGCACATCCGACTGACAAAACTCAAGGATTTCACGGATGCCAGTTGTAGCACTTCGGGGATTTTCAACCCATTGTGGCAGAGCTAGGGGATCAGTTTGCAGAAGGCGACCTTGATTGAATTGATAATATAGATCAAGGGCAGTCCAATAGATAATGAAGGCCAACACCGCCAAAGGGATCATAAGTACTCCACCTCTCTGCCATAAATCCAAGGCTTGGGAGAAAAGAGCAATCGGCAGGAAAAATGTCATTGGCGTTTACTTTCAAGCCCGTTGACAAAGGCGGTTGAAAATTTTTCCATTCCGGCAAGTAGACCTTGAACACGGCGAGCCAGCAAGGCATGTAGCACAAGTGCAGGGATGGCAGCAATTAGGCCAAACTTGGTGGTTACCAGAGCCTCAGAGATACCACTGGCCAACTTACTGGCATCCGAAGTACCAAAGAGGGTAATTTGCTGAAACGTACTAATCATGCCAGTCACAGTGCCAAGAAGGCCCAAGAGTGGAGAAGCTGCGGCAGTCACGGCAATAAATGGGAGGAATCTCTCGAGACGTGGCTGCGCCTCCAGAATTTTTTCGAAAAGAACTTCTTCTAAAAGTTCCTTTCGAGAACGTGAAAACTCTATAGCCGCTTCCAATAAAGGGAGGAAGGGACCCTTGACCTGTGCAGCAAGGTCGCCTGCGATACTATCATTTCCGGTCTGAACATTACTCAGTATTGAGTCCAATATCTCTCGAGACGGATTATGAATGGTGAATACCTCAAATAATTTTACCGCAGCACCAATAAAGGATACGATTGCAAACAAGAGAATTGGCCATATCCATACTCCACCGGCCCTAATTTCATCGAAAAAGCTTCTTTGGGAGGACTGAATCTGAAGGGCATCCTGCAAAGTCGGGTCGAAAGGCAAATCCCCTTCGCCTCTTAGAAGCAAGTCACGAATATTATCTGATCGGTCTTTACTAAGGGGTTGAACTCGTGCGCGCAGGGGCGGACCCTTGTCTAGTTGAACAATGCCTGCGTGATCCTCGTTCGAGAAGAAACTGAATGGACCGATAAGAATACTACTACCAGACAGGACACCGCCATCTGGACCAAGAACCGTTTTAGAATGAAATTGCTGACCCCCTGTCACCTTCTCTAAGCGAGCCAAAGCGGTTTGGAGAAAACGAAATTCCGTAGAAAGTTGGCTAAGAGAGGGCCCACCTTCACCAAGGTTTGCCTCATGAACCAGATCAATATCGGTCTGATAAATAGATTTTTCAGTGACATCGATATTGGCGTCAAATTCGCGAGTGTAATCTTGAAAAAGATTACTGATGTAAGCAAGGTCCTCCTCAAGTTTACGGTTTTCTTCGCGTAGACTCTCTAGGCCAATAGATGCATTATCCTTAAGGCGATTCAGGCGCTCGAGCTCCCGACGCTTAATGGATGCATCCTCTTTGGCTTGTTTGGCATTACGCGAAAGTGCCACTTTTTCCGTTGCAATATCCGATCGTTGGACAGCCAAACGGCGAATCGCAACATCAAGGTCACGACGGGCACCTGCATTTACCTGCGAAATCTCTTGAGAGGTTAAAGAAATTGTCAGTAAACACCCACTCCAGTAAAGGAAAAATTTGTGAACCCGTTTCATTTGGGACTTTTTGCCTTAAATTCAAAAGGCAGGTTTAAAAACTCAGCTAAACGCTCGTTGTTTCGGATTTCGACAGCTTTTTGTACCATTTGCGCAATATGATCTTGTCTCTTCCATTGCCATCCCCCTTTTGCAGGAATGCCAACCCCAGCAATCTTGCCAGTCTCGTCCACAAAGTAAGCGACAGCGAGGCCAAAGTAGAGAACATTGTAAACACGGGCTCCAGAATCACCAATGTCCATGGTTGGCTTATCTAATGTAACACGACCGTTAAATTCATCGGCTTCTCGAAGGATAACCACAAGGTTTTGCGACCGAAGAAGGAAATTGGGCTTTTGCTTCTCAGTGTTGAGTCGAGGAACACGCTTTTCATAAAGTGCCACTTTTTGTCGCAAGGGTCTGGGAAACCACTCCAAGCGCTCAAGAATACTGGCCTCCAGCACAGGTAAACGAATCTCTATTCGCCGCACTATTGCCTTTAGTTCTTGCTGTCGCTCCAGTAAAGTATCCTTGGCCGCTTCACCCTGCGTCATAGAATCTTGCACATTAGCAAGCCCCTTCTTTAAGACGGAAAGCTCCCTGTAGGCGACTTCCGCAATGTCTTCAAGAATACTCTTTTCAACCTTCCATTGTGAAGCTTCTTCAGAAATTAATGCCTCAGTCCGCACCCATTCTTCAAGCATGGATCGAGTTTCAGCAAGCTTCTCACCAGCATCCTCCCTTGCATAAATCTGCCCAAACTGGCAAAGAAAGAAACACATCGCCCAACTGCCGAAAATTACTAGAATCTTAATATATGGTGATAAAATCACGTTGCGAAAAATGACGGTTTTTGTGTTTCAGTCAAGATGCGTTATTGAGAGCCAATCTCAACATATAAATGTGAGTGCTATATTAAAAGATGTGTTTATTTTTAGCCATCCAGATATAATTTGGTTAGCGAAAAGAAGCTCTTGCTGAGCGTTTAATCATGTGACTGGAATTTTAATGGTTGAACAAAATCAAAATGGTCTCGTCTTGCCATAGACATAAAGGTTTATGGAGAATTTTATTTAAATGTCCGCTTCCGAAGAAAACAAAGGGCCAGTAAGTCAAAACCTAAGGTTCGTGTACAGTAGAGTGGATTGGATAACGCCAATGTGCCTTTTGATGCTGGGCATTATTAGTATATGCTTTATCTATTCCGCTCAAATATATTCAGGCGGGAAACAGTGGCAGATGCAGTTGGTTTGGCTAACAGCTGGAGGATTTTTTTACCTCGGGATCTCATCCATGAACTATAAGATACTTTTGGAAAAGGGACATTTGGTTTACATATTGGGGATCGTTGCGTTACTGCTGGTTATGACTCCTATAGGGTTCGAAAAATATGGTTCACGGAGGTGGATTGATCTGGGGATATTAAGAGTTCAACCGACAGAAGCTGCAAAAATCGGGACACTTATTCTCTGTGCGAGTATACTGGCCCGTTCGAAAATAGGAACATTAAGGGAGTCTCTAAGCCCACTTGGAAAAGTGCTAGTTGCAACTGCGTTACCAATTGTGTTGATTTTTCTGCAACCGGACCTAGGTTCAACGCTCGTTTTTCCCCCCATGGTTTTCACCCTACTATTTCTAGCGAAAATACCACTAAGGTTTTTTGCCATTGTCGTGGCGATCATTGTCCCAGTGCTGGGCATGATCACCGTGGATATGTATCGTTTTCAAAAGCACTTGGAAACAACAGATCAAACTCCACTGCAAAACCTTCATGGTCGGAATGGGTACGAAAAGCATTCATGGGTTCCCCTACAGGACTACCAACGCAATCGAATCCTCGCCTTTGTGGCTCCGGACATTGCAGACCCGCAGGGAATCGGTGTAAACTGGAACCGAGCACAATCATTAATTGCTGTCGGTTCGGGTGGATTCTCCGGAAAGGGACTTGGCCAAAGTACACAAGCCAAGTTGGGCTACCTTCCTTCTTCAGTCGCTCACAATGATTTTATCTATTCAGTCCTCGCAGAGGAAAAAGGCTTCTTAGGAGGTGCGTTCGTGCTTTTGCTACTTGCCGCAGTGGTCGGGAATGGCTTCCGCATAGCAGGTCAGGCAAGAGACCGGTTTGGCATGTTGCTTGCCACTGGAATCAGCGTAATCTTCATGATTCATATATTCATCAACATCGGAATGACCTTGGGTATCGCTCCCATAACTGGTCTTCCATTACCGATGTTAAGCTACGGCGGTTCATTCGTCATCAGTTGCTGCATTTTACAAGGGCTCCTTCAAAGCATATACAGATTCCGAAAGGACTTCTCATGAAGGAAAGCCTTAATACCATCAGTCCCGAGGGGTTGACAGCAAACAGATGGCATGGAACCCACACACAAGTGAAACCCACACCATGTCAAATAAATCAAACAAATCCCAATCCCGGAAACCAAGTTCAGAAAACAGTGATAATACCCAAGATCGCTTGGAAGAAGAACTAAAGGCTCCGCCTGAACACAAAAAAGCTGAACTTGTTCCTGAAGAACAGTTAGCAACAGAGGCTAAATCCCGGGAAAAAAAACAACCTCTTTTAAAGCGCATCGTTAAAGCGATGTCAAAGGACGTAAAGCCCTACAAAGAGCTTATAATTAATTCTGAGCCTCTTGAAAGGCGGATGGCTTTGCTTGAAGAAGGCAAGCTTCACAAATTTGAAGTTGAGAAAACGGATCAGGAACAAATGGTTGGTGCGGTCTTTAAGGGGCGCATCCAGAATCATGAACCTGGTATCAAGGCTGCATTTGTAGATATTGGTCAACCCAAGAATGCCTTCCTTCACTATTGGGACATCGTCCCGCAAGGCCTAGACGATGAAGATGTAGAAGCCATCGATGATGAAAATATCAACGAGGAGGAGCAAAAGGAGAATCAAGACAAAAGGCGGGGCAAAGGAAAGGGTAAAGGAAGGGGCCGAAATAACTCACGGGGCCGAAAGGACAAAAACCCCTCCCACGAGGAAATTCAGGCAAAGCATCCCATCGGCTCAGAAATCGTTGTTCAAATAACCAAAGGGCAGATCGGAACCAAAGGGCCGAGAACCACAACCAATACCGCAATACCAGGCAGGTTTATGGTATTAATGCCCTATTCAGAACAAAGCGGTATTTCTCGCAAGATTGAGGATAGGGAGGAGCGTAAGCGCCTGAAACAGATTCTTTCCAAACTGACTGTTCCCAAAGGAATGGCCGTCATCCTGCGTACTGCCGGCGAAGGTAAAAAAGCTAGATTTTTCGAGCGAGATCTAGCCATGCTTGTGCAGAAATGGGAAGAAGTAGCCGCCAAAATTGATGCCACAAAAGATCATGGTCTAGTCTATCAAGAGCCTGACCTCATCGGACGGACGGTTCGAGATTTCCTCACGGAAGATATCGACCGGATTATCATAGACAACAAGGAAGACTTTGACCGGATACAGGAAGAAGTAACCAAGATCTCACGCCAGTCCAAAGGCAAAGTAAGCCTTTTTGATGATGATATCCCGATTTTCGAAAGATACAATATTGAACGCCAGATTGAGCAGACTTTTGCCCGGTGCGTTCCTCTCCCCTCCGGCGGTGAAATTGTTATAGAGGAAACGGAGGCGCTCACTGCCATTGACGTTAACACCGGGGGGCACCGGGTCAACGAAAGTTCCGGAAAGAATTTCATAGTACAAGTTAATGTTGAAGCAGCCAGAGAGGTCGCCCGGCAGGTGCGACTCCGTAATATCGGTGGCCTCATCATCGTAGACTTTATTGACATGAAGAAACGCGGTGACCGCAACACCGTCTTCCACACCATGCGCCGAGACATGGATCAGGATCGAGCACGTAGCCACGTGCTGCCTATTTCACAGCTTGGCATTTTACAAATGACACGCCAGAGGCATCATGAGAGCAACTACAGTACCATGTTTGATAATTGCCCCTATTGCAGGGGTCGCGGTATTGTAAAATCTACTCGTGCCGTGAGTGTCGAGATTCAGCGCCGCCTCACAGCAATTGTTCGCCGTGTACGCAACCGACTCCATAGCCACGAAGAGTTAACCCTCCGAGTGATGCTCCATCCGGAAAACCTTGAAAGACTTAGGACAGAAGACGAGGAGCGTTTAACAGAAATCGAGAAGGATCATGGCGTGAAGCTATCATTCCGGGCAGACCCCAATTTTCACCTTGAAAACTTCAAGATTATCAACGTTAATACAGGAGAAGAGTTGCACTAGTTTTAGGCCGAACAAAGGGTGGGCCAGATTAGATTGCGTCCCACACTGTCATTTGTGACGTGAAAGTTCTAGTTGCACTTGATAAATTTAAGGACTGCCTCACAGCCTCTGAGGCATGTGCAACGGTAGCGCAGACAATATTACAACTACACTCTGATTGGGAGGTTGATATTTGTCCTCTGACAGACGGAGGAGAAGGTTTCTGTGAAATCTTAACCCAGTCCGCAAAAGGCTGGCTTGAGAAAACTCGCGTCTATAACGCTCAGTTTCAAGAGATATGTGCAAATATTGGCTTTGTAAAAAAAGAGAGCATACCTCGCGAGGCAATAAACCTGTTGTCTATTCCCAAAGATACAAAGACTGTTGCCATTGTTGAAATGGCTCAGGCTAGTGGCCTCCAACACCTGGCTAAAAATCGCCGTGACCCATGGAAAGCCTCTTCCTGCGGCACAGGGCAACTTCTACGTGAAGTTTCCATGAGAGAGGCTGAAGTTGTACTGCTTGGTATCGGTGGAAGTGCCACAAACGATCTTGGTCTCGGAGCACTTGAGGCACTCGGTGCTGAATACATAAGCACAAGCGGAGAATCAATCACAAGAATTACCCCATCTCAATTTACTGAAGTGGCTGAGATCGACCTTCAAAGCAATCTTTTACCACTCCCTGAAATCCGAATCGCATGTGATGTAGACAACCCGCTTCTTGGGCCAAAAGGGGCGACCGCTACGTACGGAAGACAAAAAGGTTTGCTTACTGGAGATTTCGAAAAATTGGAACAGTCGTTAAAAAATGTAGCACACCTACTCTGTGACTCTACGGAAAATCATGCTTCTAGACTTGAGAGCGCCGGTGCTGGTGCTGCTGGCGGAATAGGAATTGGCCTACAATTAGCCTACGGTGCCAAATTTACTTCTGGTTTTCAATTGGTCGCATCTTGGCTTCAGTTACAGAAAAGAATTCAGGAGGCTGACCTTGTTCTCACAGGTGAAGGTTGTATGGACAAAAGCTCACTACACGGAAAGGGACCATGGATTATTATTAAAGATGCGATAAGAGCAGGCAAGCTTGTGCAGGTATATTCGGGAAGTTTATCAAAAAAAGCCCTTGAGGGGCTTCCAGAAGGTGTACAGGCAAAAGCCATCACACCGAAGGGAATGCCTATTGAACAAGCACTGATGAAAGGGAATCAGTTACTTCAAACCTCGGTCAAGAACCACCTGAAAAGAGGATTGATTTCAAGTCGCTAGAACGCTTAAGTAAATTTTCCAGAAACACAACGGTGACAAAGAGATTACAGAAATTGCAATTAAGTCGGTCTTTGAATCGACGACAGGCCATCGTTTGCCCGACAATGGCCTTGGCAGGCTGTATTTCTAATGCCATAGCCAAAGAAAAAGAGCCACAGAAAGTGGCTTTCAGACTTGGCATCGATGTTTTGGAAGGGCTCAAATTTAAATACCTAAAAGGCAGGAGAGTGGGGCTTCTAACGCACCCTGCTGGTGTCAACAGCCGCGGTGAAAGTTCCATAGATGTGCTTAGACGAAGCTCTTCAGTAAACCTAGTTGCTCTATACGGCCCGGAACACGGTATCTACGGGGATGAGAAGGCTAATATTCCCGTTCTTGACCGAGTTGATAGGCGAACAGGGCTACCAGTTTATTCTCTATATGGAAAATACCGCAAGCCAACCCCGGAAATGCTAGCAAAGATCGATGCTTTGGTAGTAGACCTACAGGATGTTGGCGTACGTTCCTACACTTATGTTAGTTGCATGCGCTATGCAATGGAAGCGTGCTTTGAAAATGGGGTTGAAATAATTATTCTAGACAGACCAAATCCACTGGGAGGACTCAAGGTCGATGGTCCAATGCTAGACAAACAATTTATGAGCTACGTTGGTGCATTCCAGGTGCCCTATGTCCATGGATTGACCATTGGCGAGTTGGCTCGAATGGCAAAGGAGACATCAGGCTCTATGCCCATTCAGGAAAAGTTCCGTAAAAAAGGTCTGCTACGTATCGTGCCAATGACAGGATGGCGTCGAAGCATGCTCTGGACACAAACCGGACTGAAATGGGTCGCTACCTCTCCATATATACCGGACCTTTCCGCAGTAATGGGGTATCCGATGACTGGGCTTGGCGCACAGATGGGGGGCTTTCGGCATGGTATTGGCACAGATTATCCATTTAGGTTCCTGTCATTTCAGGGGAAAAGTATAGAGGAAGTAGAGGCAGCCATGAAGGCACGCAAAATCCCTGGAATTTCCTTTGTACAAAAGAAGGACAAGGCGGGTAAGGAAGGGCTTTACGTAAAGGTAGATAATTGGAAGCTTTTCCGACCAACTGAGCTGAGCTTCCATATGATGCTACAAAGCTGTGCTTGGATGAAAGAAAATCCATTTGCAAACGCAGGGAGCTCCAAGGCTCTACTATTTAACAAGCATGTGGGATCCGAAGTATGGTGGAAATCCCTTGTTGCTCATGGAGAAAAGGTGAATCTGGCAAGTTTCTTGGGAGTGTGGGGTAAACAAGCAAAAGCTTTCCAGCAAAGGAGTCGAGCATTCTGGGTTTACAGGGGAATTTAAAGAAATGGTCGCTATTTGCAGGCACTACAGATGCCATAGAGTTCCAGTACATGGCTAACCTCAGTAAATCCTAGAGAGGACGCAACTGTTTTCATTTCTTCAGTGAGACAAAGATCAATACGATCCGTGCGTTCACACTTGCGACAAATAATATGGTGATGGTGGTCATGTTCACCTACTAACTCAAAAAGTACCTTACCGTTTTCAAGCATACACTTTTGGACAATATCGGCCTCCAAACAGGCATCCATATTACGATAAACGGTGGCTAGGTCACAAGGCGTTTGTTGCTCTACATAATGATGAATATCCTCTACGGAAAGCGGCCGGGACTCTGCGGCCATCACCTCAAGAATTGCCTTTCGAGGAGCAGTAAGACGATGACCGAGGGCCTTGAGGGAAGATAGGGCATCCTCCAGTTTCTTCTTGGGCATCGAACAGCTCATTAGGGACGGCGATTCATGATGGCGGAAGGCCTTTCTCGAGCTCAACTTTTCGAAGAGTGTTCCCGAGGCTTTCCACCAACTCCAGTCTCTCCGGCAGGAATAAAAAAATGTCACTGCTTAAGGTCTCCATACATTGTCTCAGGAGCTTTGCATTCTTACGACGCACAAGAAGGATGTCTCGGACATGCGATGGAAAGGTTAAATAGTTACGAGCCACGAGATCTTGACGGACCAAATCTTCTAAAACAGGTCGAAATCCCGGATGTTTTTCTCGGCAAAAAAGAAGGACCTTCCGCTCTTGTGCAAGCAGTCCGCTTTTATTAAAATAGGAAGCCAAATGGTGAATTTCATCCGCAGGAGGAAGTGGTGCTTGAAAAAAATCTGTAAGCAGGACGCGACCACGTTCGGTATCACCTTTACCAAATGCAGCAACGGAAAGAAGACAAAGTAATTGGCTGCGATGATATTTGACCTTCCATTCGTCTGTAGACTGAAGTAGAATAGAACCATAATTGTATGCATCCTGAAACTGGGTGCCTATAATATATGCCGACATCTGCGCCAGTGAAAATCTGGTGTCAACAAAACCTGCCTCACGAGCACGAGCACCGACCTGAAATGTTAAATCTGCCCTACCAAGCCCTGAAACAGCATTGGCCACTTTAAGAAGGCCCGGTCTGTCATCTGGAAAATTATTTAGGACTTCACGGAAACTATTTTCCGCCCGCTCCGCCATGCCAAGGCGATATTCAAGCGTCAATACTTTCAGGGCGATATCTAGGCTCATAGGATTTGTTACCTGAGCAAGAACCGCATTTCGGCGAGCTGCATGAAGGTCGCCAGCCTCCAAGTTAAAATCACTGATGCGAGTATGGATTTGAGCTGCCGATGGGAACCTTCCTGCGGCTGTAGCAAGCAGGACGAGTGCCTTCTGCCGCTCTCCCCTTCCCCAGTATACCTGTGAGGCAAGAATATTCCCTTCTGGGACTTCCAAAAGGTTATACTGGTCAATGTGCAAAAGAGCCTGTTCATATTTGTACAGATTGAAGCAGGCCGTAGCTGTAGCCAAAGCGGTTAGCCGACTTACTTTGTCCTGTTCAATGTCTTCCTTCAGTAAATCCTCACCTAGCTCAACTATGCGATCGTCATATTCGTGCAGAAGTAGATAACGAAAGACTGCTGACATATATTCAGGGTCACGCACACCGCCATTGGCAACTCCTCGCATCAGAATGTCTGCAGCATCATCATGCTGCTTGAGCCCAAAGTCAAAAAATTCAGCCAACATGCGACGGCCTTCGAGATTGCCGGGAGAACGAGCAACTCCTGCACGTAGGAAGTCAAGTGCTTCCCGGTACTTTTTCTGCTGAATAAGTCCCTTGGCCTTCTCTATATGAAAGTTGCCCAATTCCTTACGATGAGCATCAATACGGAATGGCAAAGAAACCATGTTAAGGTATGAGGCTTCGTCAAAATAGAGTTTTTTCTTAAAGTAGTAGTAAAGTGCGCCTGCAACCGTTAACCAACCGACGATAGTCAACCCCAAAAGAACCAATGAGATGCGTCCCCAGCAGAAATGGATTTGGGGGCGGGACCCAGAAGGAAATGTCCGTTGGGCGAACCCCCAAAGTGCAGGTTCGGCATGGCTCTTATGTTCTTTCTTCATCAGGCGAGCAAAAGCAATTCCATGAGGGCAAAAATGACGTATCTCAAATAAACTGAATGTAGCAATTAGCGAACAACGTAAACACAAAAGGTTGGAAGGAGAAATGGGGTGAGGCATTTCAAGGCTTGCCACAAATAATGAAATAAACAAATAATCGAATTTAAAAAATAGATGAGATTCCCTCAGGAACCTATACTACCCCGCTGGCTGGAAAACTTGACGTGAAGGCCTGTTTATTCTCCCTGATATATTTGTATGGCTCCATGCTTCTTGCAGGAGTGTCACTCTATTGTGCTCCGATGGTAAGCATTGGAAAACATGTCGGGTTGCATGTGGAGGCGGATTTGGAAATTAAATCCCTGTCTAATATTACCATGGCTGTCCATAGTGAAAATGAACGGAGTGATCTCGTGTTCCGGTTTAGCCCTGGATTGGATTTTGTTCTTTTTGAAGAAAGCTCTCGATTTGAATTTGCACTTGGGGCCAAACGAAGTTTTATACATTTCTTGGAAGAAACCGACTTTAACGATGAACCTTGGGACTTGGGGGTTCAGACTGGCTACAATGGCGATCTTTTCGGGGTTGGTGTATTTTGGAGTAATAAGGAAGTACTTCAGAATATTGATTTCGAGAGGAACGGTAATGCCCGTTTGGAGAATGATATCGTGCATAGTAATCTGGAAAACTTAGGTTTCAAGTTCCATATTGCTTTCAGCCCAAAAACAGGCCTGCGCTCAGGAATGACCTGGAATGACACAGACTATGAAAGCTTTAATGACCTCCAGTCTATGACACTTCCAATAGATTTATTCTATAAAATAACTCCAAAACTAGACTCTTCCATTGGATACCGCTATCGTATGAATCGTAGTCTTGGGGTGAGCGAAAGTACAAAATATAAGGACCACTACCTTAACCTCAGTTTGCTCGGACACGTCACCGCCAAGACAGATTTACAAATGGTTGTCGGTTACCAGAATCGAGATTCCAACAACCAAGTCATTGCCCAAGGCCAGGCACACTCTTTAGCCACAAATATTCAGCTCAAATATATGCCCACTGAAAAATTACACCTGAATACAGGTCTTTTCCGTGACTTTTCGGTAGGATCTAAAGAAGGAGCATCCATAGAGGTTACTAGTGCAAATGCAGGTTTTGATATATTCTTTTCCGAGGCCGTGGTTCTTGGCACGAACATTCAAGTACTCCACAGTAAGTACTCCACAGGGCGCAAAGACTTGGGTGCCAACGGTGGCGTCACTCTCAAAGTGCAACCCCGAAGGTCACATTGGGACTTCCGCTCCAGTTATCGCTATGATTGGAATGAATTCAAGGCTTCAGGTAAAACTTTGGATTACAAAAACCACAACTTTGCATTGGGGACTTCATACCGCTACTGAAACTCCGAAATTAGGCTGGAATGGCGGAAAAACGAGTTGATCCATGGATCATCCGCTCATAACTTGAAACTCTCATGAAGTGGATTTTCTGTATATGTTTTATTTGGACAGCAACAGGCGAAGTGTTATTCGCCCAAACATCTGCATTAGCCAACCAGAATACAAAAAATTACATACTGAGACCATCCGATTTGATTCAGGTAGACGTTTTTCAAGAACTGGATCTCCGGCGCCAAACCCGAATAGAAGCTGATGGTCAAGTTCATCTGGTGCTGATTAAGCCATTCAGGATTGCGGGCATGACCCTTGCCATGGCACAAAAGGAGATTGCAAGGAGGTACTATGATGAAGAATTCCTGTGGAACCCGCAAGTCTCCGTAACCGTAATGGAGTTTTCCCCTCGAAAAGTGAGCGTTTTGGGGGAGGTTATTCGTTCAGGCTTTGTCCAAATTGCACCGGACCGAAAACTAACTTTTGTTGAGGCAATTAGTTCTGCGGGGGGCTTTACACGGCAGGCACAGAAAAAAGAAGTCCAATTAAAGCGAACAGTAAAAAATGGAAGGATTGAGGTCTACACGTTTGATGCCGAAAGTATTATGAGGGAGAAGGGAATCAAAGACCTGGAGTTACAGGATGGAGATATCATTACGGTGCCAGACTTAAGAAGCAAAGTTAATATTCTCGGGCAAGTGGGTCGGCCCGGGTTTGTGCCTATTCCTGCGGACCGAAAGCTTACTCTTGTGGAGGCTATCAGTGCTGCCGGAGGCTTTACTCGATTGGCAAACACTGGCAGGGTTCAACTGAAGCGAACGGACAGTGAAGGGCGGGTTCAATCAAAAGAGATTGATGTTAAAAGCATTATGAGAGACTCCAAAACACGTGATATTGAACTAGAAGATGGCGACATCATCTTTGTCCCGGAAAGGCTCACCTGAAAACCCGCAGGAATTAATTAAGAAGCCAATAAATAATGGACCCCGATCCGCAACAAGAACCACAAAAAACCTCCTACCGAGGTTACAAATATGACGGGGGATATAACTACGGCTACAACTACGGAGGATATGAACCCGAAACCCACGAGCATCGCTCATTCAAGGATTATGTAATTATTTTCAGGGAACGCTTTTGGCTCTTTCTTTTCTGCTTCGCAATTATTGTCACTGGAGCCCTGCTCTACACCTTGAAAAAACCGAAACTTTACAAAAGTGTTTCCCAGATTAATTTGGCGCGTGTTAACAGCACGCCTATTGATACAGGGAATGAAAAGTCGCCGGAATCAATGTTTGGCCATGAGGAATTCGTCTCTCTGACCAAAATATTAGAAAGCCCGACAATAACCGCCATGGTTGAAAAGCGCCTCCAGGCTAAAGAGGCCTTGTACAATGCTTTTCTTGAGCCCTTTCAGGGGGGGGGTGACGAAAATGAGCCCATCATTGCCTTTCCTGTACTCCATGAATACCGTAGCATAATACCAACTCGCTTGAGCTGGAACGTCCGCATCGAGTTCGTACATCAGGATCCGGAAATCGCCGCTTCAGTGGTCAACCTTTTCGCTCAATGTTTTCGCGACTACCAACTAGGCCGAAGCACAGAAAGAAGTATTCAGGATATTGCGAAGTTAGAGACCGAAGTTCAAGAGCAACAGGAAAAGGTAAGTAAACTGGAACAGCAAGCGGTTCAATATAAGACAAAATTCAGAGGACTCGGCTTAGATAATAATGAAAATATTCTACTTCAGGAACTCGCCCTCGTTAAAAAGAGACTTATTGAAAAAAAAGACGGCTACACCGTGATGCAATTACGTTGGCAGCAAATTTTAGCTTTTGAAAAAACCTCCAATCCTCTTTTTGGACTTCTTGACCTTACTTCAATTTCAAGCTCTACCCATGTCTCCTCCTTAATGACTCGCTTCAGTCAACGCAAGGAAGAGGTTGGCCTCTTGCAATCCCGCTATCGAAATAAACACCCCAAGATGATCCAGGCCAATCAAGCTCTGGCCCAAACTGAAAAAGAGCTAAAAGATGCTATTACCCACGCAAGGAATAAAGCCTTTGCTGATTTTCAGCTTACTGAAATTAATTACAATGACGCCCTGGGGTCCGTTACCCAGAAAGAGCAGGAGTATAATGACCTTGAGAAGAACCGGGAGGAATATGGAGGGTTGACTCGGCAACTGGATCTAGAGCGCAAATTTCTGGAGCACCTCAAGGTCCTAATGTCTCAGGAAAGCGTACGCACGGATACACGGGAATCCAGTGTCAATATATTCCAAGAAGGTGTGGCACCCACAGAACCATTCTCCCCCAACATCATCCTAAACATGGCTATGGGCATTCTTCTTGGTTCGGCATTTGGAATTTTTATGGTTTTCTTCACCGCATTCATTGATAATCGAGTCAAGAGCCCATTTGATATAGAACAAGTTATCAAACTGCCACTGATCGGCGTAATCCCACAGATTCGGAAAAAGGACTCTTTTGAAAAAGCAAGGATAATTGAGTCTGCAAAGGACCACCACGTTAAGGAGGCTTTTCGAAGTATTTTTTCCACACTTGGCGTGAACGATGCCAGCAAGGAGGCCCAGGTGATCCTTAACACCTCCACCATCCCGGGAGAAGGCAAGTCCTTTGTTAGCACTAATCTTGCCTTCACTTTTGCTGAAAGTGGCTACAAGGTCATTCTTCTAGACTGTGACCTACGACTACCCAATGTTGCCAAGTCCCTTAAAATTGAGCATGATTCTGGCCTTCTTGACTACATTCAGAATGAAGCAAACCTCGAAGACGTCATAGAGCAGGAAGTATTCCCAAACCTGGATATCTTGGCTGCCGGCGGTCGCTCCCGTACGCCAATGACAGTTTTTAACAATGCAAACTTCTCTGCTCTAATTGAGGACCTGCGACAATACTACGATAAGATAATTATCGACTCACCTCCCCTCGCCGCAGTAAGCGATGCTCTTAACATTATCCCACTTGTGGATGGCATAATTTTCGTTGTCAAATACAATACCGTAAAGCGAAATACCGCCACGACCACCGTAAGAAAATTATCGGAAGCGGGTAAGCCCATCTTTGGTGTTGTCCTAAATAATATGAAATCAAAGGCTGCCGAATATTACTACTCCGAGTACTATACGGGACATTACAAGAGCTATTATGCTGCACGTGAGGACGCGACCCCTTCTCCAATCGCATCTCGCCAACCCAGGCAAAAGCCAAGAGCGGTAAAAAATATAAATCTCGGTGAACAATCAGGGGAAGCTCAAGCCTGAGCGCTCGGTTATTTTGCCGCAGCACGAAGCAGGCGATCATTGATCGTGGCACCCAAGCCTTCAGGGGGTGCCATTTCAACACAAATACGGTCATAATTTCGACCATCCAAATTTCGCAGTAAGGCGAATAGCTTTGGGGCGGCAACTTTCGGATCGCCATCCTCGGTTAACCAAAAGCAATGCTCATTTGCCGGGGTTTCCTTCTTTCTCTGATAAAAGACGAGAGCCGTTGGTGTTTTGCTCGCCTTGAAAGTTTGGGGTGCGCTGGATCCATTGGGAAATAAATCCATAGGCGTACTAGGGCTATAGTGCTTTTTCAAGTTTCCGGGGGCAATTTGGTTTACCTCGCCATACTCTTCAAAGCCCTTGCATGGTATGTTTATCTGTCGTCCCAGAATAGCTTCCAGTTTCTCACGGGCAATTGGCCCAGGGCGAAGAAGAACAGGTTCATTCGGATTCAATAGACCAAGGATTGTAGATTCAATTCCATGTTTACAATTGCCACCATCCACTATGTGGGGAACCTTGGGCCCAAAAGAGTTAGTAACATGAACGGCTCTCGTCGGACTCAGATAACCAAATGGGTTCGCGCTCGGGGCCGCCAAAAAAAGCCCACTCTGCTGAAGAACTTTACGAATGTATGAATGAGATGGCATACGAATTCCAACAGAAGGCAATCCCGCCGTCACAAGATCCGGTACCTTGGCCTTTTTGGGAAGCACTACAGTCAATGGGCCGGGCCAAAAAGACTCAGCCAAAAGGTCTAATTCCCGGGGAGGCTCAGCAATCTCCTCCACTTGCCCGTAATTTGCAATATGGACAATGAGGGGATCAATGAAAGGTCGCATCTTTACCTCGAATATTTTTCGGACTACATTCGGGCGCAACGCATCCCCTGCAAGACCGTAAACAGTCTCAGTAGGAAGAGCGACTAATTCACCGGAGTGAAGTAAGTCCACAACGGACCTAAAGTCCTCAACGCTTTCCTTGAAAAACCGGGTCACCTTAATAATCCCGGTATGTTTCTTGTACCGGGTATTTCCGGTGCAAAACAACTACTTCATAAGAAGAAGTTGACGGGCACGCTTGACTTGCCGGGAGATGTGACGCTGTTGCTTCGGTGTAAGACCGGAGAATCGACGAGGCTGAATCTTGCCGGAATCAGTTACATAACGCTGGAGACTTTCCACGTCCATGAAACCAAGGTCCATGGGTGTACGACTCCTTTTGGGTGTGGCAGTATTTTCTGACATTGGGCAAACAGGGATAGGATTTCGCCTTTTCTTTTCAAGTACTTTTTTTAAATAATGTTAATTAATCCAAAGGTGGACCAGTAAAATCGCAAAACTGTTTCCACTAATGAAAAAACAATTTTCGCCGACTTTAAATAAATCAAAGCATGAAAAAACTCTTCCTGATACTGAAGGTCATTGTCGCAATCGCTGTCATCACAACAGGGGTCTATTTCGCACGAATTAAGGAAATTTACTCGGGAGAGGTCAGGGTCGCAGGAACTCCGTTGAACGATGTAAGCATTCGTCTTTATCGGAAATCTGAGATCGAGAAATGGGTCAGCAATGAATTTGTTGCCAGTTTCCTCCACTGGAAGGACCGGGACGCAGAATTGGAATTATTGAATGAAATGGAGAACCTCTACAGTAGTACCCTCGGAATCAAAGATGCAGAACGTGAAACCAAGGCCTGGAAAAATCAGCAAGCCCGCGCAGTAAAACTAGAAAAATATAAAAAGGAAAAAAACCGCGGGTTTGCCCCGGTTCCCTTTCCTGAAGATTTGTTTCTCCAAATCCGTGACGAAATCCCCGATGGTCTCTTTGTTCCCGCTAAATCCTTGTTCTTCCACAAAAAAGCAAACATTCCAAAACCACAAAAAGAAGAATTTTTCAAATCCATCGAATCAAGTTTCCATGATATCAGTCTGCACAATCTCGAACAAATCAGTAATAAATTTAAAAAAGAAACTTGGGATGAACTCATTAATTACAAACCTCACTATTCAATAGAGCAGGCAGAAAAAATCTTTCAGGGTTTTGGTCGCATTGATTCAATTGCACAAAAACTTAGGCAATTTGCAGTAAATGAAGAGGAGGTACAGCATCTTGCGCCAGAACCAGTGATGGAAAAAAAGACGGATACTCATGGAAAGGTTTCTTTTGTCATAAAAAAGCATTGGGCTTCTTGGCCTTTTTTTAAAAAGAAGGCTCCGGAAGATAAGGAATTTGTTGTTGCGGCAATTTCTCTTCCCCGAGCCAGTCACCCAATGCGCACCATCGCATGGATTAAAAGCATAAAGCTCGATGAAAAAGCCAGAACGCCGATTCAATCCCTGCCCTTCTTCCCGCCAATTCAGTCTTTTATACTCTCCGGGGACAAAGACAATCGAACTGTAGATATTTCAAGGGCTGACAATCTCGCACTTCAGCCGGTCAGGGAGGCCCACGAAGGCCTCGAGCCACTTGAATTTAAAAAACCATTAAATCCACACACACTTGTAGAGGCAATCTCATTGCTGGTCAGCAAAACCAAGGGGCATGGTAAGGGGGGCCATAACCATGGTGAACATGGACACGATAAAGACCATGAAGAAGTTCATAAGAAGCACTCACACACCGGGCAATTAAATCCCAAACAGCACGATGAACAGGGACATGAAAACCCGGCTAAAAACGTAGCTCCGCATTAAATTGCCGAGAAGGTACGGCCTCTGTCTGCTATATTTTTACTGAGATGGAAAAAAAGATTTCTTTTTTTTGAAAATCTCTTTGAATATACACCAGTGAGGATTTTGAGGAATTGCCCATTTATTGGATTGGCGAGCCTTTTATTTCTGTCCTGTGGCGGAAAAAAAGAGGCTGGATTAACTGCGGACCAGGAAGAGAAGATTCATAGTGATCTGCCAGACGGCCTTTCAGGTCCAAATGAAAAATCGGTACAATTCCTAAAGCTTCAAGCCGAGGAAGGAATACGTGATGCCCAGTACCAATACGCTTACCACTTGTTAACTGGACAAGGCGTGCAAGAGAACCTACCGGTCGCAAAACAATGGTTTAAAAAAGCAGCGGATCAAGGCCATACAGAAGCACAATACCGATTGGCGTTGATTGATTTACAAGGCAAGGAACATGGTATCTCAAAGCCAGCAGAAGCAGCAGAATGGTTTCTGAAAGCAGCAAATAAAGGCCATGTTGACGCTCAGTTTAATCTAGGCCGCCTTTGCCTTGACGGGCGTGGAGTGGCACAGGACTCCGCCAACGCCTTAGCTTGGTTAAAGCTTGCTGCGAACCAGTCCCATACTTCTTCACTTTTCCTCTTGGGCCGGATGCATGAGAAAGGGCAAGGTACAAATGAAGACCTTGAGAGCGCATATGCCTTATATGAAAAAGCCGCGATGCAAGGGCATCCTGCAGCACAATACAAAATGGCCCTTATGCTTCGGGACGGTATAGGAATAAACGCAGACAAGGCAAAATCAAATGAGTGGTTTAGTAAAGCAGAAGCCCAAGGCCTCCCAAGGCCCACTGAGCCTAAAGCCCCAGTAGTTTCTGAAGCCCAGGCAGAATCCGGCCCTGAAGGACCTGCGGGCCCACTCCCAAAAGTTGGATCCAGAGAAAATGCTGTGGCTCAACAAACACCATTGGCAAAACCAATTGTTAACAAGCCTGCATCCACAAACCTGCCCCAAAAGCCGCAACATGAATTCCTACATTCACCAAAGGCGGCAAAGCAATTTCAGGAAGAACAGAAGGAGCAGAAATCAGATATTGCCAGTGTGGAATATAAAATTGCAGAAAATTTTGCAGAAGGGGCAGCAATCGCACCGAATCCCCAAAAAGCACGTGAATATTACCAGCGTTCTGCAGAAAAAGGACACGCTGAAGCCCTGTATAAACTAGGGATGGAATATCTTGCCCCCCCAGGCGCAGAGGCTCCAGAGCCAGCAAATGCTATTGTCTGGCTTGAACGTGCGGCAGCACAAGGACATCCTGCATCTCAAAATCAACTAGGTGAAATCTACCACGGTGGCCTGCTTGGTCCACCAGATTATAAAAAAGCATACTGGTGGTACTGGCTTGCGGCCAGTAATAACCAGCATCCGGATTCCCAAAATAAAATCGGCGAAATGTATTTACTTGGGCAAGGGATAGGCCAAAATACTGACATGGCGACCAAATGGTTTGAAAAAGCGGCGGCACAAGGCCACGAAGCAGCGGCCAATAACCTTCGGTCGATCCAGAAGGCAAACCGTTTGGCAAACGCCCAAAAAGATGCATCAAATAATCCACCGACCCTCTCCCCGGGAGCGTGGCTTGAAAGGGGCCTCCGCTTATACCGAGCACAAACACCTTCCGCAGAAAACTTCCGTGAGGCATATATGTGCTTTTCTAATGCGGCGCTTGGTGGAAAAAAAGAAGCACACTATTATATCGGGCTTATGCTTGACTATGGCCAAGGCACGCCAGCTAAACCAGAAAAGGCATATGAGAACTATCTTGTTGCTGCTCGCGACGGTTATGCACGAGCTCAGTTTAATCTAGGGTTTCTCTATGAATCAGGCCGGGGTACACGCAAATTACTTACCGAGGCCTACGTCTGGTACACCATTGCGGGAGAAAACGGCATGGAAGGAGCGGTTCGAACACGGGAAGAACTCGCTCGAAAGATGAAGCCATACGAGGTTTCATATGCTCAGCAACGCCTTACCATGCTGAAAAAGCTACTCGCTGGTGATTAGGCTAAATTGCTGCATTTATAAGAAAGCAAGATGATTGGACGGCGAAGGTTTATAAATCAAGGCTGTATTCTTGCTTCTGCATTTCTGGGGTTGAGGTCATTTGTAGAAAAGGCCAATGCATCAAAGGCTCTTTCTGCAAGTATAGGATATGGACCATTACAACCTGATCCAAACCGAATCTTACAGTTGCCTCTTGGTTTTTCACATAAAGTCATTTCACAACGTGGTGAAAGCATGGACGATGGTCTTGTCGTCCCAGGGCAACATGATGGGATGGGGGCCTTCCAGGGTGAAAACGGAAGGATCATCCTTGTTCGCAATCACGAGGTCTCTCCAGATCATCCCAAGTACTCCCCTTTTGGACAAGACTTTGAACTGAGTAGAAAGATTGACCACTCCAAGATTTATGATGTTGGTGCCGACAATAAAATTGCTGGCTATGGAGGTACCACGACCGTTGTCTACAATGGCGAAACACAATCTGTAGAAAAACAATTCCTAAGTCTCGCCGGAACAGAGTGGAATTGCGCTGGCGGAAAAACCCCCTGGGGATCATGGATATCCTGCGAAGAGACAAATACAACAAAGGGAGGGAACTACGCTAAAGACCATGGCTATAATTTTGATATTCCGGCAAGAGCCGACTCGGGCTTAATTCAACCAGTGCCCCTTACGGCCATGGGCCGGTTTCGTCACGAAGCAATAGCAGTTGCGGCTAAAACAGGGATAATATACCAGACCGAGGATAGGCACGATGGACTGATATATCGTTTCATCCCAAGGGTTAAAAATAACCCTGCTGCCGGAGGTAAGCTTCAAGCTCTGCGCATTCGACAGCGACGAGGTATGGACACTCGGAACTGGATGAATAGTCTGCCTCCAAAGATGCCTGTTGCAAAGTGGATTCAGACCAGGTGGGTTGATATTGATGACGTAGAGTCTCCTGACGACAGCCTCAGGCAACAGGGACACACAAAAGGCGCTGCACTTTTTGCCAGAGGCGAAGGCATGTGGTACGGTAATGATTCAATATACTGGGCCTGTACAAATGGTGGTCCATTTATGCGCGGACAGATTTTTCGATATACTCCAAGTCCTTTCGAAGGCACACCCAAAGAACTAGTTAGACCAGGCAAACTTCAGCTCTATATCGAGTCTCACGCATCAAGCCTTATTGAAAATTGTGATAATCTCACCGTGGCTCCTTGGGGCGATTTATTTATTTGTGAGGATAATAGTGGAAGTTGTGCCATGCTACGCGTTACACCAAAGGGCGAGATTTCAAGATTTTCCCTTAATAATTACTCCAGTTCAGAACTGGCAGGTGCCTGCTTCTCCCCGGACGGAAAGATCCTTTTTGTTAACATTCAAAAAAATGGCCAGACTCTTGCCATCACTGGCCCTTGGCGGGGTAATTGAAAAGGGACAAGGGCTACCTCAAAAGACTGAATAAAATACCCACAAGGAGTTATACGCCACTAAGAAATGCAGTACTATCTCCTAATGTATCCGCCTTTACGCCCAATCGATGCAACATTGTTAAGTAAAGGTTTGCCATCGGGGTTTCTTGGTCTTTGTCCAAGATAACATGGCGACCGGGTTTGTAGCCCATGTTGCGTCCTCCTGCAAGAAGAACCGGCAAATCATGATGGCTATGACGGTTGGCATCACTAATGCCGCTGCCATAAACGATAGCGCAATTGTCCAACAAAGTGCCCTCGCCCTCCTTTATGCGATTTAGCTTTTGCAGGAACTCTGAAAAGTTCTCCATGTAGAACTTGTCAATCTTGGCTATGCTAGCTATTTTATCGGCGTTCCCCTGATGGTGGGAAAGAGAGTGGTGTCCTTGCCTTACACCAACTTCAGTAAAGCTACGATTACTTCCATCGTGCGCCTGTAGGAATGTAGCAATTCGAGTGCTGTTGGTCTGAAAAGCCAATAGCAGTATATCGAACATAAGGCGAAGATGCTCCCTATAGTTATTGGGAATTCCAGAAGGCTTCTTAAAATCAGGTTGTTGATCAGCAAATTTTCTGGAACGGACAATGCGCTGCTCTATCTCACGCACACTGGTAAGGTATTCATCCAGTTTGTGCTTGTCTGTCTGGCCTAATGCTTTCTGGAGTCGGCGCGTGTCTTCCATAACAAAATCAAGCAGACTTTTATTATATTTATCTGAAATTGCATTTCGCTGCTTCGTTTCTTTCGTTTCTCCACTAAAAAGACGCTCAAAAGCCAGTTTGGGGTCATGCTCTGGTGGCATGGGAAGGGATTGAGACTTCCATGATAAATTATATTGATAGGCACAGCTGTAACCGGAATCACATTTGCCTGCACCGCGTGGCTTGTCGCAACCCAATTCGAGGGAAGGTAAACGAGTCAGGTGTCCAATTTGAGATGCGGCTATTTGATCAACAGAAACACCCAGACGGATATCGGCTCCCGCGGTCTTACGGGCTTGCCTACCAGTAAGAAAGGTGGCATTGGCCCTTGCATGGTCCCCTCCACCATCGCCATTAGCCCTTGCCTTGTCATGCGCTAACCCAGAAATTACCTGTATCTGGTCTTTAATGGCGTTCAGAGGTTTAAGCGTCGGTGACAGTGTGTAATCTTTCCCGCTGCCCTTGGGCGTCCATTGGGGCATGATTGCTCCGTTAGGTGCATAAACGAATGCCACACGCATGGAGACAGCATTACCAGCCGCACTCAGGGGTCGAGGCTCTAGCGATTCCAGCCAAGGTAATGCCAAGGTAGTTCCAAGCCCACGCAACATGGCACGGCGGGTAGGGTTTGGTTTGGTATTCATGTAAAATTATATAAAATTGGTTTAGAGAGCCAATATCCCAAAGAAAATATTTTAGCATTAAAAACTACTGTGGGGTGGCCGAGAAAACTTGCTTTTAAAATTCGCAGGAGTACGGTAAAGACTAATAATTAAGACAGTGAAGAGACTCCATCCGTTCACTCATTTCTTTTTTGGCATGCTTATTCTTGCCCTTACCATCTATAGAGTGGTGGCTGCTGAAAATGAGAATCTTGCCAACTTTTCTCCATTTTTGGCATTGGTGTTTTGTGGCGCAGTATACTTTCGTTGTAGCCTAATGTGGTTGATTCCATTCGGTGTACTAATGGTCTCAGAAGGAATCCTGAACAAATATTATGGCCTCGGCTGGAACTCTCTCAGTTTTGTGGTTCGATTGCTATGCTTTGGTAGCGCATTGGGGTTGGGGTTACTTGTTGCCCAGAAACGTAGTTGGCTTTCACTCGCTGGTGGATGTCTCGCTGGCTCAATCATTTTCTACTTTGGGACAAATTCCCTGTGCTGGCTACAGGAACCCAGTTATGCCAAATCCTTTGCTGGGTGGTGGCAATGTATGACATTGGGACTGCCTGGGTTCCCCCCAACTTGGGTCTTTTTGCGCAATAGTCTCCTTTCAAATTTTATTTTCACAGGAATTTTTGTAACTGTAATGGAAAGTGTCCTTGCTGCAGCCGGAAAACACAGTCTTCTGGTACGCTCGCAACAAGTTGCGGTCAATACAAACTGAGGCTCTACCAAATACGAATCTTTTCCTCAGGAAGCCTTTTTGCCAGTAGAGTTTTGACATAATTAGTCAAAGCTTCGCGTTCAGCTTCAGGGTGCGTGATAGTTCCCCTTTCTCGTTTCCATGGACGGTAGAACAATTCCTGGGCTGGTCGACGCTTACGGGCATTGCTGAAAAAATCCGTGCTCATGCGAAATACCCCCAGATGAGCATCAAGCAAGGCCTCGGGCTTGATTTCCATGAAAATTATGTCAACCAGTTCCCTGTAACAGGCATCCCAATTATCTATGGGCAAAATCGGGTCAATGCAAAGGCGCACCTGCCAACCAGCCTGAATAGCTTGAGACATAGCATGAAGGCGCGATTTTAAAGAAGGTGTCTTCCGTTCATGACGATGGCAGACTTCTTGCGGGGACAAAGACCAGGCTAAAACAACACTGGGGTCAGCAGGTAAATCTGCCAATGCAGAAAAGTTTGCACTCTTTGTTCGAATCTCAATGAGCAACTCCCCTGCCCTGCCCCGGCAGAATTCTATCCATTTACGACAATATGGAGCAATGGATTCAAAACCAAGTAAATCAGTGTCATAAGAAATGCAAAGGTAAAGAGGTTGGCTTTGGTCTCGACGAACCTCGATCGCTTGTTCTGTAGCTGAAAAAAAGTCTTCCAAGTTTACAAAACAAACTTGATTCGCTGAACTATACATGCCCTGCAGGTAGCAGTAGGAGCAATCATAGGGACAGTTGAGGCTAAGGGCGTTATAGAAAAAATTAATGTTGTTTGAATCCTGAACGAAACGACTCCCATCATAAAGAAACTTATCCTTCTTTACAGCCAGAATCAGCTTGGGGCTTTGCTTTTGTAAATCAAAATCCTGCTTCGGGCGATTAAAGACCTCCTTGTAATCATGGATATTGATAACCTTAGCTCTTTTAAATTTTTCAAGTAGTGATTTGGCGAAAGGATAATCCGCTGCACCATTTTCAACATAAATGTGGGAATAGCTAGGCTCTAAGGGCATGGTCAATTTGTTCCAAGGCTAACTTACGACTGGCTTTGGTGGAGTTTTTTGGGAAGTTATTGGCAACTACAGATAGCTTCTCAACGAGCCCGGCACGACCAGACAACCGAAAGGCCATAGCTAAATCTCTCACCTGGGCTGACTGGGTCTGCGTCAAACGCAGGGCCAGTTGAAGATTATCCAGCGCCGCATGCTCTTGCTCATTGATAACGTCAATGGGAAGCGTAATCGAAAATGTACTGACAAAATTGAGTACCTCGTCGACTACAGAATCAATTAATTGCTGTATCGTATCGCGGCACAGCAGTTTATCATGAAGATGGTCCGATACAACCTTGATGAAATGGAGGCGATCAATTGAAATAAAGGCCGACGCTGCCTGAAAAATACCAGCGGCCTCCATGTCGTATAAAGCCGGTATCAGAGTATTACTAGAATCGGCTTTTTGAGGGCAATCCACCGTGATCAATGTACCTTCCGTAAAAGAATGCTTCTCCAGCATATCAGGAAAAAATGTACGCCCTGTTGCCATTTCCTTAATGTTATTAATCAAGAAACACTTACCAACAGGAGCGGTCACTTCCCGACATCCACAAATTCCAATATTCACGATATGTACTACATCTGCGAGCTCAGTAAGCTGCATAGCTCGAGCCGTGCAAACTGCGGCTGGCACCTTACCTATACCTGTAATCAGAGCTGCATATTCATCATTGAGGTAAATCTCCAACCCGGTTCCAAGGGAATGTTTTTTTAACTTCAACCTTTGTAAAAAAGGCTGAGCCTCAGGAAGTAATGCAAAAATAAATAAAATCATCCGACCATGAGAATAACTTGAGCGAGGCAAGCTTTCCATTACAAAAGATGATCCAGAACCTCCTTGAGATGCCAAATTTTTTTTGGCGGTAATTCTCCCAACCGGTCTTCATTCTGGTGGCCTTGAGCATAAAGAAGGCATCGAGCACCCAAAGCAGTGGCCACTTCAAAATCATGGTTTGTATCGCCGACCAATAAAACCTGTTCCGGTAAAATCTCCTGATCCGCAAACCAATTCCTGCCACACTGAACCTTGCCTTCCGCTTGTGTATTGTTCTGCCCCATAATCGCTGAAAAAAACTGTTCAATGCCGTAAAAATGTAAGCTCGCCTCAAGATCATGCTGATGACTTGCAGAAAGCATTACTTGCTCCAAACCTCTTTCATTTAACACTTTCAGCACCTCTTGCGACCCCTCCTGCAAAGAACACTTCCTCCAACCGGCCCGATATTTGGATATAAATGAATCACAGACTCTCAAGTAGGATTTATCACTTCCAGAAAAACCCAGTTCATTATAAAATTCTCGGACTGGAAAACGAAATTGTCGGCGATAATCAGCTTCATTGATTCTGGGCAGACCTTGCTCTTGAAGAACAGAACTAACAATTGATGCACAAAATGCAGCGTCATCTACAAGGGTGCCATTCCAATCCCAAATAACGTGGGTAATTGACTGTGGATTTAAAATATTCATGTGCAGGAGCAACTATATGATTAGACAATGCGTCCAAATCAAACCAGATAATTTGCTCAAGCATTCACTTATTATATCGGCATCGAATCATTCATCTGGCTTGGACTTGAAAAACCTCGTGTAGAAAAGTTGTTTCAAAGCCTCTTTTTTACCAATCTTCAAGAAAGAAGTTGCCTCCCCTTTCCGCGGCATTTCCAATGAAATAGAATATAGGTTAAAAAATATATATATTAAATAGTATTAATTTTTAAAACAAAAATAGAATTATGGCAAAAAAAGCAGCTGTTAAAGAAGGTACAAAAGCCTTGGACTTCGCCGTTTCAGGCATTAACAAGCAATTTGGAGAAGGGACACTCATGCGTCTTGGTGATGCAACCAAGATGGAGGTAAGCGTTATACCGACAGGAAATATCGCTGTAGATTTGGCTCTTGGCGTTGGTGGACTCCCGCGCGGACGTACATGCGAGATTTATGGTCCGGAATCTTCGGGTAAAACGACGCTCTGCCTCAGTGTAATAGCAGAAGCTCAACGACAAGGAGGTACTGCCGTATTCGTTGACGTCGAGCACGCGCTGGATCCTCGCTGGGCCAGGGTGTTGGGTGTTGATCTCGAAAACCTGATGGTGTCACAACCAGAGAGCGGAGAAGATGCCTTGAATATTACCGAGACACTGATCCGCTCTGGTGCCGTGGATGTCGTGGTCGTCGACTCAGTCGCTGCGCTTGTCTCCAGGGTGGAGCTGGATGGGCAAATGGGGGATGCCACCGTTGGCCTTCAAGCGCGTATGATGAGTCAGGCAATGCGTCGCTTGACTGGTGCCATCAGCAAGACCAATTGCATCTGTATATTTACCAACCA
>Ga0209660_1000035_pt1 | contig 91832 bp, 81 predicted proteins | sample SaaInlV_100m_DNA_2_FD_184659 | JGI IMG/M metagenome (GOLD analysis project Ga0209660, IMG submission 184659) | Marine microbial communities from expanding oxygen minimum zones in the Saanich Inlet - SI072_LV_100m_DNA (SPAdes) (version 2) | ecosystem: Environmental > Aquatic > Marine > Intertidal... | reverse complement strand
TAACCCAGCGCGTGGTGGGTCGACGAAGATAGTAGAAAAATTATAACTCCCCAAATCAATCTCTTTCAGACGCCTAAAGGGGCGGTCTCCATTTAGGGCTTGGGTTACCTCCTCACTGGACAGTCGAACCACGGTGACATTGCCGACACCATTCAGCGCAAAGTTAGTGTGCGCAGACGCCACAGACACTTTGGACACCTCTGTGGCTAACACTTGTCGATAATGCTGAGCTAGAACAGCAGTAAAATTGCCATTACCACAGTACAGCTCAAGTAGATCGGTACCCTTTGCTATATAACTGCAGCACTCACTGGCCCATGTAAGCATTTTCACATTAATATTAGCATTGGGTTGAGTGAAGCCAGACTCAACTTGCTGATACAAGTAATCTTTGCCTTGGACCCTCAATTTTTCAGTCACGTAGTCCTGTGTTAAAACTATCTTTTGTTTGCGACTACGTCCAATAATGCTAATGCCTAGAGTCTTTTGCAGGCCTAAAGCCTCCGACTCCCAAATTGCATCTAATGGCCGGTGATAGATCAAGGTAATCAGAGCTTCACCGCTGGTAGTGGTCAAATACTCAGCGCTAAATAGCCGCTGACTAAGCACTGGACTCGCATTTATAGCGCCTAATAACTGAGGCATGAGGGTGTTAATCAACGCGCCCCCAATAGGGAAACCATGGATTATGTAGGGCCGCTTTTCTCCAGAACGATTCATCGCATAGTAAGCAGACCCATGTTCATGCCAAATTCGAAATTCAGCCCGCATACGGAAATTTAACGGCGCTGAAGGGTAGATCGTAACTGAATAGTCACCTAGAGCCCCAAGAGCGTTTCTATAGACGGCGATTTTGGCATCGAGTTGCAGTTGATAATTGTTGGCATTGTATTCAATCGAAGGCGTCGATATGTCAGTCATAAGGCGTTGTAGATCTCATCAGTTTTCGCGGCCATCACAAAATCATTTAGATGCAGCCCACCAATACTATGACTCCACCATGACACTCTAATACGTCCCCATTCGACTAAAAGGGCGGGATGGTGATTACCGTCTTCCGCAATCAAGGTGATTTGATTGGCAAAAGCCATTGCCTGAACAAAGTTATCAACCTGGTAAACGCGAGACAGTTGCGCAGTACCGCTGTTAAGCTCGATCTGCCAATCAACTATCTGTTGTACCAACTCACGTTGTTGCTCGTCAGTTAGCTTAGGTGCGCCCTTAGGTGTCGCGGCACAGGGGTATTCACTCAAACGTTTCATAAATAGGGCGCCTACAAACAGTTCTTGGGTCTAGGTAGCCCAGCCAACTGGGCTACGATCTTGGCGGGGCTGCCAGGAAATAATTGATTTAAATAGATGCTACGGCCTTTATTAACACCCAAGGCAGCAGTAACGGTCTTACATAAGGGTCTCATTGAGGGGGAAAAACCATAATCCTTGTAGAAATCCCTTGCCAACAACAACACCTCGACATGCTCATCGATGATCTTAATATTCTGCTCTAACCCAAGCGCAGCAGCATGCTCAGGCGTCCACTGAGGCAATTTAGCAAGATAGTTCTTGTCGTCCGACATATATTTAGTCGCTCATCAAAAAAGCCCTGCTATTAAACAGGGCTTTGCGTAAAACGTACACTGGCTGGTTAATCATCACCCATAATACCAAATATACTAAGAAGGCTCAGGAAGAGATTGTAGATCATTACAAACAGCATCACGGTGGCAGAGATGTAGTTGCGCTCACCGCCATGAATAATAGCGCTAGTCTGCCACATGATGATACCAGCGGATAGAAAGGCGAATACTGCGCTAACTGTTAAAGACAGCAAGGGAATTTGTAAAAACATATTAGCGATGGCGGCAATAAAGGCTACCAGCATGCCAACCATCAAGAAGCCGGTCATGAAGCTAAGGTTTTTGCGGGTGGTTAACACATAGGCCGACGAAGCGAAAAACACTAACGCGGTCGAACCAAGAGCCAACATTATTGGTTCTGCCCCTTTAACGGCTAGATACATATTTAAAATAGGCCCCAACGTGAAGCCTAGCCAACCCGTTAGAGCAAACACCCAAAATAAGCCTTTAGAGCTATTTTTGTTTTTCTCAGTCATCCACAAACACAAAAAGTAGGGTATGAGTGTCATCAGTCCAAAATAGGGTGCATTGATGGCCATGGATATGCCCGCCATAAGGGCGCTAAAGGCGATAGTTGTCCCAAGCAGCATGTAGGTGCTGCGAAGTACTTTGCTAACCTCAGGGCTAAGAGCCGTGCTTTGAATGCCACTAGACATACTGCTCGTGCGATACTTTTCAGTTTCCATAATCACCTATCCAATAAAGTTAATACAAACAAGGTCGTAATAATACTCATACGACAGCATATAGCCAGCTAGATTCAATACAATTGGTGTATTTGTTGAATTTAAAGGATAGGAAAGGATTCCAGTTCAAAACCATTGCTATCTATACTGAGAGTCCATCCATTAGCATCCCAATCACCTAGCACAATACGCTCACCATTATTTAGTTGATGTCTATGTGGCCGGTGAGTATGACCATGGATAAGAACATCAACCGCATGCTTATTCATTACGTTGCTTACAGCTTCGCCATTAACATCCATTATGGCACTAGCCTTGTTGCTATTGGCCGCTGCACTCTGACGTCTCCACTTAGAGGCGATTCTCTGCCGCAACTTCAATGGCAAATGAACTAAGCACCAAAGGTAAACGGGATTTCGAGACTTTCGACGAAAGCGCTGGTAGTCGACATCATCAGTACAAAGAGAATCGCCGTGCATAACGAGTGCCCGATATCCGTAATATTCAATAGTCTCTTCATCAGCTAGTAATGTGGCGCCGCTTTCTCGCATGAACCGAGCGCCGAGCGTAAAATCCCGGTTGCCACGTTGTATATAAACGGGCACTTTCTTATTGCTCAACTCTAATAAGGCTTTTTTCACTTGATTAGCCAGATCACTCGGGTCGTCGTCCCCAATCCACGCTTCAAAGAGATCTCCAAGAATATATAGCGCGTCGGCCTGCGCGGCACGATCCTTTATGAAATCCAAAAACGCCCGGACAATGACCGGGCGTTCAGGGGACAGGTGTAGGTCTGAAATCATCAGAACAGACATTAAATAGTCACTCTATTTATCGGCATACTCTTCGCCAATGACTGTGCCGGTGATCTCTATGATATCGGCCGGTACATCTTGATGGCCGCCAGAATGCCCTGTTTTAACTGCCTTCATGTTATCAACCACATCCATGCCGTCAACGACCTTGCCGAACACGGCGTAGCCCCAACCTTGGCTGTTCTTGCCTGAATGGTCCAAAAAGCCATTATTAGCAACATTGATAAAGAACTGTGACGATGCTGAGTGCGGGTCACCGGTTCTTGCCATAGCAAGCGTACCAATCTCGTTTGTGAGTCCGTTGTCAGCTTCGTTTTCGATTGGCGCTCGGCTAGCTTTCTGATTCATGTCAGAGTCCATACCACCGCCCTGAACCATGAAGCCGTTAATGACGCGATGGAAAATGGTGCCAGTGAAGAAATCGTCGCGTGCGTACTGTAAGAAGTTAGCCGCGGTTCCGGGTGCTTTGTCAAAATCAAGCTCAACAGAAAAGTCACCCATCGTGGTCCGAAATGTAATCATTAGTATTCCTTAGCAATAATAAAAGTGTGTATAGCTACTATTTTAGGGGGTAACGAGCCTGATTTAAACCAATCATTACTGATATTGCAAAAAGTTATGCTTTACCGAAATAAAAAAGCGCTATTTCTGGCTTTTTGTTTATCCAAAAGCGCGCTAACGCTATACTTGAAACCTTCCTAGCCCGATCTTTGCAAAAACTATGACTGACGTTGAAAAACCAATTAATTTTATCCAGCAGGTTATTAATGCTGATCTTGCCGCCGGTCGGGTTAAAAAGGTCATTACCCGCTTTCCTCCAGAACCAAATGGCTATCTCCATATTGGTCATGCTAAATCAATGTGCGTCAATTTTGGTCTGGCTGAGCAGTATGGGGGCGTCTGTAATCTTCGGTTTGACGACACCAACCCGGAGAAGGAAGATGACGAATTCGTCCAAGCCATCATCAAAGACGTTGAGTGGCTTGGCTTCGACCTAGGCAATGGCCCTTGCTATGCCTCTAACTACTTTGAGCAACTCTATATCTGGGCAAAACACTTGATTACAGAAGGCAAAGCCTACATCTGTGAGCTCAATGCCGAGCAGATGCGTGAGTATCGGGGTACGTTGACCGAGGCTGGGAAAGACAGTCCGTTTAGAGAAAGAGCTGCCGCGGAAAGTCTAAGTTTAATCGAAGATATGCGCCTAGGTTTAATCAGCGAGGGTGCAATGACACTTCGTGCGAAGATCGATATGGCATCGCCAAATATTAATATGCGCGACCCAGTGTTGTATCGCATTAAAAAGATGGCTCATCAGCGCACAGGGGATAAATGGAATATCTACCCATCCTATGATTTCGCCCATGGGCAGGAAGACGCAATAGAGGGAGTTACCCACTCGGTTTGCACCCTAGAATTTGCAGCTAATCGTCCTCTTTATGACTGGTTGACTGCTAACTTACCCGTACCATCGGTTCCTAGGCAATATGAATTTGGACGACTAAATCTCAACTACACAGTTACCAGTAAGCGCAAGCTCAAACAGTTGGTAGACCAGAGTTATGTGGAAGGTTGGGATGATCCGCGTATGCCGACTATCTCAGGCTTGCGCCGACGTGGCGTGAGTGCGGCTGCGATTCGAAACTTTTGTGACAGTTTGGCGGTTGCCAAAACCGACGGTACCGTCGACATGGCTCAGCTTGAACATTTCATTCGTGACGACCTTAATCGCAATGCCGGTCGCGCCATGTGTGTACTGAGGCCTCTGCTGATTACAATTAGCAACTATGAGGGTCAGGAGCAGTTCGATGTTTCTTGTCATCCTAACCGAGAAGATCTAGGGCAACGTAGTCTGGATTTTAGTCGGCAGATCTACATTGATCGATCGGACTTTAGCGAAGATACAAGTCTCGCTAGAAAAAAGTTTAAACGGCTCGTGATCGGAGATTATGTTCGCTTGCGTAGTGCCTATATTATCCGGGCGGACCAAGTCATTAAGAATGAGGCTGGCGAAATTATCGAAGTGATAGCAACCCTTGTGCCTGGCACGGTTGGACAGGATGCGCCGGACGGCATACGTGCTCGAGGCGTTGTTCACTGGGTTTCAAATGAAACGTCAGTAGACTGCCACGTTAATGTTTATGATCGTTTATTTGTCGAGGCAGCGCCTGATGAGGGTGATAAGAATTTTCTTGACTACCTTAACCCAGAATCGTTAGTCAAAATGAGTGGCTGTAAAGTGGAAGCGAGCCTTGCTGAAGCGATCGTTGGAGAGCATTATCAGTTTGAGAGGGAAGGGTATTTCACTCGTGATAGCGGTGATTTAGACAATTTGGTGTTTAATTGTACTATTGGATTACGCGATAACTGGAAAGTATAGAATGACCGAAGCAACAAAAAGTTCGTTAGTGCTATACAACACTCTTAGACGAGAAAAAGCGCCGTTTGAACCGATCGATCCCGACCGAATTACAATGTACGTGTGCGGCCCAACCGTCTACAACCGTGTGCATATCGGCAATGCTCGTCCTGCTGTGGTATTTGACACCCTGTTTCGTGTGTTACAGAACGAGTATCCCAGGGTTGTCTATGCGCGCAACATTACTGACATTGATGACAAAATAATGGCTGCTGCAGCCGAGCTTAATGAAGATATCTCGATCGTCTCTGCTCGATATTCAAAGGCTTACTTTGAGGACATGGCCGCGCTTAATAATCTTGAGCCCACCATTACTCCATATGCGACGCAACATATTCCGGAAATGATCAGCATGACTAGCCTTTTGATCGAGAAAGGGCATGCCTATGAGGCTGATGATCATGTGCTGTTTGCTGTCCAATCAATGGATAGCTATGGTGAACTATCCGGCCGTTCGTTGGACGACATGCTTGCTGGTGCGCGGGTCGAGGTGGCTGACTACAAACGTTATGCTGGCGACTTTGTGCTATGGAAACCGTCGACTGATCAGGAGCCGGGTTGGGACAGTCCCTGGGGAAAAGGCCGCCCAGGCTGGCACCTAGAGTGTTCTGCTATGACCGAAAAGCACCTCGGCGATACTATTGATATCCACGCCGGTGGGCAAGATCTAATTTTCCCTCATCATGAGAACGAAATAGCGCAAAGCTGCTGTGCCCATAACGGTAAAGCGATGGCCAATGTTTGGATGCATAACGGCTTCATTAATATAGACGGCGAAAAAATGTCGAAATCGTTGGGCAACTTTCGCATGGTTAATGACCTACTAGACCAATACCCAGGTGAAGTCTTACGTTATGTCATTTTATCTGCACACTATCGTTCAGAGCAAAGCTTCAGCAAGGATCTTCTAGATAGCGCCTGGCGTTCACTTGATACCTTGTATGGTTACCTGCGCGGCGTTGACCACTGCGTTGCTACCATTGTTGCTGACAGCACAGGGTATAAGGCACTGCTAGATGATCTTAATACGCCTCTTGCCATCAGCGAATTGCATCGTCTGGGCAAACAGATGCGAGCCGCTGACGGTGTGCAACAGCAAGATTTACGCGCGGAGCTAGAGGGGCTTGGGTCTCTAATGGGTCTACTGCAGCAGGATGCTGAAGAGTGGTTTACTCAAGCTAGAGGCTCTAATGATATCTCTAGTACCGAGATTGACGATATGATCGCCCAACGACAACAGGCTAAGGCCGATAAGAATTTCAGTGAGGCTGACCAAATTCGCCAAGATCTATTGTCACGTGGTGTGGTGCTTGAAGATAGTCGAGAAGGGACAACCTGGCGCCGTGGTTAGGTTAATAGATCATATCGTCGCCAGTAACTCTTCAATTTCAAAAGTTTCAAGCATATCGACGCCTCGCGCCAATAAGGCATACCCTAACTCTCGACTACCAACTTCATAGGCGACTAAGGTGGTGTTAGCCAAGCTCTCTATGCTGGTGAGATCGCATTCTGGGGGGATAATATGATGATCGGTATAAATAAAGTCAGGTTTGACAGCTTTAACCTCGTCAGAATAAAGGTCATCCCAACTTCTTAAGACTAGGCCCACCAACGGCCAGCCATTCTGTCTCGCGCCTAAAGCCAGCGAATAATCAAAACTCATAATAACGGCTCTATCGACAACCGGGCGTAATATCTCTTGCACTGACGCTAGGATAACCTCTCGGCCGCAATGCTCAATAGACTCATCCTTTAGTTCGACAAAGGCCTTAACCTCAGGATTGTCTTCCAAAATGGTTACTAGGTGCTCTAACGGCGATATTTTCTCATCTATAAAGCAGCTACCCAATCGCTCTAGTTCATACGCGGGGTAACGCAGCAACTCATCTCTAGCGCAATTAAATACATCCTTATCAGACCCGCTAACCCTCGATAAATTTGTGTCATGGTAAATAATGGGCAGTTTATCTTGGCTAAACTGCACGTCTAACTCTACAAAGAGAGCGCCAGCCTTTATTGCTTGGGTAATCGATAGAGCGGTGTTTTCGGGATATTTCGCCCGATATCCACGGTGTGCGACCAGTTTTTCGGCGCTAAGAGCGATAGCAGGGTGTTTTTTTATAGACATTGACAGTGATCTCACGGTTCAAATTTGGTCTCGGTAAATGGTATCCTTACCGCACTCTAACAACAAGGATTCACACATGCCTCTGGTGCTTTTTGAAATTCGAGACAACATAGCGTTATTAACTCTAAATAATCCAGAGAAGCGTAATATGCTCACGTTGGAAGTCTGCGAGATGATCGTCGATTATGTGGCTCAGGCAGAGCAGCAGCCTGATGTAAAAGCGCTAATAGTGACTGGTAATGGGCCAACCTTTTGTGCAGGTGGCCAGCTTACCGATATAACGGCTGACCAATTAATACTCGAAAATATCTATAGTGGTTTTCTGAGCATTGCGCAATGTGAGCTGCCAACCATCGCGGCCGTTAATGGCCCAGCGGTAGGCGCAGGTTTCAATATGGCAGTGGGCTGTGATGTTCGTATAGTGACCGAAAAAGCTCGGTTTGAGCCTCGGTTCTTCGGTCTAGGATTACACCCTGGCGGCGGCAATAGCTGGATGTTACGTCAACTAGTGAACTGGAATACAGCGGCAGGCATGTTGTTATTTTCTCAATCGATTACTGGTCAAGAAGCCGTCGATAAAGGACTTGCATGGAAGTGCGTCAAACAGAACGAGTTGGTCGAAGCAGCTTTTGACTTCACAGCTAACATCCGTGACCTACCCAAAGAGCTCCTGCTAAGAACCAAGCAAACGCTCCGACAGGCTGGTGGCACTAATGAGCACAACGAAATTGTTAACTTAGAAACTGCGCAGCAGGTCTGGTCAATAAACCAGCCTTACGCAAAAAACGCAATTTCAGCGATGATCGATAAAATTAGCAGCAAAACCTAGCCCTTAAGTAAGGCTTTCTCTGCCGCTATAACAGACTGCTGTATTAGCGTATTAATGGTCATCGGCCCAACACCGCCGGGAACGGGCGTGTATGCCGCGGCACGGTCAACCAGTGGGGTCAATTCAATATCACCAACACCACCTGGGTGATAACCCGCATCAACCACAACAGCCCCGTCTTTAATCCAGTCGGCTTGAATGAACTCTGGACGGCCGACGGCACCAACAACAATATCGGCTTGCTTAATTAAAGCTTGGAGGTTCTGCGTTTTAGAGTGGCAGATCGTTACCGTCGCATTAGCATTTAACAGCATCAAAGCCATTGGTTTTCCGAGAATAGGGCTCCTGCCAACCACCACCGCATGTTTTCCTGCTAACTCAATATCATAGGCCTCTAGGATCCGCATAATGCCCTGAGGTGTTGCCGATCCATAAGCCTCTTCATCCATTGCCATGCGGCCAAAGCCGTGACAGGTCACTCCATCGACATCTTTGGCGATATTAATCTGATCAAAACAGGCGCGCTCATCAATCGGCGAAGGTACTGGATGCTGCAGCAGAATTCCGTGGCAATTAGGGTTGCTATTAAGCTCATCGATCTGAGCCAGTAATTCTCGTGTTGACGTATGTGCAGGCATCTCGACGGCAATAGATTCCATGCCTACTCGCTTACAAGCGTTTTGCTTCATCTTGACATAGGTTGCTGAAGCCGGATCGGCCCCGACTAAGATAGTGGCTAATATAGGCGCTTGACCGCCATTTTTTTGTTTAAGTTCGGCCACGCGGCCAGCTAGATCAGCCTCAGATTGAGTCGACAAAGATTTTCCATCAAGAATTAGAGCAGGCATTGTTTTTCCTTTTAACGGGGCAGATTTTGGTTGGCGGCTAAGGTAGCGAAGGATAACCAATTACGCAAGCCTTTGGGCATCCTAAAAACGACATAAAATTAGCTTTCATCACCTAAATAGAGCCAATCTGCGCCCACCGAGCCGACATCAAACGCCTTAACCGGCGCGTCTATATCAGATAACCCTGGGCCATCTCTTCGCTGGTGGCCCACAGACGCTCTGCCATTGGCTTATCGAATATGTGGTTATCTCCACTGACGGTAACCGCATTGCAGTCCTCGAAATAGGCGCCACTGACTCCCTCGAGAGCGGGATTGGTAGCCACATAAACCTGAGTGGCAGCCCCCTCCTGGGGTGTTTTAGCAATAAGGCCGCCAAACCAGTCAAACCCTTTGCGCAGAACTGCAGGAGCGGTGCGAGCGATATTGGTTTTGACCAATCCGGGGTGAATAACATTGGAAGTAACGCTGGAGCCCCCCAACCGTGCGGCCAATTCAAGGGAAAACAAGGCATTGGCCAACTTGGATCGGCCGTAAGCTTCCTGGGAATCAAATAGGCCTTCACCTCGAAGATTGTCAAAGTCTATGCCCACCGCAGGTGCCTGCACATAGGCAGAGCGACTTCCCACATTGATAATACGCCCAGCCTGAGCCTGTTTCACCAGGGGCATTAACCTGTTTACTAACACGAAGTGACCCAGATGATTAATCGCAAATATTTTCTCAACACCATTGACCAATTCCAATTCGCCAAAGGTGTTAATGCCCGCATTACACACTAAGATATCGATCGGAAGGCCAAGGCCGGCAACCGTGTCTGCGCACTCTACGACGGATTGTAAGCTGGACAACTCCAAGACCACCGGAGTTGTTCTACCCGGGACGCCGGAACAGGCTTTACTGGCTTTCTCAAGGGTTCTACCAGTACCGATAACATGTGCGCCGCGCATCGCTAGCACTCTCATGGTCTCGAGACCCAAGCCGGAATTACAACCGGTGACTAAGGCTGTCTTTCCTGTTAGGTCTAATCCTAAGGTGACCTCCTCAGCTGTCGATGTAGCACCGAAGTTACTCACCGGGTAACTATTATCAATAGTTACAACCGGCCCATCTGCACCGCAGCTCACTATCATGGGCGCTGCCGCCAACGCCGTCGCCCCATACAAAAACTGTCGCCTGTCCATTTTCACCCTCTCTTTGGTCTTAATATATGACCACAGATTAATTTGCGAACTAAATAGAACCTAACGTATCTTGCTCCAATTCGTTGACCTTATAATCAATCAAATATCAGTTTAGATAACAGATTTCAAAGCGTCAATTAAGCGGATAACTTCCGCTTTACTCGTATAATGCACAAAGGAAAGGCGCACAACCCCTTGATCAGGAGGTATGCCCAGAGCTTCCATCAGCCTATACGCATAGCAGTTGCCATTCGCTATACCAATACGCTGCTCTGCTAGCTTGGCCGCGACGTCAGCAGGATCAGTGCCATCGACCGTAAAGGAAAGGGTAGGGGCTCGATTCTGAGTAACAGTCTTACCTATTAGGTTAATACCTTTGCGCAGCCTTAGAAACTCTAGCAAGGGCTCCAAATTCTCAATTTCGGCATTGTGAAGTAATGCGCCTACTCGATCTGTTTTGGAGGACAGTAACTTTTCGCTGTCACTAAAATGATGCGCATCAATCGCCTCGAAATAATCAATGACCCCATTAACTGACGCGATCTGCGCATGATCGGGCCCCGCGGGTGTAAACCGACTCGTAGCAGAACCCACATTGAAAAAATGTGCCTGGCTAGGTAGTGTTTTATTAACAGCCTCACGCATCACCATAACGCCAAGATGCGGCCCATAGACCTTATAGAGCGAGAAAAAGTAGATATCAGCTCCCAGCGCGTCCACATTGGGAAGACCATGGCCGGCATAGGAAACACCGTCAACAAACGCCAGAGCACCCGCAGCATGAATTTTATCTGCCCACTTACGTACTGGGTTAATACTGCCCACTATATTTGAGCAATGGGTAAAAGCCACTACGCGAGTCTTCTCATTAAGAAGGGCATCTAATCCTTTGTCCTCTAACTCTGCTGTTTCAGGATTAACTTGCCACTCTCGAATAACAATACCCGCTGCTTCCAAACGCCTCCAAACACCAATGTTCGCCTCATGATCCTGGTTAGTAACAATAACTTCATCACCGGCTTCCAGGTGCTCTCTTAATGCTTGTGACACCACATAACTATTTTGAGAGGTTGAGGCACCAAAATGCACCTCATCGGCTGCAACATTAAGCCACGACGCCATGCGCTCTCGACCATGCGTCATTTTTATGCCCGCATCCACAGACGGTTCAAATCCATAGTAAGGCTGAACTTTAGTCGCTGTGTAGTAGCGATGCAGTGCGTCGATCATTTGACGGCAGGCATATGAACCGCCAGCGTTCTCAAAATGGGCAAAATCTTTTAGCGTTGGTTCGCTAAATGCAGGAAATTGCTTCCTTACAAAATCTATATCTAAGTAAGTCATCAGTGGTCTCGTTATTTAAGCGAAATAAACATGTGCGGTTAGATTCTTTGATTCAACTTTTCTTACCCGCTTCAAAATCCTTCAGTAACTGTTTTCCCACGACACCAATGATAAATGCCACCAAAAAAGGGATCCAACTGTCTTGGTAAAAGAAAGCCTGCATAAAGAAATAAACAGCTGAAAAAGTACCTATAATCCACAACCAGCCAAATAGATTACCCATGGAATCACGCTTCATTAGTTCTGCTATCTTCATGTAGCTCTCCTTTTTTTGATTAATAATAACCGAATAGGTAATCTAATCAACCTAGAAATAGATCAAGATTACCAGCATCCCAAAAGCCCTTTTCTATAACCCTCAAGAACTCCTCTCTCAGCTAATAAGCGTGAGGCGCAAAAGATTAGAACTATCCATAACGAGGGTTTCGCAACAAAGTTAAGTGCCTGGCACAATCCTAGTTAGGATAAGCTGATGCTAACTCATAATGAAATGTTCAGCGGGATTTCAAATTAGTTTACCTCGAGACGATAGGATTTGTCCGTATCCCTCAAAGTGTCCTTACGAGCCGCCGCCGCGAGCGAGCTGTTCGCTATAGCCAACCCGCGCTTAATTCGCTCATGATAAAGCCTTTCTATCAGCCACGCCAAAGGGCCTTGCATAACTTCGTGATGAATTAATTGAGTGCCGCCATTAGCTGTCAAAGATAACCAGCGACAGCGCTTGCCGTTAGCTAAAAACTTAAACCAGCTATATGTATCCCAACACAGTTCTTGTTCCGGCTTCACCGACAAGACTAGGCTTTTTACATATCGTACTTCGTCATCAAGATGAGCTTCAACCACTAACACCTCACCTTCAGCCAGTATGCCCGTCACAGTGGGCGAATAACGATTCCACTGCGGGTAGCCATCGAGATTGACGAGCAAGTCCCATACCGTTGATGGTTTTGCCTCAATATCAATGGTATGACTCACCTCCCAATCAGTGTCGATCAACCAAGACAAAACAATCACAGTCAATGCGAAGGTTAACAACAAATATTTTATTATTCCTGATTTCAAGAAATGCTCCACATGTTGAGGATATTCGGCAATGATTCAAGGTGATTACTTGGGGTCAACAAAAGGGGTGTTTCAGATACATTAGCGCGCGAAGATCGAGTTTGCCACTTTATAGAGATGTTTTTTAAAAAATACTGCCAAATTTAAGATATTTTTGATACCAAATGGCGCCAAGTGGATGGTCTATTTGAAGCATTAATGGGGTGGACGACGGGGATTGAACCCGCGACCACCGGAATCACAATCCGGGGCTCTACCAACTGAGCTACGTCCACCATTAAAGCGGTATATATTTGAGAAGTTATACGTTTAAACCAGTACAGACAAAAAACCTTGGTCCGCCCACCAGGGCTCGAACCTGGAACCTTCCGCTTAGAAGGCGGATGCTCTATCCAATTGAGCTATGGGCGGCATAGCTTTCAAGCCGGAAAGTTGGTCGGGGATGAGGGACACTAAGCCAAAACACCCTTAAACCCTTTACACTGCTACAGGTCTACTTCTCAAGCTATTGTATGTGTCTAGAAAACTGTCTAGAATCTTCCCTTACCTTGGGAGGTCATACAATGCGCGTATCTTACTTAAAAGAGCGTCACAAAGTCCACTGGTTTCAACGATTCCCGCCTAAAAAACTACAACATTTGTTAGGTACTAAGTTAATCAGCATTAATCTGAAAACCCAAGATCGAGCCGTAGCCGTTCGTAAGGTCGATTTAATACTTGCTGAGTGGGAAGCTATGCTGACAGACAAAGGCGACTCAGGCGTTTACAGGAAGCACTTAGAGTACTACGAAAGCGGCAACCTAGACCTCACTGAACCTGAGCCGTTAATCAATCCCGACATATGGTCGGAACTAACAGAGGCCAAGGCCAGATCCAGACAAGATGCCGAGGTAGTTCTAAAGGGCTTTAGTGCCGATGATCAAGCATCGTTCTGGGCACTGCAAAAGGCAAAGCAGGGAACAGTGCCCCCTCCTCAATTTCAATACTCAATAAGACAAGGTTTGGCCTCACTAATAGCTGAGAAGAAAGGTACTATTGATGATTTAAGCCTAGATAAATTTACTATGGTTGTTGATCGATTCGTTGGTGTTGGTGACGATAGGCCGCTAGAAGGCATTAGTAGACCAGATGTTGTCCTGTGGGTTAAGTCCCTAGATAAGGCGACAGGTACAAAAAGCACCTACTTGTCATGCCTTAAGCAAATATTCGAAATTGCTCAAGACGACGGAAGGATTAATGCACAGTTAGCGAATCCATTTAGCAATATCAAGCTAGGTAAAAGCGACAAGGTACGCTACAAGTTTATGCCCGATACAATGCTTCGAGAGATAGTGGGCAAGTTTGCACTTAACAAGAACCCAGATGACAAGCTAATAGCCAATCTATTAAGAAGTACTGGCATGAGACAGGCCGAAATATTCAACTGCACCATTGAGACCCATGATGGTATCGCATGTTTTGCCATTGATGAAACTGAGGCGTGGGGAGGCGGTAAAACCGATTCAGCTAAACGGCTCGTTCCGATTCCCGAAAGACTCCAAGCGGCAACAGTGAAGAAACAATCTACTTGGAGGAATAGTTCTGCATTTAGTAAAAGGTTTGGCAAAGCAAAGGCCAAGGTTGTAACAGATAGAGCGATTGCGTGTCATAGCCTTAGAGCAACATTTATTACTTGGGCAGGCCGCAAGGGGTACACAGAACAACAGGTAGCTTGGTTGGTTGGACATGAAGAAGGGAAGGGCGATGCCATGACAGGTAAGAATTATTTCAAAGGGTATACGGTGACCCTAATGCAAGAAATAATTGAGGGAGTTAACCAGTTTAAGGAGTAAGCAATAATCTCTGTACTCGCCCTATGCCTGACTACAGACAATTCCACCTACGATTACTACCAATCCGTAATGGTCCGCTAAGGTACTTATAACGCCCTACCTTCAGCCTGATCGTGGAAGTCTAAGCTGCCTGCTCTGTGCCATGAGCAGTCATAAAGTTGTGGGGATTTAAAAAAAGCAGACCACGCCCGGCTAATGCCTTTGCAGTGATTATGTCGCGGTAAGCACTGTGCTAGACACTAAATACGATACTTCGGTAACTCTCCACGAATACTTTCTTCTGAACCTGACTACAAGGCAGATTTTGGTAGCTAAATGCTCCTTTGGGGGTGCTGAGCGAGAACGCTACACGTATAGAATTTAACTTGCAGGGCTTCTTTATGAGTGAACTTGCAAACTCCTCTACTGTTACTAAATAACTCATTAATGATAAAAAATGAATAGAGACATAATCAAAGACCAATTCACGAAAGTCTCTCTTACTCCCACTCGCATTATCGTCTTGATCGCGTTGTGGATGGTGCTAATACAAAATGAGGCATTTTTTGGCACACTCCTAATAGATTACCCTATGGGACTGGATCAGGTCGGATTTTTGATCTGCGTGTCGATCTTTCTTATGGCCTTTATTGTCTTGGAGTTTACCTTACTGGCAGCAGTAATTCCCGTGCGTGTGGCAGCCAGCATTGTATTGGTAGTTTCTGCATCGACCTCATTTTTCATGAGCGAATATGGCACCATATTTAATCGGGTGATGATCCGTAATTTAATGGAAACCAATATATCCGAAGCACAGGGCCTAATTGGTTGGTCGTTAGTGCAGTGGATATTACTTACCGCTGTACTACCTATACTGGCCATGTGGAATATTCCCTGGCGTGCATCCAGCTATGGCAAATCGCTAAAAACCTATGGTCTTACCCTAGTAGCATCGCTACTCATTATGTCCTGCTAGACAGCGATAACCTTCCCTGAGACATCAAATACTCAGTCAACTCTAAGGCCCAACACAGGCTATCTGAGGGGCTCATTAAAGACTCTTTGCTGAGGAGACTGAATTCTTGATCCATATCAGGTTTTATGGGTGCTTAGTTGGTATTCTGAATACCATAATAATCCGTAATGCAAGGATTCATAAGATGAGATGCCTTGTCAATCAAACTCTAGCCTGGACACTTCTACTCAGCTTGTCACTTTTGTCGCCACAGCTATTCGCAGGCTCTGACGCCAATCAAGACCTGTCAGTCGGAAAAGCAGCTGTTACCTCAGTGCCCATAGCGTCATCCACAGTTACAGGGACAAGAAACGCTAGGATCGTCGTCGAAATAGAGGCGATTGATATAGTCGAAAGGCCCATGACACAATCGGTATATGGGGATACGATCAATGTGCTAAGAGAGGCTATAAAAAACGGTAAGGCCGCACTGAAGTTTCGCTATCGATACGAATATGTTGATCAACAAGGAACCGCCAATCAGGCGAGAGCATCGACTTTGAGATCGCGCTTCAACTGGCAATCTGGGGCGATCGGAAAACTCTCATCAGGCTTTGAAGCAGACTATGTTTCCAACATTGGGCCCGAGGAATACAACTCGACAGTGAATCGACAGACCCAGTATCCTGCCGTTGCAGATCCTGATGGGTTTGATTTAAATCAGGCCTATATAAAATATGCTAGAAAAGGCACTACGGCCACCGGAGGTCGCCAAAGGATTATTCATGGTAGACAGCGGTTTGTCGGCGGAGTCGCCTGGCGCCAGAACGAACAAACCTATGATGGTGTGCGTGGAGAATTCAATCCCATTGACGGGTTGCTCCTTGACTATAGTTACATCTGGAATGTGAATCGTATTTTTGGCCCGGCGGACGGATCACAGCCAGCTGATTGGCATAGTCAAACCCACCTGTTCAAGGCTGAGTACACCCTTACCTCGACTCGTAGTGTGAGCGGCTTTTTCTATGATATGAGCTTCGATAACGACAATGGCCCTGCCAATTCAATCAGCACTTATGGGGTGTCGTATGACGGGACCCTCGGACCGGTCAAGGTGACGGCGACGGCCGCAAATCAATCAGATGCGGGAGACAACAAAACCAATTATCGTGCCAGCTATTACCATCTGGGTGCTGCGATCAAAATTACCCCAGTCACATTAAGTATCGGCTATGAAGTTTTGGGCAGTGATCATGGAAAGGTTGGGTTTAGGACGCCCCTAGCTACACTGCATAAGTTTCAGGGTTGGGCTGACAAATTTCTCAGCACACCTAACAATGGCATTAGGGATTTCTCGTTGGGAGTTGGAGGTATGGCTGGCCCTATCAAACTGGCGTTGAATTGGCACAGATTCGAGGCCGATGAAAGTGGCGTGAACTATGGTGATGAGATTGATGCATCATTGGGTTACGACATCAATAAGGCGGTCTCTCTACAACTTAAAGTCGCTGACTACTCTAGTGATACCTTTTCCACCGACACAACAAAGGTGTGGCTGACGATGATGCTAACGCTTTAAGCAGTGGCTCGAAACGCCGATTTCAATCGATTACTTCTCTATAGGCGCTAATAACCGACCCACAGCCCTTTATGGTCTGAGGTCTTGATCTACGTCAGATTTTATGGATTCTTAGTTGATATTCTAAAGCCATAATAATTTGTAATGAACGACTGTACAGGGATTCATACGATGAGATGCCGCATCAATCAAGTTTTAGCTTGGACGTTTTTACTCGCCATATCAGTTTTATCGCCACAATTATTGGCCGTCTCTGTCGCCAATCGAGACCTGCCGGTAGAAAAAGCAGTTGTCACCTCTCCGCCCATGGTGCCGCCCGCTATTACACGGAAAGGCAATGCCAAGGTGGTCGTCGAAATGGAGACGATTGAGAAAGTCGGGGAAATGACTGATGGCGTTGAATATGTTTATTGGTCATTCGGTGGTACCGTGCCCGGCAGCTTTATTAGGGTCCGAGAAGGTGACGAGATTGAGTTTCACCTGTCGAACCACCCGAGTTCAAAAATGCCGCATAACATTGACCTACATGCAGTAACAGGACCCGGTGGTGGCGCCATCTCGTCCTTCACAGCACCGGGCCATACCTCGGTTTTTAGCTTCAAAGCATTAAACCCTGGGCTGTATATCTATCATTGTGCTACCGCGCCAGTAGGTATGCACATCGCCAACGGTATGTATGGTCTGATTTTGATTGAACCGAAAGACGGAATGACACCGGTAGATCGAGAATATTATATTGTCCAAGGTGATTTCTATACCCGTGGCGCCTATGGCGAGGCAGGCCTGCAACCTTTCGATATGGAAAAGGCGATTGATGAGGATGCAGACTACGTGGTCTTCAACGGCGCGGTAGGCAGCATGATCGGTGACAAAAGCTTGACAGCCAACGTCGGCGAGACTGTCCGGTTGTATGTAGGTAACGGCGGGCCAAACCTAGTGTCTTCTTTCCACGTAATCGGTGAAATATTTGATAATGTCTATATGGAAGGCGGCACGAATATCAACCACAATGTTCAGACCACGCTGGTTCCCGCTGGAGGATCCACGATCGTGGAATTCAAAGTGGAAGTGCCTGGCACCTTTATTATCGTAGATCACTCGATCTTCCGGGCCTTCAATAAAGGGGCATTGGGAATGCTGAAGGTCACAGGGCCAGACGATAAAATCATTTTCTCAGGCAAACAGTTCGATGGCATTTATTTACCTGAAGGTTCAGCGATCCAGAGCCTGGATAGTGATTATAAAGCTGTTATGGCAACCAGCGAGACTGAGCAGATTGCTTTCGGCAAGCGAGTCTATGAGGCTAACTGTCAGGCTTGCCACCAAGCCGGTGGTGAGGGCATCCCTGGCGCATTTCCACCGCTAGCACAATCAGATTATCTGAACGCAGACCCGATGCGTGGCGTCAGCGCGATCGTCAATGGCCTTACGGGTCCCATAACGGTCAATGGTAAAACTTTTAATGGAGTGATGCCGGCCATGCGCCTGACAGACGCCGAGATCGCTAACGTCATAACGTTCATTCTCAACAATTGGGGGAACAAGGGCGGTGCCATCAGCGCCGAGAGCGTTTCAAATATTACTGACTAACTTCATGCAGGAACCTCTAGAGATGAAGTTCAATAGATGCAGGACGTTGCTATTTTACTTGTTAACTTCACTGTCGAGTGATTTTCTCGCCAGTGAAGAACCGGTCATGGTAGCTATCGATGCTGGTAGTTACCGGGCCCTATACCTGACTAAAGACAGCGAAGAGACGCAAGTTGACGCCTTCTTTATCGACCAACTTCCGGTCAGTAACGAAGAGTTCTATAAATTTGTTAGCGAGCATACGAAGTGGCAAAAGTCCCGTATTCCCTCTGTCTTCGCTGAGGAGAATTATTTAGGCCATTGGGTAAATGTAATAAACCAGTGGCAGCCGGATATTAATGATACTGACCGACCGGTTATTGCAGTTTCCTGGTTCGCCGCCAAGGCCTACTGCGAATCCCAGAATAAACGACTTCCTACAGTTGCAGAATGGGAGCACGTCGCCAGCGCGAGTGAAACATCGATAAGAGGCAGCCATGATCCAGATTACAATCAGGTAATTTTGGCCTGGTATGGTCGGCCAACAACCCAGCGAGTGGGAAGACGTGATCAGAGTGTTCCTAATATCTGGGGCGTTAAGGATATGCACGGTTTGATCTGGGAGTGGACTGAGGACTTCAACTCGGCACTCGTCAGTGGCGAGTCGCGTGCCGATTCAAACCTCGATAAAGGACTATTTTGTGGTGCCGGTGCCGCCGGTAGTGCCGACCCATCAAACTATGCCGCATTTATGCGTTTCGGCTTTCGATCCAGTCTCAAAGCAGACTTCAGTCTGTCAAATCTGGGGTTTCGTTGTGCATCCAATGGAGAATAGAGTAGTGAAAAAACGATTTATCCAAGTCATCCTCGCCAGTCTGTTGATGGTGAATCTCAGTCAGGTATATGCTGAACTCCCATCAGACTCGGTTTATCACCTGACAGCTGATTGGCGTACTGAGAATAACGAAACTATTCGGTTGAGCAGTCTGCAGGGGCGCAAACAAGTGGTCGCTATGATTTACACTCATTGCCTGCACGCTTGCCCCGTCATTGTCGCGGCACTTAAACATATGGATGCTGAGCTACACGCCAGGGGTGATAGTACTGTGTCCTTTGTACTGATTTCTCTGACACCGGAGAGTGATACGCCCGAGATACTTAAGGCTTTTGCAGTCGAGCAAAATCTTGATGACAGCAACTGGACGTTGCTCAATGGGGCAGCGCCTGATGTGAGAAGTCTGGCGATGGCTCTGGACATCAAATACAAGGTAGTTGACGGTAGCGAAGTTGCACACTCAAACGTATTCTCTGTGCTGGACGAGCAAGGTTCGATTCTGCTACAAGCGCCCGGAACTGTTGCCGGGGCGCTGAAAGCTGTCGCGACATTACACCCACAGTAATCTGAGAAATAGTGCCTTGGGTAGGAGCTAAGGGGGGGGCTTAATATCCCATGTAGTGCAACTGCAATAGATAATCAAAATAGTACTAACCTTGGGGGCCCTAACCATGTCTAATGAGAGACTGTAGTACGCCCTAAGCAAACTGTAAAATAAAGCCGCTCACTGTTCTTATTGGCTACGTCTGTTATTCTGCTAGCCGTCCGGATAAATAATAATGAGCGTTACACTATGACTCGCCATGTAATTAGTGCAGTAGACCACAACTCCCTGTCGCCATGGCTAAAAGGCCGCTCCTTTGCCGACTTAAAAAGCGAATATGACAGAAAAGGCTATTTGGTTTTTGACAATGTTATGTCTGCCCCTGAAATTGCGAGGGTTCGCGATGCATTGCAACCCTACCTCAACAAACCCGGACGCAATAATTTTGAAGGCTATAAGTCACACCGGGTTTATTCGTTATTGGCCAAGGCGCCTGAGGTTTTTTCGGATATGGTTAGCCACCCTCTGGCGTTGGCATTTGCCGAAGCTGATTTGGGCGATAGCTGTTTGTTGTCTTCCCTTCTCGCGATTGATTTACAGCCCGATGAAACCGTACAGCCTTGGCATCATGACGATTTCGATATTTTTGTGCCACGGCCTCGGGCGGCCTACGGTTTGAGCGCTTTTTGGGCGATTGATGACACCACCGAAGAAAATGGAGCGACGGAAATCATTCCCGGCAGTCATCTGTGGGGCGCAGATGCACATGGGACATCCTTAATAAGTGATTTTGACACCGTTGCCCAAGATGTTGTTATCGAGAATAACGTAGACCCTCAGCCGCATCCAGATACGCTCAAAGTTACCCTTGCAGCCGGATCGTTAATGATTGCAAAAGGTACTTTGATTCACCGCGGTGGTGCTAATCATTCTACGGCTAATCGACTGATTGTTACACCGCAGTACTGTGTGGGTTGGGCGCGTCAACTGGAAAACATGATGGCTGCTGTGCCTCGGTCAATCGTGGCAACCTTGCCTAAACGTACGCGTGAATTAATTGGCTACAACATTCATTCCGGGTTTATGGGCTATGTGGATGGGGTGCACCCAGAGCGTGTACTTAAGCTCCCTCCCCAAGATTAACACGCAACTTTTAATTTGTTATGACAATGGTAACTCGTTCAGCATGATGGGCATTGGTTGCTCTTATTGGTGGAACTAAAAAACAACAATAAAAGAGGCTTTAGCGGTCTTTTTGAAGTCTCAAAGCATTTAACCCCATGGGGGTAGTTTTCGAGGGTAGGAATACTAAGTTTTTAACCTTGAATGTGGTCTTAGGCTATCATACATGCTCTGTTTTTAGAGAATTACGCCTTGAAAGCTAGAGGTGGATATAGTGTCTCTAGAAAATAGATGGATTTTTTATGTTTTTTCAAAAAAATGCTATAAACATTTTTCCATAGCTGTCGTATCTAACGCCTTAGTTGCCTCGTTCATTACGCACTGTTCTACTCAAAATTATTGAGACAGATACGGAGAGTCTGGGGAAAATTGTTTGTGTACTTTTTATACTTCTGACAGTTACGTTCAATTCGAGTATTGTAACGTCAATCAAGGGCAGATCATGCGCGATTCACCTTAAGTTTTAGATTGGAGCAATAATGAAGGAACAAAAGAATTACGCAGTCAGTTGCCAGGCCTGCAGTCTCAATGCACTCTGTATTCCTTATTCGTTGACGGATGACGAGATCGATATCGTTGACGCCTTAATCAAACGTAAAAAACCCATTCAGCGCAATAAATTAGTCTTTGAAAGCGGCGATAAATTTTCGTCATTATATGCTGTACGCGCTGGGGCAGTGAAAACATACAGTGTCGATCAAGAAGGGAATGAGAGCGTCATTGGGTTTTATCTTCCGGGTGAAATGTTCGGTATGGATGCGATTTACTCCGGTAAACACCTCAACACGGCCATCGCTGTGGAGAATACCTATGTCTGTGAGATTCCTTATAATCGACTGGAGGAGCTGTCAGGTCAGATTAAGAATCTTCAATCACACATGTTCCGAGCACTGAGTGGTGTAATCAGCAGTGACCAGCAGTTGCAAGTATTGCTAGGCAAAAAGACTGCTGAGGAACGTTTCGCAAATTTTCTCTTAAACTTGTCAAATCGCTATCAGAAAAGACGGCTGTCGCCGATCTTATTTCGCCTGCCCATGTCTCGCTCGGATATCGCTAACTATCTCGGAATTGCGCCGGAAACGGTGAGTCGCGTTGTTCGCCGATTGCAGGTTAGCGAGATTCTGCTGTTAGATGGTAATGATGTCCATATTTTGGATCTACATCGGCTATGTCAGAGCGCTCACGGGAGGAATAAAAACCGGGATGAGCAAAATAACCATAAGTACCCATTACTGAAGTGATCGAGTGCTCTGGCTGTTTGCGCGATGTTTTATGGTGGCAGGATCAAAGTCGTTCTGACTATGATCAATCAGTGAATACCGGCATCGCACCCATTTCCCAGAGTATGACGGTGGCGCCGAGTAATGCCGCGCACAATATCAGTCCAACACCGACCATGGCACTGGCAAACAAAAAACCCCGTTCTTTGGGAATTTGCATCACAATCGGCACCCCGATATATAAAAGGTAGACCGTATAGGCTGCTGCTGCGCAACCCAATAACATATCGAGCCAGAGCAGTGGGTAAAAACCGGTCAAGCCACAGATAAACAAAGGCGTCAAGGTATAACCTGCGATGCTGACGCCTTTACCGAGAGACGAATGCTCAGCCCCATAAGTTTCAGACATCCAGTGAATCATATAACCGAGAAACGCAGAGGCCAGTAGGATGGCGATAAAAAATAGCAGCATAATTTGTGTCGCACTGTCGCTGGTGAGCTTAATAACCCTTCCGCCAACCTCCCAGCCGATTTGAGTCGAACCATACTGCCAAGCTAGAGGTGCGAGCATCGCCATCCATAATAGATACTTGGTGTAATGGCTCGCAACTGAGCTCGCACCTTCTCGAATTTTTTCCCATTCTTGCTGGGGACTGAACAAGATCCCAAATAGATGATTCATACTGTTCTCCTTGATTGTTTTATTGAGGATCCTTCGATCCTGTCTTGATCTTGCATCGTGTTTTTCACGTCAGTGTCCTGATTGGTTGGCGGATGTGGTATCTCTATCTCCTCGTCTATCAGGATTCGATAAGCTTCCTTTTCGAGGTCGTCATATTGATCATTACGGACAGACCAGACGAATGCCCAAAGTGCAATCACAACAATGACAAGACTTACTGGTATGAGGATAAAGACAATTTCCATCAGTCACGCACCTCTCTGAGCCGATTGGCATTGAATACTACGAACAAAGAGCTTAGGGACATGCCGAGCGCTGCCATCCAGGGTTGTAGCAGGCCAGCGACTGCCAGAGGAATCACGAACAGATTGTAGGTAATTGCCCAACTGACATTCTGGCGGATAATTCGGCGGACCTTTTTCGAGAACTTGATGAGCAAAGGCAAAGAACTTAACGAGTTTGTGAGGAGTGTCGCATCTGCAGATTCCTGCACAACAACATCTACAGGGCTGACTGCAATTGACACATGAGCGCTCGCCATTGCCGCGGTATCATTGATGCCATCCCCTACCATCAGCAGGCGAACCCCCGTAGCCTGACGTTGTTGCACCACTAGAACCTTGGCATCAGGTGTGGCATCGGTTGTGATATTAGTAATTCCCAACAAACTGGCAATTCTCCGCCCCTCTTTGGCACCATCACCTGAGAGTAATCCAATGGCATACCCACGATCCTGCAATCCAGCTACAACACTTGCAGCCTCAGGCCGTGGTTCATCAATTAATTGCAGCCAGGCCAGAGGCACTTGTGCAGCCAACAATATCCACATACCGGCTGCAGGAGGTGCTGGCATTGGTATACCCGCGGCAAAATCAGGCTTGCCCAAACGATAGTACTGCCCCTCTACGCGGCCACTGACCCCTTCACCTGCGCTGATATTAATATCCTCGGCGGTGTAGCTCGACCCTAGGGGAAAAGCCTTCGCGATGGGGTGTAGGGCGCCTCGTTCAAGAGCGGCAGCAATCTCGACAGCCTGGTTACGGTTGATACTGGGCGTCAGTAATTTGACTTGCCCAAGCTGCAGGGCACCCGTGGTAAGGGTGCCTGTTTTATCAAAGACTATCCCGTCCGTCGCGGCCAGACGCTCAAGAAATTCGCCATTGCGAATCACTACGCCGTGATTTCGCAACGCCGCGAGCGACACGGTATAGGCCACGGGCGTGGCAAGGGACAACGCACAAGGGCAAGAAACAACCAGCACCGCCAGAGCAATACTGAACCATTGGTCAGAACCTGCTTGCAACCAAAAAAGGGCGCTAGCAATGGTTACCAATAGGATAAAGCCCACGAAGTAGCTTGCTATCTGATCTGCCAGTAATGAAAATTTAGGTTTGTATAAACTTGATTCTCGGAACAGAACTGATATCCGGGTCAGGACAAAATCTTCATATTTTGTAGTACATTCAATGACTAACTCGCCATTAACCAGCCGAGAACCTGCCAGTGTCAGCATATCTAAGCCCTTGCTGACAGGTATGCTCTCACCGGTGAACGCGGCTTCATTAACGCTGGCCTGTCCACCGACAATAATACCATCAATGGGGATAACCTGGTCGGCGCTGATCTTGACCCGGGCCCCGACCGGCACTGACTTGACCGACACATAGAGTCCAGGTTTTCCTTCCGTGAAGAGCTGAACTGCATTAGGTAAAATATGATCATTAAGATTCTGACTCAGTTGGTATTTCTGACGCGATCCCAATTCGATGTAGCGCCCAATCAACAGTAAGAACGCGAACATACATACTGAGTCGAAATACACAGACCCTGCATACAGGACTGTATTGAGGAGACTCAGACTATAGGCCGCGAGGATGGCAAGAGAGATGGGAACATCCATACCCAGGTGACGATTGCGTGCATCTCGAAACGCGCCCAAATGAAATGGCATCGAGCTGTACAGGGCAACCGGTGTAGCGACTGCCAGACTCGCCCAGTGCATCAATCCCTCATAGGCCGGTTCTATTCCCTCGGGCCCAGCCACGTAACTCGCTAGGGCAAACATCATCACCTGCATCATTCCAATACCCGCGACCCCCATTCGTGCCAGCATCGACTTACGCTCTTTCTGCAGAGCGTCCTGGGCCAAATTTAGACGATCTGGGAGCGCGGTGTAGCCTAGTTGTTCGACAGCATCAATAAAGTCGAAGGCATCGCCCGCAGAGAAGTCAACGACAACCCGTTTGTCAGCGAGATTGGTAGCAACCCGAGTAACGTCAGACATGGCACTTAAATGGCGTTCAATTTTCAGTGCGCATGCCGCGCAACGGATATCAGGCACTCGCATGGATAATTGTGTCCATGAATTACGGGACGAGATACTATCAGCGAAATCGATGCGCCTGGCAGCCAACGATAGTGATTCATCGGCTGCTATAGGATTAGATATATGCGTTTGAGCTGTCATGTAAATCTCATTAATTTGACTCATTGACTGTGGAGCACCAATTGCTGGACAGGAGTCTGAATTCGCTGACGTAGACGCCACTGATCATCTGCGCCACTAAGTTGCAGGTACCAGATACCTGGGCTGTGTAGTAACTTATCCATGTCCTGGTTGGTCGCCGAATAGATCACCGCGTTTTCCTCTGTCATGCCAAACTCAGGATAGAGAATCAATACCTTGTCCTGATCGCGATCGGTTACATGAAATAATTCGAGAACAATGACGGTGTCTGTGGCCGCTTTAATGGAGAATCGTATCTGTCCTGCGTCGTTCACAATCAAGGCCGCCTCGACGCCCAAATCTTGAGCCCGGGCATCCATGGAGAGAGACCGGTTGATGGCCATACCCTCCTTGTAATAATTATCGACCATCAGGTCATCCGGATAGCGCGTGACCATATATATCATCAGAATGCCAAATAAAACCGCCGCAAAAGGGATCAAAATGAGTACCCAGGGCCAGGTGTGACGGTACCAAGGCTTGCCGCCTCCCTCGAGAGAGGTGTCCGTCATGTCAGTCGATGAATCAATCATTATTTTGGCTCCTGATAGGCTCTGGCCCCAGATAACGACTCTCGCTGGTGGCATACCAGAGACTATCGTCCGTCTCAACCCTGAACTCGATTTCAGTGTTAACCTCGATCAATTTATCAGGATCGACCAGGACATCAATCGACAGCTCAACGACCTCACCTGCCGGTGCCACTATGCGGGCATCGGGTACCATGCGGGGCGCTGGTAACCCAGATAAAGCCAACTGATAGGTATGCGTTTTACGGTCCATATTAATAATTTTAACCAGATAGGTATTGCGAATTAGACCGTCAGCGACTTCATGGTAAAGCTCTCCGCGATTGCGCATGATGTCGAGTTCAAGGGGCATCCGGGTGAAAAGACTATAGGAAAACAGGGTGATCATCAGGATCACCGCCAGCCCATAACCTACCAATTTGGGACGCTTCCAGGTCCGGCCTCGGCCCGCGAGCTTATTCTCGGTCGTGTAGGAAATCAGCCCAGGGGCATAGTTCATTTTAGCCATAATCGAGTCGCAGGCATCGATGCAAATAGCGCAATTGATACATTCATACTGCAAGCCGTCCCGAATATCGATTCCCGTCGGACAAACCTGGACACATAAGAAGCAATCGATACAAGCGCCGAGGCCGAGCGTATCCGGATCTGCATTACGTTTTCGTGGACCACGCAGTTCACCACGTTGTGGGTCGTAACTGACAACCAACGTATCCTCATCAAGCATTGCCGATTGGAAGCGGGCATAGGGGCACATGTGCAGACACACCTGCTCTCGTAGCCAGCCGGCATTCGCATAAGTCGCGATAGTGAAGAATACTGACCAGAACAGCGCTGTATCTGCTAACTTAAAATGCCAGACGTCCGTCACCAGCGCTCGAACGCCATAGAAATAACTCACAAAAGTCAGGCCCGTTAAAGCGGCAAAGCCCATCCACATTCCGTGTTTGGTGAAACGTTTGAAGACTTTCTCCAGGCTCCAGGGCGCTTTTTGCAGATTGATGCGCTGATGCCTTTCACCCTCGGCGACTTGTTCAGCCCACATAAAAATTGCAGTCCAGACAGTCTGCGGGCAGGTATAACCGCACCAGACTCGTCCCAGCAGGGTGGTAATAAAAAACAGAGTGAAAGCCGCGATCATCAGCGCCCAGGCCAAAAAACCGAAATCCTGTGGCCAAAACGTCAACCAGAAAATGTGGAATTTCCGTGCGGCCAGATCAAACAAAATGGCCTGACGGCCATCAATCATTATCCAGGGAGTCAGAAAGTAACCCAGCAGCAAAGGCCAGCCGGTAAACAACCTAACATTCTGGAAAAAACCTTCAATACTACGAGTGAATATTTTTTCACGTTTTTCATACAGACTGTAAACACTGGAGTCGACATCATCTAATGTGACCGACGGGATTTTGTTAGGCGAATTATCTAGCGCAGTCATTTATCACGCTCGTCTAGCGTCCTCAAATAATGAGCATTTATATTTTTGAGCGCGAGTCGGGTTTCCATTAGCTTTCACCGAGGCTCTTCACATAAGCTGCCAAGATATGGACTTTATCCGAACCTAGTCTTGACTCGAAGGATGGCATGGCACCGTTTCCACCATGTTTGATCACCTGTTCAATACGCGCTCGAGAATTGCCATACAACCAGATATCATTGGTAAGATTTGGTGCGCCAAACATTGCTTGCCCCTTACCTTCTGGTCCATGACACATAGTACAGTAGGTCATAAAATGGGCTTGGCCACTACTAGCAAGTGCCGCTCCTACCTCCCGGCCTGACAACGAAAGTACATATTCTGTGACTTCTTTGATGTCTTGATTACTCAGGACACTACTCCACGCAGGCATCATCGCGTTGCGACCATGGCGCAGTGTCGTCTCTATCGTGGTGCCGTCGCCGCCCCAAAGCCATTCTTCATCGGTCAGATTAGGAAAACCTAAACTACCAGTCGCTGCAGCTCCATGGCAGACGGCACAGTTATTGATAAACAATCGATGGCCCATTTTCATTGCTGCGGGATTGCTAGTTAATGTGTCTATAGGTATGTCGCGATACTGCGCAAAAATTGGTCCATAACGTTCATCCGCGACGGCCTGCTCGACTTCGAGTTGATTGATCTGGGTCCAATTGGATAAACCCGAAAAATTACCCAACCCTGGGTAATAGGCAAGATAGCCTAGGCCAAAAATAATTGTGGCGATGAAACCCCAATACCACCAAGCTGGCAGCGGGTTATCGTACTCTTCGATACCATCGTAATTATGACCAGTGGTCTGCCCTGGCTTATTGTTAGTTCGGTTGTTCATTTGCAAGATCAAAAAAAACGCCAACAAAGAACCCAAGACACCAACGATAATAAGCGCACTAAAAAAGCTACTCATCAGCCTTCTCCTCACCCTGATCCGTAAAGGGTAACTGGGCAGCATCATCAAAATATTGTTTTCGGCTCGGGCCATAGGCCCAAAAAACGACGGCAGCAAAAGCAAGGGCGCAAAAGATCGTTGCCAGGCCTCGGAAGTCTGTTATATCCACATTCACCTCCGGTCCTTGATTAACGTACCCAACTGCTGGAGGTACGCAATTAGCGCATCCGCTTCGGTGGTGTCTTCCAGCCCCTGTGCTGCGTTGGCGATGTTATCATCCGTATAAGGAACGCCCACGGTGCGCAACGCTCTCAGCTTTGCTGGTAACACAGCCGCATCCACTGGCGTGTCAAATAGCCAGGTAAAGCCAGGCATATTAGATTCCGGAACAACGGCTCGGGGATCATATAGATGAGCTTGATGCCATGCGTCACTATAGAGTCCGCCAACCCGGGCGAGATCCGGGCCGGTACGTTTTGAGCCAAATAGGAAAGGGTGGTTGTAGACCAGTTCTCCCGCAACCGTATAGTGTCCATAACGTTCGACCTCGGAACGTAGTGGGCGAATCATCTGAGAGTGGCAGACGTGGCAACCTTCTCGAATATAGATGTCTCTCCCTGCCAGTTGTAGCGGGGAGAGGGGCTTTAGGCCGTTAATAGGCTCAGTTACGACATTTTGATTCATCAGCGGTACAATCTCGATGATACCGCCAAAGCTCACCGCAAAAAGGATGAGCAACATCATGACGCCGATATTTTTTTCGATGAAATCGTTCACGAAGCCTTCTCCGCAACCAACTGTTGCGGCATTCTGGTAGTTTTCCAGACGTTGTATGCCATTACAAACATACCTGAGAGGAATATTCCGCCACCGATGAAGCGGACGATATATCCGGGAAGACTGGCCTCGACAGATTCAACAAAACTGTAGGTTAGCGTGCCATCACTATTCACTGCACGCCACATCAAGCCCTGCATCAGTCCATTGACCCACATAGAAGCGATGTACAATACAGTACCAATGGTTGCCATCCAGAAATGCATCTCGATCAATTTTTCGCTGTACATTTGGCCCTGCTTTCGCCCCCACAGGATAGGTATCAAATGGTACATGGCGCCGATGGAAATCATTGCCACCCAACCGAGTGCACCGGAGTGCACATGGCCAATGGTCCAGTCGGTGTAATGAGACAGTGAATTAACCGACTTGATCGCCATCATCGGCCCTTCAAAGGTCGACATGCCGTAAAAAGATAACGATACCACCAAAAATTTCAGGATTGGATCGGTCCGAAGCTTATCCCAGGCACCGGACAGGGTCATAATGCCGTTAATCATGCCGCCCCATGATGGTGCCAGTAGAATCAAAGACATGGCCATGCCAAGGCTCTGCACCCAATCAGGAAGAGTGGTGTAGTGTAAATGGTGAGGGCCTGCCCACACATAAATGGAGATCAGTGCCCAGAAGTGGACGACGGACAAACGGTAAGAATAAATAGGTCGATTGGCCTGTTTCGGCACAAAGTAGTACATCATGCCCAGAAAACCTGCGGTCAAAAAGAAGCCCACCGCATTGTGCCCGTACCACCACTGAACCATGGCATCAATGGTACCTGCGTACACAGAATAGGATTTGGTAAACGTCACAGGAATCGCCAGACTATTGACGACATGTAGAATCGCAACGGCGATAATAAACGCCGCAAAAAACCAGTTGGCCACATAGATATGCCGGGTCTTTCGCTGCGCAATGGTGCCGAAAAAGACGATGGCATAAGCAACCCAGACCAGGGTTATGAGGATATCGATGGGCCATTCCAGTTCAGCGTATTCTTTTGATGTGGTCAGACCTAACGGCAGTGTAATAGCGGCCGACACAATGACCAACTGCCATCCCCAGAAGACAAAACTCGCGAGGCGAGCGGAAAACAGTTTAGCCTGGCAGGTGAGCTGGACAATATACAAGGATGTTCCCATTAGTGCGCAGCCGCCGAAGGCAAAGATGACGGCGTTGGTGTGCAACGGTCTGAGCCTGCCAAAATGCAGGTATTCACTATTGAAGTTCATAGCTGGCCAGGCTAGCTGAGCGGCAATAAGGACACCGACAAGCATGCCGACAATACCCCAGACGACCGTCATGATCGTAAACTGGCGGACGACCTTCAGATTGTAGTTAGGCGGGTGATAAGCGGGTAGATCTGACATGTAATACGACTCGACACTAGGATTAATTTGATTTTTGTACCTCGACGCATTATGGCTCTGGAGAGCTCTGGGGGCGAAACCTTTCAGTTGATCTAGATCAACAACTGAGGATCCAATGACGCAGGTCAAGTTGGCGGTAGATTTCTCTTGTTAGCATCACGATCTTATTTACAGTGGATAGGTGAGCGTAATGAAATTTGGTATCTCAGAAGAAGGTAGAATCATTGAGGATCAGGTATTGAGATTTCTTAATGAGAAAATTATTCCTGCTGAAAAACAGGTAATCAAAGAGGAACATGATGTCAACGATGGTCGGGATACGCCGACCATGAAACGCTTGCGCGCTGAGGCTAAGGCTTTGAGTCTGTGGAATCTATATCTGCCAGATAAAAAGTGGGGCGCGGGGCTGTCGAATCATGATTATTCCATTCTCTGTGAACAGATGGGGCGCAGCAGTATTGCTTCACGGGTATTTAACTGTAACGCCCCGGATACTGGAAATGCTGAAATTTTGGCAGAGTTTGGTTCTGAGGTGCAAAAGGCGGAATACCTGCGCCCGCTACTGGAAGGCAGTATTCGCTCATGCTTTTCCATGACAGAGCCTGATTCGTCCGGATCGGACCCCACAGGCCTGCTAACGACAGCTGTTCGAGACGGTGACGAGTGGGTCATCAACGGTCATAAGTGGTTTACCAGTGGTGCCGTCGGAGCTAAGTTTGCCATTGTGATGGTAGTCACGAATCCTCAGGGTAGCGGTTATGAGCGTGCGTCTATGATTATCGTGCCAACGGACGCACCGGGGTTCAACCTTGTCAGATCGGTGTCGGTGATGGGCCATGTCGGCGGCAGTGGGCATTGCGAGATTCAATACCACAACTGTCGGGTGCCAATCACCAATTTACTTGGGCCAGAACACGGTGGTTTTATGATAGCTCAGGCGCGACTCGGGCCGGGTAGAATCCATCACTGCATGCGCGCTATTGGCATGGCCGAACGAGCTTTTGAAATTATGTGTCGGCATGCGAATACTCGCAAGAGTGGTGATATCAAACTCGGTGATCGGCAGTTCGTTCAGGAGTGGATCGCAACCTCTCGTATGGAAATCGATCAGGCCAGGCTGCTGACCCAGTATGCAGCATGGAAAATGGACACTGTCGGTAAGCACAATGCCCGCCAGGAACTATCAATGACCAAGGTCGTGGTGCCGAATATGATGATGAATGTGCTCGACCGAGTTATCCAGTGTCTCGGCGCTCTCGGTGTATCTGACGATACGCCGGTTGCAGCCATGTGGCGCAATGGTCGGGCGCTACGTATTGCAGACGGCCCTGATGAGGTACATAAGATTGTGATTGCTAGGCGCGAGTTAAAGCGCTTCTCTGATTAGCTAGGAGATGGACCGCATCGGTGAGGGAGCTAGATAACCGACCGGCCTTATCCGTTGATCCGTCGTTGCGGTTAATTTTCGGGTTTGACCGGGTCTTTTCAGTCGCGGTAATTAGTTCCAGGGGCCGCGCTAAGAAATTCCTTACATTAATATTTTATGGAGTAGCCATCACATTATCGACAATTATTAGACGCACCATTTTTGTGTACAAAATCTTTTTTGGTAAGGTTAGTGGGCTCTCATATGAGTAAGGGTTATTGGAGGGAGACTTTAACGTAACACAGAAAGTAACATGTGTTGCTTTTAAAAATTAATAAATCTATTAAAATCAATAGTTTACGCCGCCACAGATAAACTATCATTGAACCAATTCATTCCCGCGTATTAGTAATACTAGGGTAGAGCAGGAGTTCCTTCTGACAAAGGGGGGGGTAGTTCAATGTGTAAAACTCTGATTAATGGGTGCGAATAAAAAGGATTGTGTTGCGGACCGTGATTCCAATACTCGAGTTAATAGCCTTTGTTACAAACTTTGTAACCAGCACAGAGCTAACCAACTGAAAGAAAGCAAGAACTATGGTTGGTTGATAACGGTGCTAAAAAACAGGTATTACAAGGGAGTTACAAACATGCTAACTCATGCTGTAACCTATTGTTTTATGCAAAGCAATCATTTGCTCCTCTTAGCCAGCCCGAACAAGTTTCATAAGTTCCTTCTCATTAGAATTAGTAGATTATACTATTGTCCATAAATGAAGTTATTATTGTCAACAGACTTTTATCTATCCAAGTGCTATCGGCCAACCTCTAGACCGCCAAGCCTTCCTGATGGCAGCTCTGGCCTTATCGGCACCACTCTCAGGAACGATCAAACTGTCATGCACTGAATAAGCAGGGATGTCTATTTCCTGTAGTGACTCCATTGCCTCTATGATGGCTTCAGCCTCTAAGAATTGAAAGGTTGCCCAATCGTAGCCCGATTCTCCCAGGGCCTTGAAGCACGGAATGGTCTTGCATAGCGTTTGTTTCACCTCTTCAATATCAACATCAATCTCATTCGGCCACGTACTGGCTAGCTTGCCTTGGCCGAAGGATGCGGTGACGTAAGCCTTAACAACCTCTCTATCGATACCTTCAACCACATATAGGTCTGCACCGTCTGAAACATCATGACCCATTAGACCGACGTAGATCGACAGATGACTAGCCGACACATCGACTTCCACAACAGCTTCTCCATTAATGAGCATGGCGGCCCTTGTGTCGCCGGGTAATTGTTGATAACCAGAGCCGACAGCGTACAGCCTGCCACCCTGATTCCAATCAAAACCTTTCTCATCTCCCAGGTTGAAGCCTCGGCGGTAGCCTTCAAAAACGCCGCCAGTAAGTGTTTGCTGTGCAAGGTATTCGTTTATGTTTTCTACTTGATCAATAATTGCTTGTGCTTGAGGTGTGATGGCAAAGTCCATTACGGTCCCTTGAAGTTCGCCATGCTTAGAGGACTTGAGTCTCAGAACGGACTTCGGTAGTGCAGTGTGGTATTGCTCATTCAGCAGCTCAAGATTAACGCCTTTCGATTCCGCTAGAGCTATAAGACTCTTAGTGGCTCTAAAGCGGCTAGCAGAACCAGCGATATATCCATCGTCAAAGGGATTCTGATGATTCGTGCCTACGTGATAGTCCACATAACCAAGGTCCTGCAGCACCGGCATGATTCTATGCCAGGTTTTATAGCCCACAGGTTCCCCAGTAAAGTTGCTGATTCCTGTCGCGCGGTAAGCCCATTGGCTGGAGTCACCCGCATATGCTTTAAGCAAGTCGCCTAGGACTAAGTCTACTCCTTGCTCAAAGGTTACTTGATCTTTGGCCTTTCTTACCCTTATACGGCTCTCAGAGGCCTGTATAATCTTCACTACGCTATGTGCTAACGCAGAAGACTCAGGCTCACACGCACTTGTGGTAAAGGCTATCATCCTGCCTTTACTCATTATTTCGTAATCACTCAAATCGCTGTATCCCTTTTGTGATGTGCGTCCTTACGGTTACTAGTATACCTAGGAGGGTCTCTAAGTAATCTGAGTGGGCAATAAGCCCATAAGGAACAAGCTGATATACGTAAAAGTATGATGTATAGACTGCACAGTGGCAACGGGTGCTAATGCTTAGAGGGTTCTGTTAGACCGTGTAGATGGCCCTAACAACTACTACTACAAATATAACCTACATAGATAGTGCTATAGACGGCCTTTAGAATACCAGAGCTACAGATACATAGAAGAAGTAGCTCACACGGTTGGTCAACAAGTCTCCATGACACAAGGGGGTAGGTACTTATCTGACACACCTGACCCCACGAGCGCATCCCCAGCTGATCTTGCACAATGCCAAATTTAGATTAGTTATTATTAATAATATCAATGGCTTATGGTGTCGAGGTGAGTGTCACGGATGTGTTAGCTGTCTAGAGTATTGTCCCAGAGGCACAACTCTGTCGTCAAAATTGCAGGTGACATTATTAACTACTGTTTTTGTTGCTTAAAATGAAGGGTCATTTAAGCCCGCCTACTACGGCATTGGTAGGGTTCCAGAATTTCTACCTAAAGTCCTTTATGGGGCTGTTTACGGTCTTCTACAGCCATCGGCAGCTTGGGGCAGGAGTCTGTCATTTGATGGTATGGCGAGAGGCCGAATAACCCTAAAGAATCTGTAAAAGAACCGACCCAATTTAACGAAATAAACTGTCTAGAAAACTGTCTAGAAATTTAAAGATTAATTTATTAACTTGTTGTTTTTGTTGATATTTTAGCCATTGGTCGGGGATGAGGGATTCGAACCCCCGACATCCTGCTCCCAAAGCAGGCGCGCTACCAGACTGCGCTAATCCCCGAATTGCTTTCCATGCGGTCTTTCTCAAGAGCGCGCATAATACTGACAGAGCGTGTTTTCGTCAATGTGAAATCACAACTTCAGACAAGAATATCAGGGAGTTTTTTCAGATGTTGATCAACCGGACCCGATTAGGTGAAATATTATGTTTATAATTCCATCCACAATCACCAATTTAGAGGAGGTTGCGCTATGAAGATTTTTGCCGTGGTCCTGGCCATATCCCTGACTGTGTCAGGCGCGGGATGGCTATATCTCGAATCAGACCCGGCTAGGCCGACACCTTCTACAGCTGTCGACGTGCCCGCATTTATAGGTTCGCCAGCGGCCACAAGACCGGTAGTAGAGAAATCCCAACGTTTTCAGCACCCAGCCCTTGCTCCGGTAGGGTTGAACAGTATGCATAACGACGCTGCCCAGAGTGATAGTTATCCCTGGTCAGGTCCCCTAGGTATTCAGCCGGAAGTTAGTACCCGGCAGTTCCATCGCTGGCTGGGCAGTTGTGTCGCCCAGACTTTTAATAGCAGAGGCCAGATGATTGGCACTTGCGTCACGCCCTTTGGCGTCATCCTGGTGGCGCGTGATCCAAACACATTGGAAATACTCGCTAGGCAGGTAATCACCCGTTGGCTACCTATCGGGAAGAAGTTTAGTGGTGGTGTTTACTTCCATTTAGATAGTCAGGATAGGGTGCTGCTGGCCACCAATGACATGGCGATTCAGTTGTGGGAGTTGACGCAGCAAAGCGGCGATTACCAATGGTCGTTGCAAGAAAGTATTCCTCTTGCCAATTTGCTGGATTCTGCTGGCACCAGGCCTCATCGAATTATCGATGTAATTCCCGACTGGCAGGGTAACTACTGGCTTATTACTCGAGCAGGTGTTGTTGGCATGGTCAGTGCCGATGGTGAAGCTGGTGCTGCTGTGTCGCTAAATATCCATGGCGAGCAGGAAGGCATAGATAACGCTCTCGCTGTTGGGGAGAAGGGTGTTTTTGTGGTCTCCAGTCATGCTATATACAGCTTCCGGCGTAGCAGTGAGGGTGAGCTAACCATGCAATGGCGGCAGGCATATGATCGTGGCAGCGCAGCCAAAGAGGGCACTATGGGTTTCGGTTCTGGTACCACTCCCACCTTAGTGGGGCGAGATTACGTGGCGATTACTGATAACGCCGATGGTCAGGTTAATATCATGGTCTATGATCAAGATGACGGGGCTGTGGTCTGCAAGCATGGTATCTTTCCAGCTGATAAGGGCACTACTGAAAATTCTTTGGCGTCGGTAGGACGTTCACTGATCGCTGAAAACAATTTCGGCTATTCGGGCCCCAAAAACGTACCGACATCAGAGCCGGGGCTCGCTCGTGTCGATATTCTTGCAGACGGTAGCGGCTGTGAAACCGTATGGGAAAACCTGGAAATAACGTCGCCGTCTGCGGTGCCCAAAGTCTCCGAAGCCAGCGGCTTGATCTATCTTTACACACGTGACGAGGCCAATCCTGCTGATTTACACGCCTGGTATTTCACAGCGGTAGATTTCCATACAGGAGAGCCTATCTACAAGTTACTCACTGGTACAGGGTGGCTCTTCAATAATCACTATGGTTCTATTTCAATTGATCCCGATGGCGCCGCCTATGTGGGTATTATGGGCGGCCTAATAAAGATCAAAGACAGCGACCTATGAATCTCAAATGGCTGTGTTACGCGCCTAAAAAGAACAAATGTTGGAGCCCATGTAAATGCAAAGTGTCGTTTTGAACAACCATTCTTGTCCATTGTGCTGCAACGATAATTTAGCAGATTATCACTGCGATAAGCATCGTTATTATTTGCAGTGCAAGCGGTGCTCCTTGGTTTCTGTGCCAAGGCAGTTTCATCTTTCTTCAGAGGCTGAAAAGGAGGTTTATGATCAACACCAAAATAATCTTAATGATCAAGGTTACAGAAAGTTTCTAAGTCGTCTTGCTGACCCTTTACTTGAAAAACTTGCGCCTAATAGTTTTGGTCTAGACTTTGGCAGCGGCCCGGGGCCCACTTTATCGCTAATGCTTGAAGAAAAGGGGCATAAGGTAAATATTTATGATCCTTTTTACGCCCCAGATAGACGAGCCCTTGCTGGCCACTATGATTTTATTACTAGTACCGAAGTGGTTGAGCACCTAGCGGCGCCGGGGAAAGAACTCAATCGGCTGTGGGGATTATTAAAGCATGGAGGCTACCTGGGACTAATGACCAAACAGGTTGCTGACCGAGAGTCTTTTGACCGCTGGCACTATAAAAACGATCCAACCCACATTAGTTTTTTCTCACAACAGAGTTTTGAATACCTGGGCGCCACGTGGGGCAGTGCGCCCGTCTTTATTGGCGCAGACGTAATACTCTTTAGGAAGTAGCTAGAACCTTTTCCCTTGCCGTAACAAAAGCCTTCACAGGCCTGCCAATATCGGACTCGGTTGTGACCCACGAACAGACGCTTAATACCCCCTATGACAGCGGCATACTGCTATGCGCAGTCGACGCGGGTGAACCAGGCTTATGTAGCTGTTTGAGAATCTCTGAACCGTCACCGTTTTCAACAGGCATAACCTCACGTCTCGTCATAAAGAGCTTTAAGCTGTTGTTCTGCGTGTATTTTGTCGCGTAGAGACATATCTAAATTGATCCGTTCTTGATAGATTTCAATGATAATCAGAATAAGAAGCAGTAAACCATAGACTAAACCTTCTAGAAAGTTAGAATATCGTTCTTTAAACAAAATGAACCCAGAGAAGACTTATGTTCAGTGGACAAACCCTTACGCTAAAAATGATTGAAAATGACTTCGCCGAGATTAATTTCAATAGCCTTACAGGCTCGGTTAACAAGTTTGACAAGAAAACACTGGGCGAGCTGGAAACAGCGGTGGGGATGCTAAAGAGTGAAGCGTCCATCAAGGGTCTGCTGGTAAGTAGCAGCAAGTCGGTTTTCGTAGTGGGAGCCGATATTACTGAATTTACCGCGATGTTTGCCGCACCAAAAGAAGAATTTATAGCGGGGGCTCAGCACGCTAACGGTCTTTTCTCGGCCATTGAAGATCTCCCTTACCCTTCGGTAGCGGCCATTAATGGGTTTGCCCTTGGCGGCGGCTTCGAAATCTGTCTGGCCTGTGATTCACGAGTCATGAATATTAAGGCGGCTATAGGGCTGCCTGAGACCGGGCTTGGTATAATCCCAGGATGGGGTGGTACTGTGCGTCTCCCTAGGCTGATTGGTTTTACTACAGCAGCTCAGTGGATCTCTTCAGGGGTGCAACAATCAGCTCAATCAGCTTTACAAGCAGGCGCTGTGGACCAGTTAATAGAGGCCGATAGTGTAAGAGACGCGGCCCTCTCATTGCTGGTATCCCATGCCAATGGCGAAGTGGACTTTGAAGAGCGTCGAATCAGCAAACGCTCTGCAGTCAACGTCAGTTCGCCCGAGATCGCGGAAACAGCGGACAAACTTCAGAGTGCTATTTTGGGTAGATCGGGCAACAAGTATCCTGCGCCGTTAAAGGTGATAGGGCTATTAAGTGCCGCGGCTTTGGTTGATCGAGACACGGCGATTGATTTGGAAAACCAAACATTTTATGAATTGAGCCACACAGCAGAGGCGAGGGCGCTAGTTGGCCTGTTTTTGGGTGGTCAATATGTCGTCAAACAAGCGAAAGTCCGCAACGCGCCTTTTAAAGATAGCGCACAGCCCATTAGTAGTGCAGCGGTTATTGGTGCCGGTATTATGGGTGGCGGTATCGCCTATCAAAATGCTTTAAAGGGTTATTCGGTTGTCATGAAGGATATTGCCCAGCCAGCCCTCGACCTCGGCATGAGTGAGGCAGCCAAACTTCTAAATAAGGGTGTACAACGCGGCAAACTAACCGAGGCTAAGTCGGCTCAAATTATCAGTCAAATACAACCAACCCTCGACGATACAGCTATTAGCGATAGCAATATGGTAGTTGAGGCGGTGGTCGAAATAGAGTCGGTTAAGGCCCAGGTTCTGGCCACGGTAGAAGCTCAGCTGTCAAACCCAGATAGCATCATTACCTCGAACACTTCAACGATCTCTATTACGTCTCTTGCAGAGTCATTGCAGCGTCCAGAAAACTTTTGTGGCATGCACTTTTTTAATCCCGTTCATGCCATGCCCCTTGTAGAGATTATTCGTGGAGAAAAAACCTCAGATAAAACTATTGCAGCGGTCTGTGCCTATACCCTAAGCCTTGGCAAAAAACCTATTGTCGTCAATGACTGCCCTGGTTTCTTGGTCAATCGCGTCCTCTTTGCCACTATGTTCGGCATGGAAATGTTAATCGCGGAGGGGGCTGACTTTCAACAGATCGACCATGCACTTGAGGCCTGGGGCTTGCCTATGGGTCCGGCCTATCTCTCTGATGTTGTCGGATTGGACACTATTGTTCATTGTTATTCCGTCATGCTGGCTGGAATACCGGAACGTTTCATTGAGATCTCGCCAGCCCGTCCATCTGCAATGCTGGTAGATGCAAATAGGCTAGGCCAAAAGAATGGTCTTGGTTATTACGGATATCAAAATGACGAGAGGGGCCGCGCAGCAAAGGCGCCAGACCCGTTGGTTATCCAGGCTTTTGAAGAACAATTTGGCACAACACGACCATTTGATGAGCAGGAGATAGTGACTCGTGTACTGCTGCCCATGGGGATGGAAATGGCCCGTTGCCTGGAAGAGGACATCGTTGGCTCTCCAACCGAGGCAGACATGGCATTGATTTACGGACTTGGTTTCCCATCGTTTAGAGGCGGCATCTGTCGCTGGATGGACGAGATTGGATTGGCTGAAATTTGCGCCCTGGGTGACCAATACAGTCACATCAGTCCTCTGTATCAACCCACCGACAGAATGCGTGCGATGGCGGCCAACGGAGAAACTTTTTACTAGTTATAAGTACTCGCTAAAAAAGGACCACACTTCTTCGCTGGCGTTGATATCTCGATTGCCGGACTGCGCGCGGACCCAATCCATAGGGTATTGCCACCAGGGTACCTGCGCACCTGGCCAATGATGACCGTCACCTTCAATAATATAAAACCAGACTTGCTGGTTGTTATCCTTCCTAAAGTAGCGCTCAAAGGTTATTGAACTGCCATCATTGGGGTCCTTGTCCTCAAGGTTAGTTGAGGTTTTCTCACTAAGACCCATTGCTTTGACAAAAAACTGGGTCGAAGAAGGAAGGTCATAATAGGCGCCATATCCATCACTGTTATCCATATCACCCTCGAAAGGGGAGATATCATCTGCCGTCCCATGCATCTCAAGCAAAGGGATAGCCTTGCTTGTGTTGCAGGAGTCAGCGATACCCTTCATTAAAACACCGGTAATAGAGGCTACCGCGCGAAATATATCTGCTGATGTGCAGGCAAGCATATAACTCACCTCACCGCCATTTGACATGCCCGTAGCAAATGTTTTTGTGGGGCTTAAGCTATACCGTTGCCTGACATCAATGGTCAAATTTCGAATAAAGTCTAAGTCATCTACATCGGAGTCTTTGTGAAAATCATAACCGACATTAAAAAAAGTGTTCCCTCTTAGGTCTACTGTTCCTTGGGGGTAGACGACAACAAAGCCCTCGCGGTCGGCTATATCGTTCATTTTGGAGTAATCCATAATATATTTGGCCGCGCTAGTGTAGCCATGAATCACCACCATTAAGGGCGCGTCTGGCTTCAAGTCAGCAGGCAGATGCAACCAATAGGTGCGCTGTAGCCCTTGGTGAGGAAACGTTTTTTCTCCCGTAAAGGCATCACCCACACTTAGCGGCGACACAAACAGTAAAGCGAGTAATAAAAATTTCATAACAGTCACCCTCAACAGGCTAACGCCGGCCGGCTTGGTGGGCGATGGATCTAAATAGGGCTAAATGGACCCAATCGCTGGATGGCGTATAAGTGGTGTCATTATAGTAAGGATTGGCCGACAACTTGGCGATCACAGTGTTAGTCTCACGATTGACATAAACATATTGATTGTAGACACCCATCGCCATGAACTCTCCCTCGTTGCCCGGCGGAATCCACCACTGGTACCCATAACCAAAATCAGGGCCTGGCTGCACATGTGGACCGTCTGGGGTGATCGAATCAGCCACCCAGGCCTTAGGCACGATCTGTTGGCCGTTTAAGGCCCCATTATGAAGATACATAGATCCTATCTTCGCAAAGTCGCGTAGCGTCAAGTTAAGGCCCCCTAGAGCCATCTCGGCGTTAGCACCGTCTGCAATCCAATACCCCTCATGCTCCATGCCCGCAGCGTCATAGAGATTTTCTTGCATATACTCGGTAATCCTTTGCCCCGTCGCGCGATTAAGTACCATACTCAGCACATGGGTATCTATACTCACATAATGGTTTTTTGTGCCTGGTTTTACGCCGCGATTGAGGCCAGCGGCAAAAGCATCTTGTGAATTACCCAATGCAAAATCTCGGCCCCAGCGGTTAATGTCGCTATAAAAGTCGCCATAATCCTCGTTAAAAGCGATTCCAGATGACATCTGCAATGCATCTTTGATACGCACCCCTTCATAGCCAGAGCCCACTAACTGAGGAGCGTAGAGGTCAACAGCCTGCTCAATACTGGTGATCTGGCCCTTATCAACAGCGATACCGATCAGTGCCGAGATAAACGACTTCGCCATAGACCAAGAGATATTCTGTGTTGTCTGGGTATTACCCAAAAAGTAATCCTCAGAAACAATGACATCGTCCTGAATAACCAAAAATCCCGTAGTCCAAGAGTCCTTAAGGAAAGCTTGGGTAGCATAATCTTGGTCATCGTAGCTGAAGTTGGAGGGCAGTGATCCTGATAGGTCGACCGTATAGCGATAAGGTTGATTGGATTTTTCTAAACGCATGGCCGGCCAAATAGCCGTGGCCGAACGAAAGCTTTCGACAATTCTATCTTCATCAAACAGGTGTATGGTGAGGTATAGTGCTTGCATCTTTGGATAGAACCAAACGCAGGCTAAGATTAGACCTACCGTTAAACTGACACCAATCCTTTTTATGGTCACGACACATCCCTCAAAGTCATACAGTTGGGGTTGATAGCCTCTGAAAGCTCAAGATTAGACAGCATATACAATGAGTGCAACCTATTTCAAACCAATGGAAAACAGGCAGACACAAAAAAGGGCGGATAAAGATCCGCCCTCAATCGATACTAACTAATTTAAACCTAGAACTGGTTCATTGTGTTGTCTTTACCTGACGCCTTAAGTGCAGCTTCACCGGCAAAGAACTCTTTGTGGTCATCACCCATGTCAGACCCGGCCATGTTTTGATGTTTAACACAGGCGATACCCTGACGAATTTCCTTGCGTTGCACGCCAGCAACGTAACCCAGCATGCCTTGTTCGCCAAAGTAATCCTTAGCAAGGTTGTTAGTAGACAGGGCAGCGGTGTGGTACGTAGGCAGCGTAATCAAATGGTGGAAAATTCCAGCACCCTTAGCCGCATCCGCTTGGAAAGTGCGAATCTTTTCATCCGCCTCTACACCCAAGTCAGTCACGTCATAAACGGCATTCATGAGGTCTGCACGGTCATAGTTTGAAACATCTTGGCCGGCTTCAGACCATGCATCAAAGATCTGCTGACGGAAGTTAAGTGTCCAGTTAAACGACGGGCTATTGTTGTAGACAAGTTTAGCGTTAGGTACGGCTTTACGAATCTCATCAACCATGGCGCCAATCTGACCGATATGAGGCTTCTCGGTCTCAATCCAAATCATATCTGCGCCGTTCTGCAGGCTAGTAATAGAGTCCAGTATGCATCGTGCTTCGCCTGTGCCAGCCTTAAACTGGAATAGGTTACTTGGCAGACGTTTAGGCCGAACCAGCTTGCCATTTTGGTTAATCACTACATCACCATTTTTCATGTCTGCTGGCGTTACTTCTTCAACATCTAAGAACGCGTTGTACTGATCACCCAAATCGCCTGGCTCGTTGGTCACTGCGATTTGTTTGGTTAGGCCTGCACCCAATGAATCTGTACGGGCAACAATCACACCCTCATCAATGCCTAATTCAAGGAAGGCATAGCGAACAGCGTTAATTTTAGCTAAGAAGTCAGAATGAGGAACAGTCACCTTACCGTCCTGGTGACCACATTGCTTTTCATCAGAGACTTGGTTCTCAATCTGAATACAACAGGCGCCAGCTTCAATCATCTGCTTCGCCATAAGGTAAGTAGCTTCAGCGTTACCAAAACCCGCATCAATATCAGCAATAATTGGCACTATGTGAGTTTCAAAATTATCGATCTGGGCTTTAATAGCCACTTTAGCATCGCCCTGAGCTGCATCTAACTGGCGAAATAGACCCGCTAGTTCACGAGCATCTGCCTGACGTAGGAAGGTATAGAGCTCAGCGATAAGAGACGCCACCGACGTCTTCTCGTGCATAGACTGATCGGGAAGAGGTCCGAACTCAGATCGCAGCGCTGCAACCATCCATCCTGACAGGTAAAGGTACTTCTTCTTCGTGGTACCGAAATGCTTTTTGATGGCGATCAGCTTCTGCTGTCCAATAAATCCATGCCAGCAACCCAGTGATTGAGTATAAGCGGCAGGGTCAGCATCGTACTCATCCATGTCCGCACGCATTATGCCAGCGGTGTATTTGGCAATCTCAAGACCCGTTTTGAAGCGGTTTTGAGCGCGCATACGGGCGGCGGAGTCAGCATCGATAGCGCTCCAGTTGCCCTTATTGTCTTCTATGACTTTTGCCAAATCGGCTGAATCCTGGTTGAAAGTTGACATGTAAACAAACCTTATTTTGGTTGTGAAATTTGACTGTGGCCCTATTTTAGGTATCATGCCGTCATTATCCTAGTTTATCATTTCTATCTTGAGTATTTTTTGTATGAATATGTCTAAAGTGGATTTAAATCTCCTCGTTTACCTTGATGTGCTACTTCGCGAATGTAACGTAACCCGCGCGGCAGAAGAGCTGGGTATAAGTCAACCCGCCATGTCAAACAGCTTACGACGGTTAAGAGACCTGTTTAATGATCCTATTTTGGTCCGCACCAGCGACGGTATGACGCCTACAGCGCGGGCGCTAGAGTTACAGCCATTAGTTCGTTCAGTCCTAGCTGCTGCAGAGCTAGCTGTTTTACCTAAGACTGACTTTGATCCTGGTGTTTCAAGCCGAATATTTCGCATCATGGCAAGTGACTACACTGAATCGACGCTGTTACCCGTTCTACTGACCAGCCTGCGTAAACAGGCTCCTGGCATTCGTTTAGATATCATGACCCCCAGTGATGTGAGTTTTCATGACGTTGAAAGGGGCAAGGTTGACCTCGTTATCAACCGATTTGACACATTGCCCCAATCTTTCCACCAGGTACACCTCTGGGATGATAGCTTTTCCTGCGTAGTGAGCGCCAAAAACCCTGTTACCAAAAACTGGAATCTTGATTCATACCTCTCAAGCAAACATGTCTGGGTTAGTAAAACCGGCATGGGCGTAGGTGTGGGAATGAGCCCGGACGACGTGCAACGGCTAGGCTGGGTCGATGATGCTCTAGAGAAGATCGGTGCAAAACGAGACATTACCGTGTTTACACGACATTACCAGGCCGCGCTCTTTTTGGGCGAGCAAGACGATCTCATCGTCACCTTGCCATCGATGGCCGCTCAAAGGCTAAAAGATGACGCAAGCGTCGTTGTGTTGGAGCCACCGTTTGAAATTCCACGCTTACGCCTAAAAATGGTCTGGAGCCCGTTACTGCAGCACGATCCAGGCCACAGGTGGATGAGGCAGCTAATCAAAAAGGTCTCCGAGGAAATGCTTCGTTAACCCGCAACTATGGAATCTAGTATCTACTTCCTGAATAGCAGGGATATAGGCAATAGATTTGGAAAATCTTGGTTGAGTCAATAAACTTAGAGCAAGTGTTTTAATTGCCGGAGAAACAGCACCATGAGCCAACGCATTGAAGAATCAGGCCTACAGGTCGCCAAACCAATCCACGATCTTGTTAATCAAGCGATCCTGCCAGGTACTGGTGTCAGTGAAAGCGCTTTCTGGGTGGGTTTCGCAGCTATCTTAGCCGAATTCGGGCCTAGAAATAGAGCCCTTTTAGACAAGCGTGACCAGCTCCAAGCCCAGATAGACCAGTGGCATAGCGAAAACAGCGACGGGTTTGAATTTGCCCAGTACAAAGCCTTTCTGCAAGAGATCGGCTATTTGGTTCCAGAAGGGGGCGACTTTGCTGTAAGCCCCGACAATGTCGACACAGAAATTGCCGTGCAAGCTGGGCCACAGCTAGTAGTGCCCATCATGAATGCTCGATTTGCACTTAACGCGGTCAATGCCCGCTGGGGCAGTCTATACGACGCGCTTTATGGCAACGATGTGATCTCAGAAGAAGAGGGAGCCGAGAAAGCCGGTGCCTATAATCCGGCACGAGGTCAAAAGGTTATCGATTACGGTCGAGATTTCCTCGATGACGCTGCGCCACTGTCTAGCGGTTCTCATCACCAAGCTACCCGCTATACTGTGGTGGAAAGGCAGCTAAAGGTTCAATTAGAGAGCGGGAGTAACACGACTTTGCAGGTGCCAGAGCAGCTATCTGGGTATCTCGGTGATACTGATAATCCATCCTCTATTCTAATAAAAAACAATAACTTATATTTAGAACTTCAAGTAGACTGCGATCATCAAATTGGCGCATCTGATAAGGCAGGCGTTATGGATATTGTCCTAGAGTCAGCGCTAACCACGATTATGGATTGTGAAGACTCCGTTGCTGCGGTAGATGCTGAGGACAAGGCACTGGCGTACGGTAATTGGCTTGGGTTGATTAAGGGAACCCTAGAAGAAACTATTACTCGTGGTGACACCAGTTTTGTCCGATCAATGAACGCAGACCGTACCTATACCGCCCCCGACGGCTCTGACCTTACTCTTAACGGCCGCAGTCTGATGTTTATAAGGAACGTGGGCCACTTAATGACTAACCCAGCGATCTTAGATGCTCAGGGCAGCGAAATCCCCGAAGGGATCATGGATGGTGTCATTAGCAGCCTAATATCTCTTCATGACATCAATAATCAGTCGAAGCTGACTAATTCGGCAGCTGGCAGCATCTACATCGTAAAACCTAAGATGCACGGGCCAGAAGAAGTGGCCTTTACCAACGACTTGTTCGACGCTATCGAAGACCTGCTAGGCCTTGCCAGGCATACGATCAAGGTTGGCATAATGGACGAGGAGCGTCGCACGTCAGTTAACTTAACAGAGTGTATTCGTGCAGCCAAAGGCCGTGTGGTCTTTATTAATACGGGCTTCCTAGACCGAACCGGCGACGAAATCCACACTAGTATGCTCGCCGGAGCGTTTGCGCTGAAGGGTGACCTTAAAAAGATGGCATGGATAACAGCCTATGAGGACAACAATGTCGATGTTGGCTTGGCCTGCGGCCTAAAGGGCAAGGCGCAGATAGGCAAAGGGATGTGGGCCATACCAGACAACATGGCAGAGATGATGGCGGTGAAGATTGGTCACCCCAAGGCCGGCGCTAATACCGCCTGGGTACCCTCGCCAACGGCGGCAACCCTACACGCAATGCATTATCACCAAATTAACGTGCCCGTGCTCCAAGAGACGTTAAAAACGCGCCTAAAAGCTAATGTCGACGATATCTTGACGATTCCGCTGCTTGGCGACCAACATCTCACAGAGGAAGATATTCAGCTTGAATTGGACAATAACGTCCAAGGAATGCTCGGCTACGTTGTTCGCTGGGTAGAGCAGGGTGTCGGTTGCTCTAAGGTGCCCGATATCAATAACGTCGGGCTCATGGAAGATCGCGCAACCTTGCGTATTTCAAGCCAACATATTGCCAATTGGCTACATCATGGTATCTGCTCTAGCGAACAGGTCATGGAAACACTTAAACGTATGGCGATTGTGGTTGACGGCCAGAACAGTAGCGATCCAGAATACGTCGCAATGAGCACCAATTTTGACACCAGCATAGCCTTTAGTGCCGCTTGCGACTTGGTATACAAGGGTTTAGAGCAGCCCAGTGGTTATACAGAACCACTGTTGCACCGCTATCGCCAAAAAGTAAAAGGGTAAACTTATGGCCCAGAGGAAAACTACAGCATGAGATCTACACCAGACCTTTGCGATGAGCACCCAGATGCAATTAGCGTCGCTGAGCCCATTTTTAGTAATTTTGGGGGGCGCGAACGGTTTGGCGGGCAGGTGGTGACCGTTAAATGCTTCGAAGACAACAGTCTAGTCAAAGAACTTGTCGGCACCCAAGGCGAGGACCGCGTTTTGGTGGTTGATGCCGGTGGCAGCATGCGCAGGGCCTGCCTTGGTGACATCTTAGCTGAAAAAGCTTCCAACAACGGCTGGGCTGGTATTATCATCTATGGCTGCATTCGCGATGTCGACGAAATTATGTTGACTGATATCGGCGTGCAAGCACTGGGGTTACACCCAATGAAAACCGAGAAAAAAGGCATAGGCGAACAGGGTATTAGCGTGACGTTCGCGGGTATCACTATTAATCCAGGTGACTATCTCTATGCTGACAACAATGGCATTATTGTTTCCAAACAGCCGCTTAAATAACATCGTTTGCTTTGCAGGCAGACAACCTTAGACATCTCGATAGGTGGGTCAAATGTTCCAAGTAGGAGTACTACTGCTGGCCGCAGGGGCAAGCCGCCGATTTGGCGGTGATAAACGCGCCGCCGTCATGCCCAATGGTAAGACTGTTTTAGCGACGACCCTAGACAATATCAAACAAGCTGGCTTTCCCTACAAGCTATGCCTTACGGACTCTGACAGAGACCTGGCATCCACTCTTGGGCTAGAGCAGCAACAACTAATTTTCTGTCGAAATGCCGCCACGGGTATGGGTGCAACCTTGGCCGAAGGCATGGCTCAAATAGGGGGCTGGCAGGGCGTTATTATCGCGTTGGGTGACATGCCGTGGGTTCAGTCTCAAACATACAGTACACTAAGAGACTCCCTTGCCAAAGATACCCTCTGCATACCCACCTATGAAGGAAGGAGGGGCAATCCGGTCGCCTTTGGCGCGCAGTTTTATGATGATTTACGACATTCCAGCGGGGACAGAGGTGCTCGTGATTTGATCGACCGTCATCCCAGTGCGGTCAATCTGATTGCTGTCGATGACAGAGGGATTCTGCGTGATATTGACCACCTGCAAGATATCCAGCCAAACTAGCTCCTACGAATACACCCAGGCATACTGCAAAGCATCTCAAAAATCAGATTAGCAGCAAGCAATGATGTATTGCCACTGGTGTCATAAGGTGGCGAAACCTCTACCAAGTCAGACCCGACCAAATTTAACCCATGAGAACCACGAATAACCTCCAAACCCTGCGATGATACCAGTCCACCGGCCTCCGGAGTGCCGGTTCCTGGGGCAACTGAAGGGTCCAGACCGTCGATATCAAAACTTAAATAGGTCGGCATATCGGCACCCACTTTCACTCTAAAGGCATCCATCAAAGGCGCCAGAGACTTGTACCAGCATTCTTCACCAGTCACTACCTGAACACCCTGGTCAGCAGCCCAATCGAAATCCTCGGCGGTATAGCCGGTGGCTCGTGGCCCGATTTGAATCATTTTATGAGGGTCAACCAATCCTTCCTCGATGGCGCGACGAAAAATCGTGCCGTGGGCAATTTTCTCGCCAAACATGGTGTCGTTGATATCTGTGTGAGCATCAACATGAACAAGCGCTACAGGCCCATGCTTTTTAGCAATTTGACGTAAAATGGGCAGTGTAATCGTGTGATCACCACCCATGGAAACCGGTTTAGCGTTGTGCGCTAAAATCTGTTGATAATGGTCTTCAATAAGCCCAATACTTTTCTTTAAGTCATAAGGGTTTATAGCGACATCACCAATGTCAGCAATTTGAAATGAATCGAACGGCGCTGCCTTTGTAGCCATCCCGTAAGGGCGCACCAATACTGACTCAGAGCGAATTTCTCGAGGCCCAAAGCGCGTGCCTGCTCGATTACTGGTGCCTATGTCTAATGGCACCCCAACTAATGCAATATCAAGACCCTCTGCCGTGTCCTGCACGGGTAACCGGAACATAGAGGCGATACCAGAAAAGCGAGGCATATCATTGCCACCTAGTGGCTGATTAAACTTTTTTGTCATAATTTGGTCGTCTCATTAGGCGCTTCAACATAGGATAGCATTAGTATCAGTATCAGGGGTTGTTGTAAAACACGATAAAGAAGTCTTTGTTAAAGGACAAGCGGTTTACCTCTAGGCCAGAGCTATATTGGGCTAGGATACTCCAAAGAGGGTACTAGAGATCAATCCTCATGGCCATATGGTCCATACCAGCATCTCTAAAGACCTCGCCATAAGGTTCAAAGCCTAAACTCTGGTAGAACACCTGAGCCGGTAACTGAGCATGCAGGAACATGGCTGGCATACCCAAAGCAGTAGCGTAATCAATAGCCGTTAACATTATTAGCCTGCCGACGCCCTGGTTACGTGATGGTTTGAGTACCGCCATACGGCCGAAGCGGGCGTCGATGAGCATTCGAGCGGTACCAATCGGGTTATGATTAGCGTCATAGGCCAACCAGTGGACCGCAGTGGCGTCAAAGTCATCAAAGTCTATCTCATAGGGCACGTGCTGCTCTTCAACAAACACCGGCACGCGCACCGATTTAATCGCTACTTGGTCTTTTTCCCAGGTGGTTTCGGTTACTGTGACTGCGCTCATATCACCAGAGACTCCGGTTCAGTCCTGCTTTTGACCATTGATATAATGACTGTAGGTTGGCGTTTCGCCCTCTGGGACCTGATGCTCAAAGCTTGCGCTTCGCACTTCCTCGGTCAACTCAACCAAAGGAGGATACTTGGGCTCAGTCATAAACTGCGTGAACCACTGACCCAACATTTGGTCGTCGTCCAAGGTTTCCAGCAGCAGAGCCTTAACCCGCTGAACATACTCAGCAGAGATTGGCGAATTAGCCATCGCTGCGGTCAAGGGCGGGTCAGTCAAATGATTGGGAATAATATCGCGGCTCAGTAGCTCTGTGGCGAGATCATCAAGCATTTCAGTCGCTGCAGGGGCGCGAAATCCAATTGAGAACGTTGTGCACTCGCCTACAGCAACGCCATGATGAGCAACCTTAGGCGGCAAATACAGCATGTCACCGGAGTTTAAAACCCATTCATCGGTGGCGACAAAGTTCTCTAATACTTTTAACGACGTATCACTGCCTAGACTCATTTCGCCATTGGCCGACTCACTGATCTGCCAGCGACGCTGCCCACTGCCTTGCAGTAAGAACACATCATAATGATCAAAATGAGGGCCAACACTGCCACCATCTTCGGCATAACTGACCATAATGTCGTCGACACGCCATGGCGGCAGGAAATCGAAATGGTTAAGTAGCTCAGCAACCTCAGGCACCCATAGGTCAACGGCCTGTACTAATAGCGTCCAGTTGTTCTCAGGCAGGGTTTCAAAGCGTGCTTCATCAAAAGGGCCATGCTCTACCTGCCAATTGTCACCGACTACCAGCCGTGACTCGACCGTCGGCTCCAGTGACAATCCTGCTAGATCATCGCCGTCGATAGGCGGCTCAAAATTAGGGAATGCATTGCGAATGAGCAACGGCTTTTTCTGCCAATACTCAGCTAAAAACTGATCGGCGCTAAGATCGCCCAGAATAGGGTGGTTGTCGTCCATGAGGTAAGGCCTAGATATCCTTAGCTTGTTGTACGGCGTTACCAATGTAACTGGCGGGAGTCATCGCTTTTAGAGCAGTTTTAGCCTCTTGCGGGATCTCCAGAGTATCGATAAACGCTTGTATGGTTGCCTGATCCATCACGTTGCCTCGTGTCAGCACTTTAAGCTTCTCGTAAGGCTCTTCAATACCATAACGGCGCATAACGGTTTGAATTGGCTCTGCGAGTACTTCCCACGCAGAATCAAGGTCTGCGGCCAGACGCTCTTGGTTTAGCTGCAATTTGCCTATACCTTTATCCAAAGAGGCGTAGGCGATCATAGAATAGCCTAAGCCAACCCCCATATTACGTAACACGGTAGAGTCAGTGAGGTCTCGCTGCCAACGTGACACTGGCAATTTAGCGGATAAATGACCATATAAGGCATTAGCAATGCCTAGATTACCTTCGGCATTTTCAAAATCGATAGGATTAACCTTATGCGGCATAGTCGATGAACCGACTTCGCCAGCAATGGTTTTTTGCTTGAAGTAACCCAGTGAAATATAACCCCAGATATCACGCGCAAAGTCGATCAAAATGGTGTTTGATCTCGCCAGACCGTCAAATAACTCCGCCATATAGTCATGGGGCTCAATTTGCGTGGTGTAAGGGTTGAACTCTAGGCCCAGATCCTCAATAAAAGATTGAGATATCGCCGGCCAGTCTAGATCGGGATAGGCGGAAATATGCGCGTTGTAGTTACCAACAGCACCATTAATTTTGCCCAACAAAGGAACCGCAGTAATCGACGCTAATTGGCGCTGTAAACGATAGGCAACGCTGGCCATTTCTTTACCAACTGTCGTCGGAGAAGCGGTTTGGCCATGGGTTCTAGCCAACATCGCAACATCAGAAAACTCTATCGCCATGGCCGTCAACTGTCCATGAATAGCCTGCAATGCAGGTACCACAATGTCGTCGCAGCCTTCTTTAAGCATTAGCGCATGAGACAGGTTGTTAATGTCTTCAGACGTACAGGCAAAGTGTACAAATTCACTCACCGCCAGTAGCTCTGCGTTGTCGGCAATGGTTTCTTTAATAAGGTATTCCACGGCTTTCACATCGTGGTTGGTGGTTCGCTCTATCTCTTTAACACGCTCAGCATGCTCTATCGTAAAATTATCGACCAAACCGTTAAGCAGGGCAGTCGCATCTTTAGAAAAGGGAGCAACCTCAACAATGGCAGGGTTAGCCGCCAAATGCTGCAACCAACGGACCTCAACCAGAACACGATAGCGAATTAAACCGTACTCACTAAACACTGTTCTCAACATGTCGGTTTTTCCACCATAGCGTCCATCGATGGGAGAAACTGCAGTGAGAGGGGACAATGAAACCTTTGTCATGGTTATTCCTAGATAGAAGTATTAAACAGGCCGCGATTATACCCCAATAATGGCACAATTTCAGGTGGCAATTCGGTTAAACAATAACATTGGGTTCTTAGCTTATTTAGGCAATACCGCAAGTAGAGCGTCGCGTCGAAGTAACAAATGACTGCGCTTTCCGCCAACCTGGTGCCAAAGAAAAGCACTACGGATACCGGCAAACAATAAACAGCGAACTCGCTGTGCTATAGCCGTCTGCTGAAGATAAGCCGGATTACCCGACACCTGAATGCGCATGCGCATTGTACTGACAGAGTCTTGGTACAACCCAGCGACATTAGCGATCACATTGTCATGGGTTTCAGAGAAATGCTCAGACTGACGCTGGGCATTGGCGATCCCGTTGCCCACTTTATCAAGCTTAGCATTGTCGTTGGTCAGCTTTCTGGCCAGATACATAATGCCAATAGCGTAACGCAGCACATTGGCTGACCCGGCTGAGCGATTAGTTAGCAACGTGCGCATGGCGCTAACACCTAATTGAATGTTATCTGGCGAGCCATAAAGACTAGAAACAGAGTCGGGGTTTTGATTCAGCAGCACCGACATGGAGTTGGCCAATTGTTTAGGACCAATATCGCCATGATTAGCAATTTCCTCGACCAACGCCGCTGCCTGGAAAACACCCGCCAAGGCTAGCGCCTGGTCAGTAGTGGGGCGACTAAAGATCACTCAGCAGCATTCCATGTACGCTCAATCACACCACCGCCAAGACAGCAGTCATGCTGGTAAAAAACCACGGACTGCCCCGGCGTCACAGCCCTTTGTGCGTCTGTAAAGACCACCTCGCAACCGCCATCAGCATCGGGGGTGACCACACAGGGTTGATCAGGTTGCCGATAACGAGTTTTAGCCATGCATTCTAACGGGCCATCAGGCATGCCATTAATCCAATTTATCTCAGACGCGGCCAAATGATTAGTGAACAAAAGAGGGTGGCTAGACCCTTGACCGACAATCAGCACGTTGCGCTCAAGATCTTTTTCTAAGGTATACCAAGGCTCTTCGCTACTATTTTTAACACCACCAATGCCTAGTCCCTGACGCTGACCAATGGTATAAAACATCAAACCTTGATGCTCACCCATTGCAACACCCTCAGGGGTTTCCATGACGCCAGGTTGCGCAGGAATATACTGCTCTAAAAAGTCCTTAAACCGTCGCTCACCGATAAAACAGATACCGGTGCTGTCTTTTTTGTCTGAGGTAACAAACCCATACTCATCGGCAATCTTTCGTACCTCCGGTTTATCAAGCTCACCTACGGGAAATAATGACTTAGCAAAGGCATGTTCTTGCACCGCATGCAAAAAATAGCTCTGATCTTTATTGCCGTCTAAGCCTTTAAGTAATCGAGAATGACCTTGATGTAAGTCGGTGCGGGTGTAGTGACCGGTGGCGATATAATCAGCCCCAAGAATTTGAGCGTAATCAAGGAATACTTTAAATTTGATCTCTCGGTTACACAGAATATCGGGGTTGGGCGTTCGACCCGCGCGGTACTCTGCCAAAAAATGCTCAAACACGTTGTCCCAGTAATCTACCGCAAAGTTAGCCGTGTGCAGGGTAATGCCTAGCTTATCGGACACCTGCTGTGCATCGGCAAGGTCAGCCATGGCAGTGCAATATTCTGAGCCATCGTCTTCGTCCCAGTTCTTCATAAATAGGCCCTCAACTTGATAGCCCTGTTGCAGCAACAAAAGTGCCGCCACAGACGAATCAACGCCGCCAGACATGCCTACAATAACTTTTTGGGTTTTACTCATGGAACACCAGACTACTTTTTAATAGGGGCTAGTTAGCCAACCTGTTGTATTTCTTAAGCACCGCGCGCAGCTCATCGTGTCTGATGGCTTTCGCACTATTGCTCTCATTACCTGTTATATCCTTGGCCGCTATCATGGCGTTAATGATCGCCTCTTCTGTTGCCTGAACCGTTGCAAGAAACAGTGGGTCAATTTCATCGTTAGGCACCATCTCCAACAACGCCAGAGCATCGCTACGCGAGGCCGGGTCATTAGCCGTGGAGAACGCGACAAAGATATCACCAGACCCATTACCAGCATAGCTTCCGTTGCGGGCCAAACCAAGAGCCGCACGACGGGCTAAACGCTTTAACTGATGAGGCAAGAGGGGTGCATCGGTCGCGACAACGGTGATAATGGACCCAGTATCCCCATCTGGAGATTGCGGCGTATCATACGCCTGGTCGTGGGCTATCTCCAGACCAACAGGCACACCTGCGACACGCAGGGTCTCACGCACACCATAATTGGCCTGGACTAGTACACCCACGGTATAAGCCTTACCCAGCACGTCGACTATGCGAGACGAGGTACCCGTGCCACATTTAAACTCATGGCAAATCATGCCAGTGCCACCGCCCACATTACCTTCAGCAACCGGCCCAGGCTTGGCATTAGCAATTGCATTCATGGCGTGCTCTGGCTTTACATGAAATCCGTTGATATCGCTCAACCAGCCATCCCAGGTTTCCGCAACCACCGGAAGAGACCACCAATACCCAGCGTTTGCAGCCCCGCCATGTTTAACGCGCCAGGCTATGGCAGCATCGTGTACGACGCCTACGCTGTGGGTGTTAGTGATAAGAACCGGGCCTTCTAGGGTGCCAGACTCTTCAATCCATGCGGTACCTGTCATCTCGCCATTGCCATTAAGAGAAAACACGCCAGCAAAAGAGGGGGTTTTAGTGCTGCTGGCACCTCGTGGGAGAATAGCTGTCACGCCCGTGCGTACAGCCTTGCCATCGGGCAGATCTTTGATGATTGTCTCAAATCCAACCGCCACACCCGACACATCAGTAATACTATTTAAAGGACCTGGCTGCCCCGCAAAAGGAACGCCAACATCGCGCGCACGAGGCTCCTGCGCACTCAAGCCCATGCTCACAAAAATAACGATGAGCCCTGTCAGTATTTTACTAGCCATGTCGCCTCCAATGATGACAATAACAATGGGGTTACTATAAGTCGTTACTGAACATTCCCAAAGAGAAAACACGTCCGGCCTCATAGTCCTCGAGCACCTTGACCACCATATCGCTGCGTGGAACGTTGCTAGGGTCTCTAATCTCGGCGGCAGACATCCACTGAGCACTGTCAATGTCTGGGTCAAGCTCTGCCGTAGCGTTAAAGGACACCGGCTCAGCAAGAAAGGTATGACGGTAGTAAGTAATGCCGGTGGTTGCTGACTTCGCATTTGAAAACCCTAAAAAGCCGGTGATCTTCACATTCCAGCAGGTCTCTTCTAGGGTCTCTCTAATAGCTGCAGCTATCACGTCTTCACCTGGCTCGACATGACCTGCAGGTTGGTTAATGACTTTGACGCCTTCTTGGGTTTCACGCACCATCAAAAACTTGTCATCTTTTACAACAACAGTAGCGACGGTGAGATGTATTTTATTTGGCACAAGTCATTCCTTTAAAGTGTTTACTGCTCAAGCGATCAAGGACCAACCGCATTAGTTTGACCTGGCTGCAGGTCGCCCAATGACCATTTACCAATAGCCACCCGCACCAAACGTAGGGTCGGCAAGTTTACAGCGGCGGTCATGCGCCGTACTTGGCGGTTTCGACCCTCATCAATCACAAGCTCAATCCAACTATCGGGGATACTTTTACGCACCCGAATCGGTGGAATACGCTCCCAAAGGTCTGGTTCTGACAGAATTTTACAAGATACAGCCTTGGCCATGCCATCCTTTAATTGCACACCGGCTATCAAGGCGTCACAGTCTTCTTGAGTGGCTATACCTTCCACTTGAGCCCAGTATGTTTTAGGTAATTTGTTTTTAGGATGACTTATTTTAGCCTGCAATTTACCGTCATCGGTTAGCAGCAATAGTCCCTCAGAGTCGAAATCTAGGCGGCCAGCGGGGTACACCTCTTTTACATCCACGTAATCAGCCAAGGTTTTTCGGCCGGCTTCATCCGTAAATTGGCAGAGCACCTGAAAGGGTTTGTTAAAAATGATCAATTTGGACAATATGGCCTCCGTAAATTGTCATTATAAATGAAACAGAGTTACAAAAAAGACCACATATCATGCTAAAATGGTTGTATTAGGTAAATTTTTTACAAAAAAATTGGTAGACAATAAAAGTATCGAACATCAATGGAGCTAAAAATGGGATACAAACATATTCAAGTGCCAGCATCTGGCGAAAAAATCACGGTCAACGCTGACTTTTCAATCAACGTTCCAAACAACCCTATTATCCCATTTATCGAAGGCGACGGTATCGGTATCGATATCACGCCAGTAATGGTTAAAGTGATTGATGCTGCAGTAGCGAAAGCTTATGACGGCGCAAAACAAATCTCTTGGATGGAAGTCTTTTGTGGTGAGAAAGCGGCTGATCTATATTCAGGTGACTGGTTCCCAGCTGAGACCCTTGAAGCGGTTAAAGAATATATCGTGTCTATTAAAGGCCCATTAACGACGCCCGTCGGTGGTGGCTTTCGTTCGTTGAACGTTGCGCTGCGTCAAGAGCTTGACCTTTTTGTCTGTCAGCGCCCAGTACGCTGGTTCGAGGGTGTACCTTCGCCAGTTAAAGCGCCTAATAAAGTTGACATGTGTATCTTCCGTGAGAACTCTGAAGACATCTATGCCGGTATCGAGTGGAAAGCAGGCAGCGACGAAGCAACTAAGGTTATCAAATTCTTGCAAGACGAAATGAAGGTTACCAAGATTCGTTTTGATACCAACTGTGGCATCGGTGTTAAGCCAGTTTCAGAAGAGGGCACCAAGCGCTTGGTCGCTAAAGCCATTCAATACGCCATTGACCAGAACAAGCCATCTGTAACGCTTGTGCATAAAGGTAACATCATGAAATTCACCGAAGGTGCATTCTGCGACTGGGGCTACGAAGTAGCACGTGAATCCTTCGGCGGCGAGCCTCTAGACGGCGGCCCTTGGCACACAGTTACGAACCCAAACACTGGCGAAGATATTGTTATCAAAGACGTTATCGCAGACGCCATGTTGCAGCAGATCATACTGCGTCCAGATGAGTACAGCGTGTTAGCCACGTTGAATCTAAACGGCGATTATATCTCAGACGCACTAGCAGCGCAGGTTGGCGGTATCGGTATTGCACCGGGCGCGAACTTGTCTGACGACATTGCTATCTTTGAAGCGACTCACGGCACAGCGCCTAAGTACGCTGGACAAGACAAAGTAAACCCAGGTTCATTGATCCTGTCTGCCGAGATGATGCTTCGTCATCTTGGCTGGGGAGAAGCGGCTGACTTGGTCATTAAAGGAATCGAAGGCGCCATTAGCGAGAAGAAGGTTACTTATGACTTCGAACGCTTAATGGACGACGCTATCTTAATGTCCTGTTCAGAGTTTGGTGACGTGATGATCGAAAACATGTAAATCACGCTTCATCTTAAAAAACCCGGCCACTGTGTCGGGTTTTTTGTGTTTGGGCTTTTCTTATATAATGGCCAATATCATGTATTCTCAATCGCCGACTCAGAGTAAAATTAAATCTATGGCAATGAATCTATTTAATACCAAAATCGGACTAGCCCTCGGAGGCGGTGCAGCCAAAGGCATTGCACACATTGGCGTGCTTAGCGCCCTAGAAGAGACTGAGGTTGATATCAGCTATATCTCTGGCACCAGTGTCGGCGCTATCGTTGCCGCGCTGTATGCCTTTAACGTTGACACAAAGACCATTGGCAGTTTAGCTCGACGGCTCACCATGTCTAAGGTCACCAGCTTTAAGCTTAATAAGACTGGCTTCTTCTCTACCAATTCATTGCGTGAGTTAATGCTGGAGTATCTCGGCGAAGTGAACATTGAAGACGCCAAAATACCTCTCGCCATCGTTGCGACCGACATTAACAGCGGTGAAGAAGTCATTTTTACTAGTGGTCCCGTAGCCGACGCCGTGTGTGCGTCAGCAGCTGTTCCGGGCATCTACATTCCTGTGGTCATCGACGGTAGAACCTTGGTCGATGGTGGCTTAGTACAAAACGTACCAGTGCGTCCGCTACGAACCATGGGGGCAGGGGTGACCATTGCCAGTAACCTTAGCGGCGTTCATCACTACTCAGAGCCTAGTCACGTTGTCGATGTTATGCGTAACGCCTTTGAAATTGCCGTTAGCCAGCACACCAAAGCCCAGCTTAAGGGTGTCGATTTGTTAATTTCAATGGACTTAAGCGATTTTAGCCTACGTGACAACACCGAACGATACGATGAGCTTTTTACCATTGGATACGACTCCACAGTCAATCAACTGACCAAACTATCTTGGTATCACAAAACTAATATCCTGCTGTACCTATGGCGTATTGTGCGTGACTTAGCGCCATTTAAAATACCTGCATTTGTTCGCCGTCTTGGACGAAAACATCTTATGTAAGTTTGGCTCTTGGCCATGATGCACTCTTATTCACTACACTGAGCGACACGTGGGTCGTTCGGATAAATCCAATCATCACTGATTACCTGTTGAACACGCAGGTCGTCGGGAATATTCTCAATTCCTATCATAAGGTCTGCCGCCTGATTCCAGTGGTAGATACGTGCCTCCTGATAGCTCAAAGGTACTCCCTCAAAGCCACGTGACTCCATCGACTTTTGAATTTTCTCACCAAACTGGGTGTCCTCAAGAAGAATCGCGCAGAGCTCCTTCCCGTCGTTGACGGTCCATAAATCTGGCTTCAAGCCCTCCTTCCATTGCGGCGCCATGGTCCAGGTTTCCATTCGGCACTTATTGATCCCGTTAGGCCAAAACATGATTGGAGCAACAGCAAGATGACTCATGGGACTCACCAAATTAGGAAAGATGCCATAAGATTGATGACAGGTACGGGCAATTTCTCCCGCAGTTTTTATCTCCGCTATATCGCTAGAAACTTTCAAGGCCTGTAAGCTCGATTTACCATTTGGCACAGGTGCGACCATGCGTCCATGGCCATTCGGGTAAAGAGTATTTACATTGCGGCGATCATCGAGAATCGGCGCCACCGTTTTGGCGTGGATACTGGGGACGTGATAAACCTCTGTGTTAGCCTCCATTGCGATTTTCCAATTACAATCAAGATCAAATATAGCGCGGGACGCCAAGCGGCAGCTGCCTAGCTGGAACTCTTCCCATTCTTGCGCTATGGGCCCAAGCCACTCTAGAAGAGTAGGGGCCTTAGAATCAAAGTTAACATATATTAAATTGCCAAGGCGCTCACAGCGCACCTTTTTGAGGCTACGGCAGGACATATCTAAGTCACGGAAATCCTCAGGGTCACGTATGCCTCGCAAGTCACCCTGATGGTCGTAACTCCAGCCATGATAGGGGCATGTTAAGCGAAGGGATTTCCCGCGTTGTTTGGTGACAACCGGCGCACCACGGTGGCTGCAGGTGTTGTAAAAAGCGTTCACATCCCCATTTTGCGCATGCACGATTACTAGTGGTTGCCCGGCATTTTCCCAAAGCATATAGGAACCTGACTCAGGTATCTCATCCATATGGCCCGCCATAAGCCAGGTCTTGCTCCACAAATGGTCCTGCTCCAATTTATGGAATCTTGGGTCTACATATCGCCCCGCCGGAATATCGGGCAGAGCGGGAAACCCCTTGGGAGGCTCAGTACGCGTAGCTTCAAACTCCATGAGTTTACGAAGGTTTTGGATATATTCGGGCGTCATCATTTTAAACTCTCCGGATTAGGCTGATTCTAGATCAAGCCACAAGTGATGAAAGCCGCGCAGCATTGTCGAATGAGTGCGCTCGTTCTTAGCACTTTGAGCATGGCTGATTGATTTATAGCGCTTTAATAGGCCCTCCATTGCATACCGAGCCTCTAAACGCCCGAGAGGCGCCCCGATACAGAAGTGAATGCCATGCCCAAAGCTATGGTGGTCACTGCGCCCCCTGTCTAAGCGAAACTCGTCTGCATGCTCATAATGCCGAGGGTCACGGTTAGCTGATCCCATAAAGACATAAACTGGTTCGCCTGCCTTAATGGTTTGACCATGAAACTCAACATCCCGGGTAGCTTTTCGATTAACCCACTGCACGGGCGCGTCATAACGCAAAATCTCCTCGATAGCAGCATCTATTTTGTCTGGGTTTTCTCTAAGTTCCTGCCAAGTTTCTGGATCATCTGCAAGATAATTTAATAAACTGGCTAGCACACTAGTAGTAGTCTCGTTCCCGGCAATAAGCATTAACATACAGAAACCTGCGATGTCCTGATCATTTAAACTTTCGCCATCAACCTCAGCGTTCACGACTTCACTGACCAAATCCTTACCAGGGTTTTCACGACGCTCCGGAATAAGGGATGTGAAATACCCAGCCATCTCCATAACAAGAGGCATACGTTCAGCCACATCTTGAGATTTAGTGGTTCCAGTAAGTGCATCAGACCAACGTCTAAAATCGTCCGCTCGTTCGGCGGGAATGCCCATCATATGTGCTATTACTGTTACCGGAAGTGGACCAGTAAATTCGGCCGAAATATCCACCACGCTCTTTCCGCTCATAGCATCCAAGAGTTCTTCAGCTAGATCCTTAACTCCTGATTCCATTACCTTAAGTGTTCGAGTAGTGAAAGCCGTGTTTACGATAGCTCTCAATTGTGTGTGCCTGGGTGGATCGTCAGTCAACAACGGCAGGGCGACTGTCTGACTCTCCATTTCTCCCATGGACTTGGATGAGAAAGTTTTAGCATCTTTCATCACGGTACGAACGTCATCATAGCGACTAAGTACCCATCCTTTAAGATCACCATCAGACCACCATATCGGATTTTCGTCTCGCCATTTTTGGTAGCTAGAGTAGGGGCTTGCTATTAGTGCCTTATCATTTCTATTCATAAAGTTAGCCCTTGTTTTTTTGCGATGTTGGTGATTAAAAATTAATGCTTGTGTAGCTAAACAGCATGCCTGTGAGCCGCTAATTAATTGGTTAGTCTTATAATCGCCATGCCATTTAGAAAATCTCTTCGTGTGATTTTTGAGGCCAAAAAAATCTCCCAATTTGCGAGCATGTCGTATGACATGTTACATGTCAGCTTAAGACAACCCTCCGTCGATAGTCGATAGTCAGCCCCTAAGACCCAAGGGGCTTTTTGCTATGTAGCATTTAACGATCTAACGTCGAACGTAAGTAACGCCTTTATTCTGCAGAAAGGATAGGCCTGGTCGTCACGTATATAGACTTGATTTTGCCACCCTCTATGAGTACATCAAAGACATCCTGACTGTTTACCTGTTTGCCATCAATAACGTCTGAGACTTGCCATTCTGTCGTCACCCACTGCTGTAACTTGCCATCTTTGCCAGTAAAGTCGTTGGCGATGGAATACATGTGAGTCCATTTGGGGTCTGAATTAGCAAACCATTCGGTCAAAAAAGCCACGTGCGCATCTGGCCCATCAATCTTTTGTCCGTTTGGTGCCCATCCTTCAAAGTCATCTGCATTGGTGTTGCGTATGGTCTCAAGGTCACGATCATTGTGGGCTTGAACATAATCAACCCATATGTCAATCGTGGACAGGTCGCCAACATAGATAGGAATTTTAGTTCCCTCTGTTGTGTCATAACCGATGATGGTTTTACTGGGTTTTTCACCGACCTCATGATGTCCGGCAAATGAAAACTGGGCTAGTAGCAGTATGCTGATACTTAATAGTATTTTGTTCATAAAACTCTCCAGAATTAGATGTTTTTGTTTAGACCTACTAAAAGGGCTTGCCTGATCATAGCGAGTCTAGTCATTGATGTATAGATATGGAAGGGGTGCTTTTTGTGCCTATACGATCGGTCAAAAGCATCCTCTGGTGTTAGGTCTCATAAACGTCCTTGTTTATGAGGTTCTTTATCCGTAGATAAAGGTGGATTTCCTAGGAAGGGGTAACTCACTAAGGGTTCCATCTGTAAGACGACGCTCGTTGGCTCTTTAGATTAAAGTTATTCAATATTTCTGACTAACAGAACTACAGACCTATCTTTATAGCCTAGCGTTGAAGGGTGCTCGTTCTGTATACTTATGTCTATAAATTAGACAAGACATTCAGATTTAAAGGGTCTTCTACAAGGGTTCGTCAATGGACAAATTTCTTTTTGGTTTAACTGCGGTTTTTGCAAAAATACCCAATAGGGTACTGCGGTCTAAACGACTAGTCCTCATCGTATTGACGTTAGTGTCCATAGGCATGTTTTATGCCATGGCCACACGTACAGTATTTGATCTTTCGTCTGAGTCTTTTATGCAAGATGAGAGTCCAGCGCAGATCGCATTGGATGAATTTAGGCGCCAGTTTGGTAGCGATCGGTCAGTTTTTATCATTTACAAACCAACCGACGGCGATGTTTTCTCAACCCAGTCTCTCACTGCTATGCAACAGCTCACCTTGGATTTAGAGAACTGGCAAAGCCTTGATCGCGCGAAATTTCCGGGTGTAGATTTAGATCAACTGATTCACATTCGTCGTGTTAAGTCACTGGCCAATATTCGCCTGCAAGAGAGCGTGGGCGATGCACTTCTGTCGGGCAGGTTACTGCCAAAGGCGCTACCAGAAACTGCCGAAGACCTTAATAGTTTTAAAGCACGAGCTATGGCACAACCCGATTACGTGTCGTCTTTTTATTCCAAAGACGGCGGCTATGGCGGCATCTTAGTGCAAACCGACTTTGGTACCGTACCGATCGAGGGTTACGAGTCAGCGGTTGACATTGCAGGTGTAGAGTTAGACGACAGCTTTAGTGACTTTGATGTGTCTTTTGATGAGGAGGCCGTCATTCAAGAGGTTGAGTACAGAGACGTCGACCCACGGGACTATCTAGACTTTAGTGACGCTCTGGGAGCGGTCTATGGTCAGTACGATGAGCAATTGATGTATTACCCCGTGGGTGAACCGACCATTATGAGCCAAATGCAAGATGTGCTTGAGCAACTGCGAATTTTGGGCTTTCTCATGGTTGTTATCTTTGCGGTGTTACTGTGGGTACTGTTTCGCTCAGCCAGCGCGCTGGTTTGGTCTATGGTTACAATCACTCTAAGCGTGGCCTGGTGCTGGGGCGTCACGGTACTGCTAGGCGTAACACTGTCTAGTATGATTGCGCTAACTATATTACTTATATTTTCAGTCGGTATTGCAGACTGCGTCCATGTCATGAGTGCCTATTTCAGTTTTAGGCGAGAGGGCATAGAGCACTATGCTGCGCTTACTAAGTCATACGAAAAAGTAGGCCTGGCTATTTTACTCACCACGGTCACCACCGCTTCAGGTATTTTGGTTCTGGCTACCTCTAACCTTGAGCCGATTAGAATCTTTGCCTTGATGTGCGCTTTTGGGGTTGTGCTAGCGTTTTTCTTCACTATCGTGTTGTTGCCCATACTGTTAGATCTCTGGCATCCCACGGCTGTTACTGAAAAGGGCAGCGTAGCGGATCGTCTGGGTGATCGATGGCACGCTTTAGGCAACGGGCCTAAGCTCGTCATTGCACTGGCGACGGCAACCGCCATTTTTGTCGTCCTTGGTGGCATGCTTGGCCTGTTTATTAATACCGTTATCGCGCTGACCTATTGGATTATTAATGCCCACCAACAAATACTGGCGCGCGTGCCCACCATCGTTGAGGGCGCGCCACGCCTCATTCTGGCTTTCTTCGCTGTCATTTTGGCGCTCTGCATCTATGGCTCGACCAAAATTGTCATCGACACCAACATTAGCGGGTTATTTAAAGATGATCATCCCTTAGCTGTAGCCGTCAATGTTGTTGACAACAATATGGCTGGGTCACAGGACATGGAAGTTATGATCGACACTAAGATGGTTGATGGCATGCTTGATGTAGAGCTTTTGGCTGCAGTTGATGAGTTGCAGACCAGCCTTGAGGAGCGCTACCCAAACACCATCGGTCGTACCTATTCTCTGGCGAATATCGTCAAAGACACCAATCAAGTCATGAACGACGACAATCCTGAGTTTTATCGTATTCCCAAGAGCAATCAGACCGTGTCACAGTTGCTATATTTGTTTAATAGCGCTAACCCAGAGGACCGACGCAATCTGGTGTCAGATGACTATAGCCGCTCTCACATTTCGGTTACCTCCCGCAGTATGGGCTCCTTTGGCTATCAGCAGATGTTTTCTGAGGTCGATCTGGATGTTGAAGCAAGGTTCGCTCATCTTAAAACCGCCTATCCGGACCTAGAGATCGTCCTCACTGGCACCATGGCAACGTTTATGGTGGTGTCAGACGAGATCGCACACTCTCAATTTAACGGATTTGCACTGGCATTGGTGCTGATCAGCTTGATCATGATTATCACCCTAGGGTCGCTTAGGGGTGGGGTAATGGGCATGATACCCAACGCAATACCCGCGTTTTTAGCGTTTGGCTTAATGGGGCTGCTAGGTATACCGCTAGATACAGACACCTTGCTTATTGCGCCGGTTATATTAGGGATTGCAGTTGATGACACCATCCATTTTATGACCCATTACAGGGTTGAGCTCACCAAATCCAAAAGCATTAGCATCGCGCTTGAGAGTGCCATACGTGAGGTTGGCCAGGCAGTCATGTTCACCACTATGGTTATAGGGTTAGGCTTTGCCGTGCTTAGCTTCTCAGATTATCTGGGCATGGCAAAAGTCGGCTTCTTTGGATCACTGTCTATTTTCTTTGCACTGTTTTGTGACCTTTTCTTAATTCCGGCCATGATCATTGTATTTAAGCCATCCTTCGGCGTAGAGAACGTCGACACCCGTATTGATTTCAAAGGAGTGACCGCGTGACACTGTTTAAGGTCCTAAGATTTGTTTGCATCACAGCACTTGCCGTTAACCTGGCCGCTGAAGAGCTCACCGGTGAGGCTATTATGCAGACGATGGACGATACTCGACGATCGACCAACGACTCGTCGTTTACTCGACTTAAACTCTCAAGCTGCACGTTTGGCGTTAATAAAGGCCGCATCGCTTGCGCAGAGCGACCCAGAGTCAAAGTGCTTGAGTCTGTGTCAATTAATCACGGTAAAGACAATAAAGACACCAAGAGCCTCAGCATTACCTTAGAACCCCCAGCAGAAAGGGGCATAGGCATGCTTACCTATGGTTATGACGAAGCTGGGCGTAACAATCAGACTTGGCTTTACCTTTCGGCGCTTGGCCGAGTAAAACGCATTGCCGGCGGCGATTCAGACGAAGAGACCGAACCGGCCTCGATCTTTGGCTCAGAATTTACCACTGAAGACACCGACACCGGTAAGCTTGCCGAATACAGCTTTAAACGGCTCGAGGACACCACTCAGAGCGGTCGCAAGGTGTGGAAGGTTGAATCTCTTCCTAACGTCGAGAGAGCCAAGAAAAGCCGTTATTCGCGCACTGTGCATTACATAGACCAGGAACGCTACGTTGTCCTGCGCTCAGAGATGTATGACAAGTACGGTAAAGAGATCAAGCGCGTCATGGCCTCGCGGGTTGAGTTAGTCAACGACAACTGGCTAGCCCGGTCTGTCACCATGATGAATCTGGTGAGTAACCGCTTGTCCAATATGGCCTTTGTTGAAATCTACACAGACCTGGACATTAATGACGCCTTTCTTACCCAGCGCACGCTAACCGACAACGCCTACCGCGAAACGGGGCTTGAAGCGCTTAGAGCTCAAACCCAATAGGTTAATGACCCAATGCTAAAGCGTTTATTTCTCTACCCATTTGCCATGCTGCTGCTGTTACTAGCAACAATGGTTGCTGGGCAGGGCACTAAGCCTGAAGATCCTGCAGGCGACCCCTTTGGAGACGAGCTAAATTTCGACGATGACCTGTTCGGCGATGCCTTTGACAGTCCTGAGACTACTAAAGAGCCCTCTTGGCTAGACGGCTTTACCGTTCGATTAAGCCAGCAACTCTTTTGGCAGGTTAACAATCACAGCGTAGAGCCAATACCAGGGCTACGCATACCCAAACAAGCAGACCTTGAAAACAATCGGCTGGGGCTCAATTTTCGTTATCAGAACGCCTTCGCACCAGGCTGGCTGTTGCAATCCACTGGCCAGGCCCGTTGGTACTGGAAAGATGACTACGAATACGCAGATAACAACGACAATATCGATACCGAATATCGTATCAACGAACTTTATCTGCAGCGCAGTTTTGGCCAGCAAAGTCTTAAATTTGGTCGCCAAACCGTAGTCTGGGGTGAAACCGTGGGTAACTCAGTCCTAGATGTCATTAACCACACTGAATTTCGTGACTTCACTATCATCGACATAGAAGATGCACGGCTTAATCAGTGGATGCTGGTATGGGATGTCTTTAGCACCGACAGTCAATGGTCTAGCTTTATTAATCTTTATCCCGAGTTTAACCCTGTTGCATTATCTGGCAGCCCCTTTTATGCCAACACAGGCTATAACATCGGTGATTATAAGCGCGGGAGCGAAAGCCTGTTTGAAGTCGGTACGCAATGGCGTAAATCCTTTGAAAGTAGTGATATTTCCTTTATGGCCGCATACCTTTACGAAAACCAGCTGAGTTATGATTATCCGTCAGAGGGCTATGGTGATGCGCTAGCCAAGAATAATGACTTTGCCTTGCTGGGATTTAGTGCTAACCGCGCTATTGGTAAGTTACTGCTTAATCTAGATCTAGCAATTAGTCTCGGCGTCTTACCTAATCAATCATCCTTTCCAGGCATGACTGCGCAGGGATCGAGCTTAGAGATAAAAAAAGATCAAATTGGCGCTTCTTTAGGATTTGAATACGCGATCTCAAGTGATCAGTCGATTAGCCTCGGGATTCAAGCTAATAAGCTAATAGATGAACGTGAGGGGCTCGTCTCAGGGCAAGTTCCCGTCAATGAAGGTGTGTTTGGCTCATGGCTAGTGCGATACCGCAATGCGCTATCTAACGGCAACCTTGTCGTCTCCTCAACTCTTCAGGGTGACTTAGAAGCAGATTCCCTATTTGTCGCGCTCGGAGTTGACTACAGTGTCAATGATCACTGGGCGGTCGCGGGGCAGATCATCAGCACCACAGCCAACCAACAAACGCCCATGGTGTTATTTGATGCAGATGTGAGAGTAGGAGTAACGGTTACTTATTCATTTTAGATGCCCGGATGCCTAGAGGGCATAATTAAGCTCACATCAATAGGCGTAATGATTTACTTCAGTCAGGCTAAACTCTTATCTTAATTGCCCCTGCGCCCCAGAGTATTGAGGTTAGCTTTGTGTTTATCTCGATTAACCTCGTAATAAGAAATACAAAAGATCATAAGCATCCACACGGTGACAACCGTGGGCACATAAAGCGCGCCTAAGCGGAATAGGGCATCTGCGGGTATGTTGTCTGGGGTGACCGCGACTGGGAAGCTAGCAATGGTCAATATAGTGGTTGCCATGACCACGCCAAAGCCTTGAACAAACTTTTTAACAAAGGTCATTGAGGCAAAGAACACGCCTTCAGAGCGCCGCCCTGTTTTTACCTCGCTGAGCTCGACCAAGTCGGCAATCATCGAGGTTGCAAGCGTTTGATAGGAAATAATTAAGCTCACATCGATAATGGTAATGATTAACATCAGCGGAAACAGACGTGGGTCACCGTTGTCTGGCATTAAGCCAAACAGCCGCAGTGTAATAGTTGCAGGCAAGATGGTAAAGGCAAAAAGACCAACAGTAATGGCCGCGCGTTTTTTGCCGAATTTTTTAGAAATGACCGGCGTGACGATTAACGCGATAACAGCAGAGAGCGCAACCGACAGAGAGATTTGTCCTAATTGAACGGTGGAGAACCCCCAAAAAAATGAGTTAATGTAGTGTGACAGCCCGGTAGCAACACCGGTGCCAATGGCGCCGAATAAGGCTGCGGCGAAAAGCGCTACAAATGACCGGTTCCAAAGGGTTTCGAAAATATCTTTGTAGATGCGCGTGATGGATATTTTGGTTTGGGGGGGTGGCAGTTTTAGACTAGGGATAAAATTGTGGGTACCTATTGATGACACCATCATGGCGACGAAAATCACAACTGATGAAATCAGTCCCATCTGCGCAAAGCCGTCTAGATTAAACAATCCATTACTAATTGTGGCGGTGGGGACGAGCAAATAGGTAAGCGCATAAAAACCCATAAGCGTGCCACCCGCCCAGCCAAAGAAGAACCGATAACTGAGAATGCTGGTGCGCTCATCGTAGTCATCAGTGATTTCAGCCACTAGGGCAGAGTGGGGTATTTCATACACAGTAATCATGGTGCGGACAACAATAGCCAGCACTAAAATATACGGGAATAGATCATTACCGCTCAAGCTCGCCGGAGGGTTCCACACAAAGAAGTACGACAGGGCTACCGGGATTGCGGTGGCATACATAAAGGGGTGTCGGCGGCCCCATCGATGATGAATATTATCAGAAAAATAGCCAATTAGCGGATCACTGAAGGCGTCAACCACTAGCGCAATTAACAGCGCCAGACCAACAAGGTAAGCATCAACGCCCATGACCTGGCTATAAAACAGCAGGAAAAAGTAATCAAAACCAGCGCCAAATATCCCAAACGCAACCGAGCCTATGCCATAGGCAATTTTATTAAGAGGCGAAACCTTTACTGAAGTCATGCTCTTTTCTCGGGTTCCTTACTAGTGTCTCTGGCGGACTCATTAAGAATAGGGTAATCCAGTGCTAACGCCTGTGCACAGCAGGGGGGTCGAATTTTTTCCAATCGGTGGCGGTGGCCAAAGGTGTAAGCTTCTCTTTTATTCTGCGCTCTTTAAGTGAGGTGCCAAATGCCAGATGGTGCTCTTCATCAACAATAATTCCAACATCGTCTTCGCTGACAATACCTAATAATAGTCCCGCTTTAAAGTAACCTTCTAGCTGGTCATGCAATTTACTCCGGGTGGTCGTCTTGCGTTCGCCAAAGCTATAAATCTCTCGTAGCTTTTCTCGCGCCTTGTCTACGTATTTGTTTTTTTTGTAAGCCGACTCAAATGACATAAGGATAATGCTTTCAGTGATAGATATTAGCCTATAGGCTAGCTCAGAAGTGACATGAAAGCTATGTTTTAGAAACAATGGCGCAAACTATATCGCCTGTCCGGTGCTTATTTTATTGGGTGGGCTTAAATGTCGTTATATTTTGTGACTATCTTGCCAAAAGGTGGCCTAAGTTAGAGTTTGCAACGTAGATAATATAAATTTATTCTATGATAAAAAGGTGGACCTAAATTGTTGTTGATGCTTACTTGGTAGCCTCGGTTTGTTGTAACATAGCGTCTGAGAACTTTGATTAATTGGCTGTATTAATGAGTAACGAAAACGATAATGAATTTTGGGACAGTGAAAACGACACTGCTGTGGAGGCCTCGCGCCCAAAACTTAAAAAACCGCGCATGTATCAAGTGATTTTGTTAAATGATGATTACACACCCATGGAGTTTGTAGTTGAGTTGATCGAGCAGTTCTTTTATAAATCGCGAGAAAATGCCACGCAAATCATGTTAAATATCCATACGCATGGCAAGGGCGTCTGTGGTGTCTATACTGAAGATATAGCAGAAACAAAAGCGGCGCTTGTGACGCAATTTGCACAAGATCACCAGCACCCACTTCTCTGCCAGGCAGAGCCCACTGATGATGAGGATTAGTAAGGATGTTAAGTAGAGAGCTTGAAGTAACCCTTAATCTTGCATTTAAGACTGCGCGAGAGAAGCGTCACGAGTTTATGAGCGTCGAGCATCTGTTACTGGCCTTGCTTGATGATGCATCTGCCACTGCGGTATTGACCGCCTGTGGTGCAGACTTGGGCGCACTTCGCCAAGACCTCATTGAGTTTATCGATTCTACGATGCCCACGTTCCCTGATGCGCAGTTAGAAGGTGATACGCAACCTACTCATGGTTTTCAACGTGTCTTGCAGCGTGCCGTGTTCCAAGTTAATTCGGCTAATCATAGTGAGGTCGTTGGTGCCAACGTTGTCGTAGCGATCTTTAGCGAGCAAGAGAGTCAGGCTGTTTACTTTTTACGTCTACAGAACGTGGCTCGCATCGATGTGGTTAATTATATTTCCCACGGAATTTCTAAATACGCAGACCATGCTGATAATAATGAAGAATTGGATCACGAGACCGTCGAGTCAGTTGCCGTAGGCGAAAATGAAGATGCGAGTTTACTTAGTCAATTCTCCACTAATCTAAACGAGCAGGCCAAACTTGGCGTGATCGATCCACTCATCGGACGGGATGCTGAGATTGAGCGGGTTAGCCAAATATTGATCAGACGGCGTAAAAATAACCCTCTACTGGTCGGCGAATCTGGAGTCGGTAAGACTGCCATCGCAGAAGGTCTGGCCAAATTGATCGTAGAAGAAAATGTACCCGAACCCATGTTGGGCAGCACGGTATTCTCTCTGGATATGGGCGCACTATTAGCCGGAACTAAATATCGAGGTGATTTTGAGAAACGCCTTAAGGGTCTTATCGCTGAACTGGTAAAGTTTAAAAAGTCGATACTATTTATCGATGAGATACATACTATTATTGGTGCTGGAGCAGCATCTGGCGGGGTTATGGACGCCTCAAATCTGCTCAAGCCCTTGCTGTCGTCTGGTCAATTACGTTGTATTGGCTCCACGACCTATCAAGAGTATCGTGGTATTTTTGAGAAAGATCATGCGTTGGCGCGACGCTTCCAAAAGATTGATGTGCCAGAGCCTAGCATTGAAGAGACTATTCAAATTCTTAAAGGTTTAAAATCCCGTTTTGAAGAGCATCATGACCTGAAGTTTACTAATCCAGCGCTTAAAGCCGCCGCAGAGCTCTCTAGCCGTCATATTACTGATCGGTTCTTGCCAGACAAGGCCATCGATGTTTTGGACGAGGCGGGCGCTTATCAGCGGTTGCAGCCTGAGTACAAGCGCAAGAAAACTGTCGGTTTAAGTGATATTGAGCTGGTTATCTCTAAAATGGCCCGTATTCCCGCAAAAAGCGTGTCTAGTTCAGATAAGGCTCAACTTAAAGATCTGGCGACCAACCTCAAGATGGTCGTGTTTGGTCAAGATAAGGCCATTGAGGCCATGTCTACCTCGATTAAACTTGCTCGAGCTGGCTTGCGCGAAGGCAGTAAACCCATTGGTAGTTTCTTATTTTCTGGCCCCACCGGTGTTGGTAAAACTGAAGTATGCCGGCAGTTAGCCAATGTATTAGGCATTGAGCTGATCCGCTTCGATATGTCTGAGTACATGGAGCGTCACACTGTGTCGCGCTTAATCGGCGCGCCCCCAGGCTACGTAGGCTACGATCAGGGTGGCTTACTAACCGAAGCCGTCACAAAACAGCCACATTCGGTTATTTTGCTCGACGAGGTCGAAAAAGCACATCCAGATGTATTTAATCTGCTGTTGCAGGTTATGGACCACGGCACATTGACTGATAATAATGGTCGCAAGGCAGATTTCCGTAACGTGATTTTGATTATGACTACTAATGCGGGTGCCGAACTCATGAGTCGAGCGTCGATTGGATTTTCACACCAAGATCACACTACTGATGGTATGGAAGCGATTAAGAAGATATTCACTCCTGAGTTCCGCAACCGATTAGACAACATCGTTCAGTTTGGTGAGCTGACTGTTGAGGTGATAAAAACAGTCGTGGACAAGTTCTTGGTCCAGTTGCAGTCACAGCTGGATGAAAAGAAGGTGTTTCTTGAGGTTGATGACGAAGCACGTGTGTGGCTTGCTGAGAACGGCTACGACGCTAAGATGGGCGCGCGGCCCATGGATCGCTTGATTCAGGAGAAGATTAAGAAGCCATTAGCAGAGGAGGTTCTGTTTGGCTCTCTGGCTGATAAGGGCGGTGTCGCGTATGTTCGCGTGGAACATAACGAGCTAGTTGTGACCACGGATATTGTTGAAGAGGCGACAGTCTAAGGCTCGGCCGTCATATGCCATACTGAGGCCAAAATAAGGAAGCAGTCATACCGAAGATCAAGGGCCCTAGTACATTTGTCAGCGAAGCCTATCAACTTGGTGAGAAGGCGGGCGCCATTGCGTTCTACAAGAAATGGGCTGATGACTATGACCATCAGATGCTTGATGAACTCGAGTATATCGCACCCACAGGTATTGCAAGGTTGCTTTGCCAGTATTTGCCCGATAAAAAAGCTGAGATATTTGACGTTGGTTGTGGGACTGGACTCACATGTCGGTTCCTTTCCGACAGCGGCTATGACGCGCTTGACGGAATAGACCTTTCTCCTGACATGGTGCGGGTAGCCGAACAACAGGGCATTTATAGAGAACTTATCGTAGGCGATGTCAATGAGCCTATTGAACGGGAGAGCGCCAGCTACGACGGTGTTATATCCTCAGGAACCTTTACCCACGGCCATGTCGGACCAGACCCCCTAGATGATATTTTTCGTATTTTGAGACCAGACGGCGTGTTAGCCTGCACCGTGCATATAGATTTGTGGGAATCGCAGGGATTCAAGCAGAAATTTGAATCGCTGGTTCATGATGGGACAGCAAGATGCCTGCAACTAAGGAAAGATAAATATTACGAAACTGGCAATATCGACGGTTGGTTTTGCGTGTATCAGAAAGCACGTTAGAAGGCAGCAGCGATTGCAACCCTTTTGACGTCCTTATTAGCTGGAAAATACGACCTTGGAGCTTATCGCTCGCGAAAGGTAATACGACCTTTAGTCAGATCATAAGGGGTCATCTCAACCTTAACCTTATCACCCGTCAAAATTCTGATGTAATGCTTTCTCATCTTGCCTGAAATATGGGCAATGATGACGTGATCATTTTCCAATTTCACTTTGAAAGTGGTGTTCGGAAGGGTGTCGATCACCTCTCCTTCAAATTCGATATGCTCTTCTTTCGCCATACTAATTTTTCATGCCTGTAAAAAAGGGCGCAGTTTGCCCTAAAACAGCAGTTTTAGCAAAGTCATTCGCTCAAAAGCCACCTATTTTCTTGTAATAACTCCATTGGCTGATATTGCTTCTTGTAATTCATCTTGTGGCAATCTTCAATCCAGTAGCCTAAGTAAACGTAGCGCTTGCCTATTTCTAATGCCATATCTATCTGTAGTAGCACAGCTAGATTCCCTAGGCCTCGCCGATCAAGGGCTGGGTCAAAATAGGTATAGATTGCGGACAAAGAATCGGGAAGTACATCAACCACTGCGCAACCGATAAGTACATCATTTAAGTAAAACTCCAAATATTGGGTGCATTCCGATGCGTCCCCTAGAAACTGATCAAACTGAACTCTTGATGGAGGGAACATATCACCGTCTGCGTGACGCTGGTTTATGTACTTAGCATATAGCGAATAATGCTGCTGTGAATCTATGCTGTCACATCGCACGATTTTAAGATCCGTATTACGCTTTAAACATCGTTTTTGAGCGCGATTAGGGCGAAAATCAGCCACCGCTAACCTTGCGGGAATGCACGCCTTGCAGGCGTCACACATTGGCGTATATAAATAGGGACCACTGCGACGGAAGCCTGCCATGCTAAGACGTTCATAGATTTCTGGATCCACGGATAACTCTGGATCAACAAAGGCTGTCGTTGATTCACGACCCGGCAAATAGCTACAGGGGTGTGGTTCAGTCTGAAACAACTTAATGCGCTGAATGTCACTGGAAATGTCTCTGCTCATAGAATGGATACTTTAATAATATAAAATAAGCCTAATTCATTGTGGCCGATGACTCAACAGGGCCAGCGCAATCACCATTCCCAATCAAATGAATCCTTAAGTGACCATTTATGCTGACGATCGCGGAGATTGTGTAACTGGGCCAAGAAGTCTGGCCGCGCCATAGAGATAGCACCAAGGGACAGCAGGTGAGGATTGATCATCTGACAGTCAATAAGCTCAAGCCCTTCGAAAGTCATCCACTGGCAGAGATGGGCAATAGCAATCTTTGAACCGTTATCAACCCTGCTAAACATGGACTCGCCACAAAATATGCCGCCTAGGTGCACGCCATAGATACCGCCGACAAGATTAGAACCGTCCCAAACCTCGACACAATGGGCCTGTCCTTGATCATGGAGCGCAGTATAGGAAGCCATCATATCTTCTGTAATCCATGTGCCACCATCGCCCCGCGGTTCTGCACAAGCTCTCACGACCTTGCTGAAGGCGCTATCAGTTTTAATCTGATAGGGTTGCTGACGCATTAATCGACGCAACCTACGAGAAATGTTAAGTGCTTTTGGTTCGATTAAGCAGCGAGTGGCGGGGCTCCACCAAAGAATAGGATCTTCGTCCTGATACCAAGGGAAAATGCCTTGCCGATAAGCATCAACCAAGGTGCTAGGATCAAGATTGCCACCAACGGCCAGCAGCCCGTCGGGTTCAGAAAGTGCAGTGCTCGGATCCGGGAACTGTGGGTGATCTGGGTCTAGTAGAGCAAGGTTCATAGTGAGCTAAATTCCAATATAGACCTGGGAGTAGCGCTTAGTCGTCTAGGTATCGTTCAGCGTCTAAAGCAGCCATACAGCCACTACCAGCGGATGTTACCGCCTGACGGTAGACATGATCAGCCACATCACCGGCGGCAAAGACACCTTTAACGCTGGTTTCTGTAGCATTGCCGGATAGACCGCCGGCAATAGTGATATAGCCGTCTTTCATATTAAGCTTATCAATGAAAATGTCTGTATTAGGTTTGTGACCGATAGCAATGAAGACGCCGGTCACTTCAAGGTCTTTAGTCTTACCTGAAACGCTGGCAGATAAGCGAATACCGGTCACGCCTGCATCATCTCCTAGCACTTCTTCAAGGTTTTGATCCCATTCAATACTTATATTGCCAGTCTTTTCACGCTCAAAAAGTTTATCTTGGAGCATTTTTTCTGCTCGGAGCTTATCTCTGCGGTGCACGAGCACGACCTCTGAGCAAATATTAGACAAATATAAGGCTTCTTCCACCGCCGTATTACCGCCACCGATAACTGCAACTTTCTGATTACGATAAAAGAACCCGTCACAGGTTGCACAGGCTGAAACACCACGACCCATGAATGCCTCTTCGCTTGGCAAACCTAAATACTGCGCTGAAGCACCGGTCGCAATGATTAATGCGTCGCAGGTATAGCTGTTTGAGCCGAACAACCTAAACGGCTTTTGAGACAGATCGACCGACTCTATATGATCAAAAATTGTTTTAGTATCAAAGCGTTCAGCGTGTTTCTGCATGCGAATCATTAAGTCAGGACCCTGAACACCTTCGTCATCACCAGGCCAGTTATCTACGTCGGTCGTGGTGGTGAGCTGACCACCTTGCTGAATACCTGTAATAACCACCGGATTTAGGTTAGCTCTTGCCGCGTAAACTGCGGCGCTCCAGCCAGCTGGGCCAGAGCCAAGAATAATCAGAGGGAAGTGTTGTGAATCAGGCATAAAAAATCTCTATTTAGGTGTAATTTCAGTGGAGTTTATTATTAGACTAAGGTTTTGACCGACATCATAATAAATACGCAGGCCTACGCCAAATGTCTTTTGATATATATTTTATAGATGCCTAATATAGAGGCCTGAGTTCTGATGTTTTCTTTAGAATCAGATACAATTCGTTTAGGTCAAACATACAGGGAAATCGCCCTTTGAGTGCTAATAAGTCAAAACAGCAGCAAAAATCCCAATCGAACACGTTAGAGACGAGTTCTCGTGGCAAGCGATTAATCGCCGAAGGGGCTTTGATCGGCTGGCTGTTACTGTGTGTGATTGTCTTTCTGGCGCTAGTAAGTTACTCGAGTGAAGACCCTGGGTGGTCTTTTACAGGCGCTAGATCTGATGTTGCAAACCTTGTCGGTCCCGCAGGAGCCTGGATATCAGACGTGTTTTTCTTGTTGTTTGGAGTCATGGCGTATTTGCTTCCGGCATTGCTAGCGCTGAGAGCCATGCAAATACTGCGAACTTATTTTATTTCCGATCCTGAGGAATTCGATGCAGCTACTCTGATTCTTAGAATCGTTGGTTTTATATTGGTAATGATTAGCGCAACCTCTTTAGCGTCTATCCAATACCCAGGCATTGAAATGTATGGTGAAGGCATGGGCGTCGGCGGCATTCTGGGTACTTACGTTGGTGATGCGGTTATCACTCTCTTTAGCCATACCGGCAGCACACTTCTCCTCATCGCGCTGTTTTTGTTTGGGCTCACAGTGTTTGGTGATATCTCGTGGATTCGCTTGATAGACAAGCTTGGTTTTGCCGTCATTGCTGCAATAGGTTCTATGCGCCAATATATGAGTCGTCGCAGCATGCGTAGGGCAGAGGAGAAGAAGACTAAGCAAGCTCTAAGTGATCGCCTACTCAAGATTGAGGCGGTAACTAAACAAAAGCAGAACCGCAACCCCCCAAGTATTAAAGCGACTACGCCTCCCAAACCGCCTAGCCCTCGAGTGCTCCGCGAGAAGCAACAAAAACTATTTGATGACACCGAGATAGTAGGCTCGCTTCCACCGATTAATCTACTAGACCCAGCAGAAAAGGATACATCGACCGGTTATTCCGCCGATTCATTAGAGCATCTCTCAAGGCTACTTGAACTAAAACTTCAAGACTTTGGTATTGCCGCTGAGGTTGTGGCGGTGCTGCCGGGGCCTGTTGTGACGCGATTCGAAATTCAGCCTGCCGCTGGCATCAAGGTTAGCCGCATTAGTGGCTTAGCGAAAGATTTGGCTCGCTCCATGGCCGTAATTAGTGTTCGAGTTGTGGAGGTGATCCCGGGTAAGTCTGTGGTTGGTGTCGAAATTCCAAATGAAAAAAGAGAAATGGTTCGTCTCAGCGAAGTCCTATCCTCTGAGGCCTATGATAGCTCGACGTCCCCACTAACCCTTGCGTTAGGCAATGATATCGCGGGTATACCCACGGTGGCTGATTTGGCGCGCATGCCGCACTTATTGGTAGCCGGCACCACTGGATCAGGTAAATCCGTGGGTATCAATGCAATGTTATTGAGCCTTTTGTTTAAAGCGTCTCCCGATGAAGTGAAACTAATCCTTATTGATCCTAAGATGCTCGAACTGTCCATTTATGATGATATTCCGCACTTACTAACACCGGTAATAACAGACATGAAGGATGCGGCGAGCGGTCTGCGATGGTGTGTTGGTGAGATGGAACGTCGCTATAAGCTCATGTCCGCGCTCGGTGTGCGTAATATAGCCGGCTACAACCGAAAGGTCGAAGAGGCTATCAAGGCCGGTAACCCTCTGGTGGATCCCTTGTGGACCTTTGATCCAGCAACCTTAGGCTGGGACTCGGAGCAAGAGCCTCCAGAGGCGCCAATTCTAGAAACGCTACCTTATATCGTGGTGGTTATCGACGAGTTTGCCGACATGATGATGATTGTCGGTAAAAAGGTTGAGCAGCTTATCGCGCGCATAGCGCAAAAGGCCAGGGCGGCTGGTATCCATCTAATTTTAGCGACCCAGCGACCCTCAGTAGATGTGATCACTGGCCTAATTAAAGCCAACGTGCCGACTCGTATCGCATTTCAGGTATCCTCAAAAATTGATTCACGAACTATTCTAGATCAAGGTGGCGCCGAGCAGTTGCTTGGTCACGGCGACATGCTTTATTTACCTCCAGGAACTAGTGTTCCGGAGCGTATCCACGGGGCTTTTGTTGACGACCATGAGGTTCATAAAGTGGTTGCTGATTGGAAGCGCAGAGGTAAGCCTAATTATCTTACCGAAATAACGGATGAAGCCTCGCTTAGCTCAATTGCCGTTCCTGGCTTTGATAGCGGAGATGAGAATGGCAGTGATCCAGAGTCTGATCCACTTTATGATGAAGCTGTCGCGTTTGTTTTAGAAAGCCGTAAGGCCTCAATATCATCGGTCCAGCGAAAGCTGCGAGTCGGCTACAACCGTGCGGCACGACTGATTGAGCAGATGGAAGCCACTGGCGTGGTTAGCCCTATGAGTGGCAACGGTAGTCGCGACATCTTGGTGCAGAACAACAATTAGGGTATAAATTAGCACAGGCTTAAATCATCTTTTATGAAAGTATATCCATTACTATTAGTGCTCTTAGTCTCGACATTGGCCTATGGCGAGACGGAAGCGACTGATAGTAAAAAACTGAAGAGCTTGTTAGAGCCGATTAAAAGCCTGTCAGCGAGTTTTGTGCAATCTATCTATGATGTCGACGGATTCGAGATAGATTCCTCTCAGGGGCGCTTTAGAGTAGCCTCTCCATCCAGATTCGTCTGGCATGTGACTACACCTCTAGAGCAGCAAGTTATCTCTGATGGAAATATATTGTGGGTCTATGATCCAGACTTAGACCAGGTGATTGTCGACAAAGTCGATGGCAGGCTTAATGCTACGCCAGCTCTGCTGTTTTCAGGAGATCTTGAGAGCCTTGAAGCGAGCTATGAGATAGCGCAAAAGAGTCTTAACATAGAAAAGCCATCATTCGTGCTGACTCCCAGAGATAATGGTAGTTTGTTCTCTAGGATTGAGCTGCAATTTGCCGACAGAAACCCTGCTGCAATTATTATTACTGATACCTTGGGCCAGTCCACGGCCATTGTGCTCAAAGATCTACTGCTGAACCCATTACTGCGGAAAGAAACCTTTGTTTTCAGCATACCACCCGGCATAGATGTGATTAACAATGTCCGATGATCTGTTCAGCCAAGAAGTCTATCGCCCATTAGCGGCACGAATGCGGCCTGACAACCTTGAGAGCTTCTATGGGCAGCAGCACCTTATTGGGCCAAACCGGCCATTGCGTGAGGCCATTGAAAGTGGAAGTCTCCACTCTATGGTGTTCTGGGGTCCCCCTGGCGTCGGTAAGACAACCCTTGCAAAAATCATAGCAGCGAGGGTAGATGCGCACTTTGAGAGCATTTCAGCCGTTTTATCAGGCGTTAAAGAAATTAGAGCGTCAATAGCTAAGTCCGTAGAACAAAGAGATGTGCGAGGCCGCAAGACAATTCTGTTTGTCGATGAGGTTCATCGTTTTAATAAATCTCAGCAGGATGCCTTTCTGCCCTTTGTAGAAGACGGCACTGTCGTCTTTATTGGTGCTACGACTGAAAACCCATCGTTTGAATTAAATAATTCGCTGCTGTCTCGGTGTCGAGTATATGTCCTTAAGACACTCTCTGAAGATGATATTAAAACTCTAGTTCAGCGTGCAATTGAGGACAGTATTCTCGGTTTAGGGGCTCAGGGACTAGTACTTGACGATAAAGCTCTTAGTTTAATCGCCAATGCTGCGGATGGGGATGCCCGACGAGCTCTGAATCTTTTAGAAATTGCTAGTGATCTGTCGCCTCAAATTGAAGGACAAACGATAATCGATCAAGCTGTTTTAGAGCAGGTGCTAGTGGGCGATACTCGGCGCTTTGATAAGGGTGGAGAGTACTTTTACGACCAGATCTCAGCATTACATAAATCGATTAGAGGATCTTCTACCGATGCCAGTCTATATTGGCTTTGCAGAATGCTTGATGGCGGCTGTGATCCTCTTTATTTAGCGCGTCGATTAGCCAGAATTGCTAGCGAGGATATTGGGAATGCTGACCCTAGGGCTCTAGAGATAACGCTTAATGCCTGGAGTGTCCAAGAGCGATTAGGAAGCCCAGAAGGGGAGTTGGCTCTTGCTCAGGCCGTCGCCTATTTGGCCGTTGCGGCAAAAAGTAATGCCGTATACAGCGCATTTAATGCAGCCATGGCAGACGTTAGCTCACTCCCTAGCTATGATGTACCGATGCACCTTCGTAACGCGCCCACCGGACTAATGAAAGAGTTAGATTACGGTAAGGATTACCAGTATGCCCACAATCATGCTACTGGTTATGTCCCTGGCGAAAAATACTTTCCGGATGAGTTAGAGGGAAAACAATATTATTTCCCGACTGACCGTGGTTTGGAAAAGAAGATTGGCGAAAAACTAGATTACTTGCGCAGTCTCGACGATACTGGCGCGCTCAACCAAAATAAGGATGACGATTAATGCATTGGCTTGCGGTCGCCATAGGCGGTGCTCTAGGATCTATGGCTCGATATGCGCTAAGCACTTGGATATTTCAAGTGTCTAGTCACAAATTCCCCTACGCTACACTTACAGTGAATGCATTGGGTAGTTTTGCGATGGGTGTGCTGTTTGTCATCATAGTAGAAAAAGCCGCCTTGCCCTCTGAAATGCGCAGTTTGTTGATGATTGGTTTCATTGGTGCCTTCACCACTTTCTCAGCCTTCTCGCTTGATGCCCTTGGTCTGTGGCAAAATGGCCATCTTTTTATGGCGCTTGTGTACACACTTGCAACTGTAATTTTATGCCTTGTCGCCATTAGTAGCGCGATTTGGCTAACTCGTTTATTTTAAGGAATAGATCATGATCGACCCCAAGCTATTGCGCTCAGACCTGGACGCCATCGCTGACAAGCTCACTGTCAAAGGCTATGAACTCGACTGTAATGCCTTTTTAGCCCTTGAAGCGCAGCGTAAAGCACTTCAGCTTCGCGCTGAAAGCGTTCAGCAAGAACGAAATGCCTACGCCAAGTCCATGGGCAAGCTCATCGGGCAAGCCAAGGCGAATGGTGAAGATGTAGAGCCGTTAAAGCTAAAAGGTGAGCAGCTTAAGAACGACTCAATAACCGCTGATGCCGCCTTATCTGAGGTACAGCAAGCCCTAGATGAGCTTTTACAGGGTATCCCTAATATTCCCCACGACTCGGTGCCAGCTGGAAAAGATGAAGATGACAACGTTGAAGTTCGCACCTGGGGCACGCCAAAGACATTTAACTTTGACGTTAAAGATCATGTTGACCTTGGCGATGCCTTAAACAGCTTAGACTTTGATACCGCCGCCAAGATTACCGGATCACGCTTTTCTCAAATGCGCGGTGATTTGGCAACCCTGCATAGAGTCTTAACACAGTTTATGCTCAACACTCATATAGCTGAGCACGGCTATGAAGAGGTTTATGTACCGTATATTGTTAATCGTGAATCGCTATTTGGTACTGGTCAGCTGCCCAAATTTGAAGAAGATTTATTTAAGCTAGACGACGAACGAGATTTTTATCTTATCCCTACCGCTGAAGTGCCGGTGACCAATATCTATCGCAATGAAATTGTCGATCAGTTGCCCATAAAGCTGGCGGCTCACACACCCTGTTTCCGCAGTGAGGCAGGGTCCTACGGGCGCGACACTCGCGGTATGATTCGTCAACATCAGTTTGAAAAAGTTGAGATGGTTCAGTTTGTGCACCCAGATAACTCATGGGATGCCCTCGAAGAGCTAGTAGGGCATGCTGAGAGCATCCTGCAAAAGCTTGATCTACCTTATCGTACGGTAATACTGTGTGGCGGCGATCTAGGTTTTTCTGCAGCAAAAACCTATGACATTGAAGTTTGGCTGCCATCACAAGGCAAGTATCGAGAGATTTCCTCCTGCAGCAACTTCGCTGATTTCCAAGCTAGACGCATGAAAGCCCGCTATCGTAACGACCAGGGCAAACCAGAATTACTTCATACCTTAAACGGTTCCGGCTTAGCAGTAGGCCGCACGCTTCTAGCGGTAATGGAGAATTATCAGCGCGAAGATGGGTCAATTGAGATCCCTGTCGTGCTTCAGCCAATGATGAATGACAAGACTAGTATAGGATAACAGGCACGTAGCACATGGATTTTCTGCCACTTTTTCACAATCTAAAAGGGCGTCAGGTATTAGTTGTCGGCGGTGGTGACGTTGCTGTGCGAAAAGTGCGCCTAGTCTATGAAGCCTCGGCGCTTGTGACGGTTGTAGCAAAAGAGTTTTGCCCAGACCTCCTCGAAATTGCTCGTGTCGACCAAAAGTCCGGTCATAACGCCATTAATCTAATAACAGCACCCTATGACCATAGCCATATGGTCGACCTTGCACCAATAGTCTTGGTGATTGCAACAACCAACGATCGGAAGCTTAACCATTTAGTCTCTGAACATGCACAGGCCAACAATATACTCGTTAATGTGGTTGATGGTCCGGCGTTCTCGACGGTGATATTCCCGTCAATCGTTGATCGATCGCCCATTCAAATAGCTATTTCTAGTGGTGGCGATGCTCCTGTACTAGTGCGCTTGTTACGCACACAGTTAGAGGGCTTGATCCCCACCGGGACAAGTCATTTAGCCTCTTTAGCCGGTCGTTTTCGTGAGACCGTTAAAGCTAAATTCTCATCTGGATTAGACCGCAAAGCATTTTGGGAAGGGATTTTCTCCGGACCGGTCGCAGAACAGGCTTATGCAAACAATACAGCCGAAGCCGAACGCTTACTGAGCGACGCGCTAGATAATCACTCTAACATTGAAATAGGTGAGGTCTATCTGGTGGGCGCGGGCCCAGGGGACCCAGATTTACTTACGTTTAAGGCACTGCGCCTCATGCAACAGGCCGACATTGTATTTTATGATCCGGATGTATCTGCCAAAGTGTTAAATCTGGTGCGTAGAGATGCCAGCAGAGTTCATGTAGGCAGGGCGGAGAGCAAACATCCAGTAACCCAGGAAAATATTAGCCAAACGATGATTGAATCTGCCACACAAGGTAATCGTGTTGTGCGCCTAGTCGACGGCGACCCCCTTATAGCAGGGAAAAGTAGCCTAGAAATTGAGGCGCTAATGGAGCACAAGACACCCTTTCAAGTAGTACCCGGAATAACTGCGGCGGCAGGCTCTATAAGCCATGCTGAAGACCCGCTAACGGATAAAAGGAATGACAGTGACATTACAATTTGATTATGACCTATTTGTTATTGGCGCAGGCTCAGGTGGCGTGCGCGCCGCTCGGATGGCAGCCAATAAAGGCAAAAAAGTAGCTGTGGCTGAAGAGCGCTACCTTGGTGGCACCTGTGTCAATGTCGGTTGTGTGCCGAAAAAGTTATTTGTCTACGCATCTCAATTCCCCGAGCTATTTCATGCCAGCAAAGGTTTTGGCTGGAATCAGGCCGAGCAGCCAGTACTTGACTGGCCAACTCTGCGAGATAATAAGACTGCTGAAATTGAACGTCTAAACGGTATTTATAACGACCTTATCAATAATAGTGGTGCCGATCTTTTCGATGGACGCGCAACGGTTCTTGGACCCCAACAGGTCGAGGTTAACGGCGAAACTTATAGTGTTCGAACAATATTGGTCGCCACCGGTGGCTGGCCATTCATTCCAGAATTCCCTGGCAGCGAGCATGCGGTAAGCTCTAATGAAATGTTCTTTCTGGACGAACTTCCGAAAAGGGCGGTCGTCGTTGGCGGGGGCTACATCGCTGTAGAGTTTGCGGGCATTTTAAATGGGCTCGGCGTGGACACTCACCTTGTTTATCGTGGCACCAATCTACTCAAGTCATTCGATAGAGAGATGAGCGATAAAATCACCCAAGGAATGGCTGAAAAAGGAGTCAACATTCATCTAAGTCAGCAAGTCACTGACATTGCTGAAAAAGCGCATGGTTATTCGGTGACTTTAGATGACCAGAGCTCTATGGACGCTGATTTAGTGCTTTATGCGACCGGTCGCCAGGCCAATACAGCTAGTCTTGGACTTGAGAATACCGCAGTTGAGTTACGCTCAAACGGCTCTATCGTGGTCGATGAGCATTTTTGTACCGCAGAGCCCTCAATTTACGCACTAGGTGATGTTATTGACCGTGTGCAGTTGACGCCCGTGGCCATTCAAGAGGCAATGGTTCTGGTCGATGCCTTATATGGCGATGGACTTGCCACCATCGACTACGACAATATTCCCACCGCAGTATTTTGCCAGCCCGAACTAGGCACTGTGGGCTTGAGCGAAGAAGACGCGCAAGCCAAATACGCTGATATTAGTGTGTACACCTCAGATTTCAAGCCAATGATGCAGACCCTAGGTGGCGGCAACGAACGAATAACCATGAAATTGATTGTCGACCAACAGACTGACAAGGTCATTGGTTGTCACATGGTTGGTGACCATGCCGCAGAAATTATCCAGGGAATGGGCATTGCTCTAAAAGCGGGCGCAACAAAAGTCCATTTTGATGACACCATAGGCATACATCCTTCGGCTGCTGAAGAATTCGTTACTATGAGAGAGCCTACTCGCTAAAATCGGCTCTTTGCGCGCTCCAACAGACAGAGGCTCAAGAATTTTAGGTCTGACAGGCTGCGTGTTGAGTCAGTCTCGTTTTGTTCGACAATGACTAAGAGCAGGGCGTGGCTAACCTCCATCCACTCACTACCGAGCCTAGATAATTCTGCGCAGTCATCCGTTATTTCTAAGCGTCTAAACATCCGAGCCATCGACGCGATTATCAGTTCATCGTGCTGATTGTCGAGCTCTTTAAGCTCTGGAACACCAGACATAGCCTGCACTAAAGGTAAAATACCCTGTTGGTTCTTATAGACTAAAAGGGTTCGATCCATTACTTTTTCGACGAACTTTTTGAGACTTAATGTCTCAATTTTGACAGCCTCAAGTTCCTGTAATGCAAGGTTCCACTCCCCGAGCCATTGTTCCGCTAGAGCATATAGGATGGCGTATTTGTTGGGAAAGTAGTGATAAAGGGTGCCGACGGACACACCAACCCGCTTAGCCACTAAAATAGTGGTTAAATCATCTTGACCAACTTCCTCCAGTAACTCTGCTGTAGCAGCCAACATCTGCTCGCGTCGAGCTAGAGCCCTCTGCTGCACTGGCTTGTTTCTGGGGGATAGCGTTCTTATAGTTGCCATAATAAACTCTCCTAAAACCGATCGCGCATAGCGTAGTAAAGCATACCAGCCACCATCCCAGGCCAACGCAATAGCGTACCTCCCGGGAACTTACCAGTGGGTAGGTTGGCCATTATGTCAAAACGCTCATGTTTACCACTGATTGCTTCAGCCACAAGCTTTCCAGCAAAGGTAGCAGTAGGAACTCCGTGGCCGGAATAACCATGTAGATGCCAAATATTGCCATTAATCCGCCCAAAGTGGGGGAGGCGATTTAAAGTAATGGCCAGCGTCCCTCCCCAACCATAGTCGATCTGCGTGTTAACGAGTTGTGGGTAGACCTTCAGCATGTAATGTTGAACAAAGCTTTTAATATTAGACGGAAAACCTCGTCGATAATTCTCGCCACCTCCGAATATTAAGCGGTTATCACCCGAAAGCTTCCAATAATTGATGACAAACCGCGAGTCTTCCATCGCAGTGTCCTTTGGGATAAGAGAAGCCGCAAGCTCGGGGGTTAGGGGCTCTGTAGCAAGAATAAAGTTATTTATTGGCATAATATAGCCATTTATCTTAGGTTCAAGGTCTTCAATATACCCATTGCACGCTAAAACAAGCTCATTGGCAGTAACTTGACCGTTTGTGGTCTTCACCACCACAGGTGTTCCGCTGTACCCCTGTACCCTCGAGTGCTCATAAATGGTGACGCCTGCATCCACTGCTGCTTTCGCGAGACCCAAAGCATACTTTAGCGGGTGTAGGTGTAACGACGCCTTATTCCATTGCGCGCCATAGTAGCTGTCACTTCCTATTATTTCATTGATTCTATTTCTAGGAATATATTCCATATCATTGAAATTATAGCGTTTATTTAAAAACTCTATCTCTTTCTCAATGCCTTTGCAGTACCCAGGTTTATGCGCGAAATGAATGCCCCCATGCTTAAGGTCACAATCAATTCCATAATCTAAGATGAGATTTTTAACGGTGCTTACCGCCTCAAGGCCCATATTCCACAACGATTGAGCGATTTCATGACCAAATTTACTTTCGATATCGTCCTGGTCCATGTTAAGGCCTGTACCTACATGGCCACCGTTACGGCCGGAGGCCCCAAAAGCAACGGTCTCAGCCTCAAGAACTATTACCTTGTAACCGCGCTTAGCCAGATGAAGGGCAGATGACAGCCCGGTGTAGCCTGCACCGACGATACAGACGTCGGCAACCTCGCTACCGCTAAGCTCATTAAACTTGGGGGCAGCAGGGCTACTAGCAGCGTAATAAGAGGCCATAAAACAATCTCTAGGGAATCAGCTTAATTGACATTATGGTCTTTTTGAATAATAATTCAACTTTAATTGAATCATTATTCGACTTTAACTCGTAAAAGGTGCTACATGGCAAGCAACAAAATGATCAAAAATTGGCTGCAGGAAAATAAAATCACAGAGGTCGAATGCCTCGTTCCGGACATGACGGGGAATGCCAGAGGAAAATTTATACCCGCCAAAAAATTTCTCAAAGAAGACAGTCGCCTGCCTGAAGGCATTTTGGCGCAGACAGTTACCGGAGAGTACTCTGATGACTTTTGGGAGCTCCTAGATACCGTCGACGGTGATATGCTCCTCGAACCCGATCCAGCCACAGCGCGCCTAGTGCCATGGGCAAATGAGGCTACGGGTCAGATCATTCACGACTGCTTTACCAAAGATGGGCAACCACATCCGTTTTCAAGCCGCAATGTCCTTAAGCGAGTGCTGGCACTATATGAAAAAGAAGGCCTAACGCCGGTAATAGCACCAGAAATGGAATTTTATCTGGTCGAGAAGAACCCAAACCCAGGCTTGCCCTTAAAACCACCAATAGGGCGCTCTGGCCGCCCCGAAACCGCTCGACAGTCGTATAGTATTGACGCAGCGAACGAGTTTGAGCCATTTGTCGAAGCGATGTATGGCTATTGTGAAGCTATGGAACTGGATATTGATACTCTTATCCATGAGTCAGGCGCAGCTCAATTAGAAGTTAATTTTATACACGGTGATCCGCTCGATTTAGCAGATCAGGTATTTACCTTTAAGCGCACTGTGCGGGAAGCCGCGCTTAAAAACGATATTTACGCCACCTTTATGGCCAAACCAATGGCTGACGAGCCTGGGTCTGCTACCCATATCCATCAAAGTCTTCTCAATTCATCTACTGGCGAAAACGTCTTTGCTACGAAGAGTGGCGAATACAGCGAAACTTTTTACCACTACATGGGCGGATTGCAGAAATACACGCCATATGTCATGAGTCTGTTCGCTCCAAACGTAAATTCTTATCGCCGATTCACCCGTGAGGTTTCAGCACCGATAAATCTTCACTGGGGTTACGATAACCGAACCACAGGCTTGCGTGTTCCAGATGCTAGCCCTAAGAACTATCGCGTAGAGAACCGCTTTCCAGGGGCTGATGTAAATCCCTATCTAGCCATAGCAGCCACCTTAGCCTGCGGTTATCTCGGAATGAAAAACAAGACACAACCGTCGGAGGCATTTGAAGGTAACGCTTACGAGGAAGATGTCGAGCTTCCGCGGACACTCGAGGAGGCATTGCGTGGGTTACAAGAAGACCAAGACATCATCGACATCCTGGGCGAGAAGTTTATTCAGCTGTATACCTCCATCAAATTGGTCGAATTCGGAGAGTTTAACCGTGTCATTTCATCATGGGAGCGCGAGCATTTACTGCTCAACGTGTAGCAAAAGACAACGTAAAGCAGGGCACTTGCCTCCCATTTTTGTCTAAATCTGTAAACCGAAGCTTACACGTCTCTTTCTTTGCCTGTTCTGGCCCGATCTTTCATGTCCGACTGAATATAAACCCTGTCGGTTGTGCCCATACTGGCATGACCCAGGTCATCGGCCATGTGTTTAAGCGGGCGGGTGGCAATATCTTTCGAGGCGCCAGTGTGCCGCAACCAGTGGGTTGTAGCCTCACGAAGAGCCGTAGCTTCGTCGGAAAATCCCTCTGCACGCATTTTCTCATAGGCCAGATCAAAAGCCTGCTGAACAATACGGCGTAATTGCCGTGACGTCATCCCTCCTGCTCCGCGATTTTTAGCCACCAAACTGGCGTTCACTCCAAAACTGGCGCTCATAGATTGACGGTGAGCCTCGTAGCGCTTGATATAGGGGCCAAGTGAACTTGGCACCGAAATATCCCTTATTTTATTGCCTTTACCCAATACTTTAAGCCAGTTATTTCCGTCAGTGTCCTGCCAGAAATGTTTCCATACCGGCTGCCAGTTCGCCCGATCAGACAGCTCCGAGATTCTCAGATAAAGAGTCTTGAGCATAGCAACTAGGAACAGCATTCGCTCGTGAGCCGGGTCTTTGTTAGCCGCTAAAGTCGCGCAATCAAGCACATAGTCCCACTGCAAGTCTGAAAGTCTTTTAATGCTTTTACTAGTCACACCTTTAATTAAGAAAGGTGACTGCTTTCGAATCGCGGGTATCGGATTGCCGAATGCGTAGCCCTCATCAGTCAGGTAATCGTAGAAACAAGATAATGCTGAGTAACAAATTTTCATCGCTTCATGAGACAGCGTGTGCCCATCTTTAGTCAATGGTATTGATTTGCCAGCTTCGACGGCGTTTTTACGGTCCTGTTTTGCTATTTTTGCGACGAACGGCCGCCATTCTTTGTTTTGACGCGACTCTCCGCCGATTTGACGAAATCGATCATCAACAGAATTTGCCACCCAGGCCGCTGGTGGATTATGAACGAAGTCAAAATAAGACTCTAAGTCTGGGCGCTTGAGTGCAATGACGCTTTTCTCAGAAACGGTCCATGTCCACAGTAAAAGGCGCTCAACCTCATTACGATAGCTACGATAGGTGGCTTCACTTTTACGGCTGTAGCTTTTCAAGAATGCCTGAGTATGAGAAAAGTCCTCGATTGCCTCTGGAATGGTTTTACTGACCTGATCGAGGAACGCCTTAGAGTCAGGATAGTCATTGAGCATACGAGTACCCATTGGTAGTCTAATGAAAGACCTATGAGCATCAAATAAAGGTGTTGCTTTAAATACTTTGGTCATTGATTGCCACAACCTAATAAATCACTTTAAGTAAGGTAATGACTGTATCAGCTGATATAGGTCCTGTCTAGCTATGTCCACTAATTAACATTAGCGGTCATAAGAGAGGTGTATGGCAGCCCTGCTTTCCGTCTAGCGGGCCGGTTAAGTGGCCTATAAGGGGAGCATTAACCCTACTGGTCAAGTCCAGCTCTCTCAAGATTCGGGAGTATCTCGACACTACATTTTATGTCACTTCTTGCGATTCATTTGATAATTTTGTATGCGCTTGCGCAATGTACCATCTATTAGTATCGTAAACCAATTGACCGATTACTATGCTTCGTGTGGCGACAATCAAGGATTGTTCTGGAAATCCTTGATTAACTCGATCTGGCGGGTGCCGATGCTTCCAAACCACCCCTTAACCAAACGGAGTCAAGGTCTGATGTCACGGTTTACAACCCATTGTGCATATTTGGTGGCTGTAGCAGAATTTAGCGTAGGTGAATACTTGAACTAAGTCGAAATAAAAGCTCACACTCAACAGCGAGAAAAATACTATCTGGAGGTTAACGATGAAGACGGGAATAATCCATTTCGCACTAGCATTTTTAATTGTAACGGCTCAGGGCTGCGGCACCAAACAAGGCAAAACCGAGAAAAATACGCTAGATATAGCCATAAATGGCCTAGGTGGAGCAGAGATACTTAACGAACTTAACGGCTTTTCGGTAGAGAGTGAGCGTGACGAGTTTCTTATGGGACAAGGCCCCGAGCCCGGCAAGGGTATTATGAGGCTAGCGGGTGCTGATACCACCGTTTTTCACAACCTAAACAGTGGAGCTATCAAGATTGATGTAGTAACCACTCTAGCCGCAAGAGCAGGCGGTTACCTAACAAGAGAAATAAACACCCTGCTAATAGGCGAAAAAGGCTATCTGAGTGAAATTGACGCGATGGGAATAGACCCGAACAAGAACAAACCGCTGTCTTCAGATATCGCCGCTGCCACTGCCAAGACTGAAAAACTGCTCAATCCGCATTTGTTGATTAAGGATCTAATGAATGGCAAGTCAACATTATCGAATCAAAACATTGAGGTGAACGTAGAAAAGGGCCATAGGTACAAACAAAACGAAGTAATGCCTGTAACCATAGATCGTATTCGCCAGACAGGAAAACGGACTTTAATCGCTACGGAAGAGTGGGAGAATATAGCGAGTAAAAAATCGTTTTTCCCTAAAATGATTAATAAAACCATCATCGATCCAGGCTGGTTTAGTACATGGCAGCGCAATACCCAAGTAGACGAGTCCCTCTACGATCAAATTACGATAGCAAGCGCCCCTGCCCCCATCACCCTCTTTGTTAGCCGCAAAAACGGATTAATCGAAAAACTTACCACTATGGAGTGGGATGCTGTCTACGGAGATATAGAGCTTGAAGTCACCTATGATGACTGGAAAAGTGTTCAAGGCGTTTCTTTCCCAATGATTGTCCGAATGTCTCAAGGCGGCGCACCCAGATGGGAAGTGCGGCGCAAAAATGTGACGGTAAATCCAAGCTACCTTGCCAGCACATTCAAACCGCCTGAAGGCATATTGTATGTGCATGATGAGTCAGCCGCACAACGAGGACGGGAACTCAGCCAGACTATTAGGGCATTTGGCTTCGCCGGAGCGCGCCGACCAGATTTAAACTCTATAGAGCTTGAAACAGCCGTGTACTTATTATCTGCAGCCCCCCTTGACGGAATCTACACAATGGTTGTTGAACAAGAGAACGGTATCGTTGTAATTGAACCAGGAATGAACGATCTAAAAGGTGAAGAAATTGTTAAATGGATTAAAGGTCATTTTAACGGAAAGCCAATAACCCACCTTGTTGTTACTCATCACCACAATGACCATGCCGCAGGTATTCGCCCTTACGTGGCGGCCGGCGCAGCCTTGGTGGTCCATGAAACCGCTATTGACTTTTATCGCACGCAAATAAATCGAACAAAATCCATTGTCGTGGTTGATGCCTTGGATCGTGTTACTGAGCCAGGAACAGAACGAATCGTCGGCATTGATCCAACGCAAAAGTTCTTGCTAAACGATAAGACTCACCCCGTCGCAATCTATCCGGTATTTAATGGTCATACGGAAGATATGGTCATTGCAGTGCTTGAAAGCGAGGGGATCATTTATGGCGGCGACCTTTATGTTAGTGGAGTGGCGCGTGATTTGAGATCCGGAACAAAGAGGCCTGCGAATGTCCTTCCCTACCATTCCGCCGTCTCGCTCAATGACACTATCAGAGCTTTTGATATACAGGCGAGGCGCCTGGTTGGGTCGCATGATAAGCAGCCAGTCACTTATCAAAATCTTCTTGATTACATTACTGACTGAAGAGCTGAAGGTGTATTGTCATAGCGCCATTATCAAAGGAAATTCGACTTCATTGCCTCCGCGGTATCAGATTTTTGTCTCAGCGTAGGCCTGACCGAACCATTCCCCTACCCCTCGTTCTCTTCATTTTAATTACCTCTTATCCCACTAGTCTGGTTACACACTGAATACGTCGACTTATAGGCTCTGCTTGTCTTGCTGGCTACTACTGTTGCTATTAAAAAGATTCTAATTATCAAACCTGCTGCCTATCCAT